>Ga0070741_10001686_pt1 | contig 64735 bp, 65 predicted proteins | sample Coa_R1_4_FD_66440 | JGI IMG/M metagenome (GOLD analysis project Ga0070741, IMG submission 66440) | Surface soil microbial communities from Centralia Pennsylvania, which are recovering from an underground coalmine fire - Coalmine... | ecosystem: Environmental > Terrestrial > Soil > Unclassified ...
TGCACGAACGCGTTCATCGCGTCCGTTCCCGACTGGTAGGCGTGCACGGTGCTGCCGACGAACACGAACACGCTCGTCGTGTGCACGGCATGCCACAGGCGTCGCGGCAGCTTGCGCATCGCCCACGACGTGAGCTGGATCGCAACCAGGCAGTAGGTCGCCGCGATCCCCCACAGCACCGCGATCGGACGCCATGCGGAGCCAAAGGGCACGAAGAGCTCGCGCCATCCGAAGTACACGTAGGTGTCGACCCACAGCCCGAGCAGGTGCACGCCGACGGCGACGAGCGTCAGCACGCCGAGGAAGCGATGGAAATCGAGGAGCCACGCAGGCACGCCTCGCTTTCGGATCAGGCGCGTCGACAGCGCGAGGCCCCACATGATGCTGGCGCTCGACAACGCCCATGCGAGGATCCCGGCCGAGCGGGCGACGTACCAGGCGAGGTGCTCGGTCATCAGCGCGAACACGTCACCGCCCCTTCGATCTGGTGACGGCGCCGTCGCCGTCGAGCAACCAGGCGTCGACACCCGCATCGCGCAGCAAGCGCCCTCCGCTCGCACGTCCCCGCACGATCGCCGCCTTCGCCAACCCCTCCGCCCGCCACGCCTCCGACCCCGCCACGATCACCGTGTGCACGTCGGTCGTCGCCGACGTCCCGGTGACGGGATCGATGATGTGGTGGAACGAGCGTCCACCGCGGCGCCACGACCGCAACGCGCACGTGCTCTGCACCAGGGCGCCGTCGCGCAGTGTGTGATGGAAGAGGATCTCGTCCGTGACGGGTCGCTCGACGGGCACGCGCCAACCGTCCTCCGGTACCTCACCGGCGACGCGCAGATCGCCGCCGAGCGAGACGAACGCGCTGCGGGCGCCGCGGTCGACGAGACCCTCGGCAACGAGATCTGCCGCGAGACCCTTGCCGATGCCGCCGAGATCGAGCCGCGTCCCTCGCGGGAGGCGCACACGGCGCGTGTCGAAGTCCACCTCGACGTCGCCGAAGCCGGGCGCGGCGTTCGCGCGCGGCGCGGGACCGTCGTCGGCCAGCAGCTCGAAGCTGCGGTCGTACCCGGCGCGCTCCAGCGCGTCGAGGATCGTCGGATCGAACGCGCCGCCGGTCTCGTCCCACAACGATGCGCACCGCTCGAGGGCGAGCGCGAGCAACGGCGTGACCTCGACCACTTGGCCGTGGTGTGCGTCGAGCGCGGCCAGATCGCTGTCGGGAAGGAATCGGCTCCACGATCGTTCGCACCGTTCGACCTCGCCGACCGCCCAGTCGACGAGCGCGTCGGGCGCATCGCCTGCGATGACCGTCGCCGTCGATCCCATGGCGCGGAAGTCGCGTCGTTGCCAGTGACCGACTAGTTGGCGCATTTCGATCCCGTGCACGGCGGCGGCGGTGGCGCGGTCGTCGGCGGTGGCTTCGGCGCGGTGGTGGGTGGCGGCGCGGGCGCCGTCGTGGGCGGCGGCTTGGGCGCGGGTGCGGGACTCGGCGACGGGCTCGGCGCGGGCGACGGGCTCGGCGACGGTGCCGCCCCCGCGCCGGGCGCGGACGACGTACCGGTGCGAGGTGCCGGCGGCGTGTTCGCACCACCACCACTGCTGCCACCGTTCGTGCCGGCGGCACCGCCGGGAACCGCTGCGCCCGTTGCCGGATCGACGACCGCCGACGCCCCGTCGGGCGCGAGCGTCGACGTGCCGTCGGGCACGACGGCGGCATCGATCGGGTTGCCGTACTGGTCCACGAACAGTGCGTGGTGCACGAGGACCGTGGCGGGTGGCGCGTCCGCCGTGGCCGGCTGCACCGGCAGCCACGGCCGGTCGTGGGCAGCGAGGCTGGCGATCCCCGCGAAGAAGGCGGACGCGGTCAGCCCCCCGGCGACGACGCGCGCCCGAGGTGCGGCATGCGCGCGTCGTCGCGGCGTGCTCGCCGACGTCGATTTCGTCACTGACGGAACCGGCGCGGCGCCGAGGTCGGTCGAAGTACGGGACTTGCCGGCGCCGCTCGCAGCCCGTCGCGCCGCGAGGCGCTCGAGCCGAGCGGCGCGATCGGGGTCCGGCGTGGTGGACGTCATCGATCGCTGCTCAGTCGTCGCAGTGCCACGTGCCGTCCGACCCGTACCAACCCTCGCGACAGCCGGGCGGGGGCGGCGGCGTGCCAGGCGCGGTCGTGGGCGGCGGGTCGTCCTCGTGCCACGGCTGTGTCGTGGGCGGCGGGTTCGTCGTGGGGGATGGCTTCGGTGCCGTGGTCGGCGGAGGTCCGTCGTCACCGGCCGAAGGCTCCGTCGAGGGCGGGCTCACCGGCGACTGGGACGTGTCCGATCCCGGCGCGGGTGGCGACGCGGCGCGCACCTCGCCCGCGGAGGAACCATCGGCGGGCATCGGCGCGCCGCTCCCCTCCCCTTGCGACCCGGCGGTCGCCGTGCCCGCGGCGGTGCCGTTGTCCGTGGTGCCGTCCGGCATCGTCACGACGTAACGGTCGTACACGTCCTGGTACCTCGGGTCGGCATGCGTCGCCGCGGCGACGACGGCCTTCCCGCTCGTTCCGAACGCGGTGCCGAACCCGAGCAACCCGGAGTTCCCGGTCATGGCCATCGCGATCGAGCCACTGGCGGCGATGATCGTGCTCGAGGCGGCGACCACGAGTGCGTTGCGACGCTGCATGCACACCTCCCGACGGATCTGTCGACGAGGCTTCTTCGACCGCCGGGGCTCGCGCACTTCAGCCATGCCATCGTGATTTAGGGAACATTTGAGATCCGCTTCGGACGGCGCGGCGACGTGATCACCGATACCTGCGTCATGAAGGTGTGGATCGATCCCGAGCAGTGCATCGGCAACGGCATCTGCGAGGAGCTGTGTCCCGAGGTGTTCGTCGTGCGGGGCGGCATCGCGCTCGTGCGCGACGGCATGGACCTCGTGCCGGGTGGGCTCGAGGACGCCGTCATCGACGCCGCCGAGGCGTGCCCGGCGGAGTGCATCTACGTCGAAGTGGCCTGAGTCGGCGGCCACGAAGGTGGCGCAAAACTAGAACGTGTTCTAGTGTGGACGGATGGCGATGCCGTCCGGAGTGCCCGTCATCGACCTCATGATGGGCCTGCCCGAAGGGCACAAGAAGAACTGGTACGCCTTCCTGCGCAAGGGGTTCATGGACGCCGAGTCGGCGGAGATGGAGTTCCCGGCGCAGTACATGTTCAAGAACGTGCCGGCGGACATCCCGGAGGACGCCGACCCGATCGCGGTGGTCCTCGGTGAGATGGACCACTTCGGGATCGAGAAGGCCATGCTCGGCATCGGTGGGCGTGCGGACATCGAGCGCAGCAACACGCAGCGCGCGCTGAAGGAGCATCCCGATCGCTTCTTCGCGTCGTACGAGGTCGATCCCAACCGTGGGATGGATGGCGTGCGCGACCTCGTGCACGCGTACGAGGAGTTCGGCATCAAGGCGGCGACCGCGTTCCCCGCGGGGATGGTGCCGCAGGTGCCGATCAACGACAAGAAGTTCTACCCGGTGTACGCGAAGTGCATCGAGCTCGACATCCCGATCTGCATCACGACCGGTGTGCCCGGGCCACGCGTCCCGATGCTGTGCCAGAAGACCGAGTTGCTCGACGAGGTGTGCTGGTTCTTCCCGGAGCTCCGCGTGGTCATGCGCCACGGCGCCGAGCCGTGGGACGCGCTCGCCGTGAAGCTCATGCTCAAGTGGCCGAACCTCTACTACTCCACGAGCGCGTTCGCGCCGAAGTACTACCCGAAGACCGTCATCGACTTCGCCAACACCCGCGGTGCGGACAAGGTGATGTACGCGGGCTACTTCCCGATGGGGCTGTCGCTCGAGCGCATCTTCGAGGACATGCAGCAGGTGCCGTTCCGCGACCACGTGTGGCCGAAGTTCCTGCACGAGAACGCCCGCCGCGTGTTCAAGGTGTGACGGTGGAGCGCTTCCCCTTCCCCATCCCGTTCGGGTGGTTCTGCATCGGCTACCCCGACGAGATCACCGTGCAGCCTCGACCGCTCTACTACTGGGGACGCCACCTCGTCGCGTGGCGCGACACCAGCGGCGACGCGCACGTGATGGATGCGTTCTGCCCGCACCTCGGCGCTCACCTCGGCCACGGCGGTTCGGTGGACGGGTGCGACATCGTGTGCCCGTTCCACGGCTGGCGCTTCGACGCCGACGGTCGCAACATCGACATCCCCTACAGCGACCGCACGAACGCGAAGGCCCGCATCCGTACGTTCCCGACGGTGGAGCGCAACGGCCTCACGTTCGCGTGGTACCACCCCGACGAGTCGGTCGCGCCGATGTGGGACGTGCCACTCGTGCCGGAGTTCGACGACCACGCCGACTGGTCGACCGACATCCGCACGTCGTACGTGATCGAGACGACGTGGCAGGAGATGGCCGAGAACGGCGTCGACGCCGCCCACTTCCGCTACGTGCACGACACCGCGACCGTCCCCGAGCTCGAGTCGTACGAGACCGGTTTCCCCCACTCGCAGATGCGGTCGTCGCAGAAGTTCCCGACGCCGCGCGGCGTCATGGAAGGCCGCATCGACACGCAGTCATGGGGGCCGGGCATCTCGCTCGTCGCGTTCTCCGGCATCGTCGACACGCTCAACCTCGCGGTCACGACGCCGATCGAGCGCGACAAGTGCATCATCCGGTTCAACTTCCGGTTCAAGACGATGGGCGATCTCGCCACGACACAGAACGTCGGCAAGGCGTTCGTCGACGAGGTGCACAAGCAGCTCCTCGAGGACAAGCCCATCTGGGAGCACAAGGCGCATCTCGTGCGACCGGCGCTGGCGGACACGGACGGCCCGTTCATGAAGTTCCGGAAGTGGTGCGCGCAGTTCTACGCCGAGCCGGTGGGCGACGAGCGGCTGGTGTTCCCGCCGCCGTTCTGGCCCGACCGCGTGGACGAGGCGCCCCGCAAGGCGACCGCTTCCGCCCGCCTGCACTAGACCGCGTCGACAGCGGGGTTCTTCGCGGCAAGACTGGCGCCCGTGGCGGATCGGCGACCGGTGGCGGTCGTCGGTGCGGGGATCGCGGGGTTGGTGGCGGCCCGTGAACTGCACCGGCGTGGCATCCCTGTCCTCGTGTTCGAGGCAGGCCGAGCGGTGGCGGGCATGGCCGCCAGCCACCGGGACGTCGACGGCTACTCGTACGACACCGGCGCGCACTTCATCACGAACCGTCTCGCTCGCGAGATCGGGGTGCTCGACCGGTGCCGGACGGTACGCCACTACGGCGAAGCGGTCGTGCTCGGACGGAAGCGCTACGGCTACCCGTTCGGCCTCCTGCGCGACCGCCATTTCGTGCGCTCCGCCGTCGAGACGCGTCTCCGTCCCGGCGACGACCTTCGCTCCCCCGTCACCGCCGCCGACTGGTTCCGTGCGACGTACGGGCGCGCCATCGCTGACGAGATCGCGCTCCCGCTGCTGCAGGAGTGGTCGGGCGCGCCGGCGGACCAGCTGTCGCGCGCCGTCGGGGAGAAGTTCCCGACGAGCATCGCGACGACGATCGGACTGCGTCTCGCGGGCAAGGTGACGCGGCGAGCTGTGGCGGTCGGCTACTGCGGCGAGCGCCCGCAGAGCGCGCGGGTGTGGCACGTGTACCCCGAGCACGGCGTCGCCACGTTGTGCGACGAGATCGCGCGCGAGCTCGGCGATCGGGTGCGGCTCGAGTCGCCGGTCGAGCGCATCGTCGTGGAAGACGGCATCGCGCGCGGGGTCCGTGTCGGCGGTGAGGAGATCGAGGCAGCCGCGGTGGTCTCGACCGCGCCGGTGCACGTCCTGCCGAAGCTGGTGGAGGGCACGAAGGTCCTCGAACATCTCGCACGCTTCCGGTACCGGCCGATGGTGTTCGTCAACATGCGCTTCACGGGACGGGGGCACCTGCCCGACGTCGTCACGTGGACACCAGAGGCGCGCTTCCCGTTCTTCCGCCTCACCGAGACGCCGCTCTCGATGCCGTGGCACGCGCCGGACGGTCACACCCTCGTGATGGCGGACATCGGTGCGGAGGTCGGCGACGAGCACTGGGCGATGGACGACGACGCGCTCGGCAAGCTGTGCCTCGAGCACGTCGTCGACATCATCCCCGACGCCGTCATCCGCTATCGCGGCTGTCGCGTCGTGCGGACGCCGATCGCGTATCCGGTGTTCCACATGGACTACGAGGGCGAGCGTCAGGCGTTCGCGCACACCACGGGTGTCGAGCGCCTCGTGAGCATCGGGCGCAACGGCGAGTTCGCGCACATCCTCATGGAGGACGTGTACTGGCGGACGGTCGACCGCATGGCAGTCCTGGCCCGCGACCTCGAGGGACGCCTCCGACCGTCGTGACACGCTTCGACGCCGCGGACACCCCGTGGTGGGCACGGTTCCGAGTGCTGGTCGCACTGTCGGTGCTCGAGGCGGCGGCGATCGTGCCGTTCCACTACTTCCCCTCGGAGGACGGCCCGACCAACGTCGCCAGCGCGCACATCATCGCCAGCTACCCGGGTCCGTACCGTCCTTACTTGACCCTCGACTTCACGCCGAAGTTCGACCTGCTGTGGCAACTGCTGCTGTCGCTGCCGGCGCGGGTGGCGCCGGCCGTGTTCGCCGAGCGGGTGATGTTGGTGTTGCTGATCGTCGCCCTCCCGGTGGCAGGTTGGTACGCCGCCCGCGGCGTGCGCGACGGCGGCGGCCCCGCGGCCTTTCTCCTGTTGCCGCTCGCCATCGGGTTCTTCCTCCACGCCGGCTACCACAGCTTCTGCCTCGGCGTCGTCCTCTTCCTCGTCACGATCGGGTGGTGGCTGCGACATCGCGACGGGGGCACGCGGCCGACGGTCGTCCTCGCTGCATTGCTCGTACTGACCTACCTGGCGCACGTCGTGGCGGCGGCGATGGCCATCGGTGTCATCACCATGCTCGTCGCGTGGGACACGGTCGCCACACGCGACCGGCGCGAGCTGCGCCGCCTCCTGCCGATCGCGGTGGCGGCGGTGCCCGTAGGGGCGCTCGTCGTCACCTACCTCGCACGCTCGAGCGGCACGTCGGGCATCGGCCGGCTCGACGTGAAGACGCTCGTCAAGGACGCCCTCACGTTGCGACCGGCGCTGGCGAGCATGGACGGGCGCGAGCAGGTGCTGTCGACGCTGTTCGCGCTGGGAGTTGCCGCCCTCGCAGTCGCATGCATCGCCGGCATCGTCCGCAAGCCGCTGGTTGCTCGGGCGAATGCGTGGCTCGCCGCGGTGGTCGCGACCGGCCTCGTGTACTTCGTCGCACCGAACGAGATCGGCAACGGCGGCCAGATCAACGAGCGGTTGCTCAGCTTCGTGCTCGCCGTGATGGTGCTGTGGCTGTCGACGTTCGCGCTCCGCCGCCGGGCGCTGTTGTTCGTCGTCGCGCTGTCGGTGTGCACCGGGCTCGGCCTGACGGTGCTGCACGTCGCGAAGTACGCCGCCTTCGATCGCGACATCCGGGAGCTCACGTCCGCAGGGCGGGTGTTGCACGACGGCGACACGATCGTGCCGGTGTACCTCGTCGAGCCCACCGACGCGCATCCCGGCCTCGCACAGTCGAAGTGGACACACCCGACGACGCAGGCGACCGGCTACCTCGTCGACGAGCACGACGTCGTCGACCTGTCGCACTTCAACGGGGAGTTCGACTACTTCATCACGCAGTTCCGCCGGTCGGTCGATCCGTTCGAGCTCATCGCCGGCGGACGCAACTGGCTGGCCGACCAGCCGCCGTCGATCGACATCACCGGTTACGAGACGAAGACGGGTGGCAAGGGCCGCATCGACGTGGTGTTCGTGTGGGGCGACGACGTCGCTCCGGCGAGTGTGAAGGCCGCACCCGGGTACCAGTCGCTGCAGGCGCAGCTCGCCCGGTCGTACCAGCTCGTGTACACGTCGAGCCGGGGCCACTTGCAGGTGTACCGGCGACGTCCCTGAGGTCGATCAGGAACGGGGAGGCGGCAGCAACGCGATGTCGCCGGCCTGCATGCCGCCGTCGACGAGGAACTCGGCGCCGGTGCAGTACGCGCTCTCGTCCGATGCCAGGAACAGCACGACGTTGCTGATGTCGTCGGGCGTGCCGATGCGCCCAGCGGGGATGCGCCGGTAGTAGTCGCTGTTGCCGTCGTCGCCCACCTCGGCGGTCATCGGGGTGAGGACGCCGCCGGGGTGCACGGAGTTGACGCGGATGCCGTACCGGCCGAACTCGAGGGCGGCGGTCTTCGTGATGCCGCGGACGCCGAACTTGCTCGCCGTGTACGCGGCACCGAACGGCACGCCCCACATGCCGGCGGTCGACGAGATGTTCACGATCGCACCGCCGCCGCTCTCGCGCATGGCGGGCACGGCCGTCTTCATCCCGAGGAACGTGCCCGCCAGGTTGATCGTGACGACGCGCATGAAGTCGTCGAGCGGGGTACGGACCAACGGGTTGAAGCCGCCGAGGATCCCGGCGTTGTTGACCAGGACCGTCAACCCGCCGTAGGCCTCCACCGTCTCGTTGACCGCTTCCTGCCAGTTCGCCTCAGACGTGACGTCGAGCGTGACGAACACGCAGTCGTCACCGAGCTCGTGGGCGACGGCCTCGCCTTCGTCGACGAGCACGTCGCCGATCACCACCTTCGCCCCTTCGGCCACGAACCGCCGCGCCTCGGTGGCACCCTGCCCCCGCGCCCCGCCCGAGATGAGCGCCACCCTTCCGTCCAACCGCCCCATCACGCCCCCCCGACGGCGAATGTTGTCGCGAAAAGGGCGCCAGAGCGCCTACAACGCACCAACATTCGCCGGGGGTGGGGGGTCACGGCTTGTCGGCGCCGACGACCCACATGGCGAAGAACTGGCTGCCGCCGCCGTAGGCGTGGCCGAGGGCGACCTTGGCGCCGTCGATCTGGTGCTCGCCGGCCTGCCCGCGCACCTGCATGGCCGCCTCCGCGAACCGGAGCATCCCGCTGGCGCCGATCGGGTTCGACGACAGCACGCCGCCGCTCATGTTCACCGGGAGATCGCCCTCCATGCGGGTGACGCCGTCCTCGACGAGGCGCCAACCCTCTCCGGCGTCCGCGAACTGCAGGTTCTCCAGCCACATGGGCTCGAACCACGAGAACGGCACGTACATCTCCACGCAGTCGATCTCGCGGCGGGGATCGGTGATGCCGGCCTGGCGGTACACGTCACGGGCGCACTGGATCCCGCCGAGCGGCAACACCGGATCGCGGTCCGCGGACATCGTCGGCTCGGAGCGCATGGCCGTGCCGAGCACCCACGCCGGCGGACGGGCACCCGACAGCGCGTCCTCGGCGGCGAGCACGAGCGCGCACGCACCGTCCGACGACGGGCACGTCTCCGCGTAGCGGATGGGGTCCCACAACATCATCGACTGCTCGATCGACTCGAACGTGATGTCCTTCTCGTGCAGGTGCGCGTACGGGTTCTTCAACGCGTTCTGCCGGTCCTTGAGCGCGACGAGGATCCCGATGTGGTCGGGTGCCTTCGCCCTGCGCATGTAGGACCGCACGTGCGGTGCGAAGTAACCGCCTGCACCCGCGTGCATCGGTGGCTGGAACGGGATCGGCAGCGACAGCGCCCACATGGCCTCGCTCTCCGACTGCTTCTCGAAGGCGACGGTGAGCACACGCTTGTGGATGCCGGCCTGCACCAGTTGCGACGCCACGATCGTCGTCGACCCACCGACGGAGCCGGCGGTGTGCACGCGGAACAGGGGCTTGCCGACCGCACCGAGCGCGTCGGTGAGGTACAGCTCGGGCATCATCACGCCCTCGAAGAAGTCGGGGGCCTTGCCGATGACCACCGCGTCGATGTCGTTCCAACCGAGGTCGGCATCCGCGAGGGCGCGGTCGGCCGCCTCCCGCACGAGACCGGCCATCGACACGTCACCGCGCGTCGCCTGGTGCTTCGTCTGGCCGACACCGATGACGGCAACTCGTTCCTTCGCCATCACTTGCCCTCCAGGAGGCAGACCAGGTTCTGTTGCAGGCACGCGCCCGAGGTGGCGTGCGCGACCGCCCGGTCCGCACGGCCGTCGAGGATCCGCTGCGCCGCCTCGCCGAAGCGGACGAGGCCCGCCGCCATGATCGGGTTGGCGCACAGCGCGCCGCCCGACGGATTCACGTCGACGTCGTCGCCGAGGCCCAGCGCGTCGCGCAGGATGAGCTCCTGCGGGCTGAACGGGGCGTGCAGCTCCGCGACATCCACCTTCGCACCGAGCACGCCGGCCTTCTCGCCGGCCGCCCGTGTCGAGACCGAATCCGTCAGATCGCGCAGGCCGAGCACCGCCGATTCGATGCGGTGGTCGATGCCGCGGATCCATGCCGGCCGCGACGCGTGCGAGCGGGCGACGTCGTCCGCCGCCAGCACGACGGCGGCGACGCCGTCGGTGATGGGCGGGCAGTCGTCCTTGCGCAGCGGGTCGACGAGCATCGGCTCGGCGAGCACGGCGGACGCGTCCTTCTCCCACTTCAGCTGGGCGTGTGGGTTCGCCAACGCCGCGGCACGGCTGCGGGCGACGACCTCGGCGAAGTCCTTCTCGCTCGCCTTGCCGGCCTCGATCAGCGCGCGTGCCTGCAGCGCGGCGAGCGAGATGGCGTCGGGCCACAACGGCGCCACGAAGTACGGGTCGTACTGGCGGCTCATGACCTCGTGCGTCGGACCCGGCGACGACTTGCCGTAGCTGTACACCAGCGCGGTGTCGATCTCGCCGAGCTGGAGCTTCACCCACGCCTCGTACAGCGCGAACGCGCCGTCCATCTCGACGTGGCTCTCCTGGATCGGCGGCCACGGCCCCACGCCGTCGAGCGTCTGCACGAAGCTGAACGCGGTGCCGGCGAGGTAGTCCGTCGAACCGCTGCACGTGAACCCGATGTCGTGCTTCGTCATGCCGGCGCGCTCGAGCGCGGCAGCGGTGACGGGCATCAGCATCTCCACCTCGTTGGCGTCGGTCACCGCGCGCACGTGGTCCGACTGCGCGAACGAGACGATCGCGACGTCACGCATCCCTCTAGCCATCGGCCAACGCCCCCCAGCCCTGCTCGCCCGGTTGGTGCACCTCGGCGTCGGGCTCGCCGTTGGGTCGGAAGTAGCGGATGCTCTCGAGCGTCGGCCCGATCTTGTCGTCGTCGACCCACACGGCCTCGACGCGCATGCCGATGTGCACGTCGTCGACGTTCACCTCCTGCAGGAGGTGCATCAGGGGGAGGTCAGCCCCGTCGAGGAGGATCAGGCCGCTCGTGTACGGCACCTCCATGGCCTGGCCGTAGAACTGCACGTTCACGATGCAGAACGAGGTGAGCGTGCCCTTGTGCGGGAGATCGACCTGCTCGCGGGTCGGCACGCCGTCGGAAGGACACGACCCGCGAGGCGGGACGTACACCTTCCCGCAGATCGGGCACCGCTCCCCCAGGATCTTCTTCTGCGCGATGCCGGTGAGGAACCGGGTCGTCGCGCCGCCCGCGGTGTACTGGTACCGCAGCTCGGCCGGCGTGCGCACGCTCTTCACGAGCTCGACGTCGCGCAACGAGGACGGGAGGGTCAGCTCGCTCATCACGCGCTCCCTTCCGGCACGAAGCACTCGAGGTCGGTGATGTGGCCTTCGCGCTCGTCACGCCATCGAGGTTCGACTCGCATGCCGATGGACATCGCGCTGGCATCGCCGGCATCGACCGCGTGCAGCAACGCCGACTCGGCACCGTCGATGCGGATGAGCGCCCACGCGAACGGCCGTTGCACCGGGTCCTTCGGTCGCGGCCGCGTGACCCACGCATAGGTGGTCACGGTGCCGCCAGGGCCGACCTCGACCATCTCGCTGGTCGGCTCGTTCGTCTCGGGGTCGTACTCCATCGGCGGCACGAGCACGCGTCCGTCGCCGGTCTTCGACCCGACGATGACCTTCTCGCGCAGCCCGGTCAGGAACGCGCCCACCACCGGACCCGTCGTCCTGCTGAACGGGTACTCGATGACGAGCGGCGCGGTGAGCAACTTCGTCTCAGGCATCGGCCGCGCACGCTAGCGCGGAAACTGAAACACGTTCTACTGTGCGCAGATGGCTGAACTGGGCTTCTTCCGACAGGCGGCGGCGCCGGAGCGGGTCGTGCTCGTGGCGCCGGACGGCACCGAGGTCAGTGCCGGCAGGCTCGCGGCACGGGCCAACCAGATCTCGCACGGCCTCCGGGCCCTCGGCCTCGACAAGGGCGACACGATCGCGGTCGTCGTCCCGAACGGCATCGAGATGATGGAACTCGTTCTCGCCGCGCAGCAGATCGGGCTCTACATGACCCCGATCAACCACCACCTCGTCGGCCCGGAGATCGCGTACATCGTGCGTGACAGCGAAGCGAAGGTGTTGGTCGGACACGAGCGCTTCGCGGGCGCGCTCACCGTCGCTGCCGACGAGGCGAACTTCCCCGAAGACCGTCGCTTCGCCATCGGCTCGATCCCGGGATGGCGCCCGTACGCGGAGCTGACCGACGGCCAGCCGGAGACCCGGCCGGAGCACCGATCCGCCGGCGCACCGATGCACTACACGTCGGGCACCACCGGCCGCCCGAAGGGCGTGAAGCGGGCGTTGGCCGACATCGATCCCGACGAGATGGGCGCGCTGTACTCGATGTTCCTGATGCTCTTCGGCGTGCAGCCCGAGGACGGGAACGTCCACATCACCGGCTCGCCGCTGTACCACACCGCCGTCCTGCTCTGGACGACCAACTCGCTGCACCTCGGGCACCAGGTCGTCCTCATGGACAAGTGGTCGCCCGAGGAGATGCTCCGTCTCATCGACCGCTACCACGTCACGACGTCGCACATGGTGCCGACGCAGTTCCATCGCCTGCTCGCGCTCCCCGAGGAGGTGCGCAACAAGTACGACGTGTCGTCGTTGCGCTGCATGGTGCACGCCGCCGCGCCGTGCCCGCCCGACATCAAGCGTCGCATGATCGACTGGTGGGGCGACGCGGTGATGGAGTACTACGCGGCCACGGAGGGCGGCGGCACGATCGTGACCGCCAAGGAGTGGATGGAGCGGCCCGGCACCGTCGGCAAGGCGTGGTCCGGCTCCGACGTGAAGATCCTCGACGACGACGGCAACGAGCTGGGCCCGCACCAGATCGGCACGGTGTACATGGCGTTGTCGCAGGCGAACTTCGAGTACAAGGGCGACAAGCAGAAGACCGAGGGCAACCGCGTGTACTTCCCCGACGGCACGGCGTACTTCACCGTCGGCGACGTGGGCGAGCTCGACGAGGACGGCTACCTGTTCCTGCGCGACCGCAAGATCGACATGATCATCTCGGGCGGCGTGAACATCTACCCCGCCGAGATCGAGGGCACGTTCCTCAGTTGCCCGCTGGTCGGCGACGTCGCCGTGTTCGGTGTCCCCAACGAGGACTGGGGCGAGGAGATCAAGGCGGTGATCGAGCCGGCCGAGAGCGAGCAGGCCGGGCCGGCGCTCGAGGCGAAGCTGCGCGAGTTCGCGGAGCACAACCTCGCGTCGTACAAGCGCCCGAAGTCCTACGACTTCACGAACGAGATGCCACGCGACCCGAGCGGCAAGCTGTACAAGCGCAAGCTGCGCGACCCGTACTGGGAAGGTCGCGACCGCGCCATCTGAGGCGACGGCGCGGTCGCGCCTCGTTCAGGGAGTGCGAAGGGCGCGAGGCTCGCGGCCCTCGACCCTGTCGGCGAAGCGCTGGAGAAGGAAGCCCCAGCCGCCGTCGTCGTTGCCGACGCTGCCACGGAGCTGCTCGCCGCCGTCGCCGTGCCGTTCGAGATGGCCGTGCACCAGGCGGACCTCGGTGCGGCCGTCATCGAGTGCCGAGAACGTGACCTCGACCTCGCTCTGGCGCGCCGGGTCGCGGTCGACGGTGGTGAAGTCGGGCTGGATGTGCCACGCGAACACGAGGCGTGTCGGCGGCTCGTAGGTCAGCACGGTGCCCCAGTGGCACTCCGTGCCCGTCGTGTCGACGTCGTAGCAGCGACCGCCCTCGCGAGGTTCGATGCGCACGTCGGTGATCGTGCGGTCCTGTCCGATGTGGTGCTCGCGTGGCCACCAGCTGTCGAAGCCGTCGACGAACGTGCGGAAGCACACGTCCGGCGGTGCGTCGACGACGAGGGTGCGCACGACGGGGTCGATCTGCAGGGTGGTCATCTCGGTCTGCTCCCTTCCGCCACTTCGGCGAACTTGGCCAGCGCACCGCCCCACACGCGGTCGAGGTAGGTGCGAAGGATCTCGAGGCCGCCGGGATCGACGGCGTAGATGCGGCGCGTGCCGTCAACGGTGTCGCGCACGAGCCCCGCCTCCCGTAACACCTTCAGGTGCAACGAGACGGCGGGGCGCGTCACCGGGAGCTCCCCCGCCAGCTCGCCCACGGCACGCGGCCGTTCCACGAGCAGGTCGACGATGGCCCGGCGGGTGCGGTCGCCCAGCGCGTCGAGGACGGCATCACGTCGAGCACGGCTGGTTGCGGTACGGTCAGTTGCCACTAACGGTTAGTAGACACTAACCATTGCCGATTGTCAACGGCGGCGTGCGAGCTGCTCCCAGGCGCCGTAGCCGCCGATGACGTCGGCCACCGAGCGGAAGCCGTTGGCGCGCAGCAGGCTGGCGGCGATCGACGATCGGTAGCCCCCGGCGCAGTACACGACGGTCGGCGCCCCGGGATCGAAGGTCGGGAGCTCGTCGCGCAGGCGCGCCAGCGGGACCGTCCGGGCGCCCGGGATCGTTCCCCCTTCCGTCTCGGCCGGGTTGCGGACGTCGACCACGACCGCGTCGCTCGCCAGGTCCTCGGCCGCCACCCGGCTGGTCTGCTCGACGACCTCGGGATGCTGGACGAACACCAGCAACGGATCGGCGAGCACGCCGATGACGTCGTCGAACCCGATGCGCGCCAGCCGCACCTTCGCCTCGAGCTCCGCGCCCTGGTCGCACACCAGCACGAGGCGCGTCGTCGCGTCGACCACCATCCCGACGTACTCCGCGAACCGTCCGCCCAGGCCGACGTTGATCGAGCCTCGCAGGTGTCCGAGCGCGAACTCATCGGGTGCGCGCGTGTCGAGGACCTGCGCACCGTCGCGCTGCAGCTCGAGGACCCTCGCCAGCGACAGCAGTCGCGGCGCGTCGCGCTCGTCGAGCAGCGGGCGGTCCTCGCGGTTGCGATGCGCGTCGAAGGCGAAGTAGTCGGGGCGTGCCGGCTGCCCCTCGTTCACGAGGCGGACGAACTCGTCCTCGCCCATCGGCTGCAGCGCGTAGTTGCCGGCGCGCTGCTCGCCGATCGTCGACTGCGTCTCGGTCGACAGCCGCTTCCCGCACGCGGAGCCGGCGCCGTGCGCGGGGAACACGCGGGTCGCGTCCGGCAGCGTCAGCAGCTTGTCGCGCAGCGAGTGGTACAGCGTGCGGGCCATGTCGTCCGGGTCGTGTCCCGCCGAGGCGAGCAGATCGGGACGGCCGACATCACCCACGAACAACGCGTCGCCCGTGAGGACGCCGTAGGGCACGCCGTCGCCCGCGTGTTCGTACACGACGACCGAGATGGACTCCGGTGTGTGTCCCGGCGTGGCGCGCACCTCGAGCACGACGTCACCGAGCTCGATGCGCTCCCCGTCGCGCAGGCGGCGGATCGGGAAGTCGACGTCGACGGCCTCGCCGTACGCGATCGCGGCCCCGGTGGCCGACGCCAGCTCGAGGTGGCCGGACACGAAGTCGGCATGCACGTGGGTCTCGATCACGAGCTCGATGTGGAGCCCGTTCGCCTGGGCGTCGAGCAGGTAGGCCTGCACGTCGCGCTGGGGATCGACCACGACTGCTCGGCCCGTCGTCTCGTCACCGACGACGTACGACGCGTGCGAGAGGCAGTCCAGGTAGTGCTGGGAGAAGTACATGTCACCGCCCTCCGGGCCCCATTGTGCCCGGACCGGGTCCTCAGGACCCGCGGTCGGCCACGTTCAGGCGTACTGATCGAGGAGGAGGTGGGTGGCCACCTCGACCTCGTCGCCCACGTGGTTGATGCCGTACCAGCGGTTGACCCACCCGATGAGCGACGAGAACCACACGTGACCGAGCACGCGGACGATGTCGTCGCGCGTGGCGGCGTCGAAGTCGGGCGGGAAGGCGCTGGCGATGATGTCGCCCATCACCTGCCCGACCTCCCGCTGGCAGCGCGCCGCGTGCGGGTCCGTCGAGGTCAGCGCCGTGATGACCGCCTCGGACAGCTTCGGCTCGAGCTCCATGCCCCGCGTGGCGCGGCGCAGCACGTCCGAGACGCGCTCGGCGAGCGTGTCGCCCCGCGGTGGCCGGCGCGACACGCGTCGCCCGAGGTCGGCTGCCCACTCGACGAGCGTCTCGGCGAGCAGGTGGTCCTTCGACGAGAAGTAGCGGTAGATCGTGCCGAGCGCGACCCCTGCGGACTGCGCGACGTCGCGCATCTGCACCGCGTCGTAGCCGCCGTCGGCGCCGAGCGCGAGCGCAGCCTCGATGACGCGGCCGCGCCGCGCCGCTTGGCTCTTCGTCAACGTCGACCCGGCGACGCCCGTGGACGGGCCGCTCACCATGCGGCGAACCTACCTGGGCTCCCGCGGGAGTCCGAGCACCCGCTCGCCGACGATGTTGCGCTGGATCTCGTCGGTGCCGCCACCGATCGAGGACTGCACGGCGTTGATCCACTTCTGCTGGAAGATGCCGTCGGCCAGCGCGTCCGGGTGATCGAGCTGCCCGTACGGTCCCTGGATCCCGATGGCGAGGTCGGCGAGCTGCTTGACGTAGCGCGCGTACGCCAACTTCATCACCGACGCCTCGGGACCCGGACGGCGTCCCTGCGACAGCGCCGTGCGGCTGCGCAACCGGAGGAAGCGGATCACCTCGTTGCGGCTCCACACCTGCGCCACCCGCTGCCGGAACAGCGGGTCGCGGCAAACGCCGACCGTTCGCGCCAGCTGGAGCAACCGTTCGGGGTCGGACACGCCGGAACCGCCGGCGATGGCGACCCGTTCGTTGGAGAGCGTGGTGACCGCGACCTTCCAGCCGTCGTCGACCTCGCCGACGACGTTGGCGGCGGGGACACGCACGTCGTGGAGGAAGACCTCGTTGAAATGCGCCTCGCCGTTCATCTGCCGCAGGGGCCGCACGTCGATGCCCGGCGTCGACATGTCGACGACGAAGTACGTGATGCCCGCGTGGCGCGGCGCGTCAGGGTTCGTACGGGCGATGAGGATGCCGAGCTCGCTGTGCTGCGCGTTCGACGTCCAGACCTTCTGACCGTTCACGACGAACTCGTCGCCGTCGCGCACCGCGCGTGTCGACAACGACGCGAGGTCCGAGCCGGCATCCGGTTCGCTGAAGAGCTGGCACCACAGTTCGTCGCCCCGCAACATGGCGGGCAGGTAGCGCGCCTGTTGCTCGCGGGTCGCGTGCTGCATCAGGGTCGGCGCCACCATCCCGAACGCGACAGCGAAGACGCCGACGGACACACCGAACTTCGCCTGTTCCTCGGCGAAGATCGCTTCCTCGATCGGCTTGCCACCGCGGCCGCCGAACGCCTTCGGCCACGAGATGCCCGCCCAGCCGCCCTCGTGGAGCTGGCCCTGCCACCACCGGCACCGCTTCACGTACTCCGCGGGCTCCATGTCACCCGCGAAGTGGCCCGCGGAGAAGTCCTCCGGCGCGCCGCGGGGAACGGCGTTCGCCTCGAGCCAGGCGCGAGCCTCGGCGCGGAACGCGGCTTCCTCGGGGGTGTCGTCGAAGTCCACCGGACCTCAGACTAGAACGCGTTCTAGTTCTCGACCAGCTCCTCGGCGACGCGGTGCTCCGACGCGTCCGCGTCGGTGCGACCCTCCTGGTACTGCTCGTGCACGGAGTGGAGGAACCGTTCGATCGCCTCGACGACGCGCGCGGTGCGGTACGACGGGAAGACGTCGAAGGCGTGCTCGGCGCCGTGCATTTCCGCGTAGACCACCGGCGCGTCCGACGCGTCGCGCAACCGCTCCACGAACTCGCGCGCGTCCTCCACCGGCGCCAACGTGTCGAGGTCGCCGTGGATGACGAAGAACGGGGGCGCATCGGCGCGGACCTGGTCCATCGGTGACGCCTTCGCGAACGCCTCGGGATCGTCCGCCATCTTCTTCTTCATCACCATCGGCTCGAAGAACTGGCGCACGGTCCGCTTCGGCCATGTGCCGTTGCGATTGGTGAAGTCGTAGACGCCGTAGAACGGCACCGCGGCGCGCACCGACGTGTCGACGTCCTCGAAGCCCGGCTGGTACTCGGGGTCGTTGGCGGTGAGGCCGACGAGCGCGCACAGGTGGCCACCCGCGGACCCGCCGGTGACGCAAAGGAAGTCCGGGTCCGCGCCGTGCTCCTCCGCGTGCTCGCGGTACCACGCGATCGCCTTCTTGAGGTCCACGAGGTGGTCGGGGAACGCGGCGCGCGGGCTCAACCGGTAGTTCGCGTTCACGCCCACCCATCCGTTGGCCGCGAGGTGGAGCAGCAACGGGATCCCCTGCTCGCGCTTGTCGCCGAGCACCCAGCCGCCGCCGTGCACCTGTAGGACGCCGGGGCGGCGATCGCCGGGCTCGGCGTCGCGCGCCTTGATCACGTCGAGCTTCACGCGCTTCTTGCCGTACACGGCGAACGGGATGTTGCGCACGGACATCACGCCTCGCCGGTGGCGCATGATCAACGGGAAGAAGATGTGCGACCGCGGGAACGGCGGCGCGTCGTCGAGGTCGAGCTCGCCCACCGCGTCGCGGATCGTCACCGTCGTGCGGCGGGCACGGAGGATCATCACGATCAGCCCCACGGCGCAGGCGAGCGCCAGCAGCATCGCCTCGATGCCGGGGGTGCCGTCGACGTCGCCCCGGGCCGCGAACACCGCGATCACCACGATCTCCCACAGCAGGAGCCACGGCGCCAGCTCGATGGTCAGCCACGCGCTGAAGAAGCTCGGCAGGAGCAACACCGGGTCGCGCCGCGGGAAGAACGCGTTCAGGACGAACACCGCGCACGCGATCGACAGGATCAGGAAGACCGTCACGGGCAGGGCTCCATTCGCCCATTGTGTCCCCCGCCGCCCTCGGGCCGAAACTGGAACGTGTTCTAGATTGAAGGGATGGCGTACAACATCGCCGACCTGTTCGAACACGTCGCCGACCGGGTGCCCGAGCGCCTCGGGCTGATCGTCGGCGACGACCACGTCACCTTCGGCGAGCTCGATCGCCGGGCCAACCAGGTCGCGCACCGGCTGGCCGGGGTGGGCGTCGGTCCTGGCGACCACATCGGCATCTACGCGTACAACGGCGTGCCGTGGGTCGAGACGATGCTCGCCGCGTTCAAGCTGCGTGCCGTCCCGATCAACATCAACTTCCGCTACGTCGAGGACGAGCTCCGTTACCTCCTCGACAACGCCGACTGCACCGTCGTCGTGTACGACCCCGAGTTCGCGTCACGACTCGACGCGGTGCGCGGCGCGCTCCCCCGCCTGCACGACGCGCTGCCGATCGACGACACATGGGACAAGGCGCGCGACGCGGAGTCCGACGACCGGGACTTCGGCACACGCTCCTCCGACGACCACTACATGCTCTACACGGGCGGCACGACCGGCATGCCGAAGGGTGTGGTGTGGCGGCAGGAAGACGTGTTCATGGCGCTCGGTCAAGGCATCGACGCCATCACCGGCCACAAGGTGGCGTCGGACACGGAGCTGGCGGACAAGGCCGCCGCCAACCCGTTCCCGATCGTGTCGTTCATGCTGCCGCCCCTGATGCACGGCGCGTGCCAGTGGGGAATGCTCGGCATGATGTTCCAGGGCAACACCGTGATGCTCACACCGCGGTTCGATCCGGAGGACGTGTGGTCCAAGGTCGAGCGCGAGAAGGCGAACGCCATCATGATCACCGGCGACGCGATGGGGCGTCCGTTGATCGAGACGTTGGAGGCCGATCCCGGGCGGTGGGACGTCAGCTCGTTGCTGGCGGTGAGCTCGAGCGCGGCGTTGTTCAGCGCGCCGGTGAAGGACCGCTTCTTCGCCCACTTCCCGAACCTCGTGATCACCGACTCGATCGGTTCGTCGGAAGGCGGGTTCAACGGCATCGCGCAGGTCGCCAAGGACGGCACCGCGATGAAGGGCGGGCCGACCGTCAAGCCTGCGCCCGACGTCGTCGTCGTCGACGACGATCTGGCGATCCTCACGCCCGGCTGCGGCATCGTCGGGAAGGTGGCGCGGGGCGGCAACATCCCGCTCGGCTACTACAAGGACGAGGAGAAGACACGGGCCACGTTCGTCACCGCCGGTGACGGCAAGCGCTACGTGGTCGCCGGCGACTTCGCGCTGTGGGAGGCGGACGGCACGATCACCCTCCTCGGGCGCGGCTCGATGTGCATCAACTCCGGCGGCGAGAAGATCTTCCCCGAGGAGGTCGAGGCCGCGCTGAAGGCGCATCCCGACGTCTTCGACGCGCTGGTGGTGGGCGCGGCGGACGAGCGTTGGGGCCAGCGGGTCGCCGCCGTCGTGCAGGCTCGTCCCGGTGCCGCCCCCGATCTCGAGTCGTTGGCGGCGCACTGCCGGACCCGCATCGCGGGCTACAAGGTGCCGCGCGAACTGCATCTCGTCGACGAGGTCGTCCGCTCCCCCAGCGGGAAGCCGGACTATCCGTGGGCGCAACAACTGGTGGCGGACGCGCACCGTTGAACGTCCTCTTCGTCGTGTCGGACCAGGAGCGGTCGCGCTCGTGGTTGCCGTCGTCGGTGTCACTGCCGTGGCGTGAGCGGCTCGTCGCCGAAGGCGTCGACTTCACGAACCACTGGACGCACTCGTCACCGTGTTCGCCGTCGCGGGCCACGATGATGACCGGCCAGTACGTTCCCCGTCACGGGGTCGTCGACAACTGCATCTTCCGCCACCACACGTCGCTCGACACCGCCACGCCGACGATCGGCTCGGTGCTGCGCGACGCGGGCTACCGGTCGTCGTACATCGGCAAGTGGCACCTCACCGTCGGCGCGCACCCTCCGATGGAGGCGTACGGCTACAGCGACTGGGAAGGCAACGACCGTCACTTCATGGGGTGGGCGGGAACGGGCGTGGCGTTCGACCCGGTCATCGCCACGTCCGCGGCGACATGGTTGCGGGCGAACGCGGCGTCGTCGCAACCGTGGTTCCTCACGGTCGGGTTGGTGAACCCGCACGACGTGATGTGGTTCCCCATCGACCAGCCGCAGTGGCGGGCCGCGCACCCCGACGCGCTGGCGGCGGCGCGTGAGCTGTTGGTGATGTCGCGCTGGAAGGACGACGAGACGTTGCCGGCGTACGAGCGTGCGTATCCATCGGTCGTCGAGGAGCTGCCCGCCAACTTCCACGACGACCTGCACACGAAGCCCGACGCGCACCGCGCGTGGCGATGGGCGCAGCAGCACGGCATCTGGGGCTACATCGACCCCGACGACAAGGGCGCGTGGTTGCGTCACCTCGACTACTACGTCGAGCTGCACCGGCTGGCCGACGAGTCGCTGGGGACGGTTCTGGGCGCGCTCGAGGAGTCCGGCGCGTGGGACGACACCGCCATCGTGTTCACGTCCGACCACGGCGACATGTGCGGTTCACACGGCCTCCGGTCGAAGGGCCCCTTCGTGTACGACGAGATCATGCGGGTGCCGCTGCACGTGCGCATCCCGGGCGTCACGACGGCGGGCACGAGCGACGACTCGCTGTCGAGCCACGTCGACCTCGCCCGCACCATCTGCGGCATCGCCGGCGTCGAGCCCCATCCGGACATGCAGGGTGTGGACATCCTCGGCGGCACAGGCGGAGCGGCGGCACGGGATCACGTGCTGTTCGCCCACGACACCGCGCACACGTCCGTCGTGCAGCAGACGAGGTACGCGGTGCGGGGGATGTTCGACGGCCGCTACAAGTACGCGCGGTACTACGGGGTCGGTGGGGGCAAGCCGGGTGACGATCCGTTCTGGGAACGGCCGACGCAGAAGCTGTACGACGTCGACGCCGATTTCGACGACCAGGACCACGAGCTCTACGACCTCCAGGAGGATCCCCACGAGCTGGTCAACCTGGCGAACGACCCCGGGCGCCGCAACGACGTCCGCCGCCGCTTCGAGACCCTCCTCGCGCTGGAGGCCGCCCACTTCTGAATGTTGGTGCGATGTGGGCGCTATGACGCCTTCAGCGCACCAACATTCGCACTCGGGGTCACTGGTCCTTGTGGAGGGCTTCCACGAGGCGGTCGGTCTGGGCCTGCTGCTCGTAGGTGAGGCGGGCGAGCCAGAAGCGGAGGAACTGGGCCACGGAGTAGCGGACGAACAACGCACCGCCCACCACCGACGCCGACACACCGATCAGTGCGACGACGATGGCGTCGCGCTGTTGCAGCGCATCCTCGGTGCCGTGCGACAGCGCGTACGCGTACACGCCGACAGCGACGCCGACGACCATCAACGCCACCCCGAGCCGCAACAGTTGGCGATCGCGCGCTGTCGAGGGGTCGCGCAATCGCATCGACGCGATCTCCGACTTGAACTGCTCGACTCGCTCCGGCGTCGCTTCCATCGTGGTGCTCATCCTGTCATCCCCCGAGATATGCCGCGCTCAACTCGTGCGCGAGCTCGTCCGGCTGGCCCTTCGCCGCGACACGACCGTGCGCCATGATCGCGGCCTCGTCCGCCACCCCCAGCACGACCTTGGCGAACTGCTCCACCACGAGGATCGTGACCCCTTCACGGGCGATGCGGGCCACGTTCTCGTACAGCTCCTCGACGACGAGCGGCGCCAGTCCCATCGAGAGCTCGTCGAGCATCAGCACGGCCGGATCACACGCCAGACCGCGCGCCAGCGCCAGCATCTGCTGCTGCCCACCGGACAACGTGCCCGCGACCTGGTCCCGGCGGTCGGCGAGCGCGGGGAACCGCGTGAACGCCGCCTCTTCCACGTCACGGGCGCGGCGACCGGTGTGCGTCGCCATCAAGAGGTTCTCGCGCACGGACAGGTTCGGGAAGATGCCGCGTCCCTCCGGGATGAGACACAACCCGCGCCGGGCCAGTGCCTCCGGTCGCGCGCCGTTCACGCGCCGCCCGGCCACGAACACGTCGCCCTCGGTCGGACGCAGCAACCCCGCGAGCACCTTCAACGTCGTCGTCTTACCCGCGCCGTTCGGGCCGAGCAGCGCGAACACCGTGCCCGGCGCGACCGCGAGATCGATGCCGTGGAGCACCTCGATGCGTTCGTAGGCGGCGCGCACGCCGCGCAGCTCGAGGACCGGCGGGGTCACGACACGCCCTCCCCGAGGTAGGCGGCGATGACCGCCTCGTCGCGTTGGATCTCGTCAGGCGTCCCCGACGCGAGCACCTCGCCGAAGTCGAGGACGTTGACCTCGTCGCACACGCGCAGCACCAGCTGCACGTCGTGCTCGACGAGGACGACGGTCAAGCCCTCCGCGGCGAGCTCGCGCAACAACCGCGCGAACACGATCGTCTCCGCTTCGTCCTGACCCGAGGCCGGCTCGTCGAGCAGCAGCACGCGCGGGCGCGCCGCCAGCGCGCGCCCGACCTCCACCAACCGCGCCTGACCGGTCGGGAGTTGGTCGACGCGGGCGTCGGCGACGTCGCGCAGGCCGACGCGATCGAGGACCTCGTCGGCGACACGGTCGGGATCGACGGTGCGGTCCCGCCGCACGCGACGGTCGGTGTCGGCCGCGATGCGGATGTTGCTGCGCACCGACAGCAGGGTGAACAGCTCGAGCCGCTGGAACGTCCTCGCCAGGCCGGCGCGGGCACGCCGGTACGGGAGCAGGCGGGTGACGTCCCGCCCGCCGATGCGCACGGACCCGGTGTCCGGGCGCAACAGGCCACAGATCACGTTGAACAAGGTCGTCTTGCCGGCACCGTTCGGGCCGATCAGACCGGTGACCGCGCCCGGCTGCGCGCGCAGCCCGACCTCCCGCAAGGCCAGGTTGCCGCCGAAGCGGACGGTGACGTCCTCCACCTCGAGCAGCGCACCCGCCGCCCCCTCGCTCACGGCGCCACCTCCTGCACGCCGAGGGCGTTGTCGAGGCGGCGCACGTCCTCCGCGGTGAACGGCCGCGAGACACCGACCCACTCGAGCGGCTCCTGCTCCTCGCCCAGCAGCCGCTGGCGGTCGGCGACGGCGGAAGCGAGCACGATCACCCCCGTCACCGCGAACGCGAACGGCCAGTTGTCGAGCACCTCGAGCTTGGCCGCAATGACGAGCGCGGCGAGGACGACGAGCAGCCCGGTGAGCACGCCACGGTTGCGGGCGAGGGGGGCGAAGCGCTCCGCCACGTCCGGGACGACACCGTTCGGGTTCTTGCCGAGCCCGATCCCCATCGCACCGGGGAGCACGAGCCCGATGTTGGCGAACCACGGCACGGAGGCGGACACGAGCGGGATGCCGTACAGCACCAGCCCGGCGAACACCGCACCACCGGCGGTACCGATGCCGCCCACGACGACGAGCAGCAGCAGCGGGAGGCTCTCGAAGAACGTGAACCGGTCGGGCGTCACGGTGCCGAGGCAGCCGCCGTACAGCGCGCCACCGACACCCGCCATGGCGGCCGAGATCGAGAACACGGCCAGCTTCGTCGCCCGCAGGTTCATGCCGAGCATGGCGCACGCCGCCGGGCTGTCCTTGATGGCGAGCAACCGCTCGCCGAACGAGCTGCGCCGGATGGCCACCACGACGAGCGCGCACAGGCAGAACACGGCGGCGAGCACGACCAGCTCGGCCTTCTCGCTCGACGGTTCGACGAATGGGATGTGCAGGCGGGGCACGGGGACGGACCCGAGCTCGAACAAACGCACGTCGACCGGGCCAACGTTGAACTTCGGCAGGTTGAAGAGCCAACTGTCGAGCACGACCGCGAAGGCACCGGTCGCGAGCGCGAGGTAGATGCCGGAGAGTCGCAGTGTGGGGAGCGCGACGACGGCACCGACGGCACCGGCGATCAGCGCCGCCCACAGCAGACCGACGGGCGAACCGCTCGCACCGAGATGCGCCATCGTCACCGCGCCGATGCCGGCGAAGCTCATCTGGCACAACGAGATGTGGCCGCCGTAGCCGACCAGGGGAACGAGCGACAACGCGATCACGGCGATGCCGAACACACGCGACAGCGTCAAGGCGTTCGCGTCCGTCACCATCGACGCGATCACCGCGGTCGCGGTCAGCAGCGCGATGCATGCGACGACCGAGCCGCGCCACGACGGCGTCGGCAGGCGCTCGCGTGTCCGCGCCGCGCTGTGCCCGCGCAGCCGCGACTGCGGCAACGCGATGAGCACGACGAAGAGGATGATGATCGGGATGGCGGCGCGGAAGCCGTTCAGGTAGTCGTTCTGGAGGTTGATGTAGCCCGTGCCGTACGCGTCGGCGAGACCGAGGATCACGGCGCCGACGAACGTCATCGGCAGGCTGCGCAGGCGACCGATCACCGCGGCGGCGTACGCGTTCACGATCAGCAGCGCCAGCACCGGCGAGAGCCCCTGGTCCGGCGCAGCGAGGATGCCCGCCAGCGCGGCGAGCGAGCACCCGATGGCCCACGCCAGCATCGCCGACGTGTCCGGCTTCCCGCCGTTGAGCGTCACGAGGGGTCGGTCGTCGACGGTGGCCCGCATCGTCACGCCCGCCCGCGTGCGGAACAGCACCACGCGCAGCACGAGCGCGATGACGACCGCGAGGAGGAACGCGAACGCCGAGTGCCACGTGATGTTCACGGGGCCGATGGAGAGCTTGTTGCCCTCCCAGAAGTGGTCGAGCGGATGCGCCTCCTGCGGGCTCCACAACCACTGCGTCAGCCCGAGTGACGCGGCGAGGAGGCTCACGGTGACGACGAGCTGCGTCGCTTCCGACGTGTCCTGCAGCCGTCGCATGATGCCCCGTTCGATGCCCGCGCCGAACAGGGGCGCGATCACCAGCAACACGATGGCGACGGCGAGCGGCGTCGGCAGCCCCCACTCCACCTCGAGCTGCCAGTACGTGAACGCGCCGAGCATGCCGATGGCGCCGTGCGCGAAGTTGAACACGCCCGTGGTCGTGTACGTGAGCACCAGCCCGCTTGCCGCGATGGCGTAGATGCCGGCCGTGCACAACCCCGCGCACGTCAGCGCCAGGAACTTGTCCATCAGTTCACCTGCGACGTCTGTGCATCGCGTCCGCCTTCACGCCGACGCGATGCACACACGTTGACGAGGGACGTCACCGGGGGACGCCGTAGTCCTTCTGGAGGGTGACGAGGTTGGCGGGGTCGCAGTTGAACAGGCCCTTGGTCGGCGCCGTGGCGGCCTGGTCGTACTCGAAGCCCGAGGCCGACGCCTTCAGGATCAGGTAGCACGGCGTCGGCACGTTGCCGCCCGGGTTCGTCTCACCGTGCAGGCCGCCGCCCGTCCACGACGTCACCGACTGCGCCTGCTGCAGCAGGCACTGGCGGGTGAGGTTCGACCCGCACGCCGTCGCCGACTTCGCGAACAACAGCAACGCCGACATGCTCTGCGCGCCGAGCGAAGCGACCTTCCCGTCGGGGTTGTACTGGCGCATCAGGTCGAGGAAGTCCTGCGTCGCCTTGTTCTCCGACGCCTTCTCGAAGGGCACGAACGCCGACTGCACGTACGTGTTCTTGATCGCGGGACCGGCCGTGTCGGTCATGACGTGGTCGTAGAAGTTCGACGTCTGCATGATGACGTCGGGGTAATAACCGTCCGTCGACATCGCCTTCTCGAGCAGCGCGAGGTTGGCGGGCTCGCCCACCATGATCATGCCCTTCGCGTTCTTGTCCTTCAGGCCCGTCACGAACGGCGACCAGTTGTCTTCACCGGCCGGGTTGTAGACGGGTTGATCGACGACCGTGCCGCTCTTGATCGTGAGCGCCTCGACCGTCGCGTCGCGCACGGTGATCGTCGTCTGCAGGTTGCCGGTCATCACCGACGTGGCCTTCGTCGAACCCGGCGCGATGCGCTCCATCGCCGCGAACGGCCCCGCCTGGAACGTGTAGACGGGGTTGGGCACCGGCTGCACCTGCAACTTCGCGACACGCGCCTTCGGCGTCACGACGTAACCCGGGATGTTCGGCAGGCCGCACGCCTCCCGTCCGCCGTTGTCGGCGTCGTCGAACACCGCGCCGCCGCCGACGAGCGCGAAGTCGCTCTCGCACGCCTGCGTGACGACGCCGTTGTAGTCCGTCAGCTTCGCGTCGAGGTCGTCGATCACGACGTGGCGCCCGAGGATGCCGCCCTTCTCGTTGCACCACTTCGCGAACGCGTTGGCGGTGTCGACCATCTCCTTGTTGAGACCCGCCCGGCCGGTGAAGCCCTTGTCGGTGACCGTGCCGATGTGGATCTCGGTGTCGGTCACGCCCTTGTCGGTGGCGCCCTTCGCGTCGCCCGGCGCGCAGACCTTCGTGAGGTCACCGAAGCCGCCGGCCGCCAGCGACGTGTCGCCGCCGCTCGACGCGCTGCCGCTCGTCGACTTCGACGAGTCGGACGACGCCGTCTTGGTGCCGCCGCCCCGGCTGCACGACGCAGCGACGAGCACGAGCACCAACGCGAGTGCCGCGGCGCGGTATCGCTTCATCAGTTGTTCCCCCCGGTTGTCTGTTGCGTGTCAACCGCCCAGGTAGGCGGATGAGAGTTCGTCCTCGAGGTCGGCCGGCTGCCCGACGCTCACCACTTTGCCGTGCAACATGATGGCCGCGTAATCGGCCACGCCGAGGACAGTTCGCGCGAACTGCTCCACGACCAGGATCGACACGCCCGTCGTGGCCACCTGCGCCACCACCTCGTACAGCTGCTCGACGATGATGGGCGCCAGCCCCATCGACAGCTCGTCGAGCAGCAACAGCGACGGCTTCACCGCCAACCCGCGGGCCAGGGCCAGCATCTGCTGCTCGCCACCGGACATCGTGCCCGCCAGTTGGTGCCGTCGCTCCCCCAGCCTCGGGAACCGTTCGTAGGCCACGGTCTCGACGTCGTCGAAGTCGACGCCGCCGTACGTCGCCATGCGCAGGTTCTCCTTCACCGTGAGGTTGGGGAAGATGCCACGCCCCTCCGGGATCGTGCACACGCCGATGCGGGCGAGCGCGTCGGGACTGGCCCCGTTCACGTGCCGGCCCGCGATGTGGACGCACCCTGCCGTCGCCGGGAGCTGCCCGCTGATGACCTTCAGCGTCGTGGTCTTGCCGCCGCCGTTGGGGCCGAGCAACGCCATCACGCTGCCGACCGGCACGGCGAGGTTCACGCCGTGCAGCACCTCGATGCGCCCGTACGCCGCCTTCAGGTTCTTCAGCTCGAGCACGGGCGCGGCCATCAGAGCTCCTGGAGCTCCGACGCGTGCGCCGCTTCCTCCGAGCGCGTCATCGAGGACTCCTCCGCGGCGGCGCCGAGGTAGGCGTCGAGCACGTCCGCGTTGCGCTGGATCTCGTCCGGTGTACCGACGGCGAGGATGGCGCCGAAGTCGAGCACGTGGATCCACGAGCACACCCGCATCACGAGCGGCACGTCGTGCTCGACGAGGAGGATCGCCATGCCCTCCCCTGCCAGTTGGAGCAGCAGGTCGGCGAACGCGTCGGTCTCCTGCTCGTCCTGGCCCGATGCCGGTTCGTCGAGCAGGAGGACGCGTGGGCGAGTCGCCAGCGCGCGGCCGAGTTCGACGAGGCGGGCCTGGCCGGTCGGCATGGCATCGACGCGGTCGTCGGCGACACCGCGGATGCCGACGCGATCGATGATCTCCTCCGTCACGGCGCGCGGATCGGACTTGTCGCGCGCCCAGCTCTTGCGGATCTCGGCGGCGGTGAGGATGTTCTCCCGCGCCGACAACGAGCCGAACACCTCGAGGCGCTGGAACGTGCGTGCCACGCCCTTGCGGGCCCGCTGGTGCGGCGGCAGGCTCGAGATCGACATGCCGTCGAGCAGCACCTTGCCGCTCGTCGTCTCCTGCAGACCCGTGATGACGTTGAAGATCGTCGTCTTGCCCGCCCCGTTCGGGCCGATGAGCCCGGTGACGGAGCCCGCTTCGACGTCGAGGTCGACGTCGCGCACGGCGTGGTGCCCGCCGAAGCGGACGTTCACCGCACGTGTCTCGAGCAGCGCCATCGCGACTCTCCCGCCCGCCGCCTCGTCAGCCCACGGCCTCGGCCGCGATGCGGCGTCCGAGGTGACGCAGGTGTTCGGTGGCGGTGCCGAGCGTGAGCTCGATCACCTTCGTCCAGCGGAAGTAGCGGTGCACCGGGTAGTCGAGGTCGACGCCGACGCCCCCGTGGAGATGCTGGGCGGCGTGCACGACGCGATGGCCACCGTCCGCGGCCCAGAACTTGGCGATGTGCAGCTCGTCGGCGGCGGGCAGCTCCTCGGACAGTCGCCATGCCGCCTGCAGCGCGGTGAGGTGGATCGCCTCGGTGTCGATGTACGCGTCCGCGATCCGTTGCGCGACCGCCTGGAACGTGCCGATCTTCGCCCCGAACTGCTCGCGCTCCGACACGTACGACGCGGTGAGGCGGATGGCGGCGTCGCACAGCCCCGCCTGTGTCGAGCACAGCCCGGCAACGGCGCGCGCGGCGATCCACTCGAGGATGTCGGCGCCGTCCTCGAGCGAGCCGACGATCTCCGCGGGCGCGTCGTCGAGGCGCACGGTGCTCAGGGGTTCGTCGTTGATCGCGATGTTCCGATCGATCTCGACGCCGCCGCCGCTCGGGTCGACCAGGAAGACGCCCACCGTGCCGTCGCACGTCGCGGGGACGAGGATCCGCGCCGCGAGGTGGGCGGCGGGCACGGTGACCTTCTCGCCGGAGAGACGCCACCGCGCGCCGTCGCGAACGGCGGTGGTCGCGGGCGAGCGGGGCGTGAGGTAGTCGCCGTCCTCCGTCAGCGCCGCGGTCAGCACGAGTGAGCCGTCGACGACGCCGCCCAGCAGCTCCTTCTGCGCCGCCGAACCGAAGCGGGCGAGCGGCAGCGCGCCGAGCACGAGCGTGGGGAGCAGCGGCACCGGTGCGACGGCGCGACCCTGTTGCTCGAGGAGAAGGCAGGCCTCGAGGAAGCCGTAGCCGCCGCCGCCCACCTCCTCGGGGAGGCACACGCCGAGCAGATCGGACTTGGCCAGCTCCGTCCACACGTCGTCGGCGAACCACCGGCCGGCGGGATCCGTCTCGATCTCGCGCAGGCGCTCGGGTGGCAGCTTCTCGCCGAAGATGCGGCCGGCGAGATCGGCCATCGCCTGCTGGTCGTCGTTGAGGGTGAAGTCCACGACGCTCCTCAGTGTCGGGGCACCCGGGGCAACCCGAGGCCGAAGAGGGCGATGAGGTCGCGCTGCACCTCGTTGGTGCCGCCCCCGAACGTCAGGATCAAGGTTCCCTGCATGGCGCGCTCGATCCTCCCCGCGAGCGCGGCGTCGGGCGAGCCGAGGCGCAGTTGCCCACCCGGACCGACGACCTCGAGCAGCAGGCGGTAGGCCTCGGTGAAGAACTCGGTGCCGAACACCTTCGCCGAGCTCGCCACGCCGGGGTTGATCCTGCCGGTGCACACCTGCCAGTTGATGAGCTTGAGGTACTCGGTCTTCGCCCGCACACGGGCGAGGTTGACCTGTACCCACTCCTGGTCGATGACGCGCCGACCGTCCGGGAGCTTCGTCTCCTGGGCCCACCGCACGACGTCGTCGTAGCAGCGCTCGACCATGCCCGGCGGTGCGAGCGACACGCGCTCGTAGTTGAGCTGGTTCGTGATGAGGTCCCAGCCGCGGTTGACGCCGTACACGACGGCGTCGTCGCCGACGCGCACGTCGTTGTAGTACGTCGACGTGGTCGACGCGTTGACCATCGTGTGGATCTTCGTCCACGAGAAGCCGGGGTCGGTCGTGGGCACGAGGAAGATCGTGATGCCCTTGTGCTTCGGGGCATCTGGGTCGGTGCGCGCCGCGAGCCAGATGTAGTCGGCGTACGACGCGAGCGACGTGTAGATCTTCTGGCCGTTGATCACCCACTCGTCGCCGTCCTTCACGGCCGTGGTGCGCAACGAGGCGAGGTCGGTGCCCGCGCCCGGCTCGGTGTAGCCGATGGAGAAGTGGCACTCCCCCGCGAGGATCTTCGGCAGGAACTTCGCCTTCTGCTCGTCGCTTCCGAACTCCATGATCGTCTTGCCGACGGTGTTGATGGTGAGGAACGGCAGCGGGAACCCGGAGCGCCATGCCTCGTTCGTGAAGATGTACTGCTCGAGCTCGCCGCGCCCCTGGCCGCCGTACTCCTCGGGCCAGCCGATGCCGAGCCACCCGTCGCGCCCGAGCCGGCGCACGCCTTCGAGGCACGCGGGCCCGCCGCTGTCACCCGTCGCCAGCTCCGCCTGCACCTCGGGCGTCATGAGCGCCGCGAAGTACTCCCGCAGCTCGCGCTGCAGCGCCTCCTGCTCGGGCGTGTACGCGATCTGCAACCCCGGCCCCCTTCGCCCCAGAAATGAAACGTGTTCCAGTTTTCTACCACCGGCCACCTGCGGGGCGGAAGGTGACGCCGCGCACCCCGTCGAAATGGGTCGAGAGGGGAAAGGGGTCACCGATGAGCCGCCACAGGAGCGCGCCGCTCGTTCCTGATACTGTGTCAGATTCGCGGGTCGAGGGTCGTCGTGGAGATGGGCGCCTGTACGCCGCAAAGGGGGAACGTGCGCAACCGTAGGCCGCTCTTCCTGCTCGTCGCACTGGGTCTGTTCGTCGCGACCGCGTGCGGCGCCCGGCTCAGCCCGAGCCAGTACGCGGCCGCCGTCGGCGGTACCGGCAACGGCGGCGGTGGCGCGGGCACCGGGCGGGCGGCGACGTCCGGCGGGAGTGGCGGTGGTGGCGGCGGCGCGGCGGCGACCGGCGCCGGCGCGACGGGCGGTGACGCGGCCGCGGCGGCAGGAGGCGGGGGTGGCGGCGGCGCGGCCGCCGGCAGTTGCACGCCCCAGCACGTCGACGCGCCCGGCGTGACCGACACCGAGATCAAGCTCGGCAACGTCTCGACGATCAGCGGTCCTGTTCCCAACTTCGGCGCCACGGGCCGCGCCGGCGCGAAGGCGTACCTCGACTACGTCAACAGCCAGGGCGGCGTGTGCGGCCGCAAGCTGTCACTGGTCAATGCCGACGACCGCCTCGACCCCGGCACCAACCGGTCCGCCACCGACCAGATGAAGGACCAGGTGTTCGGCTTCGTCGGCAACACGAGCGTCGAGGACGACGGCGGTGCCGGTGCCATCGGCGGGACGAACATCCCCAACTGCTCGCTCGTCATCGGCAACACCGCGCTGACGCAGCCGAACTACTTCTCCCCCAACCCCATCGAGCCGTCCGGGCAGACCAACGGCACGGTCGGCATCTGGAGCTGGATGAAGGCCAACAGGGGCGTGACGAAGGTCGGCATCGTCTACCCCGACAACCCGAACGCCGCCGCCCGCATCGGCGCGTACGTGAACGACATCCAGGCCGCCGGGCTCCAGGCGGACACGCCGATCAAGGTGGCGGTGACCGAGACGAACTACGTCGGCGTCGCCAGCCAGATGAAGAGCAACGGCGACGACGGCTTCATCACGGTGCTCGAGATCAACGGCATCGCCAAGCTGGCGCAGGCGATCAAGCAGGTCGGGTGGCAGCCGAAGGCGCCGTTCTTCGGCGCGCAGGCGTACGGCCCGCAGCTCGTGCAGCTCGCCGGGCCCGCCGCCGACGGCGCCCTGATCGGCTTGACGCACCAGATCGTCGAGGGCGGTGACGCCGCCATGCAGAACTTCGCCAACTTCTACAAGCAGAGCAGCTCCGGTCAGCCGCTCGACTTCTTCGCCGTCATGGGGTGGTCGGCGGCGAAGATGTGCGTCGACGCCATCGCCGCTGCGGGCGGTGCGCCGACCCGCGACGCCGTGATCGCCGCCCTGAACCAGGACACGAACTTCACCGCCGACGGCATCCTCGCACCTCGCGATCCCGCGGGCCGCCACAGCCCGACGCAGTTCGTGATCGTCACGATCGAGGGTGGGCAGTGGAAGCGCGTCTACCCCGACAGCGGGTTCGCGCAGTGACGCAGCTCGTCGACTGGTTCCGCGGCGCCCCGCGCAAGCCCGGACGCATCGTCGCGATCGTGCTCTTCGTCCTGTACTGGGCGCGCGTGTACGCCACCGCGCAGGACTTCGGGCAGATCTTCAACTTCACCGTGATCGGCATCGCCGTCGGTTGCGTGATCGCGATCGCGGCGAGCGGTCTCGTCCTCACGTACGCGACGACGGGCGTGTTCAACTTCGCTCACGGCGCCGTCGGCATGGTCGCGGCGTACGTGTTCTACGCCTTGAGCATGCAGCACGGGATGCCGACCCTGCTGGCGTTCGTGCTGACGCTCGCCGTGCTCGGTCCCCTCGTGGGCCTCGGGCTCGAGCGCGTCATGCGCTACTTCCACGACGCGCCCGTCCAGACGAGCGTCACGGTCACGATCGCGCTCATGGTGATGCTCATCGGCGTGGCGCAGAAGTTGTGGCCGCCGACCACGGGCGCACGGCTGGACTTCCTCCTCGGCAGCGACCCGCTGCACCTGTGGGAGGCGTCGCCGACGCGCGACGACGTGCTCCACTTCGTCACCGCCGTGGCCGTCGCGCTCGTCCTGCGCACGCTGCTGTTCCGGAGCCGTACCGGCACGGCCATGCGGGCGGTGGTCGACAACCCCAACCTCGCCGCGCTCAACGGCGCGCCACCGGTGACGATCGCCCGTTACAGCTGGATGCTCGGCTCCACACTCGGCGCCCTCGCAGGGATCTTCCTCGCCGCCGGTGGCCCGCTCGACCCGATCGTCCTCACGTTCTTCTTCACCGCCGCGCTCGGCGCGGCGATCGTCGGGAAGTTGAAGAGCCTGCCACTCACGTTCGCCGGTGCGATCGCGCTCGGCATCATCGAGCAACACGCGCTGTTCGCGCTGCCGGAAGGATCGGTGTGGGCGTCGGTGCGCATCTCGATCCCGGGCATCTTCTTGTTCTTCGCGCTGCTGCTCGTGCCCGCGGCGCGCCTGAGCGTCGGTCGTGTCGTCGGTCGCAAGTCGCCGCGCGTCCCCGCGCTGCCGTCCTCGGTCGTGCGCGCCGTCGTGTTCGTCGTCGCCATGGCTGCGCTGATCAACATCGCGCCGAGCGAACGCTACGTCGACATGACGACGGCGTTGATCTACGCCATCCTCCTGCTGTCACTCGTCGTGCTCACCGGCTTCTCCGGCCAGATCTCGCTGTGCCAGTACGTGTTCCTCGCGATGGGCACGTGGGCCATGGGCACGTACTTCGGCGGGCACAGCGTGTTCGGCATCCTGCTCGGCGGGCTCGTCGCGGTACCGCTCGGGGTGCTCGTCGCGCTCCCGGCCCTGCGGCTGCAAGGTCTGTACCTCGCGCTGGTGACGTTCGGCTTCGCCGCGGTCGCGGAAGACCTGCTGCTGAAGAACGACCACTTCTACGGGTCGCAGTCGGTGACCGTCGGCCGACCGAAGATCCTGGGCCTCGACTTCAGCGGTGACAAGCCCTTCTTCGTGTTCTGTGCGATCACGTTCGCGCTCATGGGCGTCGTCGTGCTCGCGCTGCGGCGTGGTTCGTTCGGGCGTCGCCTCGCGGCCATGCGCGACAGCCAGGCGGCGTGCGCCACACTCGGTCTCGACGTGCGCCGCACGAAGCTCGCCGTGTTCGCCATCTCGGCGTTCATCGCGGGCATCGCCGGCGCCTTGTTCGGGGGGTTGAAGACGACCGCTGACGCCATCCAGTTCTCGAAGGAGAACAACATCGTGCTGCTGCTGTTCGCAGTGGTCGGCGGCATCACGACCGTCACCGGCGCGTTCATCGGCGGTGCGCTGTTCGCGCTCCTGCCGTTCGTGCAGAGCCAGTACCCCGACCAGGCCGGCCTCGTCTTCGCGGCGGTCGCGATCGCCGTCGTGGCCCTGGGGCGCCAGCCCAACGGCCTCGCCGGGATGTTCGGCGAGTGGTTCGGCGGGCTGCGCAGCACCGGTCGAGAACCACCCATCACCGCGCCGGCCGCCAACGCGCCGGCGCCGACACGGGACGCCGTCGGTGCACCGGCCTGAACGTCGGGCCGGTCGGTCGCGGCGCGCCTGGGCGCCGCTGCTCGTCGTCGCGGTCGCGGCGGCCACGGTCGGGAACGCGTCCGCGCAGGCACAGTCCGTGCTCGACACCGGTGGCGGCAGTTCGGATCTGGCGTCGCAGTTCGGCAGCTTCAAGCTCGAGTCGCACGGTGAAGGCCTGAGCTTCACGTACGACAGCCCCGGGCTCATCCCCGGCACGCCGTCGCCGATCTTCGCCGCCAGCCTGCCCGAGTCGCTGACGAACATGGACAGCGGTCCGAGCTCGTACGCGCTCGCCAGCCTCGTCTATCCCGGTCCGCTCGTCGCCGACCTCCCGAGCGTCCTCGCGTTGGGCGGTGTGCCCGACGCCAACCAGATCCCGGCCTACCCCGTGCGGGCGCAGGCGTTCTTCCCCGCCGGTCCGACCGCGACGGACGCGTCCGTCGGGCCCGGCCGCCAGACGGTTTCGACGTCGGACACGACGTCCGACGCCACCACCGCGTTCGGCGCGGCGCAGCTCCCGCCCATCCTCGACGTCGGCAACATCACCTCGGTGTCGAACTCGCATCTCGAGCAGGGCGCCGCCGTGAGCCGCACCCGCGTCGAGCTCGACGACGTCGATCTGATGGCCGGCCTCATCCACATGGACGCCATCACCACCGACCTCGTCGCCAACAGCAACGGCACCGATGCCGCGACCGCGGGCACGACCACGGTCAGCGGGCTCACCGTGCTGGGTCTGCCGGCGACGATCGACCCGAGCGGCGTGCACCTGACCGCGCCACCGAGCTCCTCGTCGTCGTCGGCCGGGCCGCTCGCGCCGATCGGGTCCGCGCTCCAGCCACTCGGTGACGCCCTGACGCAGTTGATGACGAGCGTGATCGGCGCCGGCAACACGGACATCAACCAGCTGCTGGCCGCATCCGGCATCCAGATGAAGCTGCTCGAGCCGACGGAGACGAAGACCGGCGCCGACGCCAACCGGTTGGCGAGCGGCCTGCTCATCACGATCACGTACAACGGATCGACGGAGCCGGTGCTGAGCAACCTCCTCAACCTGATCCCGATCGAGTCGCTCCCGAGCCAGGGCATCGGACCGATCCCGTTCACGTCGCCGCAGTCGATCGTCGTCGCGTTGAAGGCGACGCACGTCGAGACGATCGGCTTGGCGGCCGCGAACGTGCGCGCCGCAGCCGCGCAGCCGTTCACCACGCCGTCGTTCGGCGGCGCCACGGCGCCCACGGGCACGCTCGGTACGAGCGCCACCCCCGGCACCGGTGGCTTCTCGACGCCGGCGCCGTCGCTCGGTGGTGGCAACGGCGGTGGCGGCGGTGGTGGCGCCTTCGGCAACGCGCTGCCCATCGGCTTCGCCGACACCGGCCCACTGGCGGCGGCGGTGATCGTGCTCCTCGCCGCGCTCGCCGCCGGCTTCGCCGGTGCGGGTGGCGGGCGCCTGGCGGACAACGTCCTCGCTGCGGCGAGCTCCTCGTGCCCCGAGGGACTCGACCGTGCCCCGGCCTCGGGAGGGAGACCGTGAGCGAACCGACCATCCCCCGTTCCTGCGGTGAAAACCGGCGCGGCGCGCCGGTTTTCACCGGGAGAACGACAGGCGCGGTGCCGACGTGAGCGAGCAGACCCGGCCGCGGCGCACGCGCCCGCTGTCGGCGCGCGTCGACGCACCCGCGCCCGCCGCGGAGATCAGCGTGCAGCCGCCCGACGAGTGGAGCGCGGCGCTCGAGCAGGCCGCGGTGCCGGCCCTTCCCGCACCGTCGGCCAACGGCGACGAGTCCGAGGCCGGTCGCTACCAGCGGCTGGCGAACGGCGTGCGCCAGCTCCGCGTGGGTGGGGCGACGCTCAACCTGAGCGAACGCACGTTGATGATCCTCGGCAGCGTCCTCGCCGTCCTCGGCCTGTTCGCCATCTTCGTGGGTTGGTACGGCGCCGCCCACTCCCCCTACCTGTTCCAGCAGGTGCCCTACCTGATCTCGGGCGGCCTCTTCGGCGTGGCGCTCGTGTTCCTCGGGTCGATCTTCTACTTCTCGCACTGGCTCACGGAGCTCGTGAAGGAGAGCCGCACGCAGTCCGCCGCGCTGGTCGAGGCGATCAACCGCCTCGAGGACACCGTGCGCCAGCAGTCCGCGGAGGATCGTCAGGTGCTGACCGAAGCGGTCGCGCCGGACGTCACCACCAACGGCTCACGCGCGTACGACCTCGTCGCCACCGGCAAGGGCACGATGGCGCACCGCCCGGACTGCGTCGTCGTCGCGGGCAAGCGAGGGCTGCGACGCGTCGACGTCGCGGAAGCGCTGGAACCGTGCAAGCTCTGCGACCCGTACGCGGAGGTCGCGCCCGGGTAACCTCCGTCGCAGGAGGTGTGCCACATGTTGATCGCCTGGCTGGTCATCGGCATCGCCCTCCTGTTGTTCGAGCTGCACCACATGGCGTTCTACGCGCTGTTCGGCGGCATCGGCGCGCTGGGCGCCGCGGTGGTGGCCGTGTTCTTCCCCGAGGCGATCGCCGTCCAGGTCGCGGTCGCGGTCGTGCTCACGATCGTCGGCGTCGCGTTCGCGCGCCCGTACGTGAGCCGCGTGTTCCACCGTCACCGCGGCGAGCAGGTCGCCCGCGGTGTGCACGGTGGCCTGATCGGCCAGGAAGCGGTGGCACTCGACGAGATCGGCGGCCCGCATTCGATCGGTCACGTGCGCCTGGCCGGTGAACGGTGGTTGGCGGTGAGCGGCGGCGACACCATCGCGGAGGGCACCGCGGTGGTCGTCACGGCCGTGCGGGGCACGACGCTCACCGTGTGGCCGGTCGACGCGCTCGACGCGCCGATCGCGCCGATGCTCGATCCTCCGCAACACGACGCGCCCGACGGCGCAGACAGGAGCAACTGATGGGTCTGGTGGTGGGGCTGGTCCTCTTGGGTCTCTTCGTCATCGTCGGGCTGGCCGCGCTGGCGAGCTCGGTGAACATCGTGCAGCAGGGCCAGGTCGGGGTCGTGAAGCGGCTCGGCGAGTACCAGAAGACGCACGAGCCCGGCCTCGTGATCATCACGCCGTTCGTGGCGACGCTCACACGGGTCGACATGCGCGAGATCCCTCGCCCCGGTGATCGGCAGGAAGTGATCACGAAGGACAACGTCGTCGTCACGGTGAACGCCACGATCTTCACGCAGGTCGTCGACGCGAAGGCGGCGCTGTTCAGCGTGGCGAACTTCGACATCGGCATCGACGCGCTCGCCCGTACCGCGCTGCGGTCGGTGATCGGCACGATGACGCTCGACGAAGCCCTGTCCGAGCGCGAGCGCATCAACACCGACGTGCAGCAGCAGATGGAGATCGTCACCGACAAGTGGGGCATCCGCATCAGCCGCATCGAGATCGTCGAGATCTCGCCGCCGCCGAACATCCTCCAGGCACTGGCGTTGCAGAAGCAGGCCGATCAGGAGAAGCGGGCCCGCATCCTGCAGTCGGAGGGCCAGCAGCAGTCGGCAGTCAACGTGGCGCAGGGCGAGGCCGACGCGTCGGTGGCTGCCGCCGAGGGTGAGAAGAAGGCCGCCATCCTGCGCGCCGAGGGCAACCGCCAGGCCGCCATCCTCGACGCGGAAGGCCGCGCCCAGGCCATCGAGACCGTCTACAACGCCATCAAGGCGGCCGGCCCGGACAGCACGCTCGTGGCCATCCTCCAGCTCGACACGCTGTCGAAGTTCGCCGACAGCGACAACGCGAAGATCGTGGTGCCCTTCGAGGCGGCGGGCCTGATGGGGGCCGCGCAGGCGCTACGCGGGGTGCTGACGGACGGCGCCGACGCGTCCTAGCCGCTCGATGGCGGCCGCGTCGTAGCCCGCCTCGCGCAGGATCTCGTCGGTGTGCTGGCCCGCGTAGCACGGGGGCCGGTCGATGGTGAGCGGTTCCGCACCGTCGCCGAAGCGGGGCGCGGGCGCGGGGTGCACGACGCCGTCGCGCTCGACGAACGTGCCGCGGGTGGTGTTGTGCGCGTGGTGCGGTGCCTCGGCGAGCGTGAGGATCGGCGTGACGCACGCGTCGCGTGACGCGAACAGCTGTGCCCACTCGTCGCGCGTCTTCGCCTTGAACCTCGTCGCGAACACCGCCCGCAGGTCGTCCCAGCGGGTGCGGTCGTCGCGATCGGGTACGTCGTCCGCGGTGAGCTCGAGACCGTCGAGCAGCTGCGCGTAGAACTGCGGCTCGATGGCGCCGACGGCGACCCACCGCCCGTCCGCGCACTCGTAGGTGTCGTAGTAGGGCGAGCCGGTGTCGAGCATGTTCGTGCCCCGCTCGTCGCTCCAGAAGCCGATCTGGCGTGCCGCGTAGAACGGCGCCATCAACAACGCGGCGCCGTCGACCATCGCGGCGTCGACGACCTGGCCCTCCCCGGTGCGGCCCGTCTGCACGAGCGCGCAGGCGATGCCGTAGGCGAGCAGCAAGCCGCCACCACCGAAGTCACCGAGCACATTCATCGGCGGTGTCGGCGGACCACCCGCCCGGCCGAAGGCGCTCAGCGCGCCGGCGAGCGCGATGTAGTCGATGTCGTGGCCGGCGCGATCGGCGAGCGGGCCGGTGCGGCCCCAGCCGGTGAGCCGGCCGTAGACGAGCCGGGGGTTACGGGCGCGGCACGCGTGCGGTCCGATCCCGAGTCGTTCCGCGACGCCGGGACGGTAACCCTCCACGAGGACGTCGGCGTCCTCGACGAGACGGAGGACGACGTCGACGCCCGCGTCGGACTTCAGGTCGACGGCGATCGAGCGCCGCCCCCGATCGAGCACGGTGCCGGGCGCGCGCGACGGGTCGGCGAGTGCGACATCGGTCGCCCGATCGATACGGACGACGTCGGCGCCCATGTCGGACAGCACCAGCCCGCAGAACGGCACCGGACCGATGCTGGCCAGCTCCAGCACGCGCACACCGTCGAGTGGCTTCACCATCCGGCGAATGTTGGTGCGTTGTGGGCGCTATCGCACCCACAACGCAGCAGAGAACAGGGGATCAGGCCGATCCGGGGGATCAGGCACACCGGGCGGCGACGTCCTGGCAGGCGCGCAGGAGCGGCGACGCGAACGTCGGCTTGGCGCACACGAGGTGCCCGTCGTCGATGCGGTGGATCGTGGCGTCGGGGATCGACAGCGCGAGCTGGAGCTGCGCGATCGGCGCGATGGCGCGGTCCTTCGCGGTCACCACGACGGCGGTCGGCACGTCGACCTTGCCGATCCAGCGGCTGGCGTTGTAGTTGCTCATCGCCACGCCCGCCTCGAGCACCATGCGCGTGCTGTGCCGCTGCATCTCGGCACGGGCCCACGACCGCAGCGTCGAGGGACGCTTCCCCTCCGCCGAGGCGACCGGCAGCAGTTGGCGTACGCGCTTGGCCGGGACCTTGGTGGCGATCTGGCCGAGCCGCGTGGTGCCGGCGGCGGCCGCCATCATCGTGGCGAAGATCCACTGCTCGCGGAACCCCGGCATCAACCGATGCGCGGTCGAGCACAGCACCAGGCCCCGCACGTCCTCGCGGTGACGCTTCCACAGCAGTTGCGCCACCGGTCCACCGAGCGAGTAGCCGACGGCGATCACGGGCTCGTCGATCCCGAGCACGTCGAGAGTGGCGGCCGCGTCGTCGGCGCAGTCCGCGAGCCGGAAGCGCCGACCGTTGCGGATGCCGCGCCCGTGCCCGCGCATGTCGACGGCGACGACGTGGAACTGGCGGGCGAGCACGTCGAACGTGCGGAACCAGTTCAGCCCGCCGCTCGCCATCCAGCCGTGGAGCAGGAGCACCGTCGGCGCGCCCGCCGGCCCCTCGACGTGGCGGACGAACGTCGTGCCCCGGCCGGGCAGCTCGACGCGCCGGCCCATCGGGAGCAGTGGCCCGCCGGGCGGGCGGACGGTGCGCCGGGTCGGGCCCGGAACGGTGACCATCAGCCGTCGAGCATACGGCCGGCGCCGGAACCTGACGCGCATGTCAGTTCGACGAGCTCGGCGAGGGCGTCGGCCATCCCGCCGGTGATCTCGTGGGGCTCACCGATGTGCTCCCGGCAGGCGAGCACCCCCACGTTCATCTGGTCGCAGTAGCTCCACACGGTGACGTTGAGGCCGATGCCCTCGAGGATGGGGCCCACCGAGTAGATCCCCTCCATCCGCGCCCCGGCCACGTACAGCGGATCACGGGGACCGGGCACGTTCGACACCACGAGGTTGATCGGCGGGCGGTGGCGCTCCGCGAGGCGGAAGCGCCCGTACTGGCGCATGAACCACGAGTAGGGCTTGGGCGGCGTGTACTCGCTCCAGTCGGCGAGCATGTCGGCACCGAGGAGGTTGTGCATCTCCTTCGCCGCGCTCGTCACGTCGTGGATGGCGTGCAGGCGGGCGACCGGGTCCGCGATGTCGGTGCGCAACGACGTGAACATGTTCGAGACCTTGTTGCCGCCGAGACGCCGCATCCCGTCGGGGTCGTCGGTCGACACCGGCACACCGGCGACGAGCGCCCGGTCCGGCAGCGCACCCCGCTTCGAGAGCCACGCCCGCAACGACCCCGCGACCATCGCGAGCACGACGTCGTTGACGGTCACACCGAACGCGTCCTTCACCGTCTTCACATCGGCCAACGGCAACGTCGCAGTCGCGAACGAGCGGTGTGGAGTGAGCGCGCCGTTGAACGGTGTCTTCGCCGTGTCGAGGATCGGTCGCGGCGTCGCCACCTCGCTCGTCCTTCGATGTTCGGCGACGGCCTTCACGCGCGGGAACGTGCGGCGCAGGAGACGAGGGAGGCGGACGAGCCCCGCGATCAGGTCGCGGACGGCATCGACGAACAGGCGCCACTTGGACGGCTGCGCCTCCGGACGCCACACCCTGGCGGGCGGTGGCGGATCGACATCCGCGGGCGACGTCGCCATCACGTTGGCGAGCATCGCGGCCGCCGCCACGCCGTCGGCGACCGTGTGGTGGATCTTGGCGAGGAACCCGACACGTCCTCCTTCGAGACCCTCCAGCATCCAGATCTCCCACAGCGGGCGCGTGCGGTCGAGGGGCCACGACGCGATCTCCGCGATGACGGCATCCATCTCCGGGCGGCCGCCGGGCGGCGGCACGCCGATGCGGCGCACGTGGTACGAGAGGTCGAAGTCGGGATCCTCGATCCACACGGGGTGGTGCAGCTCGAGCGGCACGGGCACCACACGGCGGCGGAACGGCGGCAGCAGGTGCAGCCGTCGTTCGAGCTCGTGCTGGAACCGGGCGAAGTCGTAGCCGCCCGGCACGGTGCGCACGTCGAGCACCGTGTACTTCAGGGTGTGCATGTGGAGGGTGGGTGTCTCGTTGTAGAGGAAGCTCGCATCGAGACCCGTCAAGCGCTCCAAGCTGCACCCCCTTTCCGGTCGGCGCGAGTATCCCATCCGATGATTCGTGAAGAAGCGGTCGACGCCCTTGTCGCTCGGGCCCATCGGGAGATCGACGAGGGCATCCTCCCGTCGTGCCAGCTCGCCATCGGCTACGAGGGCGAGATCGTCCATGCAGTGACGCTCGGCGACGCGCCGCTCGGCAACGACACGCGCTACACGATGTACTCGTCGACGAAGGCGATCGTCGCGTCGGCGGTGTGGCAGCTCCTCGCGGAAGGCGCGATCGCGCTCGGCGACCGCGTGGCGGACCACATCCCCGAGTTCGGCACGAACGGCAAGGACGTCGTGACGGTGGAGCAGGTGCTCCTGCACACGTCGGGCTTCCCGCACGCCCCGCTCGGTCCACCGCAATGGGACACGCGCGAGGGAAGGCTCGCGGCGTTCGCGAAGTGGCGGCTGAACTGGGAGCCGGGCACGCGCCACGAGTACCACGCCACCTCGGCGCACTGGGTGCTCGCGGAGCTGCTGGCGCGCGCCGACGGCTGCGAGCACACCGAGTCGATCCGACGCCGCGTGCTCGATCCCCTCGGCCTGACCAAGCTTCGCGTCGGTGTGCCGCTCGACGAACAGGGCGACATCGCGCGTGTCGTGCACACCGGCACGGCGCCGACGCCCGAGGAGTTCGAAGCCGCCATCGGCGTCCGTGGCATCGATCTCGGCGAGGTGACCGACGAGGCGCTCGAGCGGTTCAACGAGCCGGAGGTCATCGCGGTCGGCGTGCCGGGTGGCGGCGGCGTGTCGAACGCGTCCGATCTCGCGCGCTTCTACCAGGCACTGCTCCACGACCCCGGCGAGCTGTGGGAGCCGAAGTGGCTCGCCATCGCCACCTCCGAGGTGCGCAACTCGTTCCCCGATCTCCTCCTCGGCGGCGTGCCCGCCAACCGGGCCATCGGCGTCGTGGTCGCCGGCGACGACGACAACGGCCCCCGGCGCGGCTTCGGTCACGGCAACTCACCCGGCACCTTCGGCCACGACGGCGCCGGCGGCCAGCTGGCGTGGGCGGACCCTGCCACGGGCCTCTCGTTCGCCTACCTCACGAACGGCCTCGACCGGCACCTCCTGCGCCAGTGGCGCCGCAACATCGGCATCAACAGCCGCGCCGCCGCCTGCGCCGGGTGACCGCCCCGCGGTGAGCCCGCGCCGGCCAAGGGGCATGGCGGGCACGGCAGGGTCCGGGGCTGCGGACCGAGAATCTGTCGGGATGCGAAGGAGGGGGCCGAGAGCATGAAACCGCTCAGCGGGATGGACGCGTCGTTCCTGTACATGGAGACCCCGTCACAGCACTCGCACGTCGTCGGCGTGCTGCTGCTCGATCCGATGGAGGGCAGCAACTTCTCCTTCGAACGTGTGGTGCACACGCTGCAGGCGCGGATCCACCTGCTCGATCCGTTCCGGCGCCGTCTCGTGCACGTACCGTTCGATCTCGGGCACCCCGTCTGGATCGAGGACCCGGACTTCGACCTCGAGGCGCACATCCACCGCGCCACGTTGCGCGCGCCGGGCACGTTGCACGAACTGGCGGACATGGTGGGCGACATCGCCAGCCGTCCCCTCGACCGCAGCCGCCCGCTGTGGGAGCTGCACCTGATCGAAGGGCTCGACGACGGCAGGGTCGGTTTCGTGTCGAGGATGCACCACGCCGCCATCGACGGCGTGACCGGCGCGGACCTCATGGCGAACCTGTTCGACCTCGAGCCCGACGCACCGGACCCCGAGCCACCCGCGGAACCATGGCAACCCGAAGCGGTGCCGTCCGATCTCGAGCTCATGGCGCACGCCGTGCAGGGCATCGCCCGCCGGCCGCGCACGATGCTCAAGGTGTTGACGAACACCGTCAAGTCCGCGGTCGACATCGTGCAACGTCAACGCGAAGCGGCGGCGGAAGGCCGTCCGTCCCCTGCCGTGCCGTTCACCGCGCCGCGCGTGCGGTGGTCGGGCGCGATCACGCCACATCGTTCCGTCGCGTTCGGCAAGGCGTCGCTCGACGACATGCGCCACATCAAGTCGACGTTCGGCACGACGGTGAACGACGTCGTCCTCGCGGCGTGCACCCAGACGTTGCGCCAGTACCTCGTCGCCCACGACGACCTTCCCGATTCGCCGTTGGTGTGCTCGGTGCCGGTGTCCGTGCACGGCAAGAGCGAGCACGAGGGCACGAACCAGGTGTCGACGATGTTCGTGCGACTCCCGGTGCAGATCGAGGATCCGGTCGAGCAGTTGAAGACGATCAACGCCGAGACGCGCGAAGCGAAGGAGATGCAGAACGCGATCGGCGCCGACATGCTGCAGGACTTCGCGCAGTTCGTGCCGCCGACGTTGTTCAACCGCGCCATGCGGCTGTACTCGAACCTCAACCTCGCGGACCGGCACCGGCCCGTGCACAACCTGATCGTGTCGAACGTGCCCGGCCCGCCGATCCCGCTGTACACGGCGGGCGCACGCGTCGCGGGCGTGTACCCCTTCGGTCCGCTGCTGGAAGGTGCAGGGCTCAACCTCACCGTGCTGTCGAACATGGGCCACGTCGACTTCGGGGTGATCGCGTGCCGCGAGCTCGTGCCCGACGTGTGGGACATCGCCGATGGTTTCGCCGACGCCGTGCTGCTCCTGAAGAAGCGCGCGGATGAAGAAGCGGACAAGCCAGTCAAACCGACACGCGCGCGGAAGGCTTCACCGAAACCCGAGTCGTGAGCGCAGTACCCTCCTGCACCGGGAGGGCCGTATGCGCGTTCTCATCTGTGACGACGAGCCGGATGTGCGCTTGTTGTTCCGCACGGCGTTCGAGCGCGAGGGCGTCGACGTCGACGAAGCCGGTGACGGCGACGAGTGCCTCGCGCACGTCGCGTCCGATCCACCGGACGTCGTCATCCTGGACCTCATGATGCCGAAGCGCGACGGGCTGGCCACGTTGCCGATGCTGCGCAAGCGCCATCCGCAGACAGCCGTGGTGGTCGTCACCGCGCATGCCGCCATCGACGCCTTCGAGACGTGCCGCGCGCGCGGCGCGGCGGCGTGCTTCGACAAGTTGAACTTCCTCCAGCGCGTGCCGTGGGTCGTGACCCGCTTCGGCCGGCAGGAGCCCGTGCACGGGTGAAGTAGCGTGGCGCGCCGTGTCGCGCCGGATCGACGTCGAGCTCACCAGCGACCGCGGTGACGGATCGTGGACGTGGCGCGCCGCGGGTGCCCGCGAACCCCGCGGTGTGGTCGACGCCGCGCTCGTTCCCGGTGGCACGAAGGTCGGCGACGTGCTGCGCGCCGACGCCGACTTCGATCTCGACGGCGTCTCGATCGTGTCGCTCGCGCCCATCCAGGCGAAGCGACGCAACGAGGCCGAGCGCATCGAAGTGCTGGGCCGCCCTGGCCGCGACGACGATCTCGTCACGTCGTCGCTGGTGCGTCGCGAGCGCGGCGAGCGAGGCCGCCGTGATCGAGGTCCACGCGACCGCGGCGACCGCCCCGACCGCGGCGAGCGGGGCGAGCGTCCCGATCGTCGAGGGCGCGGCGATCGTGAACCGCGACGTGAAGGGACTGGCGAACGGGGCGAGCGCCGGCCCCACGGCGAACGAGCGGAGCGCGGACCGCGCCGGCCGCCCCGCCCACGCGTCGAGGAGCCGCAGAAGCCCAAGCCCAAGCGGCTCCGCGCCGGGCGCGCCCATCGCGCCGCCGTGCTCGAGGAGCTGCCCCCGGAGCACCGCCCCATCGCCGAGCAGGTGCTGGCGGGCGACATCCCCGCCGTGCGCCAGGCGATCGACAAGGAGAACGCCGCCCGCAAGGAGCGCAACGAGCCGGCGATCAACGGCGAGGAGCTGCTGGCGCTCGCGGAGAAGCTGCGACCGCGCCTGCGCACGGCCGAGTGGCGTGACCGTGCCGAAGCGGCGCTCGCCGACGTCGACGAGCTCGACCTGCGCGACCTCCGCTCGGTCGTCGTGGCGGCCGACACGGCGGCGCGCGACGACGACACGAGAGCGCTCGCCGCGCAGCTGCGCGACGCGCTCGCACGCCGCGTCGATCGCGCCCACGAGGAATGGATGGCAGAGCTCACCGAGGCGCTCGACTCGGGCCGGTCGGTACGCGCCCTGCGCCTCAGCTCCCGTCCGCCGAAGGCGGGGACGATCCTCGACCCCGCGCTCGTCGAGCGGCTGACCGACGCCGCCAACACGTCGATGACCGCGCTCACCGCGCCGGACCGGTGGGGCGTCGTGCTCGAGGCGATCGCGTTCTCGCCGGTGCGGCTGACGGCGACGCCGCAGTCCACCCCGGAGCAGCCGAGCGAGGCGTTGCTCACGACCGTGCGCAAGTACGCAGGGCGCGTCCCGCAGGTGGCAGCGGCGTTCGGCGTCGAGGCGGTCAGCGAGCCCCGCAAGCGGGCGCCCCGCAAGGCCGTGCCGCCTCCCCCTCCACCTCCCCCGCCGCCGACGGCCGCAGAGCCTGCGTCAGAGCAGCCGGAGTAGGTCGCACGGCGCGACGAGCACCTCGTCGCCGTCCACCGCGCGAGCACGAGGGTTCCACGTCGCGATCGCGAAGCGGCAGCCGACCTCGGCCGCGCACCGGCGATCGTGCTCGGTGTCACCGACGAACACGACGTCCGCAGCGCGCACGCCGAGCGCGTCGAGCACCGGCCGCAGCTGCTTCGGACCACCGAACGAGCCGGCGAACATCGCCACGTCGGGACGCCACTGCAACCGCGCCAGCTCCGCGGTGCCCGAGCGCTCGTGCTTGTTCGAGCACACGGCCCACCGGTCGAGCTCGGCCAGGAGGGCGTCGACGCCGGGGAACGGTTGCGCGGCGTCGTGGTCGTAACGGGCGAGGTAGTCGTCGACGGTGACACCCAGACGCGCGCACTCGTCGGCCAGGAGCGCGCCGAACGTCACCCGTTCACGACCGATGCCCATCGCGACGAACGGCGCCACGAGCGCGGCATCGGAGTCGAGCAACGTGCCGTCGAGGTCGAAGATCGGAACGCGCGTCACGCGGCGGGCAGATCAGACATCACGCGGCGCCAGCACGGACGACGTGCTGGAACGGCCGCGGAACTCACCGCTGCGCACGTCCTCGTCCCACCGCGCCCCGCACGACGAGCAGGCGCAGGAATCGAGGTGCAAGGAGGCCAGGTAGAGACGCTCGACGTCGAACGAGTCGCAATACGGGCACTGGAAGTGCGCCGCGTCGTCTCCCACCACGTGCTGGAACCTCCTGGGTGAAGGGTAGTCCACTCGGTTGTCTTCGACTCGGGACCGGCCCCTAGGGTTTCGCGCCATGGTCGACTACGAACTCCAAGGCCGCGTCGCGGTGCTCACGCTCAACCGTCCCGAAGCACGCAACGCCGTCAACGGCGACGTCGCCAACGGCATGGAAGCCGCCATCGACGAGCTCGAGGGCAACGACGACGCCTGGATCGGCATCCTCACACACGTCGGCCCCGTGTTCTCCGCGGGCGCGGACCTCAAGGCCATCAACGCCGGCAAGGCCGGCGACCTCCAGACCAAGCGCGGCGGGTTCGCCGGTCTCGTGCAGCGCGATCGCACGAAGCCGATCATCGCGGCAATGGAGGGCCCCGCGTTCGCGGGCGGCTGCGAGATCGCGCTCGCCTGCGATCTCATCGTCGCATCGCGCGAGGCGAGCTTCGGTCTCCCCGAGGTCAAGCGGTCGCTGGTGGCGGCCGCGGGCGGTCTGTTCCGCCTCCCCCGCACGCTCCCGCGCAAGATCGCGCTCGAGGTCATCATGACCGGTGACCCGATCAGCGCCGAGCGGGCGTACCACTACGGGATGGTGAACGAGCTCACCGAGCCCGGCCAGGCGCTGGAGCACGCGAAGGCGCTCGCGGCCCGCATCGCCGCCAACGCGCCGCTGGCCGTGCGCGAGAGCCGGGCGATCGCCCTCGAGACCGTCGACGCGCCGGACGAGATCGGCTGGCAGCGCTCGGGCGAAGGGATGATGAAGCTGGCCCAGACGGAGGATTTCTGGGAGGGCCCGAAGGCGTTCATCGAGAAGCGGCCGCCGGAGTGGAAGGGCCGCTGACGCGCGGCGCCGTCAGGTGATGGTGGGGATGATGCCGTTGTCGTGAAGGAACTCGGCGAGGCCCTCCACGAGCCGTTGCTCGGCCACGTCGGCGAGGGGCACCCAGGCCACCTCGGCGGCGTCGTCACCCGCCACCGGGGTGGCGGCCGGGTCGAGCAGGGTCACCGTGAAGTCGAGGATGACGTGGTGGTGCTCGTCGCCGAAACGCTCGACCCAGCCCACGAGCTCGCCGCACACCCCTTCGAGCCCGGTCTCCTCTGCAAGCTCCCGCACGACGGCGTCGGCCAATGTCTCGCCGTGCTCGACCCGCCCGCCCGGCACCGACCACTCACCGGCGGCCGGCCCGCGCCCACGGCGGATGAGGAGCAGTTGGTCGTCCTCCACCACGACCGCACCCACGCACACCTCGGGACGCGGGGCGTCGCTCACGGCAGCGGCCGGTGCACGACGATGGCGCGCGCCACGAGGCCGGCGGACTCGAAGAAGTTCTTGGTCTCGCGGTTCCCCGGCAGCGCGAGCGAGTCGATGCCGAAGCAGCCCCCCTCCGTCGCCCACGCCAGCACGGTGTCGAGCAACGCCTCCCCCACGCCGACATCGCGCGCGCCGGGCTCGACGTAGAGGTCGGTGAGCACGGCGAGGCGGCCACCGTCGTGCACGCGCTCGACGTGCCCGATCGCGTAGCCCACGACGAAGTCGTCGATGGTCCCGACGAGGCTGAGCACCGACGCGTCGTCGACGTCGGCGCGCACCGACTCGGCGATCGGCTCGTGACGGGCGTGGCGGCGGGCCCACACCGCACCGCCCTTGGTGGCGCGCAGCTCCTCGATGGCAGCCGCCGCGAGCTCGGCGACGCGCGGGACGTCGTCGACCGTCGCCGCGCGGGCCGCCTCGACCATCGCTACCGCTGCAGCTGGTCGATCTTGTTGAGGATCGTCTTGCGACCCCGGTGCGCGGCTTCGTAGTCGCGCACCGCCACCAGCTCGTCGCCCGACAGGCTCTCGAGACGGGGCACGACCTGCGACGCGGAGAGGCTGTCGTAATCGGGGATGGCGAGTGTGCCCGCCATCTCGCCGTTGTGCTGGGGCCGGGACGTGGTGGTGGTCGATGCCGCAGGCGTCACCGGCTCGGCCGGCGCGGATGTCTGCGTGGCGGGGACACCGGCGTCGCTGGCGGGACCGGTGGTGTCGTCCGGGCGGGTGCGCCGCTGCACCGTCTCCTGGAGCTTCGTCACGGCCTTGGCGGCCTCGCTCTGTCCCTGCTGCACCGCGAACTGGCCGAACATGCGTGCCATCGTCACCTGCTGGCGCCCGCGCTCCACGAGCTGCGGGATGACCTCGTCGGCGTTCATCAGCAGGCCGAGCGGCGCGAAGAAGAACAGGTCGAGCGCCTGCTCGATGGGCGATTTGTGCTCCGTCATCGGCCCAATGTTGGTCGACGGCCGACCCGCGCCCCTAATCGGTCGTGTGCACAATGAGGACGTCGCACGGAGCGTGATGCGACACCGCGCTGGCCACGCTGCCGAGCACGCGCACCGCACCGGTGAGGCCCTTCGAGCCCACGACGATCACGTCCGCGCCGAAGTCCTGCGCCACCTCGAGCAGCACGTCCGCGGGGCTGCCGGGCAGGGCCTGCGCCACGATCCCGGTGGCACCGAGCTCGGCTGCGAGCTCGCGCCCGTGGCGTGCCCGCTCCTCCGCCTGGTTGCGATCGGTGAGCGTCCAGCGCATGTCCTCGGGGACGCCCTCGGTGCGCGCCGCCATCTCGTCGCCGTGCGGTTCGTACGCGGTGACGACGACGAGCCGGGCGCGGTTGTCGGCCGCCAGCTTCCCCGCGTGCCGCACCGCGAGCTCGGCCGTCGCCGACCCGTCGGTGCCCACGATCACGTTGGCGTACGGCATGCGGCCCGAACCTACTCGGCCGTCACACGCAGTCGGCGCAGAACTGGTTGGCGTCGTCCGCGAGCTGCGACAACGGCTTCAGCAGGAAGCAGCTCTGGCACACGAACTCCCCCGGCCGGCGAGGCTGGATCTTGTTGGCGTCGCCCCGCTCGTCGACGTCGACGACCTCCTCTTCCTCCTCGTCCTCTTCGTCGTCGGCAGCGGCGATGCGATCCTTCAGGATCGTGTCGAGGTCCGCCTCCACGTCGTCGGGGTCGACGTCTTCGAGGTCGTCCTCCTCGCCCTCGTCGTCACCGGCCTTCGGGCGGGCGCGGACGGCGGTCGTCTCCTCCTCTTCCTCCTCCTCGTCCTCGACGACGGCGTCCTCGTCGACGAGATCGTCGTCGACCAGGTCGTCCTCTTCGAAGTCCTCGTCGCCCTCGAGGTCTTCCTCGTCGAGCTCGGCCTCGTCGATGTCGAGGTCGTCTTCTTCTTCGAAGTCCTCGGCGTCGTCGGCCACGTCGTCCTCGGGGTCGTCAGGCATGGGGAAGTCGGTGCTCCGGGGGGTCGGGATCCGGGTGGGCGCGGCCGGGGAGGATACACACCGCGCGCCCGAGCGCCACCCTCGCTCAGGACGACGAAGAAGAAGTTGCCGGTGGCGCCGTCGCCGGCGTGCTCGACCCGGTGGTCGACGGCGTGGTCGACGGCGACGTGCCCGTCTGGCCGGAACCGAGGCTGAGGTTCAGGACCGTGATGTTGTCGGCCTTCCACGCGTTGTCGATCTTCACGACGTGGACCTCGAGGTACTGGTCGTGGACGGTGTGCGGGTTGTCGCCGATGACGACGATGTCGAGGCGGACGATGGCATCGGCCTGCGAGCCGTCGGGGTCCTTCACGTAGACGCCTTGCGACTTGCCGGTCATCGACACGACGTGCAGCGCGGTGAAGGCCTGCTTGATCGGGCCGCTGATCTGGTCGTACTGGTCGATGAGCGGGCCGGTGCCGACATCATGCAGCGTCTGGGCGGCGTCGCCGTTCGCGGGGTCGACGGTCGTGATCGCCTCTGCCGCCCGCGAGGCCGTGAGCTGGATCTGCTGGCGGTCGCTGTCGTTCGCCTTCTTGTTGTGGTCGGCCACGAAGAGGATGGCGGTCGCCACGAACAGCACCGCGAACACCACGGCGACGACCGCGGCGAACGCGAACGCCCGGTCGCGCGGCGGCGACGGGCGGCCGTCGCCGTCGTCGGTGTCCTCGGCGTCCTCGAGGTCCTCGACGTCGTCGCCTTCGAGCACCTCCGGGTCGGGAAGGCGGTCCTCGTCCGGCTCGTCGGTGACGGTGTCCTCGTCCGTGACGAGGTCAGGTGTGTCGTTGGGCATCGTGCATCCGTCGGATCATGAGCGACGCGGTGACCAGGGCGGCCACCACACCCATCAGCGTGGCACCTGCGGTGTCCGCCGGCGGGATCGCGCTGCCGTGCCGGGTGGCGTCGGCGAGGGCGCGGGCGGGGACGAAGTCGGCGCCGTGCACGACCGGGGTGCCGGCCGCCTGCGCGGTGACGTTGGGCGAGCACGGTGGCACGAGCGGGATGCCCGGCAGGTCGTGGGGCGGCACGTACTGGTTGGCGGGGCTGCCGACCTTCGCCTGGAGGTTCACGCGCACCCACACGCCGTCGGCCTTGTTGTCGCGCGTGTTCCAGACGTCACCGAACGCCTGCGCCGCGTTCGACAGCACGGTCTCGGTGCCCGCCAGCCGGTCGGGGGTCGACGTCACGTCGATCACGTCGCCCAGGTCGTGGAGCGTGCAGTTGAGGTTCCCCTTCTCCGAGTCCACGAGGTCCGCCAGCTGCGTCATCAGCTGCGAGCCCTGGTCGAGCAGCACGGTGGTGCTCCCGGTGGCGTTGGCCAGCGAGTCGGACAGCAGCCGCAGGTTCGTCAACGACTGCCCCAGGTCGTTCGCATGGTCGGCGACCACGTGGGTGAGACGCGTGTTGTTGGTCGTGAGCCGGTCGAGCGTGTCGGTCTTGGCCGCGAACGTGGCGGAGAGCTGGTCCATCGACTGGGTGAGCTGGCGCAGCGAGTCGCCTCGTCCGTTGAGCGCGAGCGCCAGCTCGTGGATCAGCGAGCCCGCCTTGTCGGGATCGATGTTGTGCAGCAGCGTCGCCGCCGAGCGCAGCAGCTCCGAGAACTCGAGCGGGTTCTGGGTGTGGTCGAGCGGGATGTTGTCGCCGTTGCGCAGGTAGTCGCTCGGTTGCTTGCCGGCCGGGTCGAACCCGTCCGGTGGCTTGAAGTCGATGTAGGGCTCGCCCACCGCGGACTTGCGGAAGATGCGGGCGATCGATCCCTTCGGGATGTCCTTCTTGTTGCGATCGATCTTCATCGTGATCTTCACGCCGCCCGGTTCGCGCACGACGTCGGACACCTGCCCGTAGTGCACGCCGAGGTAGGCGACCTCGGCGTTCTTCTGCACGCCGGACGCGGCGGCGAAATCGCCGGTGACGGTGTACGGCCGTTCGATGGCGTCGATCGTGACGATGTTGTTGATCGCCCAGAACGTCATCACGAAGAAGATGAACAGGAAGAAGACGAGGTTCGCCAGCGTCCGCTTGCTCATGGCGTGACACCGCCCATCAGCAGTTGCCTCCGGGACACGGCACGAACCAGCCGTAGACCTGGGCGAAGCTGCCCGGGATGCCGACCGGCACCTTGTAGACGAACGCGTTCACCCAATCCAGCAGCGTCGCCACTTCCTGGCGGTTCTGCGTGACGAGGTCGAGGATGGCGTCGACCTCCTTGACCTGACGGTCGACCTTGTCGATGTACGGCTGGAACACGAGCTGGTCCTGCGCCTGCACCAACCGCGTGAGCGACTGCAGCGTTTGCACGAGTTGGTCGCGGTTGTCCTTCAGCACCGTCGTCGTGTTCGAGAGGTTCAGCAGCGCCTGGTCGAGGCTGTCGCTGCTGGCGGCGACGGTCGAGGTGGCCTGGTCGAGGCTGTCGATGATCGTCTGGAGGTTGCCGGTCTGGTCGGCCAGCGTCGCGCTGATCGTCGACAGGTCGTCGATGAGGCCGCGCAGCTCGTTGGCCCGCCCGCCGAAGCCGACCGACCCCGTCTGCACGAGCGTGGCGACGTCGTTCGACGTCACCCCGCCGAGCAGCTCCACCGCCTGCTGCGTGACGAATTCGAGCTCGGGCGCCTGCTGGGTGCGCGACAGCGGGATGTCGGCGTGGTTCTTCAGCGGCCCGGCGTTGGCGTTGCACCCGGTGTCCTGGTGGGCGGGCGACGGATCGCACGGTCGCAGCTCGATGAACTTCTCGCCGAGCAACGACGTCTGCCGCAGGTCGGCGACGGCGTCCGCCTGCAGGTGCACGTCCTTCACGGACATCGTGACCTTCGCCTTGAAGTCGGGTGTCAGCTCGATCTTCGTGACCGAGCCGACGCGCACGTCGGCCACCTGCACCGAGTGGTTGACGACGAGGTCGCCGACGTCGTCGAAGGTCGCGGTGATCGTGAGCGGACCCGTCACCCGGCCGGGCAACGAGCAGCCGGCGGCGAGCATCGTGCACACCACGACCAACGCGCCGGCCCGCACCAGCCGCCGCGCCGTCACGAGCCACCTGCCATCGCGCCGGCGGCATCACGGAAGAACCCGCCGACGGCACCCATCCCGTTCGCCACGCGATCCGACGTCGAAGGCGGTGGTGGCGGCGGTGCGGTCGGTGCGCCGAGCAACCCGAGCAGGTCGTCGATGGGCGTCGTCGCGACCGGCAAGGACGCCGGTGTCGCGGCGCCACTGGCGAGCGGGAGGACGTTGTTCTCGCACGCCTGGTCGATCGGGATGCACGGGACGGCGGAGCCCGGGATGCCGAGGAAGTCGAGGAAGGGTGTGAGCGCGGCCGTGGCTACTCCCCCGAAGTCGTTGCGCAGGTTGAGGGCGCGCAGCTGCGGGTTGTACGCGCCGATGAGGCCGTGCACGAGGTTCGGCCCCGAGTCGAGCAACTGGCCGAGCGACCCGAGGTTGACGTCGATCGACTGCGCGAGGCGGGCGAGCGTGTCGAGGTCACCCTTGAGCCGCTGCGAGTGCTTCGAGACGAGCTGCAACCCGTTGGTCGAGAGGCTCGACAGGCCGTTCAGCAGGTCCTCGATCCCCTGCCGCTCGTCGGCCAGCACCTGGGTCGCTTCGGAGAACGTCTTGAGGATGTCGCCGAGCTGCGACTCGCGCGTCTCGAGCGTGGCGGTGAACTGGTCGAAGTTGTCGACGATGTCCGCGAGCTGCTGGTCCTTGTCGGCGAACGTCGAGACGAGCTGGCTCACCTGGTCGAGGGCGTGGTTGAGCGTCGCCCCCTGGCCCTGCAGATCGGTGGCGGCGTTGTTGATGAGGCGGCCGAGACCGTTCGGGTCGAGGGAGTCGAGGAACTTCTTCAGTGCCGCCAGCGCCTCGTCCGGCTCGACGGGGACGATCGTGTCCTTGATCTCCATCCCGTCGGTGGCCTTGTCCTCACCCGTCTTCCATGCCGGCGTGAGCTGGACGTAGCGCTCGCCGATGAGCGACTGCGGCGTGATGATCGCCCGCACGTCCTTCGGCACGGGGATGTCGTTGTCGACCGACATCGTGACCTTCACGCGCGTGCCCTCGACGTCGACGGAGTCGACGTGCCCGGCGGGCAGCCCGAGGACGCGCACCTGCGACGACGGGTACAGCGACACGGCCCGCGGGAAGTAGGCGACGAGCTTGTACTGCCCGCCGCCGCCCCCACCGACGAGCGAGCATCCCGAGGCGAGCACGACGCCCACGAGCGCGAGCGCGACGATGCGCAGCCGGGCGCTCATGGGCCGGGCACCGGACAGGTCGGGTCGCCGGGCGCCAGCGTCGAGCAGAGGACGTGGAGGATGTCCGGGCCGAGGGCGTCGACGAAGATGTCGAGCCACGGGCCGTGCGAGCCGGCGAGCGACTGCTGGTAGAAGCCCGGCCCGAGCCAGGCGAGCGCGGCGTCGATGTGTTGCTGGTTGGCGGCGACGACGTCGAGCGTCGGGTGCAACGTCGACAGGATGTTGTCGAGTTGCACCTCGTGCTGCTGGATCAGGTTCGAGAGCCGCACGACGGCGTCACTGCCCGCGCCGAGCGCGGTCGACAGGTCGTCGCGGCGGTTGGCGAGCAGGTCGAGGATCTGTTTGCTCTGGTCGATGAGCGCGACCAGCGTCTGGTCCTTGTCGGCCAGCGTCTTGCTCAGCGTGTCGGCGCGATCGAGCAACTGGCTCAGGGCGGCGTCGCGCTGGTTGAGCGCGGTGGAGATCTTGTCGATGCCGCTCACGAGGTCGGCCACGGACTGCTGCTTGCCCTGCGTGATGTCCGCGAGCTGGTTGATGAACTGGTTCAGCTCCTGCGTGTCGAGCTGATCGACGCCCTCGGTGGCGACGCGCGTCAGCTCGAACACGTCGAACGGCGTGGTCGTGCGCGAGACGGGGATCGTCCGGCGTTTGTCGTTCTTCGGGAGATCCTCGAGGTACGGCGGCGACACGGGGCCGTGCAGGCGGACGTACTTCGCGCCGAGGAGCGTCTCGAGCGCGATGTCGGCCTGCGTGTCGGTACCGAGGTGCACGCCGTGGTTCACGACGAGATCGACGAGCACGAGGCCGTTCTGGCGGTCGGCGTTGATGGACTCGACTCGCCCGACCTTGACCCCGGCCACGCGCACGGCGTCGCCTTCACGGAGCCCGGAGGCGTCGGCGAACTCGACCCGCACGGGATACGTGTGCTCGAGGAGGTGGAGCAGCCCGATCCCGAAGGCGGCACCGGTCAGCGCGCCGATCACGAGCACCGAGACGATGCCGACCAGGTACGGGTTCATGTCGCGGAACGACCTCATCGCTGCAACACCCCGAGCAGGAAGCTCTGCAGGGTCGTCGCGCCGATCGTCGGGCTGGCCGCGCCGCCGCCGATGACCGATGGTGCCGCGGTCGTCGTGGAACCGGTGCCGACGGACGGCGCGCCGGTCGTCGCGTTCGTCGTCGTGATCGTCTGGCCGTTCTTGACGATCGGCGTCGCGCACCCCGCACCGGGCGGCGGCGGCCCGGTCGCCGCGCACAGGATCGACTGGTTGAGCCACTCGCCCAGCGACGACGAGCTGAAGACCTTCGAGGCCGCCGTGTCGAGACCCTTGAGCGCGCTGTCGATCACCTGCAGCTTCGGATCGATGACGTCCGTGGAGATGAGGTCGAGGTTGTCGATGATGCGATCGAGCTCGCCGGAGTTCGAGGCGAGCACGAAGTCGAGGTTCTTCGAGAACGTGCCGAACTCTTGCAGCGCGGTGTCGAGCGTCTGCGTGTTGTTGCTGAACGTCGAGGAGATCAGCACGAGGTTGTCGAGCATCACCCGGATCTGCTGGTCGCGGTTCGTGATGGCGCCCGCGACGGTGTTGAGGTTGTCGACGAGGCGCCCGATGGCCTGATCACGGGTGGCGAGCCCCTTCGCGAGGGTGCCCAGGTCGTCGATGGCCTTGCCCACCTTGTCCTGGTTGCCGTCGAGGGCCTGGCTCACGGTGTCGAGGAAGTCGTTCACCTGCTTCGGGTCGATGGCAGCCACGATCGGACCGAGGCGGTTGAACAGCTCACCGAGATCGACGACCGAGGTGGTCGTCTTGATCGTGTCGCCGTTGTTGAGCTTCGTGACGACGTTGGTGTCGGGGTACAGGTACAGGTAGCGCTGGCCGATGAGGTTGCGCCACCGGATGCCCGCGGTGGTGTTCGACCCGAGCACGAGGTTCTTCTGCACGGTGAACGACACGCGGGCGCGCCCCTCGTCGACCTTGATCGACTGCACCTTGCCGACCACGACGCCCGCGATCTTCACGTTGTCGTTCACCAGCAACCCGGTGACGTCGTCGAAGGTGGCGTTGAGCGTGTAGTAGTCGCGCGCCAGCGGATCGCTGAAGCTGATGTTGCCGATCGTGAACGCCAGGTACGTGGTGAACCCGAGGCACACGACGACGAACGCGCCGAACTTGATCGCGGTGCGGATCAACCGGACCCCAGTGCCAGCAAGTACTGCAGCACGCCCTGCATGCCGCTCGATCCGTTGCTCTGCGTCGACGGCGCCGTCATGCCGGGAAGGAGGTTGGGCAGGTCGAGGCTCGGCAGGTTCAGGCCAGGGATGTTCAGGTTCGGCAGGGTGGGCGCGGTGGCCGTCGTGGCCGGCGCGACGGGCGCGGTGGCGGTGGCGCCGGGGCAGACGATGATCGAGCAGGCGGGGTTGTCGCCGCCGAGAAGCCCTTCGACCGCCGCCATCGAGGTGCCGTCGCCGACCGGGATGCGGATGGCCTCGGCCAGCGTCTGGAGGTACTGGCGCAGCCCGACGACCGTCGGGACGAGGTCGAAGCGGTGGTTGTAGAGGAGGTCGAGGACCTGCTGGCCGCCGTTGAAGGACTTGTCGATGAAGTCCTTGTTGGCGATCAGCAGATCGGCGACGTCGTCGGAGAGCCGTCCCGTCTGCACGAGCAGGGTGTTCAGCTCGTTCGACCGGCTGTTGAGGGACGGCAGCGACCGGTTGATGGCGTCCGCCAGGTCGACGACGTCGGCGGCACGCAGGTCGAGTTGCTGCGAGATGACGGCCAGGTCCTGGAGGAACTGGCGGGTGTCCGCGTCGTGCGAGGCGGTGACGTCGAGGACCTTCTGCCCGTTGACGATCGAGCGGTTGATCTCGGGACCGAGGCCGCGACCGGCGTCGGCGAGCACGCTCACGACGGTCATCAGCTCACCGGGCTGGATCTTCTTGAGCAAGGGGTAGGCGTCCGCCAGGACCTGCTCGAGCTCGAAGCCGCCCGTCGTGCAGCTGTGGTTCGCCTGCTTCGAGACGTCGCAACGGTCGAGCATCTCGCCGTCGCGCGCGTAGTACGGCCCGGTGGTCTCCCCCGAACCGGGATCGATGTCGACGTACTTCTCGCCGAACAGCGTCTTCGCCCGCACGATGGCCGTCGCCGAGAACGGGATGCGGTCACCGTGGTTGATCGACATCGACACCAGGGCGCGCCCGTTGACGAGGTTGACCGAGTCGACCTTGCCGACGTTGACGCCGCGGATCTTGACGTCCGAGTTCTTCTGCAGCCCCTGCCCGGCGGCGTCGAAGCTCGCCTTCAGCGGGTACGTGTTGTCGAAGGCGCCGAAGCTCCACGACACACCGACGACGATGGTGCCCGCGATCAACACGAGCGCGATGAGGCCCGTGACCATGTTCTGCGTGCGGCGGGTCAGTTCCACTGCTCCCCGGCGCCTATCCGGTGAGGCTGACGGTGTTGCCGCCACCCCAGAAGAGCAGGGACAGGACGAGGTTGAGCAGCACGACGACGACGATGCTCAGGCGGATGGCACGGCCGACGGCGACCCCGACGCCTGCCGGCCCACCGCTGGCGTTGTAGCCGTAGTAGCAGTGGATCAACGCCACGACGACCGCGAACAGGATCGCCTTGACGAGGCTGAAGAAGACATCCTGGATCGGCAGGTAGAGGCGGAAGTAGTAGTCGTAGATCCCCGGTGACAGGCCGAAGAACTTGGTGCTCACCAGCTTCGTGGCGAAGAAGCTGGCGAACAGCGAGATCAGGTACAGCGGGATGATCGCGATGACGGCCGCGGTCACTCGCGTGGCGATGAGGTACGGCTTGCTCGGCACGGACATGACCTCGAGCGCGTCGATCTCGTCGGAGATGCGCATCGCACCGAGCTCCGCGGTGAAGCCCGCACCGACCTGCGCCGCGAACGCGACGCCCGCGATGAGCGGCGTGACCTCGCGGGTGTTCGCGAAGCTGCCGACCAGACCGGTGAACGCCTCCGCCCCGATCTGCTGGAGGCCCTTGAACCCTTGGAGGCCGACCTCGGTACCGGTGAAGAACGACATCGAGAAGATGACGAACACCATCCCGCCGCCCACGATCAGCGCGCCCGCGCCGATGGTGATGTCGGACACGAGGTTGAACATGACGCTGCGGTACTTCCACTTGATGCGCCAGTTGAAGATGAGCTCGCCCATGATCCCCGCGTAGAACGCGAGCTGGTGGCCGACTTCCTCGAGCCCGTTCCCGAGCGCGGAACCGACCCGGCGCGGCGCACGGCTGAGCGTGGAGATGGCGGTCATGCGGAACCCATCAGAACTTCTGCGGCACGAGGGCGAAGTAGAGCGACGTCATGATGAAGTTGGCGAAGAAGATGAGGATGAACGTGATGACGACGGCCTGGTTGACCGCGTCGCCGACGCCTTTCGGTCCGCCTTTCGCGTAGAGGCCCTTGTAACAGGCGACCATCGCCGCGATGAACCCGAACACCCACGCCTTCGTGAGCGAGGACCACAGGTCGGGCAACTGCACCAGCGACGTGAAGCCCTGGAAGTAGGCGCCGGGTGTCACGCCCTGGATGAGGACGTTGAACACGTAGCCACCGGTGATGCCGGCGACGCTGACGAGCGACACGAGGAACAGGCCGACCGTCGACGCCGCGAACAGACGAGGGGTCACGAGCCGGTGCACGGGGTTGACGGCCATGACCTCCATGGCCGCGATCTCGTCACGGATCTTGCGTGAGCCGAGGTCCGCGGTCATCGCAGAACCGCCAGCACCTGCGATCAGCAACGCCGTCGCCACCGGCGACGCCTCACGCACGATGGCGAGCACCATCGCCGCGCCGGTGTTCGACTCCGCGCCGAGTTGGCGCGAGAACGTCCCCACGTGCAGCGCGATCACCGCACCGAACGGGATGGAGATGAGGATGCTCGGCAGCGTCGTCACCTTCGCGATGAACCAGCACTGGCGGATGTACTCCTTCCACCAGTGCTTCACGTCCCACGAACGACGCACGCCCTCGAGCGAGACGGCGAAGAGGTTGCCGGTCTCCCGCACGAGGAACTGCACCTTCCCCAGCACGCGGCGGCCCCTACACCGTCATGATCTCGTCGGCGGACGTGTCGCCGGCCAGGCGGCGCTCCTCCCGCTCGACGAGCTCGCGCTCGATCTCGGACTGCTCGGTGGCGAGCTCGTCCATCCCGATGGGGCCCTTGGCGCGGCCGGCGAGGAACTGGCGGATGATCGGGTCCTCGCTGGTGACCATGTCGTCCTTGGTGGCGAACTTCACGAGGCCGGAGCGGAAGAGCACGCCGATGTAGTCGGCAGTGCGCATCACCGACGGGATGTTGTGCGTGATGATGAAGAAGGTGGCGCCCACCTCCTCCTGGATCTTCTTCACGAGCTCGTCGAGGTAGGACACCCGCACCGGGTCGAGACCCGAGTCGGGCTCGTCGAAGAGGACGATCTCGGGATCCATCACCAGCGCGCGTGCCAGCCCCGCCCGCTTGCGCATCCCGCCGGACACCTCACCCGGGAACTTCTTCAGGTGGTCGAGCATCCCCACGAGGCCGAGCTTCTCGAGCGTGATCTCGCGGATCTCCTTCTCGCTCTTGTTCGTGTGCTCGCGCAGCGGGAACGCGGTGTTGTCGAACATGTTCATCGAGCCGAAGAGGGCACCGTCCTGGAAGAGGACGCCGAACTTGCGCCGCACCCGGTAGAGGTCGCGCTCGCCCATCCGGACGGTCTCCTCGCCGTCGACCCAGATCTCGCCCGCGTCGGGGCGGAGCAACCCGATGATGTTCTTGAGGAGGACCGACTTGCCGGTGCCGGACGGCCCCATGATGGCGCTGATCTTTCCCCGCGGCAGATCGAAGCTGATGTTCTCGAGCACGGTGTGCGAACCGAAGCGCTTCGTCACGCCACGAAGCGAGATGATCGCGTCCAGGTGGTCCCCCTTCCTCAGGGCGTCGTCGGCGGTCGGTGTGGTACCCAGCGTCCCAGCGGTGGCAACCGTCACAGCATTCCATTCATGCTCGCGGACCGCCGGTCGGAGCGCACAACTCGGAGGTTCCGGACGAAACGGCACCCGGGCCCACCGTCTTGGGCGTTTGAGCGCTCGCGGGCGGCGGGTAGCGCGGTGGCCATGAACGGAACGGTCGCCACTGCCGCAGCGCCCGCCGTCGACGAGATCCAAGCCGAGACGCTCACCGAGGCGCTCGACGCCAGTGACCTCCCGTGGTGGACGCTGTTCATCGCTGTTGTATTCGCCGCGCTGGGCTTCGTCGCCCCTCCGCTCTGGCTCTTCGCCGCCCTGATCTTCGGGGTGTGGTTCGCCGGCTTCCACCTGCGCCGACCCGACACCCGCTGGTACTGCTGGTAGCGCCCCCGCCGAGCCCCGGAGTTCGGCGAAACGGGATCGCTACGCTACGGTCCCTTCCCCTCCGGGGCGCATAGCTCAGTTGGTCAGAGCGCTGCCTTCACACGGCAGAGGTCACAAGTTCGAGTCTTGTTGCGCCCACCGCGAAACGCCTGCTCAGGGTGCACATCACGCGGTGCGGACGCCCTCCGCTTGGCCGCTGTGACACGAATGTGACACGCGACGACGAGCGAAGGACACCGACCTAGCGAATCGCGAGCCCTGGTCGTTGACAGCGAATTCGCCCGGACGTAGAACGGTCGATGCGCGGGCTGTTCCACCATTCCTTCGCCGGTGCCCGCGCGTTGACAATTGAGTGGCCCCCGCGACGGGCGAACGTCCGGGGGCCTGGCCACCACCTGAATAGGAGGCAGTGACATGCAGATTGTGAATGACGCGTCCCCATCGGACGAATTGGCAGCCGAACTGCGCCGGCTCGCCACCGAGCGACCGAAGGCCGCGCGTGAGGCACACGCGGCGGTCACCCGGGCGCAGTCCCTCGTCGTTCTCGCCGATGGGATGCCCGAAGAGCTGGCCGCCGCGGTCGAGATGGTCGCGACGAAGGCGCAAGGGCTGGAAGCCGACGCGACGCGCGAGAAGGCCGACTACGACGCACGCGTGGCCGCCGTGTCGATGCAGTGGGCCGACACCGTGGAGATTCCCGACGCGCTCACGGCGCGGATCGCCGAGGCGGCCACCGTCATGGCCGACGCGCTGGTCGACCTCGCCGCCGCCGTGGAGAAGTTCCGCGCCGCCGACGACGCCATGCACGCGTTCGCCGAACCGCTCCGCGGTATCGACTGGGACAGCCCCGCGCATCGCCGAATCTTTGACCGCACGGGCTTCACGGCGCTCAACGCTGCCCCGATCCTGCTCGACATCATCCCCGACCTCGACCGCTCCGCGGGACGGCAGGGCGACGGTGCGGCGGCAGCGCGTGCGCTCGGCATCTACGACCGGCTCCCACCTTCCGGTTACAACGAATCGGTGGAAGCGCAATGACCCCGGACACCGAGAGCTACGCCGCGTCCCTGGAAGCCCGTATCGACCTGTTGGAGAACGAGAACGCCCGGTTGCGGCGAAACATGGGCATCGCCGCGATGCTGCTCGGGCGTTTCGTTGACGAAGCGGCGGACCACATCGAGCAGATGGACGCCGCGGGAGTCGTCGAGCCCGTCTAGCCGTGCGACGCGAAGAGGGACACTCCCCAACCGCGTCGAACCTCAGCGACGAGGCGACGCCCCCGGTAACCGCATCCCCACAGATTCGGGCCGGGGGCGTTGTCGCGTCCGGGCGTCTACCGTTCCGCGCTCATGGCTGACACCTTCAAGGTTCTCGTCCGCAGGCAATCCGTCACCGAAACCCGTCGAGGTCACCGAAGCCATCGAGGGTGACCCCGGAGAAGGGTTCATGCATTTGATCCACGCCGATAGGGCGGTCGAAACGATCAGGTCGACGGACTACTTCGGTCGCGTCGACAGCTAGGGCCGGTCAACCGTCGGTGACGGGACTGGTCCGAGTTTGGGTTTAGAGCGACACCGGCACAGACCTGGCGGCAGCTACTAGCCCGTCTAGTTCGGCGATTAGCGCGTCGTGAGCTTCCTTGAGCGTTTCCGACGTCAGATGAGCAATCGTTGCCCCGGCGACGATGCCCCTGCCCTCGGCCACAAGCGCAAGGACGGCTGACGCATCGTCGGCCAAGCGGAACGCGTTCTTGAAGCCGTCCGCGTCGTGTAGACGACCTTGCGCAGCTCGACCGGGAAGGCGAGGAACGGCACGAACTCGTTCCAGGCCGACTCCCAGCTCGAGATCATCGCCGGGTAGAGGTCCCGCCAGTTGTCCGCGAAGTTGGCGAACTGCGCTTCGGCGGCCTCGACGGTCGGTGCGGTGTAGATCGCTCGCATCTGTTTGGTGATCGCCGGCCAGTGCTTCTTCGACGCGTAGCGCAACGAGTTGCGCACCATGTGCACGACACAGGTCTGCACGGTGGCGTCGGGCCAGGTCACCCGCACCGCGTCGGGCAGGCCCTTCAACCCCGTCGCAGCACACGATCAACGCGTCGGCGATCCCTCGGTTGCGGAGCTCGGTGAGCATCGTCATCCACTGCTTGGCGCCCTCCCCGCCGGTCGGACCGAGCCACAACCCCAACACGTCGCGTTCGCCGTCGAGATTGACGCCGATGGCCACGTAGACCGGACGGTTGGCGACCTGAGCGTCCCGGACCTTGATCATGATGGCGTCGATCAACAGCACCGGGTAGAGCGCGTCGAGGGGACGGTTCTGCCAGGCGATCATGTCCTCGACGATGGCGTCGGTGATCTTGCTGATCGTCTCCCGGCTGATCTCCTGGCCGTAGATCTCCAACAGGTGCGACTGGATGTCACCGGTCGTGAGTCCCTTGGCGTAGAGCGAGATCACGTTCCCCGCCAGACCGTCGAGACGACGCTGATGCTTCGGGACGGTGACCGGACTGAACGTGCCGTTGCGATCGCGGGGCATCTGCAACTCGACGTCGCCGATCTCGGTGGCGACGGTCTTGGGGTAGGAACCGTTGCGGCTGTTCCCCGACCCGCGGCCCACCGGGTCGTAGGGTTCGTAACCGAGATGGTCCGCCAGTTCGACCTCGAGACCGGTCTGCAGCACCTGGCGAACCAGGTCAGTGAGAAGCCCACCCTCACCGGTCAGGTCCAGACCCTCCGCATCACCGTCGAATTGGCCATCGAGAAGCGACAAGGACCGTTCGGGCGGGTCCCGGAAATTGCGCGGTGAGGTTCGATACTTGAACGTGCCGTCCGCTCGCTTGCTTCCATGCTGTGTCACAGGCTCGTCGTCATCGATCTGCCGGCCGTGTGTCACGGCCGGTCACACTAGAAGCCGCGGTTCAAGCGGCGGTGCGTTTCATCGCTCGTCGTTCGCGTTGGTCGAGCCCGCCCCATACGCCGACCTCGTCGTGTTCGATGCCGTAGGCGGCGCATTCGTCGCGCACGAGGCATCGTTCGCAGATAGCGCGTGCTGCGGTCGTGTCGCTCGACGGTGGGGTCTGCCGCGACTTTGGTTGACGGTGGTTGTGTCTGATCATGCCGCGTGAACGGCCTCGGGGAGATGGTCGAAGGCGAGCTCGAACTCGACGGGGGTGAGCT
>Ga0070741_10001687_pt1 | contig 64671 bp, 50 predicted proteins | sample Coa_R1_4_FD_66440 | JGI IMG/M metagenome (GOLD analysis project Ga0070741, IMG submission 66440) | Surface soil microbial communities from Centralia Pennsylvania, which are recovering from an underground coalmine fire - Coalmine... | ecosystem: Environmental > Terrestrial > Soil > Unclassified ...
TCGGTCCTGCGCGTGAGTGGAGAGGTCTATCCTCTGATGTGGCTGAGCAAGCTGCTGAACTCCAAACATGTGAATGACTCTCCTGTTTCCCGGCCTCCGGTATTGATCGTTAATATCGAAGGCAGGAAGGTTGCTCTGGTAGTTGATGAGTTGTTCGGAGGTCGCGAGGTTGTTATTAAAAATCTTGCCAACCACCTGCGGAGCGTGCTTGGAGTAATGGGCGCAACACTGATGGGCGATGGCAGCGTCGTACTGATTCTGAACCTTGCTGATTTCGTGCGCGATTCAGCGAGACCTTCAGCACAGCACAAGTCGGGAGTCATTGCACCGACAGCGGCCAAGCGCGAGACCCTGACCATAATGATCGTCGACGATTCACCGAGCGTTCGTCGTGTCTCGACGAATCTGGTGAAGAATGCAGGCTGGCAGCCGGTTCAGGCAAAGGACGGGTTGGAAGCGCTGGAGATTCTGCATCATTCGGATGTCGTGCCGGACCTGATGCTGCTGGATATCGAGATGCCGCGAATGGACGGTTACGAACTGCTTTCAACATTGCGAGCGCAGCCTGCGTATCGCAATTTACCGGTGGTTGTTGTTACATCGCGCGCCAGCGAAAAGCACAGGCAAAAGGCTTTTGCCGTTGGCGCAACAGAATATTTGGTCAAGCCGTATCAGGACGAAATGCTACTGAGCCTGATTCGACGGCTGGTGAGGGAGTCGCGACGGGCGCTTGCGTAGGTCGCGTAAAGAATAATAATGGCATTTGGTTCAACAAACAAACATCGACTGATACGCTGCGTCGTGGGCAGCGAGACCTATTGCCTGAAACTGGACCTGATCAGAAGTATCGAGCGAGTGGATCGTCTGCAACGCAATTTCGGCTCTGGCGATCTGGTGGGTTGGGTGCCGGGCAATGACAGCAAAACACCAGTCTTCAGTTTAGCCAGTCGCCTGAATATGACGAAGCCGATGCTTCAACTGGAGGATCGGATAATCGTCGTCAGCATTGAAGACGAAAGCTGGGGATTGCTGGTTGACCAGGTATCCGATGTGCTCGAAGTCCATAACGAGGATATTTATCCACTGCATTCCGTTTTCGCTGGAGCGGCCAATTATTTTGAAAGCATAGCGTGGATGGCCGACCAGTTCCGCCTCTGTCTGGCGGTAGATCGTTTGTGTCTTGAAGGATCGCGCAAGCCGATTCCTCCGCCGGTACTTCCCGCGCTTCCCCGCATAAGCGGCGCTTCAAACATAGCGGCGCCGAAAGGCAAAGGCCAGATTCTGATGTTTACTCCGGCAAAAAGCGCGGTGCCGAACTGGGTACTGGCGGTCAGCCTGACTCAGGTGATGGAAGTGCTGGAGCCATTGTCGATTACCAGGGTTCAGGGAGCGCCGGATTACGTTCTTGGATTCGTCAACTGGCGACACAATCCGGTTCCTGTTATCGACCTCAACGCCAGACTCGGACTTGGCGCACCTGCGGCAAAAACGGAGTCGTTAAGCAAAACGGACTGCAGATTATTGATCGCCCGAGCGGCCAGCACGCCACAGCTTTGCGGCTTTTTGATTCAGCCTAACTCCAAAACACAAAGTCTGCCAATACCGCACGAGCCGCTTTCTGAAGACTTGCCGATAGCTCGCATGTGGACCAAAGGAATTTTCGAGTTGGAAAACGAGACCCTCGTTGTTCCCGATCTTGATCGCTTGATTGCCTGATTTGGGAGCATATGCTCCAAAGCTATGACTTAACTCAATATCAGCCGGTCTTCAGAACTGCAACCGCAATCCGACTTGTATCCACCTTGCGTCAGACTCTCGTTGCGTCGGTACCGTTTCCTGGGTAACAACACCGAAACTGCTTGCGCTGGTCAAACTCAGAACCGGATTTGAAAACGTCGGATGATTGAACACGTTGAAGAAGTCGAATGACAATCGGGCCTGCACTCGCTCGGTAATTTTTGTTGTTTTGCCCACAGACACATCGAGGTTCCAGATTCCAAAGCCGCGCAACGGATTTGCTCGACCGGAACGTTGATCCTGGCTGATCAGAATCCTTCTAAAGTCATTAAAGACGCTTGCAGGATCGCTGAAAATATTTACCCCCGATCCGCCCGCAGCAGGATTACCGTTTGTGCCAATATTGTTGGATCCAGCGACACCATTGTTAACACCCGTGGAGATTTGGTTCGGATCAACAATAGGAATTGCGGCGCTAAAGGTGGTCAGCATTGAGCCTCCACCCAGCGCTGGTACTCCTTCCGAAACGGTCAGTGGCAGACCGCTTGACGCTCGAAAAACGCCCAACATTTCCCATCCATCAAGAATGCTGTTTAGACGGCTATTAAAGCCGAGACGATGTCCGCGACCGGTCGGCAACTCATACATAAACACGGCATTCACAACATGTGTGCGATCAAAATCCGATGGGCCATAATCAAAATCCGGAAAGAACGCGCTGGGTATAACGCTCATCGTGTTTTGCACGCCACCGATTTCATCCAGGGATTTCGAAAACGTGTAGTTAAAATCAAACGTCAAACCTTTCGAGAGACGTTTTCGCAGAGTCGCAACAAAAGCGTGATAATTAGATTTGCCGATACTTGTGCGCATGAACGAAACCATCGTTTCCAGATTATCGAATGGAGTCAGCCCCTGATTGCGACGCGCCAGATCGATGGTCTGGAAAACGCTTGAAACATTTCCGTTGATGAAATTGGCTTCATTCCCCGTGACGACTTTGCTTGTTCCACCTGGCATAAGGTCTTGAAACCAAGGCTGATTGGGGATATTTGCGGTGGGAACACCTGATCGCAACGCCTGAGCTACGGTATCGAATGCTTGCGCAAAAGTTTGGCCTGATTTCGGATCTAGTTGGAAAATTGGCGCTGAGTTAAGGTTTACGCTAGCGGGCAGATTTCTAGCCAATCGCCCAACGTAAGCAAGCTCCATTATCATCCCGCCCGGTAATTCACGTTGAAGCGTTACGTCGATATTGTAGCTTTTTCCGACTTTGAAATTCGGATCGATCTGGAATGAAACCATTTCTCCGAATGGCTGACTCGGCACAACCGGTATGCCGACCGTCGGCACAGCCGGTATCGGTATCAGCCCGTCGATTCCGACCCGAAAGTCGGCAACCGGCGACGCCCCAGACGGGTTGCAAGCGGCTCCTCCCGAACCCGTCGAGTTACAAGCGGGCGCTCTAATACTAATAGTCTGCCCGAAACCGACGCCGAGGGTTGGAGTTATTACTGATGCTGTCGAATTAATGCGGTCATAAACGATGCCGAATCCGGCTCGCAATACAGACGCGCGATCACCGAATACTGTCTTTAAGATTCCTTTATTAAATGCTGGATTCCATGCCGCAGCCAGACGTGGCGCAAAGTTATTCCAGTCGGTATTGAAAACGCCGTCGCGGCCAGAGGAGTTGATCGGTTCAAATGCTATTTGAGGGTTGTAGATATCTCCTTTAAGCGCGGCCTGACGACGAGCGTTGATATAACTGTCATAAGTAATCGGCGACCCGGTCGTATTATCGATCATAAGCGTTTGACGACCTTCTCGTTCGTGCGGTGGCGTTTGCCAGCCGTAAGAGAGTCCAAGCGACAGCGTCAGGGATCGCTTCGTTTGCCATCGATCCTCGAAATAAAATTCAGGAGTATGATACGTCGCGTTTGCGGTAAGAGAAGAGCCCAGCGGCAGTGAGTTCAGGTTGCTGTCCCGCACGGCCAGAACGCCGATGGTGTCCACCATCCCTGTGGTTCCGGCAAACAGCGTGTCCCACTGCGACACGTCGCTTGGCTGCAAACAATTCGTATGAACAGTGGCCGAGCACGTAGGCGGTCGCGATGTAGCCGGTATCGCAATATTGTTCCCGCGAAATATATCTGCATCCAGTGAGCTGAGAGAGCCGACGACTTTATCGTTGCGGGTATGTTGACTAATGACGTATTTCTCACTGGCTCCGAATTGAAATGTGTGGTGGCCGGTAATCCACGCGCCGTCGTAGACAAATTGAAATGGCTGATTATCATTTTTTTGCGATCGCGCTCGCGAAGCGTCAACATCGATAGGTTCACTTACAGTCTGGTCTCCCATTCCTCCACCGATGTTCAACGCAATCGGACCCGCGCTGCTGTTATCTCCGGGAATCGCTAACAGCTTGGCAACGTCCGAAGGAGTTACATTCTGGCTTGCCTGGCGATCTCTGCTCCAGCCAAATCTAAAGTCGCTGGTGAATGATGGAGAGATAGTTCCTGTTAATCCTATTGTAACATTCTGATCCCGGAGCGGAGAGTTGCCGAGAAAAACAGCGTTCCCTTGGCGAATGTCCAGTTGCTGACGCGCCGCACTGTCGCCACCGAGTGTTTGAAGACGACGAAAATAAGTCACTGATCCGTCCATCTGCCAGTTTGACGTAAGTCGATGATCCAGACGGTTAACGAAATAGTTGCTGTCCAGTGGAGCTCTCGCCGTTGATCGCCAGCCGATAGTATTGAGTCCATCGCCGCTGCTTGGATCATTCCCCGCGGGTAACAGCGACCAGAGCGCGGAAACAGTGGGACTAAGCCCAAGACCTCGCGGATCGCAATGCTGGTTATTTGTTGTCCCGCATAATGTCGAGGTGCCGACGTTGTAGGAAACGATGTTTCCGGTGGCATCGCGAAAGCGAACGATGCCTTGACGCAATATAGAGGTAGGCACAATCCGCGACACATCAAAAGATCGTGTGAAATCGCGACCTTCATAATCCACGAAAAAGAATGTCTTGTCCTGCGCAATCGGTCCTCCGACATTGACGCCATATCGATTATCGCGCTGTTCAGGCTTTTCAATGCCAGTACGGTCGTTTGTCCAACTGTTTGCGTTGAGAGCATCGTTTTGCAGGTACCAATAGCCAGCGCCATGGAATTCGTTCGACCCGCGTTTTCCGATCAATGCAACTTGTCCACCGGAACCTCGTGTAAAAGAAGCGTTGAGGTTTGTAACTCCGATTCGAAATTCCTCGATGCTATCAACTGGCAATGGAAGGATCGTGCGAAAGCCAGCGCCGCCAGCGGTTGTGATCTCTGTTATGTCGATTCCATCCAGTGTAAATGTGCTTTGATCCGTGCGAGCTCCCGCTACAGTTCCACCAAGATTGCCATTATCGTTGTCGCCCGCCTCCTGTATTGTTGTGGGCTGAAGCGTAACAAAATCGCTGGCGCTTCGGTTAACCGAGGGCAGATAAAGCAGCAGCTTTCCTGATAAAACGTTTCCAATAGTCGCGTCGTTCTTTTGCAGTTCCACGACAGTGCCCGCATCAACCTCTATGGTCTCGATCACATTACCAACCATCAGGCTGACGTTAACGGTGTAAGATTTCGTCACGTTTACTTCTATTTTTGAGATTGTCTCTTTGCGAAAGCCCTGCATCGTTACGCTGACGGCATATTGGCCAGGTGAGACGTTCGAGAAGTTGTAGCGACCGGAATCGTTGCTCGATTGTTTCCAGTTTTGGCCGGTTGCCGTATTCCGCAATTCGATCTCAGCCCCAGCGACCACTGCTCCATTTGCGTCGGTCACCGTGCCTGAGATTGTTCCGGTCGAGGCGGTCTGGGCGTATGCTATTGCATTCGTCATGAATGCTATGGCAATTGCTAAAAAGATGTATCTGAGAGTGCGTAATGTTTGAGTAGATGTATGAAGCATAAAGATTTGATTTTCGATTGCTCGGCGACTTGAATTCATAACAACGCCAGGGAGTAGGGTTGATGCACAGATATACCTTTTCAGCGTACGCTTCGACTTTCAATTTGGAATATGTTGAAGAATTGTTACTGCTGGCGAACTCTTGTCCGTACGGCTTTGCCGTCTGCTATGCGGAAAAGCTTTGGTTTCCGGTGAAATTTCTTTCAAAAACGCGAGGCTACGCGTCGCAGACGCAGCCTGAGTCAAGCAACCACATAACGGAAAGGCAGTAGCCTTTCCGCATAGCAGAGCGGCATATCCGCAAATCATGGCTATCATTATCCTCGGAGTTCACCAGGGAATTCGACAGCAGTATCAAAAACTTCCGAACTACAAACATCTTCGGTTTAGTGATGCTTAAACAGTGTTCGATTTGTCACGACTTCAACCAACTGCATCATGCCTCGGTCCTCGTGCGGCAGGATGTGGCAGTGGTTTACGTATAATCCAGTGAAATCGACAAAACGAGAACGCATTTTGAAATAACCCGGAACAACAACTTGTTTTCCTGTGACCGGATCAAGACGCGGTGTTTTTCCGTCAGGCTGCGTGTTTGATCCTGCTGGAATCGCAAATGTGTCCCACCAGACGTAAGGCGGCTCTAATTTGAGCGGCTGAGTCATTGTCGATGGATCGAAAACTTCCGTTATCTGGAAAGGATTCACATGGATGTGAAATGGATGTTGGATTCCGCCAGGACCGCCACCCTTCGCCGTGGTGGTGTTGCTGATAGTCCATTCTTCGGCCGAATCCAGCAACATTACCTGATCGATGATTTGATCTTCAAATTGCTTTCCGTCGATTGTGTAATGCGGTGGATGAGGAACGCGCCCCGGACCGAATTGCTCGCGTCCTGGTTCCCAGCCGTACACAACCTCGCGGCGTAATCGAATTGTAGCTGGATCGATATCCTTCAGGAAGTTTGGCATCTTCGGGTAATCACTTTGACTGGTCGGAAAGACCATCGGTGGATTGATCGCCGTACCCGTCACATTAATGTAAGCCACCGGAGCGGATGTCGTACCTAATACATAACAGCCAGGCGTTGTCGGCGCTTGCACCAATACGTCAACTCGATTTGCAGGCGCCATGGTGAGAGGTGAACTCCCATTCTGGCTGTGGCTGTAATTTTTCCAGTCCAGTTGAACGCCATCCTGCGCTGTTTGCCGGAATGGCATCGCGGGCGCTCCGGCAGTCAACGGATTAAACTGGACCGAGACGAATCCCTGCACCGTCGCGTTTATCAGTCGAAAGAGCTGAATTTGTCCGGGTTGCATTGTTATGTAAGGTGTGAATTGACCATTGACCAAAGTGGCCGTCGGTCCTTTTGCGGCCGCACTCAATAGATTTGGTGCTGCGGTAATCTGCTGGAATACAAGCACTACCTCCTGAAGCTTGTTATTGTAAAAAGCTTTCAGCTTGCCATCGTATCCGGTAGGGCTGTTGTCGGTAATAATCAATGCGCCAGACAATCCGTTGAACAGATTGATCGCCGTCGATCCGTGCTTGTGCGAATGATACCAGTGCGTGCCGGGCGCTTGCCCCATCTTCACCCCAATGGGTCTTCCACTGGAGTCTTCTTCGTATTTTGGTATCTGGAAGCAATAAGGGTAGGAACCGATGTACCATTGCGGCCAAACTCCCTCAGCAATGGCTTCTTCATTCTGCGGCCACAATTGCAGATGCTCAGGAAGACCGTGGCCGCCTTGGTACGGAGCTGTCTTGTCATATTCCTTTAACAGTGTTTCCTGAAAATCGCGCCACGGTTTCGGAAGCTGTTGCCACTTTGTTGGCTGATGACCGAGATGACAATTCGCGAAGATTTCATTGAAAGCGGTTTTAACCTCTTTCTCTGTCACTTTAGGGTTGGGGCGTATGTTCACTAGGATGTTGTCGCCCGTGGTCGACGGTGTAACGTGTGTTCCGTGGAAATGTAGATTTGCCGAACTCGATCCGTGCAGACAGTCCGGGTATTTGTCAGTGTCGGGATACCAGTTTTTATTGGTCGTTCCATCGGCGTTAACTTTTGTGGCCTGGTCGCAGCCCTCGCCACGTCCTTCTTCGCCGGAATCCAGCGAGCCGCCAAAATCCTGAACCTTGACGTGATTCAAGAGCGTGATGTTTACCGTGTCGCCGATGCCACATCGAAGAGTAGGACCTGGTCCGGGTTGGCTCGGACTTGGCGGCCATTTCTGATTTGAATGGACCGGGTTAGTCCCTTCGAAATAACGCAACATCATCTGAGTCGGTGCGGCCGTCAGTGAAGTAGGAACGTTCTTTGTTGCGTTCGCGACTCGCATCAAGGCTTGCAGCGTTGTTCCGTTGCTGGTTATCTCTGTAACTACTGCGAGAGCTTGCGAACCAGTGGGAACGCAGCTTGACGCTTGCGGAGCGGCTTCGACAACGGAGGCTGGGACAAGCTCTGAAAGCGCTATTGCGGACGTAGCCGCGATTGCGCCGCCAATAAACTCTCGACGTGTCGGATACATGGGTTTTCCGTCAGTGTCGGAAGCGCCGTTAACGTCGACGTCATTATTTTGCGATCTCAGATTGTTAGTTTCGGACATATCACGCCTCCTTATTGAGCTACGATAGTTCCGGTTTCATCCGGATGAAGAGCACAAACATAGTTATAGGTTCCTGCCGCTGAGAACGACACGGCCTGTTGCGAGGTCGGAGCAGGTTGTCCCTGCAGTTTTCCAGGAATCTGATAATCCATCCAGGCGGTTTCCGATTGTGCGTTCGGAGCCGGCCAGTGCGGGATATCATCATTATTCCGCCAGTAAATAATGTCGCCTGCTGTAACCGTTTGACTTGGTGGATCGTACGCAGCCTGGGGTTGTCCCTGTGGGGCATTGTCGACCTTGTCTATTGCGATGATCCAGGTTTGTGCCATTGAAAAAAGTCCTTTCTTCTCGCTGATTCGAACGACCTGATCGTTTGAGATTGGGTTAAGACTTAAACGACTGATTCACAGTCAAGAATTGATTGTGAGGATCTCGCCCGTTAACAGTTATTGTCAACTAGTAAACAAGATAAATCACGCGATATCCGGGCGGGCATTCTACGAAGATGCGAAGGCCTTGTCAATTACTATCGTGTCTGTCCTGGTAAATAGTCACAATTGGCGTACTTGCTCGGACCGATCGGCTAGAAAGCGGAAATCACGAGATACACATTACCGCTCGTACTTTCGCACTTTATGCTGTTATCTGCTGATTATCGATTCAAAGGCTGGACAAGCCTCCCTTGAAATTACACGAACTTATATCTGATATTGCTTTCGTTTATCGTGAACGTGAACTTTTGAAATTCCCAGCAGCTTGCCTGCTTCTGTCAGGTTCTGGCCGGCCTGATCAAGTGCGCTCTTAAGCAGAAAAACCTCGAGCGATCTTTTTGCCTCGTACCAGTTCGGCAGCAGATTGCTATCAAAGATTAATTTTGTTCCTTCACGCCATATTCGTCCGGTTTGGTATTTCTGTGACACTCGTTGAAGCGCCGCAGACAACGCGGCATCGTTGTGTTGATTCAGTAAGAGAGTAGCCGCTTCGATTTGCTGCGGGCCTTTAACTGGGTCAAAACCGTGATAAGTATCCGCAAGATAGATCAGCGCTTCGATTTTGATTCCGATAAACCCGTGTTTTTCCGCAATTTGAATCGCCTCCTGCAATAGCTCAATTGCACAGGACCTTTCTTTGTCGGTTGAAGACGATCTTGCCAGTTGCACGCGCGCCGATGCTGAGAGGAAAGGATCGCCTGTAAGATCGGAAAGTTCGCTGGCGCGAAGGGCATACTCGCGAGCTTTGCGAGGCCGATTTCGGTCAAATTCCATTCGGGCCAGCAGAATCATGGCGCGGGCCTCTCCGTTTGTGTTTTCAGTTCTTCTATATAAATCCAGGCATTCAAGAAGGAGTCGCTCTGCTCTTTCGTGCGATCGCTGACTTATCAGAACCAGGGACAATTCACATAATGCGTGGGCCAGATCGGCAAACAGGTTCAACCGGTTAAGCAGGTTCATCGCTTCCTCGAAAAGCTCAAGCGCTTTTACAAGGTTTCCGCGTTCTCGTTCGACAGTTCCGTAACTGACCAGGACTAGTGCATAGTAACGACCGCGCTCGGACTCTTTCAAAGTATCGATGGCCGAATGATATAGTTGCTCCGACTCGTCATCGCGTCCTCTTCTGCGCTCGCACACGGCCAGTTGAAAATCGATAAGACCGCGCAGGAACTCGCCTTTCGGGCCTTGGCCGCGAAGGCTTTCATAAGCTTCGTGAAGCATCTTTATTGTCTCGTCCTGCTGACTGGACTGGCTGACGATCCTTGAGTTCCGGTAGAGGGCTAAGGCGGAGCCGAACTTATCCTTCATGAATTCGCTTAAATAGTACGCGGCATTGAATTTTTTTTGAGCCGCATAATAATCCCGTCGAGCAAACAGCAATTCGCCCTCGGCCAGCGCGAGGCGCGCTGCTATCTCTATGTCATTTGCGACTAGGCCGACAGTCAGCAGAGCTGCTTCCGCCTCTGCCAGGTCTCCGGAGTAGAGCTCTACTTCTGCTTTAGCGATAATGTCTATTGCCTTCGGGTTTGATAACTGATTGATGCCAGCTTTAGCTTCTGCAAAGCGGCCGCTGTCTATCTGGTCAAGGGGACCGCTGCCAAGTTGTAAGCTTGTGCTTGCCATGTTAACAATACGCTCCCTGGTTTGTATACCGAGCTGGGGGACTCGTGGTTGTGTTTCTAATCTTCCGGGATTTATGAACAATGGCCGTTCAGGCCGCCGGCCGCGCGAACTTAATCAGGTCAGTTCGTTTCTTATATTAATCTTCTATTAACCCTGTGGGTAGAAGTTCCCCACCGTGTCCAACAACAATGTCCGTGTGAAAGACCACCCTCATATCAGCTAATCGACTGTTCGCTGAAATTATTCCCTCTCGGTTGCTTTTCCGGCTTCAAAAAAAGTATGGCTGATAACGATTCAGAAAATATGAAACTGCGGAGGAAGAGGTTCAAACAGTTGAAAATCTGAATATAAAATGTTTTACGGATTAGCATTCTGATTCATCGTTCCTTGCCTGTAAAAAACGGCAGGTTTATACTGCAAACATTGATGTAATCACAAAATAAACGATTGCCCGGCAAAAAGTCAGTGAAATTGGAGGTGGGTTGTGGCTGGATTGACAGGAATGGAGAAATTCTCGCACCTCGAGGATAAGATTTATCGCATCATCGAGGAATGTAAAACGCTGAAACAATTGAACGAAAACCTGGAGCGAGAACTGACCAGCACACGCCGCGAGCTTTCTTCGCTTCTTGACGAGAACCAGAGACTGGAAGGCCAGGTGGAGCGCCTGCAAAACGAGCGTGAAGTCATAAAATTGAAAGTAGAAGCGATGCTCGACGCGATTGCGATTCTCGATCTCGAGCCGATTGAAAGTCTTAAGAAATAATAGCGCCGCCGTCCGGTGAAAACAAAAGCTCAAGCGAGGAACAATAAATGGAAACCACAACACCACAGACTATTAAGGTGGAAATCTATAACCAGACTTATAACATCCGTGGTGATGGCAACAACGATTATATTCAGCATCTGGCGACCTACGTCGACCAAAAGATGCGAGAAATTGCATCCAGCACGCTAACAGTCGACACAATGCGCGTGGCTATTTTGACTGCGCTTAACATCGCCGACGAACTGCATCAACTGAGAAAACGCTATGAACAGTTCGACAGCAGTTTGGCGGAGCGGAGCACTCAATGTTCTGCGATGCTCGATCAATTCTTGAAAAAAGGAATCGATTTTTCGCCTGATGAAGAGTGATTTGTTAGCTGCTTCGGCCGTAACCTGTCGTTGTTTTGTAAACAGTTTTGTAAATATTGGTTACACTTCTCTGGTCAATCCTCTTAAACCCGCGAACAGAAAAGTAAGCAATGATCAGAAATAACGTAAACCATAAACCGAGCACGGTTCTGCTCGTGGCGGCGTTTCTAGCTATCTACTTCCTCTGGGGAGCGACTTTTCTGGCGATGCGTTTTGCTGTCGCCAGTTTACCGCCGTTTTTCATGACGGGAACAAGGCAACTTACAGCAGGGATCATCTTATACATATGGGCAAGAGCGCGCGGCGATGCGAAACCGAAGACGATACATTGGAGATCCGCAGCAATAATTGGCGCGCTGATGCTGGTTTTTGGGAATGCCATGGTTGTTCGTTCAGAGCAATGGGTTCCGTCCGGGCTTGCGGCAGTTCTAATTTCGACGATCTCGTTATGGATGGTGTTGCTGGACTGGCTGTGGCGGAAGAATTCGCGGCCTAACACAGGAATGATAATCGGACTGGTGGCAGGTTTTGGTGGAATTCTGCTTCTTGTGGGACCGAATAATCTTGCCGGTGGGCGACCTGTCGAACTGGCAAGTGCAGCGGTTCTGATTATGGCAGCGTTCTTTTGGGCCCTCGGATCGATATATACGCGGCATGCACCATTGCCATCTTCTAATTTGCTCGCAACCGCAATGGAACTTGTAGCAGGCGGTGTTCTGTTATTTATCGCGGGGAGTGTTACAGGAGAATGGTCCCGTCTGGACATCGGACGAGTAACAACACAATCGGTTCTCTCGCTCGGTTATTTGATTGTCTTCGGCTCGATTGTCGGAATGACCGCATACACCTGGCTTCTGAAAATATCATCCGCGGCCAGAGTCGGAACATACGCGTTCGTGAACCCCGTTGTCGCAGTAGTGCTTGGATGGTTTTTTGCGGGCGAGCGATTGACGTTACGTACAATCCTGGCCGCGGCAATCATTGTCGGAGCCGTCGCTCTGATAAACATTTGCCAGCCCAGACGAACTGTTGCTCCTAATGTAGTGGGAACCCGCGACGTGAAAACTGAAACCGGAGACACTGTTGCCGCGCAGGCTAAGGCTTAAGTGTCAAGCTGCTTTCCCGTCCCTCAATATCCCCAATCTCGAAGATATTTAAAATCGTGAATCATGCTGCGGGACGAGACCTTAGCAATTATCGGCGGTCTCCGTTTGAACTGTGATCTGCGAATTCGTTCCTGAACATCGCGAACAAACGCTTCATCGGCTCCACGTTCGATCAAAACCTCCGGCGGTATGCGACGGTCCACCAAATCAACCAGCAACTTGTCGACTTGTTCGTAAGTGAACCCAAGATCTGCTTCGTCAGATTGATCAGCCCACAAATCGGCGCTTGGCCGTTTGTTGACTACCTGATCCGGCACACCTAAATGTCGTGACAGAGCTCTGACTTCGGTCTTGTACAGATCACCAATAGGATTGATCGCCGAAGCCAGATCGCCAAAGATCGTTCCGTAACCCAGGAGAAGCTCTGTCTTGTTGCTTGTGCCAAGCACCAGCGCCCCGCGAGCCATCGACTGATCGTACAAGGCTATCATTCGTGTTCGAGCCATAACGTTACCGCGGCGCAAGGCGTTAGCTTCCGGGAATTTCTCGAAATAGGCATCGACTATTGGAGAGATATCTATAGTTGTTGATTCGACCTTTAATTGGTCGGTGACCAGACGAGCGTCCGTAATACTGTCGCGGCTGCTGGTCTTATATGGCATTAAAACGCAGAATACATTTTCCGCACCTAACGCTTTGACGGCCAGATAAGCAACCAATGCCGAATCAATACCGCCTGACAGCCCCAGCACGGCGCGCTTCATTCCGATTTTGTGAATCTCGTCTTTAATAAACCGGATCAGGACCTCTGCGGTTAGCGCTTCGTTAAACCGCATCACGCCCGTTACTGGCAATTGCTCTCGCGTAGGATCTTTTGCTGACATAATAACCTTTTACAGACCAAAACGCTTTTTGTAAATTCGTTCCAGTTCGCGCATATCCAGATCAAGTCGTTCGTCGCGCATCAGCGGATACAATGTGCGCGCTCGCTGGATTTCCGATTTATCGATATCGGCGAAGATCAGGTCTTCATCCAAAGTCGCGGCACTGGCGACGCAAGTCCCGAACGGGTCCGAAATCTCCGAACCGCCTCCGAACGAAACACCGTCTTCGACGCCGACTCGATTACAGTGCGTAACGTAGATCATGTAAGACTGGCTGGCGGAATGAATAATGTGTTGCCAGGCATATACGCTGCCCAAGGTCTGACCCCGATAAACTCCGCGCCCTGGACCCGCCGACGGTCCTAAAATCAATTGAGCGCCATCATTCGCCAGCAGAAAAAATGTTGACGGATGCCACATATCTTCGCAAATAAGGATGCCGACGGTGCCAAACCTGGTCTCGAGTGCGCGAAGAGTATCACCCGGGGAAAAATATCTGTATTCATCGAACATTCCGTAAGTCGGAAGATAGAGTTTTCGATGTATGTGAACGACCTCGCCTTTTGATAAATAAGCAGCGCTGTTAAAGAATCGGAAATCCGCGCCTCTTTCAACGAAGCCCACGACAAGATCTGCACGATGACTGAGGTCGCGCATCTTGTCGAAAACATCTGAATCAGCGGGATCGATCGAAACATCCGGAACAAGGTCCTGAAGGTAGTATCCAGCCAGCGACAATTCGGGGAAAACAACAAGATCGGCGCCAGCGCCGACCGCTCGGTCAAAAAAATCCTCGTGAATCTTCAGGTTGGCCGACACATTCCCGAGCGTCGGTTTGATCTGCGCCAGCGCAAGCTTAAATCGGCCGTTTGAATCCTTTGACATGTAAAACGACCTCTCTCGGTCTTACTTAGCTCCTCATACTGATTGTAGCATCAACGTTCTAATCTCAAGAAACCAAACGAAATACCCTGTGAATCATTACGTGCTTAGCTAGGACTGTTATGTTGTTGTGATAAACTTGTTAACTCGATTTTACACCATCCGTTAAATACCAAAAGGAAGAAAGAATGAATCGCCGGTTTCGTTACCTAACTGTTATTTTTCTGTTATTTAACTTTTTCTCCACATTTGCCGCGTCTGCCGGAGCGCAAAAGCGTTCAACCGCCACCAGGCAGTCGCTCTCCTCAACTAGGCCAAAATTGATCGTGGGAGTCGTGATCGATCAGTTCAGATACGATTACCTGACGCGATTTTCAGACCTGTTTGGCGAAGGTGGTTTCAAGCGATTGATGCGCGAAGGCGCTTTTTTTGAAAATGCCAACTATATCCACGTCCCAACTTTTATGGCGCCAGGACATGCGACTTTTATGAGCGGTTCAGTTCCTTCGCTGGATGGAATCGTTGGCAACACCTGGTTTGATCGAGCAACCGGCAAATCTGTTACGAGCGTCTCTGACGACACGGTAAAGCCGATTGGCGGTGCGAGTCCTGCGCTGGCAGCTTCGCCGCGCCGGTTTATCGGATCTACAGTGGGTGATGAGTTAAAGCTGAGCAATGCCAGTCAGTCGAAAGTCATAGGCATATCGATGAAGGACCGCGCCGCCATTCTGCCTGCGGGACATATGGCGAATGCGGCGTACTGGCTGGACACCGATACGGGAGCGTTTGTTTCCAGCACTTACTATCTCGACGATCTTCCACCGTGGGCAAAGGCGTTCAACGCTGAGCATCCGGCAGACAAATACTTTGGGAAGAAATGGGAGAAGCTGAAACCCGAAGCCGATTATAAACGTTCCGGTGCGGACGATCCTGCTTATGAGCACGTGCAGAGCGGGAATAAATTTCCGCATAGTATTAACGGCGGCCAGGAAAAGATCAGTCCCAGATACTACAACCAGCTTTTAACGTCGCCATTCGCAAATGAGCTTGAAGAAGCGTACGCGAAAGCCGCCATCGAAGGCGAGAATCTTGGACGGGGAAGCGCAACCGATCTTTTAACGGTAAGCTTTTCGGCAAATGATTATGTGGGACATGCGTTCGGACCATACAGTCATGAAGCTGAAGATATGACACTGCGAACAGATATCGTCATTGCGGACTTTTTGAAATACCTGGATCAACGATTTGGTAGTGGGAACTACTGGCTGGTCTTGACGGCGGATCACGGCGCTGGACCGATTCCTGAGCATGCAAAAGCAGAAAGGCTTGGCGGAGGCAGAACCACGGGCAGAGAGATTACCGATCTAATCAACAAAGCCCTGAGTAAAAAATTCGGTGACGACAAATGGGTCGCGTCTTTCGAAAACGAAAATCTCTATCTCGACTACGCAACCGTGGCGAAACACAACCAGAGCCTGCAGTCTGTAATACAGGTTGCGCAGGAAATCGCTTTGACGATACCTGGCGTCGAAGCTGCATATACGGCAGAGCAGTTGACTGGCGGTCATTTTATTCCAGGCTCGATGGTTCAGCGCATAGCCAACGGCTATATGTCCGGCAGAAACGGCGATCTGGTTTTTATTCCGCAGCCTTATACATTGTTTGATGGACCGAATCTGTTGGCGAGCCACGGAACTCCTTACACATATGACACTCACGTCCCGGTGATCATTTATGGACCTCCGTTCAAGTCTGGACATTACAGCTCGATTTGCAGCCCAGCCGATATAGCTCCGACGCTTTCATTTGAGCTAGGATTGAATGCCCCGAGCGTTTCAGTCGGTCGTGTTTTGAGCGAGGCTCTGAAATAACGCAAGCTGCCAGCCAGCGCTACTTAGGACTTAACATTCGTTAGTCTAACCGACCGCTTGCGGCTATACTGTAACGTTGTTATTTTGACGAAATCCTCTGGCTCTGACTGTGACTGATTCCACGTCAGATCAAACTCGCTTTGGGCTGAGATACCATGAAGAAGTTAATCTTGTTACTCTCTCTAATTCTGACGCAGACCGTTCTCGGTCAGGACACTCCGCCACCCCCACCGCAACAGCAAACGCAGGTGCCTTCAGTCGAATCCGTTCTGGCTGAGCAGAACGAGCTTAACCTGGCGATGGCATCCCAGACAGCTTCGGATCGAGTCGATCGTCTGAATGCGTTTATCAAGGCACACCCCCAGTCAGCACTGCTGGCGCAAGCGCAACAGGCTCTTGTACAAACACACGCGCAGATGGGCGATGAATATCTTCGAAGCGGAAATACCGCGAAAGGAGTCGAGGAATTTCACGCCGCCTTTGATGCGATTCCCGATCCGGTATCGGATGCCTATTTCCAGCAGATGGTCTGGAATTTTCCCGTGGTGGTCGGCAATTACGGCAATCGCGTCGAGGCAGTAAAGCTGATGAGATCGTTCGAGCCGCGATTCTGGAAAGAGGCAAATCGACTGATGGACATCAGCGGCTTTTATGCTGGTGTCGAGGATGCACCTGATGCTTTGCGGGTGCTGGAACGCGCCAGGGATCTTTCGCCACGCGATACCCATGTTCACAGCAGCATGGGGACGATATATATAATGTCGTTCGACTTCGAAAAGGCCGAACAAGAATTCCTGACTGCATTGGACCTCGATCCAAAGACCGATTCCGCCTATACTGCTCTTGGGCATCTGGCGCGCGCTCGCGGCGATTACCAGAAAGCCGCGGATTATTATTCCAAACAGATAGAAATTTCGCCCGAAGATGGTCAGGCGCATGGCGGGCTTGCAATAGCGAATCTTGCGCTCGGCAAAAACGCCGAAGCTTCCGCGGAACTGGCTAAAACTCTCGTCAAAAACCCGAATGATTTTCGTTTCCTGACCCAGCTTGCATATTGGTATGCGACGCAACGCGATTACGAGCGGGCAAAATCGACTGGCGAATCGGCGTTACGAATAGAGCCTCGCTACCCGTGGGCCAGGGTGATCGTAGCGAATTGCGATCTGGCAAGAGGTCAGTTCGCCGACGCCGAAAAAGAGATGGCGCTTGCGAAAAAATACGGTCAATTTCCCAGTGTGCTGTTCGAGCTGGGCAAAATATACGCCAGAGCGGGCATGTTCGATGACGCGGTTGAAACCTGGGGCGAGGCGATTGAAGTAACACCGCTGGGACAGTTTCGCACCAGCATCGGCGGGATTTATCCTCTTGCCAATGAGCACATCGATCAGTTGCTGCAGCGAGAGCGTCAGGCGAGTCTGTTCTTCACGGAACCGTTATCAACGCAAACCGATTATCAGGTTGCAGAAGAACTGTTGCGTTTTAATAGCTACTTTACTACCCTGAGCGAACGTGTAAATCTTGACACGATTCCACGCTATTTACCTCCGAAGGAAGGAGATACCCGACCGACCACAACAACCTCGGCGTCGGATACATCGATAGCGAAAAATACAGATTCAAAGAGTGCCGATTCAAAAACCGCAGACTCAAAGAGCACGGATTCAAAACCTTCCGACGATCAAAAGCCACAGACCGCTAGCGTGATTCCGTCGATACCAGATCCTACTGCCGGCACGCTTCCCATGCTTAACCCTGATTACATGTTCTTCGAAACGTGGCAGATGCGAGATGCTTTCCAGCGTATTGACGGTGAAGTAGCAGCGCTTAACGCGCTGGACGATGACAGACGTATATTCCGTCTTATATGGATATCCAAAAAACTAGCGGATGCCGACCTGAAACCAGACCTTGCTATCAGCGCAGCGCGGCTTGCGTATGATTCCATTGACACCTCGGCTCTTCCTCCGAACTCTATCCATGATGTTGCGGGAATATTCACGGCGGATCAGCAACAGGCGATCATAAAGGCCAGAACCGAAGACGCGTTAGGCTGGGCCCTGTTTAAAATTGATAAGAACGATCTTGCAGTAACCTACCTGAAGGCTGCGGCCGAGCGCACGCCAATAGACAAAGAGAAAAAAGAATATTACTGGCACTACGGCGCGGTGACCGAAGCTACGGGAAAGACTGAGGACGCTCTTGAACTTTACTTCAAAGGCTATGATTCGACGTCTTCGCTGGCGAACATACGTCGCACAACGATCGAGCGTCTTTACCAGAAAGTTCATGGTTCACTTGATGGTCTGAACGAGAAACTCGGATCCAAATCGCAATGAGGACAGAGAGTATGTCAGACGAAGAGCACTGGAAAACTCTCGAAGCGATGGGCGAAAAATCCTACGATTTGTTGTACGACGCCAGAACCCCCAGCGAATGTCGCATGCACTACAGCGACATAAAAGATTTCTTTTCCGATGCAATCGGTGAGGCTCGCCGAGCCGGCCGCGAGGATGAAGCCAAAAGGTTGGAAGAACGCGTCGCACATATCAAGGCCGTGTTCCGATCGCAATTTAACGCCTGATTTACTGGTTTCCTATCAGCCCCGCAAATGGAAAAAATTGATCGGATCACAGGCTGCATACTTGGCGGGGCGCTTGGCGACGCGCTGGGTCACTCGTTCGAAGGCCAGCAAAATCCTGTTATTGATTTCGACCAAATAACCTGGGAGTTCTCTGACGATACTCAATTAACACTGGCGACATGCGAAGCGATTATCGAGTTTGGCGGGAAAGTTGATCCGGCCGCAATCGCAGCTTCTTTTGCGCGGTGGCATAAGGCTTCTCGGATTACCGGAATGGGAGCCAGCACGTTGAAGGCTTTGACAGAATTATCGCACGGCGGTCACTGGGCTCTGGTCGGCGCTAAGGGTGAGTACGCAGCGGGAAGCGGAGCGGCTATGCGGATAGCGCCGCTTGCGTTTTGTCTTGATCCATCGAAGAGGGAATTGCGTCAGCTTATTCGCGATGTCAGTCGAATTACGCATCACAACGAAGAAGCCTATGCCGGAGCGTTGGCCGTCGTAATCGCAGTTCGCGCTACGTTTGATGGCACGTGGGCTGGAGGCGATGACCTGATGCAGATAGTGACAAGCGCAATTCCTGACAGCCGAGTCAGGGATCGGCTACTGGAATTTCAACAATTAGGGCAGGGGATTTCGTTAATAAGAGTGGCTAAGAAGTTCGGCGGTTCCGGCTATGTGGTTGATACTGTGCCTTTGGCGATCTTAGGTGCGCAACGAGCTAGTCATCAGAACTTTGAAACCGTAATGACCGACCTAATAACTGCTGGGGGAGACACGGATACGACCGCCTCGATTGCCGGCCAAATTATCGGAACCCTTATCGGACCTTGGAGTTTGCCAAAATGGACAATTATTGATTACGAAACTATTGTGACGACCGCTAGGGTATTTGCACAGTCGTTAGAATCACGAATACATCAGCAATAACTATGAGTCAAATACGAGTGGTCGGGGCATTCGGGTTGACTTCCAAACGCTCGATTCGTTCTTCGATAGATTCGAGCGATGATCGAAGTCCGTAGATATCTTTCTGCATTATTCCCATCGTTTTTTGCATGGACTTCATTTCCTGAAGAACCTGCTCCCAGATTGGACGAGTATCATAACGACGTTCGTCGACTTTTTGCTCAAGCGCGGTTAGACGCGAATCAATCGACCGCACCAGGGTTAATACTTGTTGTAACGGATCAGTTGTTTGATCTTCGATGCTCATGGCTCCCGCTAATTATATCTAAAACTGGCAGCTTTCTGTATTCAAAATGAAAAAGGCGTCACGCGGACGCCTTAATCAAATCCAACATCAGAATTAAACTAACCGTTGATCACCTGCGTTCCAGGCTTGGTCTTGATTGAAAACAGACCATTAGAAATCGAAATGTTCTTCTCCAGATTGCCCAAACGAATCCAGGTGTAATCGTTGTTTCGTTCCGTTAACTGTATCTTGGCCGGCAGCCAGGTTTCGCGATTTACCCAGACATCCTGCCGCTTGAACGGAGCTGAAACTCCGGGCTTCGGAATAAACGCCAGAACAGAAGTGTGCTCGCCGTCGACGTCCTCGTCCCGTTCGTAACTGATATTGTACTTTTCCAATGTCTTCGCATCGAACCGCAAAGAAATCGAGCCGGCTGATTCATTCTTCGAATATTTCTGGATGCTGCTGCGAAGCTCCTGATTCAGGGCCGGCTGGTAAAGACTGAACTTGTCACCATCAACCACCAACACTTTAACTTCCGGTGAGTTGTAATCGATTCTCAGTTGCGACCTACCATCCTTTAGTGGTTTGTAATAAAGGACACCCGCCTCAACAGGTCCTTTTATTCCAATCTGTGTATTTACCTTTTGCTGGGAAATATTCGCCTTCAGCGAATGAATATCTCTGCTGGCGCTAGTCATTCTGTCCAAAATTGTTGCCAGCACCGTACTGGGTGCGCCTGCTTGCGCAGATCGCGTGTTGAGCATGACAGCGGCCATCATCGCTGCGACTACAATCATGCCAAATAACTTCTTCATTCCGACATACTCCTCAAAAACTTAAAAAATAGCGGTGTTCTGCCTGTTAATACCCAATTTGGATGCCACTTATTTCGATTGGTTCGCCGGTTCAACCCAAACGCAATATCCTTGCACCCGTTTATCGGCGTCCAGTTTTGGCTCGATTCGATCAATCCGAAACTCATCACCTCTCTTCTTACGAAGATAAGAGGCAATCAGTTCTTCTATCGTCCCTTTTGGCTGCTCACTTTGCACCAATGCGTTAGAATCCACATAGTCCGCCGCTGGATCGCAAGTCTTCAGCGCGGGCTTAAACCAGGCATTCGGCGTCGCAAATACGAACAGCAGGATAACGACTACCATTATGTCATACTGCCACGAGCCCCGCTCGTACGACCACAGAATGACACCTTTTAATACCGACCAGATTCGGAGCATTGAAAAAACCTGATATTAGAGCTATCCGAATATCATACAACAAGTTGCGGTGCCAAGCGCAATATTTGTACTTGTTAAAAACTATTTACCGACCATTTCCCGGCTGTGAACCACGTGTCCATCGCGCATTTCAATGACACGCTGAGAATAAGCTGCGGCTTCCGGGTTATGTGTAATCATTATTATCGTTTGGCCGAGCTGTTTGTTTAAATCGCTGAGCATGTTTAACACGATTTCCGAGTTCTGCGAGTCCAGGTTTCCAGTCGGTTCGTCTGCCAGCACGATTGCCGGGTGATGTATCACAGCCCTCGCGATTGCGACTCTTTGTTGTTCACCACCTGACAGTTCAATAGGTTTATGGTGAAGTTTCTCCTGCAACCTCAACATTCCCAATATTTTTGCGCGATTCTCAGGGCTCGGTGAACTTCCGCCATTTCCCGCGATGTGTTCCGCCAGCTTCAGATTTCCCTCGGCTGTCAGCGTAGGAAACAGGTTAAACTTCTGAAATATAAATCCAATTTTTCGACGCCTTAAATCGGTTCGGGACGCGTCGCTAAGCTTCGCCAGATTTTCTCCGTCGATAATCACATCGCCTGAAGTCGGGGTCAATAAACCTCCCATTAGATGCAGCAGCGTGGACTTTCCGCAGCCTGATGGCCCCATTATCGAAACGAATTCTCCTTCGGCCACCGATATGTTTACACCACGCAGAGCCGGCACATCCACTTTTCCGACTCGATACACCATTCGGAGATCCCTGGTCTCTAAAATCGTTTTCATTATCCAATCCGATCAATCATATTAAACCGTTGAGCAAGTCCCACGCCGCTAACGATATCGCGCGGTCAGGGGGCGAACTCTTTCGGCAGCAACGTTTTACTTAGGCGGCTAAACTGGACCCTTTTTAAATTACGCTGCCAGAGTTAACCACCTGGAGCAGAAATATTGCAGCTCATTCATAGCTCAGAGCCTTTACTGGATCCTGCCTTGCCGCGCGCAACGCCGGATAAAGTGCGCCGATAATGCCGCCAATCAATCCAATAATGGCCGAATACGCCAGCCATTTGACCTTAATATCAATCGACAGAGCGGTCGAATGAACCAACGCGAACGCCGAAATAGTCGCCAGAATATAACCCACGACAACACCGACAGCGCTGATCAAAAGAGCCTCTTTTTCGATTGCCGAAATAATAAATCCTTTTGAAGCACCCAGGCTCTTCAGGATGCCGATCTCGCGCGTGCGTTCCGTAATCGTCGTATACATGGCCAGCAGAATCACCAGCGTGCTGATTATCACCGAAAGCCCAATGACGATCTGGATGAACTTATTCAATTGGGGTAAGCCTTCGGCATAAATCGTCGGAAGATCGCGGACTAGAATAATTTGATTATCGGGCAATTTATCGCGTATTCGTTGTGCGACCACTTCGGGCGTGTCTTTATATTGTTGGTCCACACGAATATATACAATCGAACAATGCCCCTCAGATCCCGTCAACTCCTGAAGCGTTGAAAGGGGAATCTTTATTCGTGAACCGCATTCCTTATTATAAATTCCAGCAATCGTAAAATTATGTCCAAATATGTCAACATGACTTCCGGGGCGCACGTGATTTCTGTCGGCGTACCTGAAATCGACTACCGCTTCGTAAGGATCGCCAGTTAACCCTTTTCCTTCCTGATATTCCAGTGGATTCAGACGTGTATATGCATCGTAGTTAATCCCCTCGACCATTTCGAAACCGATACCGCTGTTGTTGCTCTTAATATATTGGCCGACGGACGTGGCATTGCGAACCCCATCGATCTTTTGCAGAGCATCCGCATACTCGACCGGCAAATCCATTGTGCTGGTTGTCAAATCGCCAGAGCGGCGAAACATTATATCCGCGCCGATATTCATATCGCGGTGGGCGCGCTCGGCAAGCATACCCGCGGACAAACCGCCCATAAGTGTCACCAGGATCACGCCAAGAGCGACCCCAAGAATGCTGACGACGGTTCGCGTTTTTCGCTGCCTGATATTGGCTATGACTAAACTTTCCATAAAAAATGCAAGAGGTTATTTCAAAATGTTCGGAGCGGTAATTCCAGTCAAGCGCTCTACGGTTTACTTGGTCCTGCCTTTACCCGAGCGTCAAGATTAATTTCCGGCAGGTTTTCATCATTATTTAAAACAAAAGCCGTCGCGGGAACATCGCCATTCACCTGGACCGATTCCGGTTTCAGCGTGATGGTTACGGCATATTTATCGTCCGGCCGTCTAACAAAAATCTTCTTAGGCAAACTGTATGCCCCTGCACGAAAAAATTCAGAGTAAGTCACGTCAGTCGCCACTCGACCGTTTTCGAAGAACTGTTGCCTGGTCAGAGGCGCCGACTCAGCAGTCCGATCGAACCATACTCTGCGGGTTATCCGGGCCTCGCCGTCGTTCTCGCGTTCCAGCAACGTCACCACATAATAAGGTCGTTCGACCTGCGAGCCTTTCTTGTGAGTTATATCGGGATCGGGCTCAACCTCAGTGGCTTGCTCGACGAAATACATCGAGTTTGCGTCGGGCTCCACCGGTCGCATCAGAATTGCATCGGTCAGATGCTGCGGCCTGATGTTAGCTAATGCCCCGGCGCGTTGAAGATCGGCGTTGTTCGTTTTCGTTTCGCCTTCGATTCTGGTGTATTGCTGATTGTTACTGCCAATCAGGAACTTCTTGCTGGACGAGGGCCAGAGAACAGCTACTTTAAACTGGTGTCCGTCAGAGACCATGTCCGCGACCTTGATGCTTAAAATAGGCGCCTCTACAACCAGGCGAATATTCTGTGGTCTTTTCAATACAATCAGTGCGTTTGCCGTAGGTATAGTCCGTTTCGTTCCCTTCGTAGCCTCACTGAAATCTTCGAAATCCATCGTGGCTCTTGCCTGAATGGTATTCTCCAGCGCTCCGGCGTTTATCTGTGACAGCAGTGTTGAAACTGGAGTGTCGGTCGCCCTGATCTGCAGGGGTTTTGGAACCGGCAGTTTATGTTCACAGTAGTTCACTCCCATCAGCAATGGGAGAAGCAGCAGCGTCAGGAAAAGTCTTCGCAGATTGTGACCGCCCGGGTGAGCCTCGCAAGCTCGAGTGATTCTCATCAATAGTTCTCTCGCAATTCTGCTTACAGACGGACCGTTCTGTAAACAAACCATTAATGATACGCATGGGGGTCAAGCATTGTCAACCAATGCGCGCAAACGAAAATCGTCCTTGCGAGGCACAACGGGGCTGCCAGCGTGTTGCTGGATTGGGACCCATTACCTTGTAAAATAATCAACAGGCTGGCAGCCCCTTGTACTCTACTATAGTCAATCCGCCTTGACGCTTATACCGGCGCTTACATATGATTGTTGATTAATCTCTGATCTCGTTACCAAAACTTTGCGCGCGTAAAGGAGTCGCCGGATGCCCTCACCCGAAATTACTAAGAAAATTTGGCATAATGGAAAATTCATAAACTGGGAAGACGCCAGTATTCACGTCATGTCCCACGTAGTCCATTACGGATCGTCTGTCTTCGAAGGCATACGCTGTTATTCCACCGCCAAAGGTCCCGCAATTTTTCGTCTTGATGCGCACCTGGATCGTCTGATGAATTCCTGTCACATCTACAGGATGGACATAGAATTTACGGTCAGCCAGTTAAAGGAAGCCTGCGTCGAACTGCTGAAGATTAACGAAATGAAGGAGTGCTACATCCGCCCTGTGGTTTTCCGTGGTTATGGCACGTTCGGCGTCAATCCCTTCCCCGCACCGATTGAAACCTACATAGCCTGTTATCCCTGGGGCAAGTATCTGGGGCCAGAGGCCGTCGAAAAAGGCGTCGACGCCTGCGTTTCCAGTTGGGCTAGAATGGCGCCAAACACGTTTCCGGCGATGTCCAAATCAGGCGCCAATTATATGAACTCGCAATTGATCAAAATGGAAGCGATCACCAACGGTTACGTCGAGGGCATCGCCCTTGATCACAACGGTTACGTCAGTGAGGGCAGCGGCGAAAACATCTTTATAGTAAAGAACGGTCACATTCAGACTCCACCGGTTCATGCGGCTATTCTGCCGGGCATCACCCGGGATTCCGTTATGGAGATAGCGCGCGACAACGGCTACAAAGTAGTGGAAAACCAGATACCGCGCGAGATGCTATACGTAGCCGATGAAGTGTTTTTCTCTGGCACTGCAGCCGAAATCACTCCGATACGGACTATCGACCGGATCAAGGTCGGTAATGGCGGACGCGGACCGATAACCGAGCAGATCCAGAAGCAGTACTTTGCCGCAACAAAAGGTGAGATCGAAGACGAGCGCGGCTGGCTCACATTCGTGAAGTAACGTCCACGCAGCGCAGGCTTGCAGCCTGTACACTGTTCGGGGACGTCCATTAATAGCCTTCCACCTTCCAGAGGGGCGCAGGCTGCAAGCCTGCGCTACGTCTTAATGACGGAAAAAGAATTGATTGAAAAGATCACAGCGCTCGCCTACAAATTGCTTGGCGCAAAATCCCGAAGCGAAAAAGAACTGCGCGACCGCTTGCTTGAAAAGAGATGGGACGAGTCTGCCGCAATGCAGGCCGCAGTCGATAAAGTCATTGCGCGCCTGAAGGAACTCCGCTACATCGACGATCGCCTTTATGCCTACGATTATGCTCATTCACGGGTAGCAGTACGTCCGCTGGGCAAAGCAAGGGTCGCCAGGGATCTTGCTCGCAAAAAAGTCAGTCGCCAGGTTGCAGACGAGGCAATGAACCTTGTTTTCGACGAAACCAGCGAAGAGAATCTGATCGACAAAGCAATCGAACGACGCGTTCGAATCCGTGGAACGCCTGCCACGCGCGAAGAGGCCAAAAAGCTCTTCGACCATCTGCTGCGTCTTGGCTTTTCCTATGAACTTGTCAGCAGTAAAGTGCGAAGACTCAGCCGTAACGCGACTGACGAATAAGCCTACTCCCTAAATTATTTCACTGCCGGCGGTGGCGGCGCGGTGAATTGCGACAGATCACCCAAGCCCAGGTTTCCTTCGATGTCACTGATCTGCTTGACCGCATCTTCGTAGCCATCTTTTCCGAACTGCTGCTGCTCGATCTCCTCGAACTTGTCTCCGATTTCGTCCAGTTGTTTGGCAGTCATGGTCTGCTTCCAGGCAGGAAAAACTATCGTATCTTCTCTCGCGGCATGATTGCGGTACATCAGGACGAATGCGTCGAGCGCTTTCGCAAGATCCTCTGCATTCGCAGCCAGTTTTCCGTTCTGCGTAATCGAGGTTATGTAATCTGTGATCTCGCGACCGCGGTTATGCTGAGCAATGAGAATGTCCACCAGATTAGCGGCAGGACCGGCAGCCTTTTTTACGGCGGGAAAGATGAAAGCTTCCTCTAATTTCTTTCGTGATAATCTTCGCCAAAACTGCGGAAGAGATTCGCTGTTTTTGCGAGCGCCGCCGGATCGACGCTCGATGCGCTGGCGCGAAGTTTCGGCGTCGTTTCGGTATAGATGAGTAAGGCTCGGCGAAGAACTCCATGCTCGCGCATCAGATCTTCAGTGGCGGTTACTTCTCCACCTTTCTTGTTTTCGTTTTTTTCATCGCTCGTTATGCAGGCGGTCAGGATCAGTCCTGCGCCCGCAGCGGCTGAAAGCGTTATCAAGTGTCTTCGCTCTGTATCCATTGTCCCCCCCCTCATTTTGTTTGTTGCGCGACAGGCTTTGCGTTCACTTTTGCCCCATCGCGAATTTCGTCGGTTCCGCGTACCGCTATCTGATCGCCTTCAACGAGATTTCCGAATACTTCGACCAATTCGCTGCCGGGTTTACCCATCGTTACGCCTCGCTTCACATCAACCCATGTGGCCGTACCATCTTTGATTCGAACGACAAACGTTCGCTCTGTAGTCACTGCAATAGCTGTCGGGGGAACAAATATCGAGCTTTCAGTTCGTTTCTGCGGCCAGGTAACCTCTGCATACATTCCGGGCTTTAATCTTCCTGATCCATTATTAACGTCCAGCTCGACCGGCATAGTTCGAGTTTTGGGGTCAAGAGCCTGACCGATTCGCTGCGCAATTCCACTAAACGTTTCGTCAGGAAAGGCAGGCACATTAAAGCTGATTGGAACTCCTTGCGCCACTCCACCGACTGCCGATTCCGGCACGGGAGTGACCAGGCGCAGGTGCGAAATCTGCTGCAACCGTAACATCGGTTGATTATTCGTGCCGGACGGTCCCACAAGGCTACCTGGATGAACGTTACGCTCGGTGATCACGCCGTCGAATGGAGCAGTGATTTGCAGGTACGCTTCGATATCCTTGGTTGATCTCGCGGCATCGCGCACTGCTTTTTCATTTTCAGCATAAGATCGGGCCTGAGCTTCAGCCGCTTTCTGATTTTCTTCCAGCAATCTTACTCGTGCTTCATCTGCTTCAACAGTCTTCTGTGCAACATCAACATCGTTTCCCGCGACAACGCCAGGAGTCTCAGATGCTTTCTTCAGTCGCTTGTACGTGCCAGTGTCGCTTTGAAGCTTGGCGATAGCCTCAAGCTGCTGTTCTTTGATACCGCGAACCTTCGCTTCCGCTTCCAGTTTCTGCGACTCTGCCGCCCGTACGCGAGCATCTGCTTCACTGCGATTGGATGAAACTTCGGGAGCGCTCATCCGAACAAGCAATTGTCCGCGCTTCACGACAGAACCGCGGTCGACACCGATCCAGTCAACGAAGCTCTGAACCTTTGGATAAATGGCCACGTCTTCAAACGCTTTCAGCTCACCTGGTAGGCGCAGATTTCGCTCCAGCTGCTGCGACACGACAGAAGTCGTCGGAACTGTGGGAATCTGCGGCGCAGTTTGCGGCGGATTTTCGGCAGCCTTGCTTCGCGAGCCCAGGCGCTCGACTGCCATCCAGGCGCCAGCCAGAATAATCAGGACGGATACAAGAACGATTGCTATTTGTTTGCCTTTCATTTCGAGGTCTCCAGATCTCCATCAGTATTCGGCAGATGGACCGTCATATCGTCGGGGTGCAACGAGACCGAAGCGCGGCCGGTGCGGCGCAGAACCATTGAAAATACAATCGGAAGAATCAACAGGGTCGCGATTGTCGAGGCCAGCAGCCCTCCGATAACCGCGCGTCCCAGCGGCGCGGTTTGATCTCCGCCTTCGCCGAGAGCGAGCGCCATTGGCAGCATGCCAGCTATCATCGCCATGCTCGTCATCAGGATTGGCCGCAATCTGCTTCGCGCGCCTTCGATTGCTGCGTGATAAGAATCCGCTCCTGCTCGTCTTGCGCCTTCAGCGTAAGTCACCAGCAGAATTGCATTCGCTACTGAAACACCAATCGCCATAATCGAGCCCATGAACGATTGCACATTCAACGTCGTTCCAGTCACCCATAATGCTAATGCGACGCCGGTGATTACTGCTGGCACGGTCGAAAGCGTGACCAGAGAAATCTTCAACGATTGGAAATTAGCCGCCAACAATAGGAATATGACAACAATCGCAAGCGCTAATCCAAGTTGCAAGCCTGACAGTGTCTGGCTCATAGCAGGATACTGTCCTCTGACTGCGACTACCGCGCCGCGCGGTGGATCTCCGGCGCGTTTGATGGCATCGTTAACTTCATTGGTCACAGTCCCCAAATCTTTGCCCACAATGTTTGCAGTTATTGTGATCATTCGCTGCTGGTTGTATCGATCATATTCCGCTGGCATCGTGCCGTATGTGACCTGTGCAATGTCGCCAATCAAAGCGCCAGAGCCGCCTTTCTGTACGGCAGGAACGCTTTCAAGATCTTCGACTGAATGCATTGATGACTGCGGAATCTCGACCTGCACCTGATACGCAACACCGCTGCTGGGGTCGCGCCAGTAATCTGGCTGAACGAACCGGCTGGAAGACGTGGCCGCAACCAGCGAGCGCCCAACCTGCTCCACCGATACTCCCAGTTGACCGGCTCGCTCGCGATCGACTTTGACGTCCATCGTCGGGTAATCCAGCGGCTGACCGTACTGGAGATCGCGAAGCGAGGGGACATTTCGCATTTCATTCAGCAGCTTTTCCGCGAATGATCGATTCAATGCCAGGTTAGGTCCACTGACTGCGACTTCTATTGGCGTAGGCGAGCCGAAGTCCATTACCTGACTGACGACATCGCCGGCTTCGAAAGAGAACGTCGTGCCCGGCAGGACCTCGGGAAGTCTTTTACGTAATCGTTCTTCCAAATCAACCAGCTTTATTCCTGAGCCTGGCCGGAGAGCAACCAGTAGAACCGCTTCCTGCGGACCGCTGGTCCAGAGATAGATGCTGTTGACCGGATAACTGGCCGGTTGAATGCCTATGTAACCGAGAGTTATCTCAACATTACTCGCGCCTGCTTCGGCTTTGATTGTATCCAGCGCTTTTAGTGCTATCGTTTCGGTTTTCTCAACCCGAGTACCAGTCGGAGCACGCAATCTTAATTGAAATTGACCTGCGTCTACTTTCGGGAAAATATCTGTTCCAAGACGAAGCCCGACAAGCCCGATTCCGACCGCAGCAACAACTACATAAACTGCGATAACCAGCCATCGAGCCTTTAACAAATTGGTAATTACAGTTTGATATTTGCCTTGCAGTTTATGAAAGAAAGCCTGGTCGTGGGTTTGACCTTCGCGGAGCAGCCAGGCCGAGAGCACCGGCACAAGAGTATTGGAAAGAACGTACGACGCCAGCATCGCAAATCCTACCGCGAGCGACAGTGGAATGAACAACGATCGAGCTATGCCAACCATAAAAAACGATGGCACGAACACCGAAAGGATACAGAGCATCGCCAGCAGTCTTGGAGTTATCGTCTCTCTGGCGGCCTCCAGCACCGCGCGTCGTTTTTCTTCACCCCTTGCAAGGTGAGTATGAATATTCTCGATTGCCACAGTCGATTCGTCTACGAGAATACCTACGGCTAAAGCTAGTCCTCCCAGTGTCATTATGTTTATCGTCTGACCGGCAAGCCACAGGGCCACCAATCCGCAAAGAAGCGCGACCGGAATCGTTGTTACGATAATCAAAGCGCTGCGCAGATCCCGGAGAAACAGCAAAACCATCAGTCCGGTCAACACTGCGCCAAGCAATCCTTCCACGACTAGACCACGTATGGAATTCTTAACGTAGCCCGATTGATCGAATTCAAAACTGACCTTTATATCTTCGGGAATCAGGGACTGCATTCGCGGCAATTCGGATTTAACCCGATTGACTACCTCCAATGTCGAAGCATCGGCGCGTTTTGTGACCGGAATATAAACGGTCCGACGGCCATTGACCAAACCATATCCTGTCAAAATATCGCTGCTGTTTTCGACGGTAGCTATATCCCGCAAAAAGACGGTTGGACCCTGCCCCATCACAACCGGCACGTTACCCAATTCCTGAATTTGAGGCACGACACTGTTGACCGGAGCTAATCGATTTATATCTCCGGTTCTGACGTTACCGGCGGGCAAAATCGTGTTGCCGGACGCAATCGCTTTGATCACATCTTCGGGAGACAGTTGGTACGCTCGCAGATGTTCCGGATCAACGTGAACGACGACGGTTCGCTGGTTTCCACCAAATGGTGGTGGCGCCGACACTCCCGGCAGAGTTGAGAAGTACGGCCTGACTCTGAATAACGCCAAATCCTGTATCTCGCCCACTCCGCGAGTCTCGCTCGAAAACACCAGATCACCTACCGGAACGCTGCCGCCATCATAACGGACGATAAATGGCGAAACGGTGCCGGGCGGCATGAAAGCTCGCGATCGTTCGACATACGAAACGGTCTGGGCAAGGGCCTGACTCATATCAGTGCCGGGATGAAAGTAGAGTTTGACCAGCCCAACGCTCTGAATCGATTTCGACTCGACGTGCTCAATGCCGGTGATGTATAGGAAATGATATTCGTAGTAAGAGACCAGGTAACTTTCCATCTGCGCGGGATCCATACCGCCGTACGGTTGCGCCACATAGATAACCGGCAGGTTGAGCGCCGGAAATATATCGACCGCCATTCGCACATAAGCGAGAATCGAGCAAAGGACTATGGCGACAACAGCCACCAGTACCGTGATCGGACGGCGCAATGCTACATTGATCAGCCACATACTACTTACTCCTTTGAATACTGGCAGTCGTTACCTGCTGCAGAAAAGGCTTTAAATCCCCACGCGCTTTGGCTTCGAAAAGGAGAGCGCGCCACACCTTGAGTCGTGCGACAGCATCTTCGATTTCTGCCTGGGTCAGCAAACGTTGCGCTTCGGCCACTTCGACTACATTGGTCAAATCTGCCTGATAACGCGCCGTGGCGCGAATCTGAGTTTCCTGCGCCGCTTTTAATTGAACAGGGGTGTTTGCAGCGATTCTTCGCGCTCCTTCAACTTCTGAGCGAGCTCGCAGTTCCTGAGCTTTTATTGTTTGAACAGTCTGATCGTATCTTGCGCGCTCGGCCACTTCATTGTTTGTTTCGACCTTTCGTCGAGCCCTGATACTGAATATGTCCAAGGTCGGAAACGTAATCTGTACTCCGGAAGCCCAATTCACCACATTCGGGTACCAACCTTTGCTGTTATCAATCTGGCCGTTCAGAAGATCAGCAGTTCCGCGAGCGTAAAAGGCAGATTGAAGATAAAACTTTGGAAAATAAGAATGGCGCAGCACCTGTTCTCGCGCCTGTACGATTCCTATCGCTGCATTTTGAGAAATTGCCAATGGATGCAAAGAAATATTGATTTCAGGCAGCACGTTGTCTAAGGGCAGATCTAAAAAAGGGCCCTGCTCAACACTTACTCGCGTTCCGGTAACGCCCATAGCTTCGGCCAGATTGGTGCGGGCAATGTCCACGGTTTGTTCAGCCTGGATCAGGAAATTACGTGCTGAGGCAAGCTCAGCTTCCGCGCGAGAGCTGTCCACTCCCGGTCGCAGTTGGTTATCAACCAGAACCTGAACCGACTTTGCAAAAACCTGCAATCTGTCGACATTCGCTTGCGCGGCACGAACTGCCTCCTGCGCGGCTATCAGAGCCAGGTATGCGTCCACGACTGCTGTCTCAACATCCAGGCGGGTTATTTCGACGCTCGCCTCAGCCTGCTTTGTTTGTGCTCGCGCCAGGTCAACGTTGGCTTTGCGCAAGCCGAAATCGAACGGCTCCCACGTTACCAGTGTGCCGCCCGCGGTGCCCCATCCGCTTGCCGAATTGTTAGTACCCAGAACCGGCCCGGAAATCGCGGGAATAATCGACTGAGGTAACAGCAAACCAAAAATGTTATTCCGGGTCGCGCGATTTTCCTGCCACAACAAATCTGCTTTCGGAAGATAAGCCGTCCGCGCCAGATCTATTCCCGCGGTCGCCGCCGCTGCCTGCGCTTTTGTCGCGCGAATTGCCGGATAGTTATTCATCGCAACATCGATGGCTTTATCCAGGGAGACCTGTTCTAACGCTGTGGTTTGCGACAGCAAGTTGAACGTACAAGCAAGCAGTAATACGCAGCTGGCGAGGATTCTGGGAATCGATCGTTTCAAGGACATTCTCCTTCGACTAATCTGAGCACCGCTTAAGTCGGTTGCGTTTTAATCCTCCTCAAACAGTTCACCGAAGAGTTCGCGAACTTTAACTTTTGCGCTCTGCAGCGCGCGGCGACCTTTTGGCGTAGCCTTGTACAGTCGCCGTGATCGCTTTCCGTCACGCTCAACGGTCGAGCGCAAATAGCCTCTAACCTCCATTCCGTGCAGCAATGGGTAGAGCGTACCGGCGCTCAGATGGTAACCGTGCCGCGCCAGTTCCTCCATAATCCCGAGCCCAAGATTTCTTCCCGGCTGGCGTGATAGAGTATGTGCAGGCGGATCAATCCAGAATAGAGATCGCGATCCCGCGTCAAGCTGACGGAACTTGTACTATAGGGCATCATTATCGAAATCCGATACTGAAAGGTAGCGGCAAGCTTATTATTTCGGGTGCGGCTTTGTCAAAGGCGAAAGTCCTGCGCCTTCTAATATTGTAATGAACCAGATGTCAAAGATTGCGATAGAGGATATTCGGGTTGGTTGCGAGGCAAAGCAGGTCGGGCAGTACGCCGCCGGTTAGCAAATGGGTACTGCCCCTGATGACTTGGCTATATCAGATCAATATCAAAAGGCTCATGTTTAAATACACAGGTTTCCAGTGCAAGTGAGGCTACAGCATTGTGCGCTGATGGAGCAAGTATCACCTGACGCGAGACACGTCGAAGCTTCTGCCGCCTTTGGAGCTATTATCGTACTGATCACCGGCACTGCAACCAATCCGACAACCGCGGCGGCCTTCATCAATTGCCGTCTGCTGAGCTGTTTGATGTTATCAGGTTTTAGTATAGGCCCATCGAGGAGTCGAGATTCCTCCAGTTGCTCCAGAGCTGTCCAGACCAGCCTTTCACACTGTTCGCTGGTCGTCCCCGGGTTGCGGGACTTCAACAACTGTGAAAGATCATTGACTGTCGTTACCCCGTCGCAAAGCTCCCAGATCGCCGCCGCGTTCTCGTTCAGGCAGTGAGCGTCGCTGGTACCTGTGTCGTAAACCAGCGTCTCGTTGCCGACTTTTTTTACTACCAGCCCTTGTTTGCGGGCCGCTGGGATAACGGTACTCCGGTAATTCATTTTATTATTCATTTCAGCTCTGTCCTCTTTCTCTTCTCCCTTGTTCATAACCTGTGTTTAGTGTTTGAGTTTCATTGTTGGATCACCGAAGAATATCCATGTACGTCGGATATCGCTGTCCATCTCCGACGCCTTCGCCTTCTTTATCGCGTCGCCGATAGTAATATCGAAATTGCCGAAAAGTTGTTTGAAGAATTCCTGGTTCATTGTCGATTGATTGCCAGGATCGGTCATTCCGGAGGATGCCCAGATCGAAACCGCGCCTCCCTGGTTAACCTTTAACAGCTCTTCGCCAAGACTCGCAAGTCGCGGATCCTGGAAATATCCGTTCAAACAAGTCATCGATACGATTAGCGGCGAAGCCTTACCCGTCGATAGTGCCTGAACATCATCGTCAGTTAAGAGATTGCCTCTCCAAAGGTTCACTGAGCCGTGACCGGCGTAATTGAATACACGCTGTCCCAGCATCAATTGAGCAACCAATTGTGTCTTGGCATCAGACTGTTGTCTGAAGATGTCAACGGTATTGATCAGCGAGCTCACAATAGATTTGATCTGGCTGTTGTGCAAACTGAAATTAATACCGTTTTCATCCAGGTCGCTCACCAGCACTACTGCCTGCGGACTTGTACCTGATTGCTCGTAGGCAATAATCTTGTTAACGACTGAAGTGCCATCGGACCCTGTGCGAATCGGCAATCTGCCTATCGCCAATTGTGGCTGACCGCTATTCTTGAAATCCACAAACCAGTCATCGCTGGCCGTTTCCATGCTGCTGGTGTCGATCAGTTTGATCGGCACGAAGTCCAGGTTGCCAGCGCCGGTGTAATTGCGAGGATCAAGTGTCCCGCTTCCAGCCATCAACACATATTGCGGCTGAGCCGGCCAATGCAGGTTAGCCCAGCTCAGGAAATCTTTGATGGCGTACGGCGTGTGCACCCCATAGCTGAACTCGTCATAGATATCCTCGACATCTACCAGCTTAACCTTATAGCCCTGACTCTGTTTAAGCGCGACCAGCGGCTGCAGGCTTGCAGCAAAGTCTTTGTAGGTAATAATCACAAGATTTCCGCCGGTCCCGTCAGAATTGAGATTTGACGGTTGATTTGCTGTCATCGACAAAGGCTGCGATGCCTGATCAGGGGTGAAGACCAGCAGATTGCGATTCTTCCCGCCTGTAAAGCTGATGGAATAATTCCCACCATCGTTCTCGACTGTCGACTGCAACTCAACTGGCAGCGACGGATTCGTCACATCGATAGCCCTGATTTGATTACTGGTGAATCCTGTAACCCTGACCGGTTGCATTCCTGTTTGAGTGGCAAAGATGCTGTTGCCATCCGCAACGTAAGTGTGTGCATAGGTAACTCGAACATAGTCAACCAAACTGACGTCTCCGCTGCCTTGCGCGACAAAGGTTAGCGAGTTACCGCCTTCTGCCAGCGTCGACTGCGGCACAGAAATATCGGTCACAAAATGACTTTGGCCGTCGAAAGTTATCGCTCCGATTGACGTTCCGTTCAGCATCACATTTACCTGGTGAGCTGAATTGGTCACGCCCTGCAATGCGATCTCGATATTGGATTGATCATTCGAGTTATTGTCGAGGTGATTAAGCGTCACGCTCTCCGTGAAGGGCTGAGCAGTTACTGCACCACCGAACCAGTTCTCCGCATCGCCATTCAATAGTCCAGCCATATAGGTCATTCGATCTTTTCGCTCGACCGTATAGGCGAACGAAGAGGCAGTGTTGTTTGCGGCAGAGAGCGTTTGAGAAGTGTTGATTCGCTTGCCGTTGCCTGCCCCTTCAACCAGCCAGTAGATTTGCGTATCTGAGCTTGGAGTATTCAACCCTGTACCAAAGAACTCTATAGAATCGTTCGGCCCAAGCGGACCGGCTGTCGTCTGATTGACCTCGATTGGGATCTCCGTTCCACCTACGAACATCTGCAGATTCTGCGGATTTACTCCGGAGTTAAGTCCCGCCGCAACTAGATCGGCGCCGCTGATGCGATACCATCCAGTCTTATTGATCGCTATCTTCAAGGCCGCTTTGTTTGCCAGCGACCACTGATTCTTGAGCGCGGTCGACACAGAAGTCGAACGCTGCGGACTTCGGCCGCTTGTCTGCGGCAGGACAGTGCCGTAGAAGTTCGGGCTGCCGCCGAGTCCAGCCGGGTACCCGCGCTGGCTTACGAAAGCCTTCTGCGTTGTCACTGAGCGTGTCACGCTGTTTAGCAGCGGCGATCTGGTGCGCGAGATTCTGCCGCCTGTCGAGGAATTGGACGATGTTACTCCAAACGGACCATGCCAGGTGCTGGTTCCGTTCAGGTCGATATCTTCGATCCAGTAAGAAGCAGTGCGGTCGGCAACGTCATCTGTCCAGTTATACGTGTAACCCGATTGCAGACGAACATCGCTGCCAACCATCAATGCCGATCCCGCAATCAACGAAGGATTGACCTGGACTCGTTGACCGTTTACCTGACGATAGATGTTGAACCCGAGGCTATTCACTTCGAAACCGGTTCTCCATTCCAGAGCCGTACCGCCCGCTCCGGCGGTTGCGGTAAAGCTGTCCAGATTAACGGCGGTCGGAGAAACGCTCTGACCGAGAGTCCAGTCAGAAAATTGACTTACACCAGTGATCGTCGCGGTGTGATTGACGCGGTCGTACGAAACACCGGGCACGCCGTTTCCGAAAGTCACTGCGATGCCGCTGTCCACGCGAATGATGAAGTACTGAGATTCATCTCCGTGAACATCAGCAGGCAGATAGTTGAACGTCATGTCAAGAGTGACCGAGCCAGTCTTGCTCAGCGTCCAGAACTCACCAAGGGTTGTCGAAGCATTCAGCGTCGGAGCCGTGCCGCTGGTTGTCGTTACGGTAAAGTCGCCGCCTCCGCCGGCATTGGCCACAGCCAGTGGAGTCGATCCGTGGTTATCGCCCATTGGGAATGTAAAGCTGCCACTGATAGCCTGCTTCGTCACCGTCCCTAGTATGAAGTCTGCAATCTGATTTATACCGCCAGTGCTGGACATGATCAGCGTGTTGCTGTTGGTGTTCAGGATTCCCTGCGTAAGAGTCAGCGTGCCGGTGACTGTCTGGCTGCCGCCGACGAATATCACGCCGTTCGGGTCATTAATATCCAGATTGAAGAATGTGTTCGTTCCGGTTATCGAGCTGGGAGGATTTACCTTAGGCTTGAACGAACTGGTTGTTCCGCCACCACCTGGAGCTAATGGGCCCGCACTGCCATCCATTTGGATTGTGCAGGTTTGACCGTTGAATGTGCCGCCGCTATTGCTAAAGTTGCCATCGATATGAACAGTTCCGGTCCCGCAGTTTACGGTTCCAGTAGAAAACGACAGTCCATTGATAGTCACGTTGCCTGTGAAATTCAACGTAACGTTGGTGTTAAGAGTGACAGCTTCGTTATAGGATCCTGCCCCGACGTTAACGATACCGCCTGCCGGGACTGCATTAATAGCGGCGGTGATAGTCGTGAAACATGGGGTATTGCCGCCACAGGTGCCGCCAGGATCGGAGAAGCTGGTGTTGGCGGTATCATTGAAACACACAGTAACATCATGCAATGTAGGAGTAGTGGCGCCGCTATTAGTCGTAAATGTCGCCTGATATTGCAGGTAACGGAATCCATTGAATCGAGAGAGAGAGCCGCCGTTACTGAAGAAGGTGCCAGCCGTGCCGTCGGGCCCAACAAAGTTGAAGGGACCGTTTGGATTGTTGCTGGCAGCGACCTGGAAATTAATACTGGTTCCCGATGGCGTATCAGCCGTCCATGAAATTGTTGTCCAGGTTGCGTTGAAGTTGGTCGCCGGGTTTGCATCCTTCACTGACGAAGTGAACGTGCCGGACGGTGAGAAGCCGGTCTGCATATAGGTCCTGAAGTTAAAGTCTCTTGTCGTATCAGCACTCCATGTCGCACCGCTATCGGCCGAAAGCACACGTGAACCGTTGGCATATGTGCTGGGGCTGGATCGAATCCAGAAATAGCCCGAACCCGCAGGCGCCGACACCGGACGCAGGATGAGCGCGTATTGTGTTCCCGCGGTCAGAGTTGCCGGCGAGCCAAAGCTCGACGTGACGGTTGCAGTCGCACCGCTTGCGAAGGAAGAGCCGAGGATGGTCGTAGAGGCGAGATCAGCGCCCGTGGGCAGACCACCGCTCGTGGCGCGGACTGACAGCGTGAGGTTTGGGGGCGTTGCTCCGCAGCCATTGCAAAAGAGTTGGACATCGGCTTTGACGAGGTTGCCGGTGACCGCTGGTATAAATGTCTGACCAGTCCAAGCCGGTGTGCCAAAGCCAGTCCCGGTTGTCGTACCAGCCGTGTTCGACTGATCGCTGGCTGGCGCATTCGACAACGTAATGTCGCCAGGACTGCTGGTTAAATCGCAATTAACAGCCACACCAGTCTGGAAATCAGACTGCGTTGTGTCTGTAAAGCAGCCACTTGAACTCGCCGTTGAAAGACTGAAGTTCTGCGTCGTTGTTCCGCCATCAGTAAGAACAATGCTGTTAACGGAGCTGGAGTTGAATCCGGCTTTGCTGGCCGCGATTGTCGGATACGTTCCCGACGGTAGGCTGGTGAAACTGTATGTGCCATCAGGGGCTGTCGTCGTTGTTCTGCTGCCCAGCGACACCGTTGCGCCGCTGATAGGACTACCGCCGCCAGTTGCGGTTACGGTACCGCTGATTGTGCCCGATACCTGAGGAGTACAACTTGGATAGGTGAAAGTTCCAATGCGAGTCAAAAAAGAAAGTCCATCGGTGGCATAATACTCATTCGTGTACCAGAATGTGCAGCCATCGACATCCAGCGTCATCGCACTGTAATCGCCCCAGCGTATGCAGGAGCCGGTGCCGCAGCTTCCTGTTTGTGTGCCAGTTCCCTGAATCAACAACTGCTCACCCTGGCTAAACGTGTTGACGGGGTCACCAGCAAGACGGCCGGCATATTTAATAGCAGGTTTTGTGGTACTGCTGGACGTGCTATACCCCATCGCCAAATCACCAGCGCGATCGACATCCAGACTTGGCAGAAAACGGAACATCACGTTAGCCCCGTCCGGATCCCAGGTCATCGCCTGAACCAGGTTCGGCGCTACCGTGCCGCCTGTCACGTTAGCCTGATAGAAACGCGGTGCCGCAAACCCGCTTGTGTTCTGCCGTCGGACAGTGTGGGCAACCCACAAAGATTCGACTCCGCCGAAATTTGAATACTGGTTCTGCATCATTGCTCGCGTCGCCAGAACATCCAGAGAATTACCTCCGGAAGATGGTGCATTAGGCGCAGCGGAATTGGGCCAACTTGTGGCCGCTATGGGCGTGTCAGGCCCTGTAAACGTAGAGAGACTGATCCTGTTCCAGTCCACATGAAATTTATAAACCCCGACAGCATTCAAGAACTGGCTGGTGGAAATATAAAAATTCGGGGTACCCGGAGGCGGCGTGCCAGTCTGAAGACGCGCGTTGCTGGGAATTACCGTAAAATCGGCGGCCGGCCCATCGAACGATACTACCTGAACGGTGGGCGCGCCAGCATACATCTGTGCTTTATTGAAGGCGAACGCACGAGGACTCACAAATACGCTGCCTGCACCAAAGGTGAACATGTTGGCCGACATGTAAATGCCATCCGTCCAAACGCCGAATTTCGGATAATCGTCAAGTGCATCAGTTATCGTTCTTGAATAGAAATTCCATCCACCGTTTACTGGATCACCGTTCTTCGATACCGCAAAACACTGATCCGCCGGCGACACGACATTGCCGCCACTCAGCTTAAACGCGAAATCAGTGATGACCCAGCGATCTTCAAAAGTATCGTACAAAACAACCGGATCGCCGAAATTGTCCGTGTCGCAAAGGTTTCCGAAATTGCCCTGGCTCATTAATGCGTTGAACGTGAATGCGGCGACGCGGACATTGTCGCTCTTGCGAAAAATACCGACTGAAGTATTGATCGTTTGAATAAAGTATGTCGGTCCAACGTCGCCGTTCGTGTCGGGCGGATGACCTGCTCCCCAGTTAGCGAAATCAAGACCATCGAAACTGTTTGTCGGCGCAGGAGCAGCCGCGCTCGGCGTGACAACCTTATCGGGTCCCGCCGACTGCTGGCCGGCAGTGATTTCTGGCGTTCCCGGCAATGTTCTCGGAACTATGTTGGGCTCGTCATGTTCGGGACGTTCGAACTTAACCGGCCGCGTGCGGGGCAAGGTTCTTATGTCGCCATCGAATGAACGCCCTCTGCGAAGATGATCCTCTTGCGGTCGAGAATGCGCTCGTTCCACATCGCCGGTCTGAGCATTCGTGCCCTGAGCAATACTTCGGAACGTTGTTGATCTTGCCTGATCGCTGGATCCTGAATCACCCATCGTCAATCGGGTTGCCAGATTATTTCCCGCAGTCTGAAATTCCGGTTCCGCATCGTTGGCGCTAAGTGCGACACCGGCCGTATTAAGCTTCGCGAGGGAAGCGCCAGTCGCCATCAGATTCTCTGGCGATTGCGGTACAGTTTCTTGCTGAACAGAAACCGAGTCTCCCGACGCTTGCGGATTTGGTGCCGCTGATCGTGGCCGGCCGCTCTGATTTGCAGGCGCAACCGAAGCGGGAATATTGTATCCCTTGTGATGAATCTTACCGGTTGACAATAAGATTGTTGAAAAAAGTACGAATAGACTGACACTCCAAAGGACACGTCGAGTTCGGTATGACAACATTTTTTATCCCCACCATTGCTAACGGATGACTTCCAAGTTCAACAGAGACATCTCGAACATCACACATCCTATACTTGGCGGTCAGTTACACTTGCGGCGTAATATTCCGCCCGAGGAGCCGTTCGGGATCGAGATGAGACTTGAGATTTCCGTGTGGAATCTTGACGGAGCGTAGAATATATCTACTACCGGCCCTCGTTCAAGGAAAATCTGACCGCAATCGCAAAATCATCGATCTTTTTCGCTGAAAAGCTGGCGGCCCCCAGTCGCCTTATTCATCTGGACTCCCGTCAGCGCAGCGCGCGCTGTTCTTTAGTTGGGTCTGCGCAAAGAAGTAGCAAAATGCCGGCCGTTTGATGTCACAACTTTCTGTAAGTTAGAACGTTGATCCGTTGAGCACTTCGTCACAGTTACATCGATGGGAAACGCAGATTTCAGGAACGTTCGATCTGCGCTTGATCATAAAAGCGCCGACTGTCTGACCGATTCACAGATTGACAAGCCTTCAAGAAAGAAATTTGATATCCTGGTATCGGATTTGTGTGAGAGAAGAATGACAGCAGAACGCGACGGAAACGGGTTAACCAGACATCAGCAGCATGTTGTTGCTCACGTGCTTAACTGTGAATTGCTGGGCATCACAAATATCAGGAGCGAAGTGATCTTATCCCTCGATGTTCCGTTCGTCTGGTCAATTGCAGCGGATGGATCTATGGATCTGGGAATACCGGCGGAGATTGCAGATCGGCTTGGACTAAGTGAAGACGAAACTGCACAGCTAACCCGGGAGTCAGAAGAGCTGCGGAGTTATGACCTGGCACGCGATCCAACTCTATTCGAGCAGCTTCCACAATTGTCGCGAGTAGTCGAGGTGACCTCACCGGAATTCGATGACGGTTTCGTGACGATATCAATTGAATGTGAAAGCGGACGAGTTGTCATAAAAGGCGAGGCCGGAATTACGAAAGCGAGCGTAGAATGTAAATGACCCGCTCGGGTTGCAAATCCGGCCGTGATTCGGTAACGTTGCCACAGCGAACTGCGTCCTGGGGCGAGGCGCGCGAACACAAAGGATACAGGTGCGGTAATGAGAAGGTCTGTTCAGTTGTTGCTGATTTCGTTGACGGTTTCCATGTTGGTTTTGCCTATCGCTTTTGGACAAGCAACACCGCGAGGTGGCTTTAGCGTTGGCAAGGAAAAAGACGAACCGCCCTTGGCTAATCCTTACATCGTGGCCGCTGGCAGGGACGACATCGTTAAAGTAATCCAAAGAATGCTGGAAGAGCAGGAAGTTCCCCTCAACGTGGAAGAAAGCAAGCCGGCCAATGGCCTGCTGGTTACCCAGAAATACATTTACTCCAAAGGGACACACGCGCGTCAGGACCTTGAACATTTCTGCAGGGTATTGGAGAGTGATACCCGCAACTGGACCAAGGCTCGCGTTACACTCACATTCCAGGTTGACCCAATTGACTCAAATCACGCCCAACTGTTTATTACCGGGAAATTCGAAGGGTTAGGCGGCGAAATCTCCGGTGAGTGGGTTTCGGTCAGCTCAAAAGGAGTCCTGGAAGATTGCTTTATGCGTGCAGTTCTGGAAAAGCTGGGAATTCTGGCGCCGACTACAAACAAAGAATCCCATCTTTGTTTGAAATGCTGTAATGCATGAACAATAGCTTTACTAATTAACTATCTTTGTGATTACTATGCGCCAGTTTACGCGTAGTAGTCTCGGTAACGCTTGGTATACCAGGATAAGATGATGGTTCGGCAAGTTCGTTAGTCTTCTTTGCGGACGGCAACGCTCGATCTGGTTCGAATTCGTCATCCGCGCTGGTCGGCAACTGTCCTCCATAAACCAAAATCCCTGCGCCAGTAAATAGAATTGCCCCGCATACGCCGGACATCGCAACAATCTCTGCTGCTCCGATCCTGAATCCGAGCAGCCCCGCAATGACGAGGAAAAAACATGCCAGAATCAGGCTGGATACCACCGTCAATACCCCGGCTAACTCGATTTTCTTCCGCCTTCTCTTCAATCGTTTGTCCGCTGCGTTGGCAGTATCACGCCCATCGGTTTGGCGGGCCAGCATCTCAAGCATCTGTTGAAAGCTGTATCCGCACGACCGACAGAATCGTTGAGTCTCAACAATTTCCTTCCCGCAGTTTGGACAATACATAGAACCTCAGTCTGCCTATTTTAACACATTTACGATTTATGAGGCTCAGGAGTTCGGCAGTAAGAAGCTCTGAACCAGAGTTCCAAACACGTAACCGAAGGTAACGCTATTGAAAGCACCCACTATATATCAATCATCAAAGTTGTTTCGGATGCCGAAAGAAATCAACAGCTTGCAGGAAAACTGAATCTCGGCGCGAGACTTGCGCAATGATCGGTTACCCTCCGTTAAAAACTTAAAACTCCAGGCCGGATTCGTGTCTTCGGCCGGTAAAGAATTCCTTCAAAGGGGATTGCGAATGCAGCGATCAGTATCCAGACATATTAGCAGAGCCCAAAGCTCTTCCGGTTTTCAGCCATTTTCCGCTGGTAACCCAACCCCCCAGTTTCCGCAAGGTCGACTAGGATTACCGCAGTTCGGGGTAATTGCCCTGGTCGCGCTGCTGATGCTGCCGGCAATTATTGTGCAATTTGAATGGCGACTGAATGGCGCTCTCAGCATCGGGATGATTGCGGTCGCAATGTTGATCAGCGTCTTTGTGCCAAAGTTTCGCCGTGTGGTGATGGCGCTCAGCGTATTGGCATCGCTCCGATATATTTATTGGCGCGCTGCACATACGCTGAGCACAGGAACCTGGACAGACGTCGCCGTGACGACTGCGCTTTTCGCCGCGGAAATATATGGCGTGACAATCCTGTTGCTCGGGTATTTCCAGACGATAAAGCTGGTTCGCCGCAAGTCAGAGCCATTGCCCGCCAATGAAGCAATGCTGCCGACCGTCGATGTCTTCATCCCCACATTCAACGAAGATATAGACATTCTGCGACGAACCGCCGCTTGTGCCGTTGCAATCGATTACCCTAAGAAGAAAGTCTTCCTGCTCGACGACGGACACCGTGAGGCAGTCCGTGCTCTTGCCGCCGAAGTCGGTTGCGGATACATCACCCGCAACGATAATCGAAATGCCAAGGCAGGCAACATCAACAACGCGATGCGCCTGACAAATGGCGAGTTGATCATGATTCTTGACGCGGATCACGTGCCGGTGCGCAGCTTCCTGAGTGAAACGGTCGGGTTCTTCTCTGATTCGGAAGTGGCCCTGGTGCAGACTCCTCATCATTTCTTCAACCCCGATCCGTTCCAGCGCAACCTGAGCGTAGAAGACAAAGTCGCGCAGGAAGGCGATTTCTTCTATCACGTTGTCCAGGTTGGCAACGATTATTGGAACTCTGCGTTTTTCTGCGGCAGCGCCGGTATAATCAGACGTTCAGCTTTAGAAGAGATCGGCGGCATCGCAACCGAAACGGTAACCGAAGATGCGCACACCAGTCTGCGCATTCACGCAAGAGGCTACAAATCGGTCTACTATTCCAAACCATTGATTGCGGGTCTTGCGACCGAGCGCTTCTCTTACCACGTTGGGCAACGTATGCGCTGGGCGCGAGGCATGATCCAGATCTTGCGGATCCAAAACCCGCTGTGGACGCGCGGTCTGAAACTGCCGCAACGCCTGAACTATTTCAACGCGATGCTGCATTTTCTGTTTGGATTTCCGAGGCTGATCTTCATCCTTGCTCCCATAAGTTACCTGTTGTTTGGTCTGCATCCGGTCACTGGATGGGGACTAGAAGTCCTGCTGTATGCGCTGCCGCACATAGTGCTTTCAACAATCGCGGCATCGATGGTCAGCGGCAATTTCCGACATTCTTTCTGGGCAGAGATTTATGAAGCAGCAATCGCTGCGATAATCCTTCCAGTAACTCTACTTGCTTTCATCAGTCCCAAGTTCGGCAAGTTCAATGTTACCAACAAGGGAGCGCGCATAGAGAAGGACGAGTTCGACACAAAGCACGCGCTGCCGACGATCATCCTGACGGTCCTGGCCGTAGCCTCGATCATAGCGATCCCGTATCGCTGGCTCACATCACCGACCGAACACAGTTCGGTAGTGATCAACGGCGTGTGGACCCTCTATAACCTGATCATACTTACCGCCGCAGTTATTGCCGCGCGCGACAAGGCACAGCTTCGCAACGTGTGGCGAGTCACCCGTGAATACGTTGCCACGGTATTATTGCCGCATCAGCGCGGAGCGAGCGTTCGAGTCATTGACTTGAGCGAGACGGGCGCGAAGCTCCTGTTCGACAAGCCTCTCCCGTTGCCAAGAACATTTGCGTTGCGGATAACCGGTGAATCCGGCGAAATGGCTACCGTCGAATCGCGTATTGCCTGGCGAGAGATGGTCGAGCACAACCGCGCAATCTGCGGTGTCGAGTTCGTCCGACCATCGGCTGAGACTCGCCACGCTCTGATTCGCCTGATGTTCAGCGGGTCGGAATCATGGATCCAGCGATCTACTCCGGCAGATCGTCCATTCAGATCGTATTTGTATATTCTGACTTCTGTTTTCAGGCTCGGTTCACGCCACAGCGCATCGAGAAGAAGCGCCCCCCGTTTGGCTCGATCACTGAATGCGCAACTGACGCCTGAGAATGGAAAACCATTGCGCGTCGTCACACGGGACATAAGCGAGCATAGCGCCGCAGTCCTGGTAGATGGCAACGTCAAACTGTCGTCGCGAGTAACGCTGCAGGTTCCGGCCTTGAGCGGCCGCGTAATCGATGTTCCGGGTCGCGTTGTCGGTGTCAGAGATTCATCACAGCGAGACAATCGGTTGACTGTGATCGAATTCGATGAACTTGCGCCAGCCGATTCGCAATCGCTAGCGTCGACTCTCTACGGAGGTCGACTGGCAAATACGTTCTCGGTTATTGACAGGACTACTCCTTCACTTACGACTGAGATTCCGGCGACTGTTACTGTGCCACCCATCCCCACGACGATCCGGGTTGCAAACAGTCACGGCAACGGGAATGGTCACACAGAGGCAAAGACCAATGGTCATTCGAATACAACCAGCCCCCTGGTAGTTTCGCCTCCGTTGCGACCGAATATAGTAGAGCGATTCAAGGTCAAGCCAGAGATCAAACTGGTCGACTTCGATTTTGACGATTCGCAGATTACCGAAGTTCCACCACCACCAAAGCGACTATTTGTCCAGGTGATTGCTAACCGGCGGAATCGGACTTATTACAAACCGGGAAGCGACTATTATCGAATGATGATGTCGGCTCGACCGACCGGAGGCAGCAACTGGGTAATCTTTGCCAGCGAACATGAAGCTCTGGCGGCAGGCTACCGAAACGCTCAACTTGCTTCGTAACTGTATCGATTTAATCTCCTTTGAAATGATCTGCGGCGGGATCCTGAAAACGGGTTTCCGCCGCCTTTTTTGTGTGACACCGGAGAGCCAAACTCCGGCCATGTTAGTCGGTGTCACAGCAAGTGTCACAAGGTTTACTCATAGATGATGAAGGACTTAGTTGACGTGTGACTCCTGTGACACCAGTTGGCCAAACTTCCTTGTGGCGCATTCGTCCCGATTGCGCCTCCTTGCGGAATGTACTTGATCGTAGGTCCCCCGGCGCAATCGGGACGAATGCGCCACAAGATACCCGCAAACACTTGTCCCTCTGTAGTTTGCGCTTGACTAGATCATTACTTTCTACTAGCCTGATTTCGGCAGTTTCATCTCTTGTTTTAAATTTAGTCAATCCGATCTTTGCCGACGTTTCTACCGTCAGGCGCTGCTTTCGAGCTTGCAAAGCGCCCAGTGAAACTGCAACAACTTCATTTGATCGCGGAGGCCATTCGCCCATGAAAAGAACAAAAATCGCCCTTCGAACCCTTCTCTTTCTGTTACTGATCATTCCACCGGTTTCAACGCGAGCGCTGCCCGACACCCCGCAGCCCCGTCCGATGGAGATCAAAGACATTATGGCCTGGAAACGCATTGTCGGCGCTTCCGTGTCGAACGATGGTCAGTGGTTCGGCTATCGGCTCTCGCCACTGGACGGCGATAGCGAAGTGGTGATTCGACGAACCGGCGACAGTAAGGAATTGCGTTTTCCTGTCGGCGAAGCCGCGGCAGGAGGCTTTGGCAGCGCGGTCACGTTTTCGGACGATTCCAAATGGGCGTTCTTTTCGATTGCACCGACGCGAGTTGAATCGAAGCGAATGCGTCAGATGCACCGACCGATCTACAACAAAGTCGCGCTGATAAATTTGACAAACGAAAAGAAGATCGAATTCGAAAAGGTAAAACGAGCATCTTTTTCGGGCGAGCAAGCCAATTACCTCGCGCTTCATCGTTACACCTCGGAAGCTCAGGATAAAGAGAAAGACCGTTGGGCGGGTTCCGATCTGATCCTGTATGATTTGGCGAGTGCCGCCGAGCTCAGCATCGGCAACGTTTCAGAATTCGCTTTTGATAAGAGCGGCAAATGGCTCACCTGGATCATCGATGCCCAGGACAAGATCGGCAATGGCGTCGAGCTCCGCAACATGGCTACCGGTGCGGTTCTTCCACTTGACAACGACAAAGCTTCTTACAAGAGCCTCAACTGGACTGAAAAGGGCGAAGGCCTTGCAGTATTAAAAGGCGTCGAGGACAAAGCTTACGAAGACAAGCTCTATAGTGCGATTGGCTTCACCGATTTCAGCGCTGCGGCTCCGCGAAAAGTTTCTTACGATCCGCGAGACGATAAAGACTTCCCGGCGGGAATGTCGATCAGTCCAAACCGCCCAGCCTCGTGGACCGAAGATATGAACGCGCTGCTGTTCGGAATTCAGGATGTGAAGAAGAAACCGCCGACGCCCGTGCGAGGCGAAGGACAGCCTCCCGCAGATGATGCCGCGACGACGCCTCCTCCGGCTATGCCTGGAACTCCGGCGGCCCTCGATCAGGAAAAGCCGAACCTGGTCATCTGGCATTGGAAAGATTCACGCCTGCAGTCAATGCAACAGGTTCAGGAAGCGTTCGATAAAAACTACAGCTACCTGTCGATCTATCGCGTCGATGATAAAAAGTTCATTCGCCTCGCAGACGACAAGCTCAGGACGGTGAGCCGAGTGCCGAAGGACAAATTCGCTATCGGTACTGACGTTCGCGAGTATGAACTCCACGGCAACCTTGATGGCCAAAACTACCGGGACATCTACGTTGTAGATTTGAAGACCGGCTCGCGAAAGCTGGCTCTGAAAAAGAACCGTTACTATTTCGGCGCTTCTCCCGACGGCTCGCACTTTCTTTATTATGATGACGGTCAATTCTTCGCTTACGACATGACCAATGGTCAGGTGAACAATCTGACTCAGCAGGTTCCGGCCGTGTTCTTCGATTCCGAAGATGATCACAATGTTGTCAAACCGCCCATTCCTCCAGTTGGTTGGGTTAAGGATGGAGTATCGGTTCTGTTATCTGACAACTATGATATTTGGAATGTGCCGGTTAACGGCGGAAAAGCCGTGAACCTGACCGTCAACGGAAAGAAAGATGGCATCCGTTATACCAATCACATTAGGCTTGATCCGAATGAGAAGGGAATTGACCTCTCAGGCCCAGCCTACTTCGCAATGTACGGCGAATGGACAAAGAAGACCGGTATAGCGCGCATAGATGGCGGTCAGCCGGGACCGAAGGTCCTGCTTTGGGGCGACGCGGGGTACGCTTCGTTGATGAAGGCGAAATCGGCCGAAACATTCCTCTACACTCGCGACACCTACAAAGATTTCCCCGATTATTATGTTGCGAACGCCGATCTTCAGAATGGTCAGCGAATCACCGACGCCGATCCGCAGCAGAAAGACATTGCGTGGTCGTCGGGAGTGAAGCTGATCGATTACACCAGCGCTCAGGGCAAGAAATTGCAGGGCGCGCTCTATCTGCCTGCGAATTACGAGCCCGGCAAGAGCTATCCGACGATAGTCTACATTTACGAAAAGCTGTCGCAGGGTCTCAACCGTTACGCGATGCCGACTGCGAATGGTTTTAACAAGTCTTACTACACCAGCCAGGGATTTGCGGTTCTGATGCCGGACATTGTTTACAAAGTCAACGATCCCGGAATGTCGGCCGTATGGTGCGTCGTCCCGGCAGTCAAGGCCGCGATTGCCACCGGTATAGTCGACGCGAACAAAGTCGGCTTGCAGGGTCATTCGTGGGGCGGCTATCAGACTGCATTCCTGGTAACGCAGACGAATGTTTTCAAAGCGGCCGTTGCCGGAGCGCCCCTAACGGATATGGTCAGCATGTATTCGTCGATCTACTGGAATTCGGGATCAGCCAATCAACCGATTTTTGAGAGCAGTCAGGGGCGATTCACCGGCAGTTACCTGGATAACGTAGATGCGTATATCAGGAACTCTCCGGTTTATCATGCAAAGGACGTAAAGACTCCGCTGATGATTCTGGCGAACGACAAAGACGGAGCGGTGGATTGGAATCAGGGAATCGAGTATTACAACACTCTGCGTCGCCTGGAAAAACCGGTAGTGATGCTGGAATACCCGGGAGAGAACCACGGTCTGGCAATTCCGGCCAATCAGAAGGACTACACGGTCCGAATGAAGGAGTTCTTTGATTATTATTTGTTGGATAAGACCGCTCCGGGGTGGCTGATCGACGGCGTACCGCGTCTTAAATTGAAAGACCACATCGATGAACGCGCGAAAGAACTGAACGATAAGGGCAAGGATAAGACCGCGACCGGTACAGAAGGAGGTAGTGGGTCACCGAAGAAGGATAATAAGTAAGATTCTTTAGCATAGTGAGAATCGGGCGGGGAACGCGAGATCTGGCTATTGAAATAAGATCCCCTTGCATTCTCCAAATTGCATTTTGCAGAAGTATCGCAGCTTCTCAATCTCTTTGTCGGTGTATGTGATTGAGAGCGAATTTAGGCCGTTATATTGCGGAGCAAAGAGGACATATTCTTCCTTAGTTTTATCCTCATAGAAATCACAACGCTCACCGGCGAGCGTGCCAGAACTGACTAAGGTTAGAGTGGGTGTTAATCCTATTCCGGCGACGGCAGCCGGTTTCGGATGTGCTTGCTGCAAATGACGTTTAGTTATTTCAAAGTAGTATCCGAATGTCAGTGGCTCGTAGAGATCGCCTGCCATGGACAAGTCCTGAGAGGTGTGCTGTCGGTCACCGTGCAGTTCAACAATCACCCCGAGATTTACTAGGCTTTCAACCAAGGGCTTAAAGTCTCTATCTCCCGCTAGGAGAATTGCCTTGTCCATATTTTGGCGGACGGCATGATTCATCATATCGACGGTTAACAGGATATCGACCTCCTTCTGTCGTTTCTTCTCCTCTGAAGCACCGGCCAGGTAGCCCAACCGAACGATTAAGCCATAAACCTGTGACATACTATAGAAAGCTCGTTTTTGATTATTTACGCGGTCATCGAAGGCGCTATCGGTTTCTCCGCGTTTTTTTATATTGTCAAGGCAATCGTAAAAGAAGCACCTTTGAACCTGGAACCGGTTGCGGAGAGCATTAAAATCGATATCTTGCCAAGTCAAGCTCTCACCAAACCAAGGACGCATAGTTTCTTCGTAATATTTGCGTAGGTGTGCTCCATCAATAAAAAGATAAGTTGCGTGGTTAACCATTTGTCCCGATGAAATGATCATAGGCTATTGTGAGAATTCAAGATAGTTACCGAGTCGCTCCTCAACCTCTTTTGAGAATTGTTCTAAGTCTTTAGGACTGGTTGGCAGAAATTCTGGTTTACGTTGCTGTAGCGCCTTCCAGACAAACACGGGAATAGTATGAGACCAGTGGAGTGGGTGCCAATCTTAGAGAGCTCTAGAAGTCCTTTTTGCCGAAGAGATGAGGCAGCGCTATTTCCAAGTGGCAGCGGAATTGTCCGTTGATGGCGAATCAGGCAGTACCATAAAATCAGATTCTCAGGTTCTGAGAGAGTATCGATTGATTGAAGCGCCTCTTTTTTTGAGTGGCGATGCAATAGATGCGAGCTAATATAATTAAAAAAAAGTGATCCAACCTGCACAACCCAGACCGCAAGAGCAATGAGTGTAACGATGCCGATTATACCTCGGTGTTGATCGTGAAAGGCGGTAAAGCCAAAACGATCACTCCACGGGGCGGCCAAACAGAGTAAAAACAATCCTAAAATCCAAATTGCGAATAGCAGACGCGGATGCTCGATAAGCTTGAGTAAAAAATCGGGTTTTAGCCAGTCGGGGAGAGTTACGCTCATTCAGATAGCCTCAACATTAGTAATTTAGCAACATTATACACTCGGATGTCGGTCTTCTGTAGCGCTCGTTATTTAGACGAGAGATGGAATGGGTAAAGGTCACTTGATGACGAGCTATAAATGAAAATAATTTGGCAAAGCAAGCGAAGCTTGCGACAGCGGGTAGCCCATAGCGAGTCTTCGAGCTATGGGTCAAGATCAATGAGCAATTAGAGCCCTCGACGAGGGCGACAGATTGGTAGAGTCGGTTCTGTCGCCGGCTTCACCGGCTCCATCGGTATGGACGGTTGTTCCCACGGCTCGCAAGCTCGCCGTGGGCTACCCGCTATCGCCCTCTGTCGAGGGCTGTACCTGTCTTGTATTGCTGTTGACCTGGTGCGGCGCAATCGCTCTGTCCTACGGCTATTGAATTGTGCCACTTCGTGGCTTCGCGCGCGGAGCGCGCAGATCGCGTAAAGGCTGGGGTGAAGCGCAGCGAACCCCAGACAATGGAATCATCATGACAAGCCCGCGCCAGCGGGCGACCGCAATCGCTGATGCGCAAATCTTGAAAGATCGTTCGCCCGCTGACGCGGGCTCGAACTTGAAATGATCAGTTGGTGGGGTTCGCGTCGCTTCACCCCACCCTTTACGAGTGCGGCTGCTGCGCAGCCTACAGAACGCTGACAATGAGATTCAAGCTTTCCGTCGAGGCGTTTATCTAGCCGCGAAACGCAAGAGCGTCTCTAGGCTTGAGACATAACGAGCGTGAGATCGGCATCAGCCAGAGCCAGCTTCAAAATTGCAGACAAGTTTTCATATTCTTTTCTCAGATTTGAGTCCTTTGGCGGCGACGGAACTTTGGCCAATTGTCTCTGGAACTCCTGAATATCTTTCTTTGAGAGAAATTCGCTGGCTTCCCAAAGTCGTTGATCTATCTCGCCGCCGTGGGGCGGATGCGAGAACAGAACGAAATCGTTAAACCACTCCAATCTGTCCGTTAAATAAATGCCAAATTCCGATCTGGTCAGTTGCACTTCAGGTATGACACCCTTGTCGGCAGGAACACAGTAAAAGAGTATAAGAAACAAACTGCACTGCCCTTCGACATACACCCGCATATCTTCTCTGGTTGTTTTTCTGCTGTGGTCGTCCGGCCGATAATCGCCGTTGCGGTTATAGTAAGTCGTCCCGTCCAATATATCGAGCGCTTCTTGAAGTTCCGCCTTACCAGAAAGGGCTGCGTCTTTATAGAACGGTTCTCCTTTATCTATGCGCTGTATCGCCTCACGCAAAAGAGCGATCAGAGGCTTTAAATCATCCTTGTTCGCAAACGCTTTATATGCCGGTACGATCCGCTCATTGAAAACTCTGCGGTTGAATAAATAGAGGTAAACATCGACGCCCATATCTTTGTGGTTGTTCCAATGCTCCGTCCTCCAATGAGCAGGTGCAACACCAGAAGGAATACAGGGCTGGCCTTCCACCCCCAATAATGAGATCAGGACGACTACTGAGGTTATTACCAACCTTGACCGAAGCATTGCATCGAATCTCCTTGAGGTCCTTTGTTGCGTGGGGCGTCGGGCTGAATGCGTAATAATATTTGCACGGGCTTCATTGGTTGTTCCATCCTCTGACTCGCCATAGGCAACTCTGTTTCCTTGATGATCTCGGTGGCCCGGGCCTGTTTCTGTCAAGAATCGTGTTGATAATACGACTTGAAACACCGACATGACAACAACGCGTAAACGGCGCGGATTAATCTTGAGATAACAATCGACCTGGATTATTCTCAACACGATTCAGGGCTCGTCTATACGGAATAATCTCTAAAGATCAGAATTCAGAGGAGGACGATCAAATGGCTACTTATGCTCCATGCCCTCAATGTCAGAATGCCAATGCAAATCCAGTGAAGTTCACGTGGTGGGGAGGTATGCTCGGACCAAAACTGCTGAGCCACGTAAAATGCACTCAATGTGGAACGGCTTATAACGGGAAGAGCGGCAAATCAAACACCACGGGGATTTTGATCTATTTTGGGGTCGCGTTTGTCGTTGCCTTCATAATAATGATTGTGATAGGCATCGCCCTGGTAGCGACGAAATAACTGGCGGACTTTGGCGGGTTCCCTTAATTCGAGTTATTTTTCTGGTTCAGTGACTCTGTGAATAGTCACCAGGAACATATCCCCTGCTCCGCATAAATTCTCGCGGAACAAAATGAGACTAACACGCAATCGGGCGTTTCTTTTAATCGTATCTATTATAGTTCTCGGGCCATTGGTCTTGTTCTTTGGGCTGCGAGAGTTTGAGCATGAAATCACTTTCCGGCCGGTAGGATTTGATGCGCTCAGCTATGCCGGCACGCCCAACGGGTCTGAAGACGTCTGGATCAAAACGCGCGATAACGTGCGAATAAATGCGTGGTTTGTTCATTCCAGTGTCTCGCCATCGACTGCTACCATACTCTACTTTCACGGAAATGCGGGAAATATCAGCAATGTAGGGTGGCTCGGACAAAGACTGGCCGGCAAAGGCTTCGATGTATTGCTGGTCGATTATCAGGGCTACGGCAAAAGCGAAGGTACTATCAGCGGAGAGAACGATCTTTATGCAGATGCAGACGCGGCTTACGATTATCTGATTAATACTCGCGGAGTTTCTCCGTCGCGATTAGTTGTGTATGGGCATTCGCTGGGAACTACGGCGACCGCCGATCTCGCTTCGCGCAAGCCTGTTGGAGCGGTGATTCTGGAATCCGGGCTCAGCTCTGCCAGCGACCTCGCAACCGATCGAGTATCCTGGTTGCCGCGCTGGCTTCATTTTCTTGCCAAAAATCGGTTTGAGTCGGCGCGAAAGCTCGGTCAGGTTCACTGTCCGGTGCTGGTCGCCCACGGAGAATCTGATTCTTTGATTCCCGTCGAAGAGGGCAAAAAACTCTACGCATCTGCCAACGAGCCAAAGAAGCTGATCTTAGTTCCCGGTGTTGGACACAATGTGTTTGGTACCGCTGGCGACCGCTACCTTGATACTCTTTCCGAGTTCATCAAAGAATCGGTTAAATGAACCCCTTCGATATTCTGTAAACCATAATCCAGCAATGAGCCTACGCTTTTCAATTGCTTCTCCGGCGAAAGCTCACAACAAAAAGCGGGCGTTTGCTGTTGCCTGCGTCTTTTCATCTTCCGCTCTGCCCAAACACAAATCGCGGAAAAGAATATGCCTCCGTAGAACATTCCGTTCAAGATTGTTGCTACGACTAGGACCCAGTCGCGAGAATGGTCCTCGGGAGGCATCGGGCCACACGGCGGGAATCCGACTATTAAAAACGAGCCAATTATTCCAGGTACGAACAGAATGACTAAGTAAAAGCAGAAATGTATTATCGCACGCAAAAGCAGGGAAAAGCACATTCCGGACAAAGCCGATACTGCTAGTCTGCGGCTGAAGGTCGTACGATCTTCACATAATGACGGTGCGTCCATTGTAACTAGACTCCAGATACAAAAATTGCGCAGAGGTACGACAGAACTGACAAAGCAGACCCGCCGTGCTGTATGCAACAGACGTACAACTCGCGGAACCCGCAGATTCTCTGCTAAAACGGCGTTATAGGACGGTTAAACGCAACCAAGTTGAGTCTAGTGTCGAGCAATGATTGCACGCACCTTATATAGCCTTGGTGAACTGTCGCGGTAATATCGCGGTCCTTTAAGCGTCCTACAATAAATGGATTATGCTCTGTGGCTCTCTATGAGGCTCGATTAGAGTTGTTAACCAACTGGCAAATCCAGAGGCTACAGTGACTTATCGATTGCAATTTGGCCGGGTTTTTGCGATATTTTAGGAATGTGAGCTTCTGTTTCGCGAGCATATCACGCTGCTCTCGGAACCTTCGCGAATACCTTAATGTATCAGCCCGTCAGATTGTTTCGTTAGTTTTTAAATTCAATACCCCCCTTGGCTAAAGGAGTTTCGAATGAGGAAAATTGTATCTGCATTCATGGCCACTCTGCTTTACGTGACCATGATTAACTCAGCTTTTGGTCAGGATACCTCTGGCCATAAGGTTACTAAAACGATCACAAATGTCGCACCTGCCGCCACCGATGGCAGCAAGAACGACGACAAGAAATCAGATGATAAAAAGGCAGACGACAAAAAGAACGATGGCTCTGCCAAAAGCGACAGCGGCAGCAAAACCGGCGGTTCACTGGAACAGCAGATGACGCTGCTCAACGAAAAGGTCAGCAAGCTGGAATCGATCATTGAGCAACAGCAAAAGATGATCGATGACCTGCAGAATCAAAAGAATGCTCAAGCAAAATCGACGGACGTATCGGCAGGCGCTTCGGTGCAGACATTTAATGCCGGTAACACCGGATCGCAAAATAGTGTGACCGGAACGACGGCGAACACTGCCAGCAGGACTGCGGCTAAATCGCCCGTGCAGGATCAACCGATTGCGCTTACACTTGGCAATACGACGATTACTCCCGTGGGATTTGTCGACTTCACAACCGTATATCGCACGACCAATTCCACAAACGCGACGGCCACGAATTTCGGAGCTATTCCATTCAATAACCAGGTACAGGGACATACCTCAGAAATGCGGCTCACCGGTCAGGATTCCAGATTTGGTATCAGAGTCGATACGAAAATCAAAAATGCCGATGTCACCGGTTACGTAGAGACCGACTTTAACGGGAATGATCCTTTAAATGTTTTTGTGACCACCAACAGTCACACGAACAGGCTTCGTCAATATTGGGCAGATGTTCGGGATGGCAATCTGGAGTTTGTGGGGGGGCAGTCGTATAGTCTATTCACTCCAAACCGACATGGTTTATCTCCATTCAACGACGATCTGTTCTTAACCTACGATTTAGATCAGAATTTCCAGGCAGGACTTGTCTGGGCGCGGCAGGCCGGCGTTCGATTCATTTATCATTTCAACGATAAATTTGCTGCAGGTGTTGCGGTAGAGAATCCTCAGCAATTCATCGGAGCAGGAGAGGTGGTCTTTCCGTTTTCAGTCAATGCTCAGCTGGGTGTGCAATTCGACACGGGTCAAAACCCTGGTATTCCCAATGTTCATCCCGATTTTATGGGCAAACTGGCGTATGACACAAAGCTGGGCGATCATGACTTTCATATCGAGGCGGGCGGCATGTTGCGCACGTTCAGGGTGAGTACTGTTACATCGGCAGTGGGATTCATTTCCGATCGAACTGTCGGTGGCGCAGGAGAGGTCAATTTTAACGCCGAGCTGTTCAAGAACTTCCACCTGGTTTCGAATAACTTCTTCAGCGCCGGTGGCGGCCGATATATCGGCGGACTGGCACCTGACGTAGTGGTGGCTCCCACTGATGCAACCAACTCGGTCTTCCGGCCGTCATTGGTCGATTCGTTCTCGACGCTACAGGGCTTTGAGGCGAAGGCCGGTGACAAGGTTCAGATTTATGGCTACTACAGCGGTGTGTTCGCCAGACGCAATTTCTTCCTGGACACGACAAATCCGGTGCCGGGCAGGTTCGCCGGATTTGGTGCTCCGAACTCGCCTAATTTAGCTAACCGTGCCATTCAGGAAGGAACAGGCGGGTTGAATTACACGTTCTGGAAAGACCCGAGATGGGGCGCATTTCAAATTGACGGACAGATTTCTTATCTGACAAGAGCGCCATGGTTTGTGGCGCCTGGTGCGCCAAAGAATGCTCACGCGATGATGACGTTCTTCACCTTCAGGTACATCCTGCCGGGTTCAGCGCCGAAGACCAAATAAGCACAGTTCGGCCGAAATAAATTCAATCATTCGGGGAGATGGTTAATAGCCATCCCCTTTGTTTTTTATTTACATGTTGCCTGTAAACCCGGAACCGGACCAACTTTGTGGGTTACCTCATTGCCGGAATTAAGACCTGCAAAACGATGGATGCCACTATAAGAAGCGTCCAAATGAGCATGACATTTTGAATTCCCTGCTCATCTTTGTTTTGCCAACCCCAGATCAAAGTGTAAAGACCACAAATCAGTCCCAGCAAGCCCCATCCTACACCTTCTTTATGAAAGAGCTTAATCAAGACTATGATAAAACAAATCAAAGATCCGAGTCCGCAAAGTCCAGCGACTATAGCAAGTATGGGGCCATATAGTTTTCTCCCTTTTAGATCACAAGGATCGTCTTTTATGTTCCATTTACAAGAGCGGAAATTAGATTTTCGAAAGAAAGACTCACTGCGGACGGCGACAGATTACTCGATTACGGCCGAAGCCCGCAAGCGAATATTTATAATCACGGTTGTCGGTGGTTTGCCCTATGGCCTGAAGTCTTCGCTATTGCATTCTCAATGAATGGCATACATATAACCGTCTTCGTCCAGCAGGTATGCAATTCCGTTAACAATAATAGGAGCAGAAAAAGCGTTATGGGCCATTTTGTACCGCCACTTTTGCTCGCCGGTGTTCGCATCTACCGCATATAGATATTTATCGAAGCTAAGAAAATAGACCACGCCCCTTGCCACAATTGGTGAATTACAAATGCTTCCAGTCTTGACGACCCACTTTTGTTTTCCGGTTTCTCCATCTACGGCGTAGAGATCCTTATCCTTGCCGGGAAGGTAAGCTGTGTTGTTGTAAAGCGCAGGGGCGCCCCAGGCTGCGTAGGATCTATCTGTTTTCCATTTCAACGCTCCCGTATCTTTGTTAACCGCGTACAGGCGATTATTTTCATCTACGAAATAAGCGCTATCGCCCTGGATTGCTGGTGACCCGACATTATTTTCTGCCTTGAATACCCATGTTTGCTGTCCCGTTCGGCGATCAACATCGAACAGGTGAGAGTCTTCATCGCCAAAATATATTCCGTTTCCCGCAATCGCCGCGGAAGTCGGAAAGCCCTTGAGAGGAAATACCCATCTTCCCTGGCCAGTAGCTCCGTCGACTGCGGCTACAACCCCAGCTCCGCGCGAATTGGTCATGTTACCCAGGATGACCTGCGTTCCACCAAAATACACTATTCCATCTTCTACGATAGGACTAGCGGGATCAAACCGGAAATCCTTCTTTGCTACAGCCCAACGCGACTTAAAGTCATTGCGGTTTATTGCCATCAGGCTGCCATCACCGCCCCCGACAAATAGCAAGTCTCCGGCGATAGTTGGAGGAGAAAAGCTATGAATTCTTAACCTAAGCTTGTTCTTAACCTTGCCGTTAGAAGCGTCGACGGAAAAGAGATATCCGTCCTCAACATAAAGGCTAAAATATATAGTTCCATCCGCGAATACCGGGTTAGAAAAATTATATCCGGTTGGAACCCAGCCATAAACATAAAGCCCTCCACCGGACTGACTAAAGAAACTCGCCTCTCGTAATGTGAAAAGTTTTTCCGAGTGCCATAGCACTGTCTTTGGCTCCTCCAGCGACGGCGTATCATAAACACGTGTCCTTTGAAGTGTCACGCCCTGCATAGTGGATTCTGAACTTGATGGGCTCTTTGTTTGCCCTGCAACACGCAAGAGCGTCGAAGGAATTACCGGCAGCACAGAGTTGAGAGTGAATGACCCGATAACATAGGCCAATATAGCCAGTTTGGAACCCATGATTTTCATAGTTTGACATCCAGTGAATTACTAATTACCGAGACACAGCCTGTCGGCTGAGTAAAAGCAGATGGTCAATATAACATGGGTTAGCAATTTTATCGCCTGAATTATTTGAAATTAAGATCCTGGATTCCTTGGTTTTCGCCGCTGTCGATCCAAAACACTTTCCAGAAAGCTAACCATGTTGACAAGTCTATCGTCTCGCGTTATTCTCTCCCCTAGTTCTCTAGGTAACGCCAATATGCCAAAGAAAGATCAGCTGCAGGGCACGCTGGATCTGTTGATCCTGAAAACGCTCAACCAGCTTGGCTCGATGCACGGCTACGGAATTGTTGTGCATATACAGAACGTGTCGAACAATCTGTTGAGGGTTGAAGAAGGCTCGCTTTATCCGGCGCTTCATCGTATCGAGCAGGAACGCTGGATCAAATCGGAATGGCAGATATCAGAGAACAATCGCCGCGCAAAATATTACTCGCTTACGGCCGCTGGACGTAAACAGCTTGCAAAAGAAGAGCAGAGCTGGGAACGCGTCGTCCAGGGAGTGGCCGCGATATTGCGACACGCATAGAAGGACATCATGGGCGTATTGCGACGCGCCTTCGCATTTTTCAAGGGTCAAAAACTCGAACAGGAGCTTGACGACGAAATCCTGTTTCACGTCGAGATGCGAACTCGCGACTACATTCAGTCTGGTATGTCACCTGAAGATGCCCGCAGAGCTGCGCTGCGGCTGTTCGGAAACAATGTTCTGCTGAAAGAGAGGACACGTTCCATGGATACGATTAATTGGCTGGAATCATTTTGGAAAGACATACGTTTTTGCGCGCATTTGATGATCAAGAAACCCGGCTTCTCAGTAGCGGCTTTGATGATTTTGGCCCTGGGCATCGGGTTGAATGGAGCAATATTCAGTGTCGTTAATTCTGTGTTGTTACGTCCGCTCCCATACAGAGAGCCGGAACGGTTGGTACAAATCTGGGAAACAATTCCAAAACTCGGCAATCATAAAGAGGTGGTGGCGCCGGGCAATTTTATCGAATGGCAAACGCGGTCGAAATCATTTCAGGAGATGGCGGCTTTCAATATCTGGCTACCTTCGCTGACTGGATCAGGCGATCCAGAGGAGCTGTATGGCGCGACTGTGATGACCAACTTCTTCTCGGTCCTTGGTGTGAATCCCCAAATGGGGAGACCGTTCAATGATGCCGACGTAAAACCGAATACAACCAGACCTGTAATTATCAGCAGCAGCCTGTGGACACGTCGGTTCGGACGCGATCCGAAGATAATCGGAAAACCGATCACGCTTGACGGGTTAGCTCGCGAAGTCGTCGGCGTGATGCCGCCAGGCTTCAGACATCCTGAACTGCTACTGCACAAAGAAGTCGAGATCTGGATCCCGATTCCAATGAATCCTGCCAATGCAAGCAAGGGTAATCATTACATGCGGACCATTGCTCGCCTGATGCCGGGAGTTACCGTTGAACAGGCGAGGGCCGAAATGGCGACCATATCTCAGCAGCTTGCCGAAGCCTTTCCGGATACCAACAAAGACCGCGGCGCTAACGTCATTCCGCTGCACGAACAGGTCACTGGCAACGTCAGACCTGCATTAATGATATTGCAGGGATCGGTCGCGTTTTTGTTGTTGATTGTTTGTTCAAATATCGCGATTCTGTTTCTATCCTACAGCAAGGCTAGAGAGCATGAAGTAGCGATTCGTTCTGCTCTCGGAGCTTCTGCCGGCCGACTGGTCAGGCAACTGTTTACTGAAAGCTTTATGCTAGCTGCGATTGGCGGGACGCTCGGCGTTTTGCTGGCGTATTATGCGATTAAAGCCTTTGTCGTTCTTGCTCCCAGAGAATTTCCCAGATTGTCAGAGATAGGCATGGACAAGTACGCAATCGGTCTCAGCGTGCTTGTCTCGCTGGGTACGGGGTTGTTGTTTGGTTTGGCGCCCGCCCTTCAGGTCAGAAAAGCGGCACTGACGAACAGCCTTGGCACCGGAAGACAGTCAGCGGGTGGAGCGTCAGGGAAGCTCCGCAATATCCTGGTGGTCGCTGAGATGGCCCTGACCATGATTCTTTTGACGGGCGCCGGACTGCTAATTAAAAACTTTATCGGAATAGAGAGCATCGATCCGGGTTTCAACCCGCAGAACGTTCTGACGATGCAGATCTCTGCTTCAAGGTCGCGTTCCAGCGATACGCAGAAACAGACTGCGCTATACGATGAAATACTTTCACGCGTTCAGGCAATGCCCGGTGTTGAATCTGCCGGAACGACGCTCAGCTTACCGATTGTGGGGTTAAACGATCTCAGCATCAGATTTTCTGTACCCGGTCTGGTTCCTCAGACTCCTGATTATCAAGCTGAGGCCCAGTACCGGACGATCAGCCCTGACTACTTCAAGGCGATGCAGATCCCTCTGAAGAGCGGCAGGTTCTTCAACAGATCAGATAGCGCGGAAACTCCAAAAGTAATCATTGTGAACGAGTCCATGGCAAAGCGTTACTGGCCTAACGAAGATCCTGTGGGCAAACACATCAGCACCGGAGCGTTCGGCTCTGATAATTCTATGACAATCGTTGGCGTAGTCGGCGACGTCAAACACTCGGGACTACAGGACGATGTAGAAAAAGAGACCTATGTTCCCTATACGCAGGGGCAATATTTCGGCGGCATGGCGATGGTGGTGAGGACAAAAGTCAAACCGTCCAGCCTGGCGTCAGCAATTACAAAAGAGATATGGTCGATCGATAAGGACACGCTTGTTTCCGACGTTGAGCCGATGGATTATGTGATTTCTGATTCCATCGCTCGTCCCCGTTTTAATAGTCTGGTGCTTGCGATTTTCGCCGCAGTTGCTCTGATCTTGTCCGCGATAGGAATTTACGGCGTTATCTCTTATTCCGTTTCACAACGCACGAGCGAAATCGGCATCCGAATGGCGCTTGGCGCGAAGTCCGGCGATGTTCTTAAGTTCATAATGAAAAACGGAGTGATTCTTTCAGCCATCGGAATAGGTATTGGGCTGGGCGGAGCGTTAGGCCTGACCCAATTCCTGAGCTCTCTGCTTTTCAAGATGAGCGCGACTGATCCGATCACATTCCTGATGGTTCCGCTGGTTCTGCTCGTCATCGTGATGCTGGCGATTTACATTCCGGCGCGCAGGGCCACCAGGGTCGATCCGATGATCGCTCTGCGCCAGGATTAGGCCTGCAAAGTTCAGATGGAATTTTTGTGCTACGCTGGGGGTTATAATGGTTTAGAATAATGAGACCGAAACCCTCAGAGGTATTTGTCTATGTTTAGATTGATTTCGATGTTGCGCGTTCGCGTCCGACGCTCGAAAGCGGGCAGTTTCGTTACGTTTATAATCGCTACCCTGTTCCTTGGAGCTTTGATCATAACGTGTTCCGGTCAACAGACCAGGTTTTCGACCGAAAGTAAATCGGTTGCTGCCCCATCGCAGTCGCAAGACGACAAAAAGGACGCGACAAAGCCGCAACCTGCTCCGGATTTCACCCTTAAAGATGGCGACGGTCACGATGTTAAGCTGTCCAGTTTCAAAGGCAAGGTTGTACTGCTCGATTTTTGGGCCACCTGGTGCGGTCCGTGCCGCGTTACCATTCCCGAATTGAACGAGCTGTCCAAACAATATCAGGGTAAAGACGTTGTTATCCTGGGCGTGTCGCTGGACGAAGACGGATGGACGGCGATAAAGACCTACACCGCGAAACAGAGCATCGACTATCCAATCGTTCTTTCAACCCCCGATGTAACAAAACTCTATGACGATTACATCGATGCATTGCCAACCGCGTTGATCATAGATCGCGAGGGCAAAATCCGTCAAAAGTTCGAAGGCATCACTAACAAGGAAGATTTCGAGAAACAGATCAAAGATTTGCTGTAGGCAGCATCACGCCGGCAAAAAGAAGAACGCTATTCCCAGCATTAAATATAGTGCCAAAAGCTGGACCCCCTCTATCCAGTTCGATTTGCCGTCGTTTGAGATCATCGCTGAGACAATGACGGCCAGCCCAACTGCTACAATCTCAAACGTCGAGAAGAGCAGGTCCATCGGCCTCGGTCCAACCACATAGCTCAACAGAACCAGCACGGGCGCAACGAACAATGCCAATTGAATCGACGAGCCGATAGAGACCTGCAGCGACAAATCCATTTTGTTTTTCAATGCCATTGATACGGCGGTGGAGTGTTCCGCGGCGTTGCCGACGATTGCGACCACGATGACTCCGACAAAGACTTCGCTCATCTTCAGGCTGCTGGCTGTCGTGTCGATTGCTCCGACCAGGAACTCGCTCATCACCGCTATCAGAGTTGTGCATACGGCTAGAACCACTATGGATTCGGTTCGTGACCATCTCGCGTCATCGTCTTTATCGGGCTCTTCCGGTTCGGTCGCTGGCGATTCTTCGCTGTCGTCGTACAGGTGCTTATGGGTTTTTAAGGTAAAAACGAGATTAAGAAGATAGGTCAGCAGTAATACAATCGCGATGTAGGTGCTGAGCTGATGTTCTGCAATCGTTGCCGTTCCGTGCACGACGTAATGAAAGGTCGCGGGGATTATCAATCCAATTGCGCTCAGCGCCAGCATGGTCGAACCGACATTCGCGGCAGTTTCGTTGAATTTTTGCGTCCGGAATTTCAGGCCTCCGGCAACCGCGCTCATGCCAAAAACCAGCAGGACGTTCCCGATGATCGAGCCGGTAATCGACGCCTTGACGATGTTGTAATGACCTGCTTTTAGAGCAACCAACCCGATTATCAATTCGGCTGCGTTTCCAAAAGTCGCGTTCAGCAACCCACCGATTCCTTCGCCCAGATGATCGGCAAGTTGTTCTGTCGCGCGTCCCATCAGTCCTGCCAGCGGGATTATCGCCAATGCCGAGGCCAGAAATATGTATATGTCGCCAAGCTGAACCAGGTACTTCAAAATCAGCGCGACAGGGATAAAAATCAGCAGAATATTCAGTACGTTTTCGCCAAAGAAGAATTTCTTCATTATCGCGACCGGGCAACTAAGTACTTGCTTTCATGGATATTTAAAGCACGGGATTGTATGCTAAGCACTCCATTTATCCTATTGACAAAATTCACCCATAGTTTGGAAAATAAAAAGCAACTTGATGGAAGCCTGCCCCTTCTTAGTCAGTGGGCTCAAAATAATCAGTAACTGTAATTGAAAAAGGAGCGCTGATGGATAGCATTGAGGCGCACTGCGTCGTGTGCAACTTATCGATCGCCGCAACGGACGGAGTAGGTCTGATCGGAAACGGTGGGTTAATTTGTCGCAGGTGTTATCTAAACGATCGCGATTCTGCCAGGGAGATAGCTGGACGGAACCCGGACGATGGATTTGTTCAGGAGCCCGAACAAAGTGCGATGCGGCATGTTGAAAGGCTTGTCTGATGCAAGTCCCTGGCTCGCCCTGAAAATCTCAAATCCAGATAGAAAAATCCCCGCCCGGTGCAAAACCGTGCACAAGGGTCAGGGACTTTTGACAGTTCTGAGTTTGATTAGTAGCTACGACGGAACGTCTTGCGAGCTCTCTTGCGTGCCAGGGCTGATTTCAATCTTTTCTTCTCGCCAGGCTTCAGATAAAAGCTGTGTTTTTTAACATCGCGAATAATGCCCTGGGTCATAACCTGACGCTTGAATCGGCGCAGTGCGCCTTCGATGGATTCGCCATCGTGCAAATTAACGACTGCCAAATTGGTATTCCTCCCAAAAACTGATTCCCGATTTCAACAGGGAATCGCAATAAAGATTGTGGTCTCACCGCTTTTCCAGCGATAATCCGACCGATAAAGGTAACAAAGAAGAACCCGGACTGTCAAATTAGATTGGTAACGCAAAACCTTCAGGCAGGAAAAGATTGAGACGAGCCACATTGGTTCATTCTAAGTTAACCCCAGTCTTGGGTTGGAAATTTGGATTTAAGGTCGTTCTAAAGATGTATAGAATGCAAATGTGAAGTCCGCAAACATACATCTGGAGAACGACCTGCATGGCAACAATA
>Ga0070741_10001688_pt1 | contig 64639 bp, 76 predicted proteins | sample Coa_R1_4_FD_66440 | JGI IMG/M metagenome (GOLD analysis project Ga0070741, IMG submission 66440) | Surface soil microbial communities from Centralia Pennsylvania, which are recovering from an underground coalmine fire - Coalmine... | ecosystem: Environmental > Terrestrial > Soil > Unclassified ...
AGGTTAGAGGGGGCGTCGGAATCTAGGTTCCGACGTTTTTTAGCGGGGGCTTCGGCCCCCGCCTTTTTTTGTGCCCGGCCTTTTTCCGGCGCTAACACTCCCAAAGCACACGAGAAGTGGTATAGCCGCCGCAACACGTCACTGAATCTGGTTTGTGTGGGCCATGGCGGGCCATTCGCAGTTCAAGAACATCATGCATCGCAAGGGCCGCCAGGACGCGGCCAAGGCGAAGATCTTCACCAAGCTGATCCGGGAAATCACCACGGCAGCGCGATTGGGATCGCCCGATCCCGCCGCCAATCCGCGCCTGCGCGCCGCGACGATCGCCGCTCGCGAAGCCAACATGACGCGCGATACGATCGATCGGGCGATCAAGCGCGGCGCCGGCAACGAGGCCGACGCCAACTACGACGAGGTTCGCTACGAAGGCTATGGGCCGGGCGGCGTGGCGGTGATCGTCGAAGCGCTGACCAACAACCGCAACCGCACGGCCGGTGAAGTGCGCTCGATCTTCGCCAAGCACGGCGGCAATCTCGGCGAGACCAACTCGGTCTCCTTCATGTTCGACCGCATGGGTGAGTTCCGCTATCCGCTGACGGCTGGCAGCGCCGACGACGTCATGGAAAAGGCGATCGAGGCCGGCGCCGACGACGTGGTGAGCGGCGAAGGCGAGGGCGCCGTGCACGAGATCTACAGCAGCCAGGACAACTTCAGCGCGGTGCGCGAGGCGCTCGAGAAGTCGCTCGGCGCTCCGGCATCGGCCAAGCTGATGTGGCGGCCCAAGACGACGACCCCGGTCGAGGGCGAGACCGCGGAGACGCTGATGGACCTGATCTCGGCCCTCGACGACAACGACGACGTGCAGAACGTCTACGCCAACTTCGAGCTGTCGGACGACGCTCTGGCGAAGTTCGCGGCCTGACGCGCGGCGCGATGAGATTGCTCGGCCTCGATCCCGGTCTGCGGCTGACCGGCTGGGGCGTGATCGACGTCGAGGGCAACCGTCTGCGCCACGTGGCGCACGGTGTGGTGAAAGTGGCGGGCGAGCGCAGCCTCGCCGAGCGGCTGAACGAACTGTTCGACGGCGTGGCGGCCGTGATCGCGGCGCAAGCGCCGGTCGAGGCGGCGGTCGAGGAGACCTTCGTGAACGTCAATCCCGGTTCGACGCTGAAGCTCGGCCAGGCACGCGGCGTGGTGCTGCTGGCGCCGGCGCGGGCCGGGCTGCCGGTGTTCGAGTATGCGGCCAACCTCGTGAAGAAGTCGGTGACCGGCGTGGGCCATGCCGACAAGGGGCAGATCGCCATGATGGTCGGCCGCTTGCTGCCCGGCGTCGAGGCAACGGCGGATGCCGCCGACGCGCTCGCTGTCGCCATCTGCCATGCCCATCATCGCGCCACGGCGCGGCGTGTCGAGGCTGCTCAGTGATCGCGCGGTTGAAAGGCGTGGTCGAGGTGGTCGACGGCGACAGCGCCGTCATCGACGTGAATGGTGTCGGCTATCTCGTCAGCGCTTCGGCGCGCACGTTGCGCGATCTCGTGGTCGGCGCGCCGGCGACCGTGCTGGTCGAGACCATCGTGCGTGAGGACGCGATCGCGCTCTACGGCTTCCTGGCGACCAGCGAGCGTGACTGGTTCCGTATCCTGACGACGGTCCAGGGCGTCGGAGCGAAGGTGGCTTTGTCGATCCTCTCGACGCTTTCTCCCGATGAGATCGCGCGCGCCATCGCCGCGCAGGATCGGGCGACGTTGAGCCGTCCGGCCGGCGTCGGCCCCAAGCTCGCCGCGCGCCTGGCGACCGAGCTCAAGGACAAGGCGGCGTCGTTCGGCGTCGTCCCGGCGGCGGCGGCCGATGCGCCGGCCGGCACGCCGGGATCGGTCAACGAGGACGCGGTCTCGGCCCTGGTCAACCTCGGCTACAAGCGGGTCGAGGCGTTCGGCGCGGTGGCGCGTGTGACGCAGCGGCTGGGCGAGGGCGCCCGGCTGAATGACGTCATCAAGGCCGGTCTGCAGGAGCTGGCGCGATGAACGACGCTCCTGAACGGCTGGTGGCCAGCAAGCGCGCGGACGAGGATGCCGCTGAACTGGCGCTGCGGCCGCAGACGCTCGACGAGTTCATCGGCCAGAAGCAGGTGCGCGAGAACCTCAAGATCTTCATTGCCGCCGCCAAGGCGCGCAAGGAGGCGCTCGACCACGTGCTGTTCCACGGTCCGCCGGGCCTCGGCAAGACGACGCTCGCCCAGATCGTGGCGCGCGAGATGGGCGTCGGTTTTCGCGCGACCTCAGGTCCGGTGATCCAGAAGGCGGGCGATCTCGCCGCCCAGCTCACCAACCTGCAGCCCCACGACGTGCTGTTCATCGACGAGATCCATCGCCTCAATCCGGCGATCGAGGAGATTCTCTATCCGGCGATGGAGGACTTCCAGCTCGACCTGATGATCGGCGAGGGGCCGGCGGCGCGCTCGGTGCGCATCGAACTGCCGCCGTTCACCCTGATCGGCGCCACGACTCGCTCCGGCCTCATGACGCGGCCGCTGCGCGAGCGCTTCGGCATTCCGCTGCGCATGGTGTTCTACGAACCGGCCGAGCTCGAGACCATCGTCCAGCGCGCGGCGCGCGTGCTCAAGCTGGAGATGGCCAAGGATGGCGGCACCGAGATCGCCAAGCGCTCGCGCGGCACGCCGCGCGTCGCCAACCGCCTGTTGCGCCGCGTGCGCGACTTCGCAGCCGTGGGTGGCGGCAAGGTCGTCGACGCCAAGGCTGCCGACGCGGCGCTGACCCGGCTCGAGATCGACAAGCGCGGCCTCGACGCCATGGACCGGCAATATCTCGCCTGCATCGCCGAGAATTACGGCGGCGGTCCGGTCGGCGTGGAGACCCTGGCGGCGGCGCTTTCCGAGCAACGCGACGTCATCGAGGACGTTATCGAGCCTTATCTCATGCAGCTCGGGCTCCTCATGCGCACGCCGCGCGGCCGGCTCCTGTCCGAGAGTGGTTATCGCCATCTCGGCCTCACCATGCCCAAGGGGCAGAAGCAGCAGCTCGACCTGCTCGCGTCGGGCGGCGGCGAGGCGGAAGAGGCGTGAGGGCGTCGCCGACCAGCGGTCGCATCGAAGGCGGCGTGCATGTCCTGCCGTTGCGCATCTATTACGAGGATACCGACGCCCAGGGCATCGTCTATTACGCCAACTGGATGCGCTTCCTGGAGCGCGGCCGCACCGAGCTGCTGAGGCTTTTGGGCCAGGAACACAGCGCCTTGCGCCAGGAGCGCGGGCTCAATTGGATCGTGCGGCGCTGCCTGATCGACTACCTGAGGCCCGCACGGCTGGACGAGACGATCGAGGTCGTGACGCGCTGCGGCGAGTTGCGCGGCGCTTCGCTCGACATGCTGCAGGAGGCAAGGCGCGGGGAAGAGACGCTGGTCAAGGCGGAGCTGCTGGTGGCTTGCATGGGAACGGATGGCCGTCCGGCCCGCCTGCCGCCGCAGGTCAAGGAGGCGCTCGGCCGGGTTGCCGCCAGGGATGGCGGCGGGTCGGCGCCCCGCTCACGCCATATTCGAGTATAACCCTTTGAAGCAACGGAGATTCCAATGGAAGCGCTAGCGCAAGTCGCCGGTACCCCGCTCGGCGGCAGCACGCCCCCGATCGATCTGTCGGTCTACGGCCTGTTCATCCAGGCCGACTGGGTGGTCAAGGCGGTCATGATCGCACTGTTGCTCGCCTCGTTCTGGTCGTGGGCGATCATCTTCGAAAAGATGCTGCGGCTGCGCTCGCTCAAGCGCTCGGCCCAGACCTTCGAGGATACTTTCTGGTCCGGCGTTTCGCTCGAGGACCTCTACGACCGCGTCGGCGCCAAGCCGGACGATCCGATGTCGTCGATCTTCTCCGCGGCGATGCGCGAATGGCGGCGCTCGGTCTCCAAGGGACTGGCCTCGAGCGCGACGGCGCGTGCCGCGCTGCGCCAGCGCATCGAGCAGGTGATGACCGTCACCATCCAGCGCGAGATGGAGGCGATCGAGAAGCGGCTGGGCTTCCTCGCGACCGTGGGCGCCAACGCGACCTTCGTCGGCCTGTTCGGCACGGTGTGGGGCATCATGAACAGCTTCGGTCACATCGCCATGTCGAAGAACACCTCGCTCGCCGTCGTGGCGCCTGGCATCTCCGAGGCGCTGTTCGCGACCGCGATCGGCCTGGTGGCGGCGATCCCGGCGGCGGGCGCCTACAACATCCTGTCCGGCCAGGTGTCGCGCTACGCCCTGCAGCTCGAGGCGTTCGCCGGCGAGTTCATCACCATCCTGTCGCGCCAGCTCGAGGAGCAGGTCTGATGGCGGGCATCGTTCCCGCCGCGGGTGGCGGGCGCTTTCGCCGCCGGCGTTACATCCCGATCGCCGACATCAACGTCACGCCGCTGGTCGACGTCATGCTGGTGCTGCTGGTGATCTTCATGATCACCGCGCCTCTGCTCCAGGTCGGCGTGCCGGTCGACCTGCCCAAGACCAGCGCGCAGCAGGTCGGCGGCAAGGACGAGCCGCTTGTCGTGTCGGTCAATTCCAAGGACGAGGTGTTCCTGGGCGAGACCAAGTACGAGCTCGACGAGCTCGCAACGAAGCTCAAGGCCGTGCACGACGAGAAGCCCGACCAGCGCGTGTTCATCCGCGGCGACAAGACCATCAACTACGGCCGCATGATGGAAGTGATGGGCGTGGTGATCGATTCAGGGTTCCGCCAGCTCGGGCTGCTGGGCGAGCAGGGCGACCAAGGCAAGTCGCCGGCCGCCGGCGGCAAGCCTCAGCCGACGCCCACGCCGCGCCGATAGCGAGCGGAGATGCGGTGAGCGATGTTGGACCGTCGCAGCAAAAGCGTGGAGATGCGAACCCCGGCGATTCTCTCGGCCGGCGTGCATGTCGCTGCGCTCGTGGCGGCGATCGTCAACTTCAACTTCTTCAGCCGGCCGCCGATCGAGCCTGAACCCGTGATGGTCGAGTTCGAGGCCATCGCCAAGCATGCGGCCGCGCCCAAGATCGGCGTGCAGGATCCGCAGCCGGAGAAGGCCAAGATCGCAGACGAGACGACCAAGGCGCCGCCGCCCAAGACGGCCGAGCCGCCGCCCGCGCCGGAGAAGCCCAAGGAGCAGGTCAAGGAGGCGGTGCCGCTGCCGCCCAAGCCCGAGGAGAAGAAGGTCGAGGTCGAAAAGCCCAAACCGGCCGAGGACGTGATCGCGCTCAAGCCCAAGGAGCCCGAGCCGCCCAAGGTCGAGAAGCCGCCCGATTCCAAGCCGGAGCCCAAGCCCGAGGTGAAGAAGCCCGAGGCCAAGCCGACATCGCCGCCGCCCAAGCCGCAGCCGAAGAAGGAGACGGTCGACAACATCGTCGACTCGATCCTGAAGAACAACGAGAAGACGCCGCCGATCAAGACGCCGCAGCAATCGCCGCAGCGGCCCAAGGAGATCACGCGGCAGGCCGCCGTGGCGCCCAACCTCGCCAGCGTCGTGACCGCGAGCGAGATCGAGGGCGTGCGCCAGAAGATTCGGCCGTGCTGGAATTTCGTTGGCGGCGCGAGGGCCGATGCCGACCTTGTCGTTCAGCTCGTGGTGCAGATGAACCAGAATGGAACGCCGATCGACGCCGAGATCAAGGATACCGGCCGATACAACAGTGACCCGCTGTTCCGGGCCGCGGCCGACGCGGCGCGCCGGGCAGTGCTCAATCCCCGCTGCCAGCCCTGGCCCCTGCCGCCCGAGAGCTACAGTAACGGGTGGCGTTACATAACTTTCAACTTCGATCCGCGCGACTACTGATCGAGAGCGCGCTATAGGAATGTTCTTTCTCACGACCAAAAAGAGGTTCGACATGATGGTCCCCCGACATCTGTGGACGATCCTGAGTGCGTTGGCGCTTGCGGCTGTTTCGTTGCCGGCGCAGGCGCAGCTCACGATCGACATGACGAAGCCCAATTTCGAGCCCAAGCCGATCGCCATCGTCGACTTCCAGGGCGACAAGGCCGGCGCCGATATCGCGGGCGTAGTGCGCAACGATCTGCAGAATTCGGGCCTGTTCCGCTCGATCCCGCCGCAGGCGTTCATCCAGCGCGACATCAATCCCAACGCCGCGCCGCGCTTTCCGGACTGGCGCGGCATCGGCGCCGAAGGCCTCGTGGTCGGCCAGGCCGCGCTGGTCGGCGGCAATATAAAGGTCGACTTCCGCCTGTGGGACGTCGTCGCCGGCCAACAGCTCACCGGGTTTTCCTACACCAGCCAGCCCGCCAACTGGCGCCGGCTGGGCCACATCATCGCCGACGCGATCTACAAGCGCGTGACCGGCGAGGAGGGTTACTTCGACACGCGCGTGGCCTACGTCGCCGAGACCGGGCCGCTCAACAACCGCGTCAAGCGCATCGCCATCATGGACCAGGATGGCGCCAACAACCGATATCTCACCGACGGCAGCACGCTCGCCATCACGCCGCGCTTCTCGCCGACCTTGCAGGAGATCGTCTACATGGCCTACGGCCAGGACAAGTCGCCGCCGCGCGTCTACCTGCAGAACGTCGACAGCGGCCGCCGCGAGCTGCTCGGCAACTTCCCCGGCATGACGCTGGCGCCGCGCTTCTCGCCCGACGGCACGCGCGTTGCGATGAGCCTCTCGCAGGAGGGCCACACCAATCTCTACGAGATGAACGTGCGCGGAGGCGGTGCGCGCCGCCTCACCAACTCGTCGGCGATCGACACGTCGCCGTCCTATTCCAATGACGGCACGCAGATCGTGTTCAATTCCGACCGTGGCGGAACGCAGCAGCTCTATGTCATGAGCGCCGGCGGCGGCGACGCCAAGCGCATCAGCTTCGGCGACGGCCGCTACGCGACGCCGGTGTGGTCGCCGCGCGGCGACTACATCGCCTTCACCAAGTTTGGCGGCGCGAACGGCGGCTTCAGCATCGGCGTGATGCGCCCGGACGGCAGCGGCGAGCGTCTGCTCGCGAGCGGCTTCCTCGTCGAGGGCCCTACCTGGGCGCCCAACGGCCGCGTGCTGATGTACTTCCAGCAGCAGCCCAACTCGGGCGGCCGCGCCGGTTCGGTGACTTTGCGCTCGATCGACATCACCGGTCGCTTCGAGCGTCAGGTGCCGACTCCGACGGATGCGTCCGATCCGGCGTGGTCGCCCTTGATTCCGCAATAGCGAAGGATATGATCGTAAGTATCGGCACGAGTTGAGAAAAACTCGGGTCGATACATCTGGGGGCATGGAACTATAGAGAAGCGTGGGCGTTGAGGCGCCACGCGAAAGGATTGGATACGATGCGGATTCTGAAGGCTTTTGCGGCAATAGCTGCACTGACGGTCATGGCTGCCTGCAGTAGCGAAACACCGCCGGCGCCGAGCAGCGCCACCGTGACCCCTGGGTCAGTTGCGGACTTCCAGCAAAACGTCGGAGACCGCGTGTACTTCGATTTCGACCAGTCGACCGTTCGCCCTGATGGCCGTCCGACTCTCGACAAGCAGGCGGCATGGCTGAAGAAGTACGGCAACTACCAGATCACCATCGAAGGCAAGTGCGACGAGCGCGGCACGCGCGAGTACAACCTTGCGCTCGGTGAGCGGCGCGCCAACGCCGTGCGCCAGTACCTGATCGCGCAGGGGTTGCCGGCGGCACGCATCAAGACGATCAGCTACGGCAAGGAGCGGCCTGAGGTTGTCGGTTCCGACGAGGGCGCGTGGGCGCGCAACCGCGTCGGCATCACGACCCTGCAGTAGGGGGTTCCTCCGATCAGATCAGACGCCGGTCGCCTTCGCGGCCGGCGTTTTCGTTTGTTCCGGTTGTGGCCATGCCTGAAAATGGCCGCGTTTGATGTGAGACTATCCCGCCCATGAATACGCCTGCTCTCCGGTTGTTCGTGCTCGTCGCCCTCGCACTGCCGACATCGGCGGCGTGGGCGCAATCGCGGTCCGATTCGGTCTATATCGAGGACCGCCTGAATCAGCTGCAGCAGTCGCTCACCATGCTGACCGGCCAGCTCGAGCAGCTGCAATACCAGAACCAGCAGCTCCAGCAGCAGATGGAGAAGATGCAGGCGGACTACGAGTACCGTCTTGATGCGCTCGAGAAGGGCAAGGGGGGCGGCGCATCGCGTCCCGGCCCCGCGCCGCCCGCGCCACCGCCGCGCGGCGGCACGCTGGCACCGCCGCCCGGCGCACCGGCAGCCAGCAATGCCAACGCCGATCAGCTCTATCACGATGCCTTCAAGCTCCTGCAGGACGGCGACTACGCAGGCGCCGAGAAGGCCTTCAAGACGTTCGTGCAGAGCAACCCCAGGCACGTGCTGGCGGGCAACGCCCAATACTGGCTGGGTGAGACATATTACGCGCGCCGTGACTACCAGGACGCCGCGGTCGCCTTCGCGGAAGGCTACAAGGTCTACAAGAACAGCCAGAAAGGTCCGGACAATCTGCTCAAGCTCGGCATCACGCTGTCGATGATGGGCAAGAAGCAGGAGGCTTGCGCCATGTTCGCACGCTTCAGCCAGGACTATCCCAAGGCCACCGACCTGCAGAAACGCCGCATCGATCAGGAGCGCCAGAGAAATTCATGCGGCTGAGGCCGCTCGAGGCCGATGAATTCGCGGCGCTGATGGCGCCGTTCGCTCCCTTCGAGCGTAACCCCGAACTTGCCGTCGCCGTCTCGGGCGGGCGCGATTCGCTGTCGCTCGCACTGCTCGCCCACGAGTGGGCGCAGAAGCGCGGCGGCCGAGTGATCGGCTTGATCGTCGATCATGCACTGCGCGACGAGTCGGCTGAGGAGGCTCAGAGCACGCGCGAACTCCTGCGCAGGCAGGCAATCGAGTCCGAGATCCTCCGCTGGTCGGGCGCCAAGCCGGCGCGCGGCATCCAGGAGGCCGCTCGCGCCGCCCGCTACCGCCTGCTGCTTGATGCCTGTCGCCGCCGCGGCATTCTTCATCTCCTGCTCGCGCATCACGCTGACGATCAGGCGGAGACGATCGCCATGCGGGCCGTTCGCGACAGCGGGCCGGACGGCCTCGCCGGCATGGCCGCGCTCGGCGAGCAGGCCGAGGCGCGCGTGCTGCGGCCCGTGCTGCCGGTCGCCAGGTCGCGGCTCACGGCAACACTCGAGGCCCGGGGCATTACATGGATCGAGGATCCGTCCAATAGCGACCCACGATTCGAACGCGTTCGGCTTCGTAGGGATGGCGCCATTCGACTTCCTTCGTCCGGCGAGGCAGGCGTCGAGCGTGCGCGTCGCGAGACGGCGCTTGCGAAAGTCGCGGCGGATTTGCTCGAGGTCGACGATCCCGGCGGGAATGTCGCCGTCGATCGGGCGGCCTTCAATCGCCTGTCGCGCGAGATGCGGCTCGGCTTGCTCAGCCGCCTTGTTCAGGCCGTGGGGGGTGGGGACTACCCGCCGCGCCGCGAGCGTCTCAGGACGGCGGCGGCCCGCCTCGCGCTGACGGCCGATCGGGGTAGGTCAGGAAAAAGCCAGGATTTCACGCTATCTGGCTGCCGTTTGATGTTGCGGCAGGAGCCCGCTGGCCGGCGGTTGAGGTGGATTGTCGCGCCCGAAAATGGCAGAACCTACCGCAACAAAGCACTCCAGCCCTTCATGCCGGCTGCATTTTCCGCTTGCGGCAGGCCACAAGCGCCCCATTTAGACTGATAACCCCAGGTATTGGACCGAAAACCCGTGAACCCGTTCAATCGTAATGCCGCTCTCTGGATAGTCATCGTGCTGCTGCTGGCGCTGCTTTACAGCGTCTTCCAAGGGGGTGCGACCCGTACCGCCGGCAATACGATTTCTTATTCCGACTTCGTCCATGCCGTCGAGCAGCGTCAGATCCAGGACGTCCGCATCCAGGGCAATACCGTCACCGGCACCTTCCGCGAACCGCGCAACGGCGTGCAGAAATTCGCCACTTACGTTCCGAATTCTCCGCCCGACGAACAGCTGATGCCGATGCTGATCAAGAACGTCGACCGGGTCGATGCCGGTCCGGCGGAAGAGGGCGTCAATCTTGGCAGTATCTTCGTGAGCTGGTTGCCGGTTCTCGTGCTGGTCGGCGTCTACATCTTCTTCCTGCGCCAGATGCAGAGCGGCACCGGCCGCGCCATGGGCTTCGGCAAGTCGCGCGCGCGTCTTCTGACGGAGAAGCATGGCCGCGTAACCTTCGAGGACGTGGCGGGTATCGACGAGGCCAAGGCCGAGCTCGAGGAGATCGTCGACTTCCTGAAGGATCCGCAGAAGTTCCAGCGCTTGGGCGGCAAGATCCCCAAGGGCTGTCTGCTGGTTGGTCCACCGGGCACCGGCAAAACGTTGCTTGCCCGCGCGATCGCCGGCGAGGCCAACGTTCCCTTCTTCACCATCTCGGGCTCCGACTTCGTCGAGATGTTCGTGGGTGTGGGCGCCTCTCGCGTGCGCGACATGTTCGAGCAGGCCAAGAAGAACGCGCCCTGCATCGTGTTCATCGACGAAATCGACGCCGTCGGCCGCCATCGCGGTGCCGGCCTGGGCGGCGGCAACGACGAGCGCGAACAGACTCTCAATCAGTTGCTGGTCGAGATGGACGGCTTCGAATCCAACGAGGGCGTCATCCTGATCGCCGCAACGAACCGTCCCGACGTGCTCGATCCGGCGCTGCTGCGGCCCGGCCGCTTCGACCGCCAGGTCACGGTGCCCAATCCCGACATCGGCGGCCGCGAAAAGATCCTCAAGGTCCACATGCGCAAGGTGCCGCTGGCGCCCGACGTCGACGCCCGCATCATCGCGCGTGGCACGCCAGGCTTTTCCGGCGCCGACCTCGCCAATCTGGTCAACGAGGCGGCATTGCGCGCCGCCCGCGTCGGCAAGCGGCTGGTCACCATGGCCGATTTCGAATTCGCCAAGGACAAGGTGTTGATGGGCACCGAGCGCCGCTCCATGGCGATGACCGACGAGGAGAAGCTGGCGACCGCCTATCACGAAGCGGGCCATGCCATCGTCAACATCGAAGTTCCCGACTTCGAGCCGCTGCACAAGGTGACGATCATCCCGCGCGGTCGCGCGCTCGGCGTCACCATGCCGCTGCCCGAACGCGACCGCTACAGCCATTCGCTCAACTGGATGCGCTCGCGCATCGCCATGTGCTTCGGTGGCCGTGTCGCCGAACGGCTGATCTATGGCGACATGCATATGAATACCGGGGCGGCCGACGACATCCGTCAGGCGACCGAGATGGCGCGCCGCATGGTCACCGAGTTCGGCATGTCCGAGAAGCTCGGGCCGCTGCGTTACAGCGCGAACGAACAAGAAGTCTTCCTCGGTCACTCGGTGACGCAGAGCAAGAACGTCTCCGAGGAGACGGCGCGCCTGATCGACGAGGAGATCCGTCGCCTCGTGGTCGAAGGCGAGACACGCGCGACCGACATCCTGAAGCGCAATCTGGACAAGTTGCACGCTGTCGCCAAGGCGCTCGTCGAATTCGAGACGCTGAGCGGCGAGGAAGTGCGCGCCGTGATGCGTGGCGAGACGATCAACCGGATCGACCCGATGGACATGGGCGGTTCCGAGAAGCGTCGCCGCGCGTCGGTTCCGACCAGCAGCGGCTCGGCTACGGGAACGCCACCCGGCGCCAATCCCGAGCCTCAGCCGGGCGTTTAGCACGGCGAACTTGGTCCAAAGCTTCGGCGGCGTTGTCCTCGATCGTCCGCGCCTGATGGCGATCCTCAACGTCACGCCGGACTCCTTTTCCGACGGCGGCGAACGTCTCGATCCGGCCAAGGCGGTCGAGGACGGCCTGCGCTTCGTCGCCGAGGGCGCCGACTATGTCGACGTCGGGGGCGAGTCGACGCGGCCGGGCTCGCGACCGACGCCGGTCGAGGAAGAGCTTTGCCGGATCCTCCCAGTCGTCGCGGGCCTCGCCAAGCAGAACGCCGTGGTCTCGATCGACACGCGCCGCGCCTCGGTGGCGCGGGCTGCATTGGATGCCGGCGCCCGGATCGTCAACGACGTTTCGGCACTGCGCGACGATCCCGCGATGCCAGCACTGGTCGCGGAGCGTTGCTGCGATGTCGTGCTGATGCATCGCCGCGGACTGCCGGAGAACACGTTCGCCGGGCCGCGTTATGCGAATGTCGTCGAGGAAGTACGCCTGTTCCTGCTCGAGCGCGCTATGGCTTGCGAGGCAGCCGGCATCGAAAAGGAGCGCATCGCGCTCGATCCCGGCATCGGCTTCGGCAAGAGCGTGCCTCAGGAGCTCGAGCTGATTGCCGGAGCCGGACGCTTCGCCGAAGCGGGCTATCCCGTCCTGGTCGGCTGCTCGCGCAAGAGCTTCATCGGCAAGCTGACCGGCGTCGAGAAGCCTTCGGAGCGCGATCCCGCCTCGGTCTGGCTGGCTGTTGAGGCGGTTCGGCGCGGCGCCGCCATCGTGCGCGTTCATGCCGTTGCAGCGACTCGCCAGGCCCTCGCGATTTCCGCGGCAATGCGGTAAACTGAGAAAAAACATGTCGCGCTCTCTCTTCGGCACCGACGGCGTGCGCGGACGCGCCAACTCAGAACCCATGACGGCGGAGATCGCCATGAGGATCGGCATGGCGGCCGGCCTGGTGTTCAACCGCGGCGGCCATCGCCATCGCGTCGTCATCGGCAAGGATACTCGGCTTTCCGGCTACATGATCGAGCAGGCGCTGACGGCGGGGTTCCTGTCGGTCGGCATGGACGTGCTGCTTCTGGGGCCGCTGCCAACGCCGGCCGTCGGCTTCCTGACGCGCTCGATGCGCGCCGACGTGGGCGTCATGGTCTCGGCCTCGCACAATCCCTACGAGGACAACGGTATCAAGCTGTTCGGACCGGATGGCTTCAAGCTCTCGGACTCCGTCGAGGCGATGATCGAGAAGCTGGTCGCCGAGCCGGGCACGATCAGGCTGGCGGCTCCCGACGGCATCGGTCGGGCCAAGCGCCTCGACGATGCGGAGGGGCGCTACATCGAGGCGGTGAAGTCGTCGATTGCACGCAGGCTCGATCTCACCGATCTCAAGATCGTGGTCGATTGCGCGAATGGCGCAGCCTACAAGGTGGCGCCGACCGTCCTGTGGGAACTGGGCGCCGAGGTGGTGCCAGTCGGCGTCTCGCCCGATGGCTTCAACATCAACGGCAATTGCGGCTCGACTCATCCAGCCGTATTGCAGGAGCAAGTGGTGGCGCACGGCGCCGATCTCGGCATCGCGCTCGATGGCGACGCCGACCGCGTGGTGCTGGTCGACGAGCAGGGCCGGGTGATCGACGGCGACCAGCTGATGGCCACCATCGCCGACCAGTGGAAGACCGACGGCCGGCTCGCGGGCGACGGCGTGGTGGCGACGGTGATGTCGAATCTCGGGCTGGAGCGCTACGTCTGCGCCCGCGGCCTCAAGTTGGTGCGCACGCAGGTGGGCGACCGCTATGTGCTCGAGCGCATGCGCGCCGACGGCTTCAACCTCGGTGGCGAGCAATCCGGCCATATCATCATGACCGATCATGCGACGACGGGGGACGGCCTGATGGCCACGCTCCAGGCGCTGGCGTCGATGGTCAAGAGCGACAAGCCCGCGAGCAAGACCTTCCGCGCCTTCGAGCCGGTGCCGCAGCTTCTCAAGAACGTCCGGGTGAGCGACGCCACGGCAGCGCTGAATGCCACGGCGGTGGTGAACGCGATCGCGGCGGCCGAGCGCAAGCTTGGCAAGAGCGGGCGCATCCTCGTGCGCAAGTCGGGCACCGAGCCGCTGATCCGGGTCATGGCCGAGGGCGACGATTCGGAGCTGGTGCGCAAGGTCGTCGACCAGATCGTCGAGGCGATCCCGCGCCAGGCGGCATAAATGGTCAACATGAAGGGCCGAGTTCTGATTGTCGCCGGCTCCGATTCTGGCGGCGGCGCCGGTATCCAGGCCGACATCAAGGCGGTCACCGCAATGGGCGGCTTCGCGGCCACGGCAATCGCCGCATTGACCGCACAGAACACGCAAGGCGTCCATGGTGTGGTGCCCGTCGATCCCGCCTTCATCGCGCAGCAGATAGCGGTCGTGCTGACCGACATTGGCGCCGACGCGCTCAAGACAGGCATGCTGCACAGCGCCGAAGTGATCGCGACGGTTGCCCGCGCTTTCGAGAAGCATGCCGGCGGCGCGCCGCTGGTCGTCGATCCGGTGATGGTGGCCAAGGGCGGCCAGCGTCTGCTGCTGAGTGAGGCAGAGACGGCGCTACGCGACCGCCTGCTGCCGATGGCGGCGTTGCTGACACCGAACCTGCCCGAAGCGGAAGTCCTGGCCGGCTTCCCGGTCCGAGTGGAAGCGGACATGGCGCGCGCGGCGGAGAGATTGATGTCGTACGGCGCCAGGGCCGTGCTGATGAAGGGCGGTCATCTTGAGGGCGACAAGGTCGTCGACCTGTTGTTCGCCGGCGGACAGCTTGTCGAACGCTGGGAGGATGCGCGCATCCCGAGCCGCAGCACGCACGGCACGGGCTGCACGCTCGCCTCGGCGATTGCTGCAGGTATCGCGCAGAAGATGTCTGTGAAGGGGGCGGTGGAGCGGGCCCGCGCTTACGTGCGCCGCGCCATCGAGACGGCGCCCGGTTTCGGCCACGGGCACGGCCCGCTCAATCACGCGGTGACGGTGAAGAGCTAAGCTCCGAAACGTTCCAGCCGTTCCAGCACGGCCGGAATCTTGTCGTCAGTCACGTTGGCGAAGGCCAGCCGTATGAAACGCTCCTGACCCGCGCCGAACATGTCGCCCGGAATTGTCAGCAGGTTCTCCTCGTCTGCGAGGCGCTTCGACACGATCGTCGACTTCTCACCAGCGAAAGGGTGCTCGACATAGGCGAAATAGGCGCCGATGCTGACCATCCGCCAGCGATTGGAGCGCTCCAGGCCGCGGCCCAGCAGGTCGGCGCGCACCTTCAAGCCCTCGGTGTTCTTGCGGGCCCACGGCAGCAGCTTGCGCAGTCCATAGAGAGCCGCTTCCTGGCCCAGACGTGGCGGACAGATCGATACGCAGTCCATCGCTTTCTCGATCTCGGCCATCAGTGCAGCACCTGCCGTCACCGCGCCGACACGGTAGCCAGTCAATGCGAAGACCTTCGAGAAGCTGTAGAGATGCACCAGCGTGCCGCGCCATGCGGGATCGTTGAATAGCTCGTGCGGCCGCGCGCCCTCCGGCAGGAAATCCTTGTAGGTCTCGTCGAGCAGCAAGGCGATGCCATGCTTCCTGGCGAGTTCGAAGAAGGCATGGATCGTGGCTTTGGGATAGACCGCACCGGTCGGGTTGTTGGGCGAGATCAAGAGGATCGCACGGGTCTTGGGGCCGATCAGTTTCGCGGCGTCCTCCGCAGCGGGCACGGCGCCGGAACCGGGGCGGAAGTCGAGCGCTACCGGTTCGACGCCCAGCATGCGCATCCACATGTCGTGATTGAAGTAGTGAGGCCGCGGCACGATCACCTGGTCGCCTGCCTTGGCGATGCTCATCAGCGCCAGGCAAAAAGCCTGGTTGCATCCCGACGTGATGCCGACTTCGCTTGCGGCGATGCGTGCACCGTAAAAGGAAGAAAGATGCGCCGCGTAGTCCTCGCGCAATGCGGGCACTCCCAGGATCGGCGTATAGCCGTGCAATGCAGGGTCGAGCAGGATGGTTCCGAGATGCTGGCGCAATTCCAGCGCCGGCGGATAGCCGGGCACCGCCTGGCTGAGGTCGATCAGGGGCCGGTCGGCGGGAAAAGTCCGGCCCAGCACCCATCGCTTGGTCTCACCGATTGGTGATGGATCGACCGCGGCCAGCCACGGATTGGCGACAGGTGCGTCAGGCATGGCGATCCGGGCTCGATTTCACAGTGATTTTGCGCACGTAAGCTTCTCTATCCGGCCGTTATTCGCGGGCGGAGCATCGGTGCGACCTCGCTGTCTGTCAAACGTCCAAGGTCTGGCACGTCGAACCATTGGAAAATGCATTGCTTGCCCGCAGCCTTATGCATAGCATCCGCGACAAGGCTCCGTCCGAGAGTCAGCGCCGCAAAATGCGGGCAGGGGTTTGCCGGCTGAATTCGGTCGGCTCACAGGAGGAAAAAATGGGTTCGAAGAAAGTTAGTCGTCGTCGTTTCGTGGCCAGCACGGCCGCCCTCTCGGGTGCGATGGTAGCTGCACCGTTCGTGCGCGGCGCCTATGCCGCCGGCAAGATTTCGGTCGGCTTCTGGGATCACTGGGTTCCCAACGCGAACAGCGCCACCGAAAAGGCGATCAAGGAGTGGGGCGAGAAGGAAAAGGTCGAAGTCCAGATCGATTTCATCACCTCGCAGGGCAACAAGCTGCTGCTGACGACGGCCGCCGAGGCGCAGGCCAAGTCGGGCCACGACATCCTGGCGATGAACACCTTCCTGCCGGCGCGCTATGCCGAGCAGCTGGTGCCGATGGACGACCTCATGGGCGACCTGATCAAGCAGAACGGCAAGGTCAATGCCACCGTCGAGTATCTCGGGCATGTCGGCGGCAAGTGGCTCGCCATTCCCGCCACCGTCGGCACGCAGAACAAGGGCCCGTGCTCGCGCGTCGACTACATGAAGCAATATGCCGGCATCGACGTTCAGAAGATGTATCCGGTCGGCGCCGAGCCGCAGGACAAAGAGTGGAATCTGGACAACTTCCTGAAGGCGGCCGAAGCCTGCCACAAGGGCGGCCATCCGTTCGGCATCGGCCTCGGCACGACGTCGGACTGCGTCGATACGATCGGGTCGATCTTCCATGCCTTCGGCGCGGTGTTGGTCGACGCCAAGGGCGAGATCGTGCTCAAGAACGACCAGGTCCGCCAGGCCCTCGACTACTACAAGAAGCTGATGGCGTTCTTGCCGCCCGACGTGCCGGCATGGGACGACGCCTCGAACAACAAGTTCCTGATCTCCGGACAGGCGTCGCTGATCATGAATCCGCCGAGCGCCTGGGCCGTCGCCAAACGCGACGCGCCGCAGGTCGCCGAGAATTGCTGGACTCACGGCATGCCGGCCGGGCCCAAGGGCCGCTTCGGTCCGTTCCTGCCGTTCTTCTGGGGCACCTGGAACTTCAGCAAGAACGTGCCGGCGGCCAAGAGCCTGCTGCGCCATCTGTCGTCGCCGGCAGTCGTCGAGTCGATGGTGGTGGCGAGCGGTGGCTACGACCTGCCGTCCTTCGACAATCTGACGAAGTTCAAGGTGTGGGCCGAGGCAGAGCCGCCGAAGGGCACGCTCTTCCACTACCCGGATCCATACCATCACCAGACCACGTCGATCGCCTGCGCGCCTGCGCCGCACAAGATCGCGGAGCAGATGTACAACCAGGGCATCCAGACCCAGATGGCCGTCCGCTATTTCAAGGGCGAGGCCTTGGAGAAGACCCTGGATTGGGCATCGAACGAACTTGAAGGGTTCATGCGGAACTGATCCAGCAAGTGGAACAAGGACGTCGTCCGCAAGGGCGGCGTCCTTCCCTTATCAGCCCGGCACGCCGCACGGAGCACTCTATGGCCGACATCGCCGCCCGCAACGCCACCGCCATCAACGCGGACAGGCGCAACAGCCTGCACAAGCTGATGCAGCGCAAATCCACCATCGCCTTCCTGATGGCGCTGCCGCTGATCCTTCTGATCGGCACCCTCGTCCTCTATCCGGCGGGCTACGCGATCTGGCTCGCGATGCTCAACAAGTCGATGACCAAGTTCGTCGGCCTCGGCAATTTCGAGTTCCTGTTCAAGCGCCAGACGTTCTGGGACGTCGTCTTCCAGTCCTGCCTGTTCGCCATTACCGCGGTCATCTTCAAGGCGATCATCGGCTTCGTGGTCGCGCACTTCGTCCACAACATCCCGACCAAGGGCCAGCGCAAGTGGCGCGGCATGCTGCTCGTGCCGTGGGTCATTCCGCCGGCCATGAGCACGCTCGCCTGGCTGTGGCTGTTCGACCCGAGCTACTCGGCCTTCAACTGGATCTTCGCCCATATCGGCCTGCCGCATATTCCGTGGACGGGCGAAGCCGGCTGGGCGCGCTTCTCGGTCATCCTGGTCAATATCTGGGCCGGCGCGCCGTTCTTCATGATCATGTATCTCGCGGCGCTGAAGTCCGTGCCCGAGCAGCTCTATGAGGCGGCCTCGATCGACGGCGCGACGTGGTGGCAGCGCATCTGGTACGTGACCCTGCCGATGATGCGCAACATCATCGCGATCACTGCCCTGTTCTCGACCATCGTCACCTTCGCCAATTTCGACATCGTTCGGGTGCTGACCTCGGGCGGCCCGCTCACTGCGACGCACCTGTTCGCCACCTGGGCGTTCAAGGTCGGCATCGAGAGCGGTGACATTCCGCTTGGCGCCACCGTGTCGCTGTTCATGGTGCCGATCCTGGCGGTGGGCGCAGCCTTCATCTTGCGCGACATCTCCAAGCGGGGGAGTGAAGTCTGATGGCCAACGCCTCGGTTGCCGCCGGCGCGCCGGTCCGGAAGGTCAAGTATCGCAGCATGAGCGCCGACCGGCGCTGGGCGATGCGCTGGTCGTATTTCTTCCTCGTGCTGTTCGCGATCTTCTTCCTGACGCCGCCGGTCTACATGTTCATTACGTCGCTCAAGAGCAGCGGCGAGATCGGCCAGGCCACGAATCCGTGGTGGGTCTATCATCCCACGCTCAGCAACTACATCGAGCTGCTGGGCCAGAACCAATACCTGATCTTCTTCCGCAACTCCGCGATCGTCTCGGTCTGCGTGGTGGCCGTCACCATGGTCATCAGCGTCACCGCGGCATTCGCGCTTGCCCGCATGAAGTTCTGGGGCTCGGCGACGCTCGCGACCGGCGTGTTCCTGACCTATCTGATCCCCGACACGCTGCTCTTCATTCCGTTGTTCAAGATGTTCGCCTTCGTGCGTGACACCTTCGGCATCGAGCTGATGAACCACTGGTGGACGCTGATCATCATCTATCCGACGCTGTCGGTGCCCTTCGCCACCTGGATCATGATCGGCTACTTTGCTTCGATCCCGAAGGAGCTGGACGAGGCGGCGCTGATCGACGGCGCGTCGTGGCTGCAGACGCTGACCAAGATCTTCATCCCGGTGGCGCTGCCCGGCATCATCGCCGCCACGATCTTCAGCTTCACGGTGTCGTGGGCGCAATTCCTCTACCCGCTCGCCTTCACGACATCGACCGACCAGCTCGTGCTTCCGGTCGGCATCGTGACGACGCTCATCAAGGGCGACGTCTTCAACTGGGGTCAGATCATGACGGGCGCGCTGCTGGGAGCGGCGCCTCCGCTCATCATCTACGCGTTCCTCATGGATTACTACATCGCCGGCCTGACCGCCGGTGCAACCAAAGGCTAGGCATCATCGACAGGGCAGGGCAACGATGGCTCAGGTAACGCTGCGTAAGGTCGTCAAAAAATACGACGAGGTCACTGCCGTGCGCGGCATCGATCTCGACATCACGGACAAGGAGTTCATCGTCCTGGTCGGGCCATCGGGCTGCGGCAAGTCGACGACGCTCCGCATGATCGCCGGCCTCGAGGAGATCACCGGCGGCGACATCGCGATCGGCGGCGATGTCGTCAACGACGTGCCGCCCAAGGACCGCGACATCGCGATGGTGTTTCAGAACTACGCGCTCTACCCGCACATGAACGTGTACGAGAACATGTCATTCGGCCTGAAACTGAAGCGCACGCCGAAGGACGAGATCGACCGGCGCGTGAAGCAGGCGGCGCAGATCCTCGACATCACCGAGCTGCTGGATCGCAAGCCCAAGCAGCTGTCGGGTGGCCAGCGCCAGCGCGTCGCCATGGGCCGCGCCATCGTCCGCGATCCCAAGGTGTTCCTGTTCGACGAGCCGCTGTCGAACCTCGACGCCAAGCTGCGTGTGCAGATGCGCACCGAGATCAAGAAGGTGCACCAGAAGGTGCGCACGACCACGGTGTACGTGACGCACGACCAGGTCGAGGCGATGACGCTCGCCGACCGCGTGGTGGTGATGAACCAGGGCCTCATCGAGCAGGTCGGCTCGCCCAACGATCTCTATCATTCGCCGGCCACCAAGTTCGTGGCCGGCTTCATCGGCTCGCCGGCGATGAACTTCATTCCCTGCCAGCTCGAGCAGGCGGCGGGTGGGCTACGCATGCGGGTATCGGACAAGCTGTCATTCCCGGTGCCGGCAAGCCGCAGCGCGCGCTACGCGAGCCATGCCGGCAAGACCAGCCTGGTGCTGGGCTTGCGGCCGGAGCACATCATCGAGACGCGTCCGCATGCCGAGCCAGATCAGCACGATTTCGAGCAGCAGATAGAGGTCGTCGAGCCGATGGGTATGGAGACGCTGGTGTATTTCAACATCGGTGGGGCCGAAGTCTGCGGTCGGGTCAGCCCCAACGCTCCGTCCGCGGCCGGCAAGTCCATGAAGCTCCGGGCCGACCTCAGCAACATGCACCTGATCGACGACACCACGGGCAAGGTTCTCTAGGAGTACGGCGATGGGCGCGTTGACGGGCAAGGTCGCGTGGGTGACCGGTGCCGGGACGGGTATTGGTCAGGCCGCGGCGATTGCGCTCGCCAAGGAAGGCGCCACCGTGGTGCTGACCGGCCGGCGCAAGGAGCCGCTGCAGGCGACTGCCGCGGCCATCAAGAAGGCGGGCGGCAAGGCCGAGGTGAAGCCGGGCGACCTGATGAAAGCCAAGGCCGTCACCAAGATTGCCCAGGACATCGAGAAGAAGTACGGCCGCTGCGACATCCTGGTGAATAACGCCGGCCTCAACATCCTCGAGCGCAAATGGAGCCAGCTCACGACGGCAAGTGCGGAGCAGGTGATCGACGGCAATCTTTCCAGCGCCTTTTACTGCGCCATCGCCGTGCTGCCGATGATGCGCAAGCGCAAGGACGGCGTGCTGATCCACACCTCGTCGATGGCTGGCCGCCATCCCAGCACGCTGTCGGGGGCCGGCTACTCGGCCGCCAAGCACGGCGTTGTGGCGATGAGCCACACCATCAACATGGAAGAATGCGTGAACGGCATCCGCTCGTGCGTGGTCTGCCCCGGCGAGGTGGCGACGCCGATCCTCGACAAGCGGCCGGTCCCGATCACGCCGGACGAGCGCAAGCGGATGGCGCAGTCGGAAGATGTGGGCGACCTCGTGCGGTATGTCGCCTGTCTGCTGCCGCACGTCTGCATCAACGAGGTCTGGATCACCCCGACCTGGAATCGCGGCTACATCGCCAACCTGCAGCGCACGACGAAGTCCTGACATGACGGTCACCATCAAGGCGAAGGCGCTCGAGGCCTTCGTCGCCGATATCTTTTCCGCCGCCGGCTGCTCAAAGGAGGAGGGCGGTCGGATCGGCCGCTATCTGGTGAGCGCCAACCTGTCGGGCCACGACAGCCACGGCGTGGTGCGCGTGCCGCGCTATGCCAGCCAGAAGAAAGCCGGATCGGTCGTCGCCGACGTCACCGTCGAGGTCGTCGTCGACACGCCGGTGATCGCGGTGATCGACGGCAAATACGGCTTCGGCCAGACGGTGACCCCGCAGGCGGTGAGGATCGGCATCGACAAGGCCAAGAGGAACGGTCTTGCCGCGGTGACCTTGCGCAACGCGGGCCATGTCGGCCGCGTCGGCGACTGGGCCGAGATGGCGGCGGCCGAGGGGCTGGTTTCGGTGCACTTCGTCAATGCGGCGGGCAGCGTGCTGGTAGCGCCATACGGCGGCGTCGACCGGCGCTTCTCGACGGCGCCCTATTGCGTCGGTATTCCGCGCCCCGGCCAGGATCCGCTGGTGCTGGACTTTGCGACGTCGATCGTCGCCGAAGGCAAGGTGCTGGTGGCGAGCCAGGGCGGCAAGAAGGTGCCGGACGGCGCGCTGGTCGGACCCGACGGCAGGCCGAGCGCCGATCCGCACCTGCTGTATGGCGACTACACGCCGACCGGGCCGCGCAACCATGCCCAGGGGACAGGGGCGATCCGCGCCTTTGGCGACCACAAGGGCTCGGGACTCGCCTTCATGTGCGAGATGCTCGGTGGGTCGTTCTCAGGCAACGGCGCCACCGACCCCAAGCGCGGCAAATTCGCCAATGGCATGCTGAGCTTTTATCTCGACCCCAAAGTGTTCGATCCCGAGGGCTTCTTCCCCAGGGACATCGCGAGGTATGTGGCGTTCGTGAAAAGCTCGCGGCCGGCCGAGCCGGGCGGCGAAATCCTGGTGCCGGGCGAGCCCGAAGCGCGGATGCGCGCCAAGCGCTCGGCGGAGGGCGTGCCGCTGCCCGACGACACGTGGGCCGCCATCGTCGAGACCGCGCGGTCGGTCGGCCTCGACGAGCGGCGGATCCAGCAAACCACGATGTAGGCTCTAGCGGCCGGCTACTTTCTGCAGGCGGTAGACCTTCCCCAGGATCGGATCGTCCATGAGCGGCAGGGCCGTGTAGTCATGGTGCAGCATGCCGACCAGCCGCTCCATCAACGGCGGGCTCACCACAGTGGCCGAGAGCTGGTCGAGGAAATACTGATCGGCATCCCATAGCCGCACGATCGCGACGTCGTAGCCGAGCTCGAATGCGTGATCGATTTGCTGCCTCAGCGCCGCCACCTGCTGCTCGGGCGAGCGTGCGGGATGCATCAGGACGCCGCCGATCAGGCCGATCCGCTTGAACTTCGGAACGGCCTGCGGCGCCGGGCCGACGTCGTCGATCTCGGGATCGACCTTGCCCCAGCGCGCCGCGGCATAGGTCGAGGCCCAGTCGAAATCGTGGATGACGAACACGGTGCGGCTGGGATCGGCCTTGGCGCCAAGCCGATCGATGGCGCCGAGCCAGGCGCTGTCCAGGCCGCGCTGCGGGGCGAGGCTCCAGACATTGTAGGCGAGCAGCAGCACCGAGAGGCCGGCGAGTGTCGCCACGCCCCGCCTGGCCCAGCGGCGCTTCGCCGGCACTAGGACCAGCGCCCAGCCCACGGTCAGCCAGGCCATGACGTTCAACTGCATCTGCGGGTCGTGCGGCTGGGCGTAGAGATTGAACACCTGTCCCGCGACTAGCGTGCCGCCGAACACCGTGGCCACCGCCCGCGCGCGATTGTCGTTTCGCGCCCGCCACAGCAGGCGCAGCGCCACGACCGCGACGGCAATTTCGCTGCCGATCGTGAAGATGCGCCACAAGTCCCAGCCGGGGATGCCGGGCGTCTGGGCGAACCGCATGCCCATGAGATATGCCGCCAAGCCATCGGTCAGGTAGTAGGCCTTGATCCACGAATAGCCGCTCCAGGCTGAAACGACTGCCTTGCCCGTCCACAGAAGGTCGAGGGCGCCGGCACAATTCGGATGGCCGCGTGTAATCAGAGCCGCGGCGAGGGCCGCCACGGCCATGCCGATGAGGAACAGGCCGATCCACAAGAAACGCCGCGTCAGCCGGGTCTCGCAGAGCCAGAGCCCCGCCAGCATGGCCGGCAGCGTGGGGAACATCAGCCGCCATTCGAACAGCCAGCCGATGCTGAACAGCAGCGAGACGGCCACGACGCGCACCGCGGTCGGCCGCGCAAACCACAGCGCAGCCAGCGCCATCGCCGCGAACATCACCGTGTAGCTCGGCATGATGTCCTCGTTGATGATGGCGAGGAACAGGACATCGTTGCAGGCGATGTGGAACAGCCCGGCGGCCCACGCGATCGCGCGGTCGTCGGTCAGCCGCCGTACCAGCAGATAGACGACGCAGAGGCAGAGGCTCGCGCTCACCGCATTGAGGATGGTGAGCTGCCGGCGCGGATCGCCCGCGAATACGCCGAGGAGATCGAGCAGGCGGCAGCCCGCCCCGTACACCGGGTAGAAGAAGTAGTTCGAGGGATAGAGCGGCGCATGGGCAGGATCGGCGATCCATGGCGCAAGCTCGATCGACTTGAACACGCCGTTGCCGGTGATGCCGCCCTGTGCGTTGTCGAGCCACAGGATCAGGGCGATCAACAGGGCGAGGCTGCCCGCGAAGAGCAGAGTCAGATCGGGCAGATAGCCCCGCTTTCGGCTGGAAGGGCGGGCGGTTTCGGCGGCGAAGAGCAAGGCGGCGGATAGAACCATCCTTGAGCGGCCCCTGGCAATCTGGCTCAATCGGCTCGCGGGGGCGAGATGCAGTTGAAGGTCAACGGCAAGGCGTACGAGCTGCAGGTCGAGAGCGACATGCCGCTGCTCTGGGTGTTGCGTGACGAGCTCGGCATCACGGGCCCGAAATATGGCTGCGGCATCGCGCAGTGCGGGGCCTGCACGGTGCATGTCGACGGCGTTGCCGTGCGCTCTTGTTCCTTGCAGGTCGGCGACGTTCAGGGTGAGGTGACGACGATCGAGGGCCTCGGCGCACCGGGCGCGCTGCACGCCGTCCAGCAGGCCTGGATCGACCATCAGGTCGCGCAATGCGGCTATTGCCAGTCCGGGCAGATCATGGCGGCCGCCTCGTTCCTGGCCGCCCATCCCGACCCGACCGACGAGGCGATCGACCAGGCGCTGTCGGCCAATCTCTGCCGCTGCGGCACCTACGTTCGCATCCGCCGGGCGGTAAAGGACGCCGCCAAGCGGCTGCGTGAGGCCAAGCCATGAGCAGCATCGGCACCATCGCGCGCCGCACGCTGTTGATCGGTTCGGCCGCCGTGGCGGGGGGCCTGGCCGTTGGCGTCTATCTCTACAAGCGCTCGCTGCCCAACCCGCTGCTCAAGGACCTGAAGCCCGGTGAAGTGGCCTTGACGGCGTACCTGCGGCTCGACCAGTCGGGGGTCACGGTCATCACGCCGCACGCCGATGTCGGGCAGGGCGCCTATTCGGTGCAGGCCGCCCTGGTCGCCGAGGAACTCGATCTTTCCTGGCAGGACGTCAAGGTCGATCCCGGCCCGGCGAGCACGGCCTACTACAATCGCGAGGTCGTTGCCGACACGCTGCCGGTTCCGGGTACGACGGAGGGCTGGATCGGCAGCGCGGTGCGCTTGGCGAGCGACGCTGGCGGCAAGATCCTCGGCCTGCAGATCACCGGCGGCTCGAGCACGGTGCCCGACAGCTACGACAAGCTGCGCCTCGCGGGCGCCTTGGCGCGTGAACTGCTGCTGCGGGCGGCGGCGCAGAAGACCGGCTTGGCGCGCTCGAAGCTCACGACCATGAACGGCGCGGTGGTGATGCCTGACGGCAAGACGTTGAGCTATGCCTCGCTCGCCGAGGCGGCGGCCAAGATCGATCCACCGGACAATGTGAGGCCCAAGCCCGAGGCGCAATGGCGCTACCTCGGCAAGAAGATGCAGCGCGTCGACATGCTGGCCAAATGCACCGGCACACTGACCTACGGCATCGATGTCCGGCTGCCCGGCATGGTCTATGCCACGGTGCGCACCAACCCGCGGCTGGGCGGCCCGATGAAGAGCTACGACGCTTCGGCGGCCCAGACCGCAAAAGGCGTGCTGAAGATCGTGCCGATCACCGGCGGCGTCGGCGTCATCGCCGACAACACCTGGCGCGCTTTCAAGGCGGCGGACCTGATCAAGTTCGATTGGGGCCCGGCACCCTATCCGCCGACGACATCAGCATTGTTCGACACGGTCGCGCAATCGTTCATCCCGGGCCGGCGCGAGATTCGCCTCAAGGACGACGGCGACGTTGAAAAGGCGATCGCGGCCGGCATGCCGCTCGACGCCGAATACCGGGTGCCATTCCTGGCCCACGCGCCACTCGAGCCGATGAATGCCGTGGCGCAGCTCAAGGACGGCCGGCTCGACATTTGGACGGGCACCCAGGTGCCGATGTTCGTCGTCCAGCAAGCGGCCAACGCGGCCAAAATCTCTGCCAATGCCGTTCGCGTGCATGCGCAATATTCGGGCGGCAGTTTCGGCCGCCGGCTGGAGACCGACTACGTGACGCAAGCCGTCGAACTCGCGGTCGCGTTCCCCGAACGGCCGATCAAGATGACGTGGACCCGCGAGGAGGATTTCACGCACGACATGCCGCGTCCGGCCGCGATCGCCCGCGCCCGCGGTGCGGTGAAGGATGGCAAGGTCGACGCTTACGACCTCTCGATCGCCTGCCCCGCGGTCAACGCCTCGCAGATGAGTCGCCAGGGCCTGCCGGCGATGGGCCCCGATCCGGCGATGGTTGCCGGCGCCTTCGACCAGCCGTTCGGCATCCCCAACTATCGCGTCACCGGCTATCGCGTGCCCGAGACCGTGCCGGTGAGTTCGTGGCGCTCGGTCGGTGCCTCGGGCAACGGCTTCCTGCACGAATGCTTTCTCGACGAGTTGATCCATGCCGCCAATGCCGATCCCTTGATGGAGCGTTTGCGGCTGTGCTGGCACGAGCCTTCGCGCAAGGTGCTGGAGGCGGTGGGCGAGATGTCGAAATGGGGAAGCACCGTCGGCAAGGACCGCGGCCGCGGCATCGCCTACACCTATTCGTTCGGCGTGCCGGTTGCCGAGGTTGTCGAAGTCACCAACACCCCGCGCGGCATCCGCATCGACAAGGTGTTCGTGGCGGCCGAGGTCGGCAAGGTGCTCGATCCCGACAATCTCGAGAGCCAGTTGCAGGGTGGCGTTATTTGGGGCTTGGGCCACGCCATGAATGCCGAAACGACCTACGAGGACGGCGTGGCGCAGCAGACCAATTACCACGCCTACGAGGCGATGCGGCTCTATCAGGCGCCCGAGATCGAGGTCAGGGCGCTCACCAATACGAGCCAGATCCGCGGCATCGGCGAGCCCGGCGTGCCGCCTGCCGCGCCGGCGCTTGCCAATGCGATCTTCGCCGCCACCGGCAAGCGCATCCGCGAGCTGCCGCTCGGCAAGCATATCCGGTTCGTCTGAGGCGCAGGATGATTCGCGCCCTTGCCGCCATCCTGCTGACGCTCATTGCCTGGCCGGCGCTGGCACAGGACGCAAGTCTCGCGGCCTGGGCCAGGGTCTACGAGGTACTGTCCCATCCGCGCTGCGCCAATTGCCATGTCGGGCCCGACAATGTGCCGATCTGGTTCGAGCCGGGGAGTGCGGCTGAACCACGGCCGCATGGCATGAACATCAATGCCGGTCCGAGCCGGGTCGGCGCCGAGACCATTGCCTGCAGCACCTGCCACCGTGAGCGCAACTCGCCCAGCCGGCACGGCGCGCCGGGCGCGCCCAACTGGAAGCTGGCGCCGGTCGAGATGCAGTGGTTCGGCAAGACGAGCGCGGAAATCTGTGCGCAGCTCAAGGATCCGGCGCGCAACGGCAACCGCGCCCTGGACGCAGTGGTCGATCACGTCGCCCATGACAAGCTCGTCGCCTGGGGCTGGGCGCCCGGGCCCGGCCGCGCGCCTGCGCCCTATTCGGCGGCGGAGACCGCCGCCTATCTCAGGCAATGGAGCGCCGCTGGCGCTCCCTGTCCGCGGGAATAGCCCGTCCTAGGCCGGCCTCTTGCGGCCTTCGATGGCGAGTTGCCGGCGGCCGAAATAGTGGAAGGTCGCCTCGATCGAGCGCTTCTTCAGGCGGTAATCGTGCGCCTCGCGGGCCAAGTCCGGCGGCAGCGGCTTTATTGGCGCCACGGCTTCGGCCATGAGCTGAAGCTTGGCCGCGCGCTCGATGAAGATCGAGAGCACGCAGGCCTCCTCGATGGTCTCCGTGGCGCAAAGCTGGCCGTGATGGGCGAGCAGGATGGAGCGCTTGTCTCCCAGCGCCTCGTTGATGATGCGCCCTTCCTCGTCGCCGACGGGTGGACCGGGCCAGTGTGGCAGCCAGGCGCAATCGTCGTGGAACATCGAGGTGTCCATGTGCGCCACGGTGAGCGGCCGGCCGATCATCGACAGCGCCGAAATGTGCGGCGGATGGGTATGGACGATGGCGTTGACCTTGGGGCGATGGCGATAGATCCACAGATGGAAGCGATTGGAGGGATTCACCATGCCGTCGCCTTCCAGGATGTTCAGATCGTCGTCGACCAGCACGATGTTGTTCGCCTCGGCCTCGTCGAAGCCGAGGCCGAAGCCCAGCATCCAATAGGTGCCGGGCTTCTCGCCGCGCACGGTGATCTGGCCGGCCAGCGCTGATTCGTGGCCTTCGCTGGCAAGAATGCGGCAGGAAAGGGCAATCTTCTCGCGCAGCGACCAGGGCGGCGGGGCCAGATGGCGGCCTATCTCGCCCTCGGTTCGGGCGTAGTAGGCGGCCTTTTCGCGAATGACGGGCGGCATGACAGCGCTTCCTTCGATGTCTCAAGGACAAGTCCGAAGGCGACGATAGCCGGATTTCAGTCCCGGCGTCTCATCTCCGAGACTGGGACCTGCTAGCGCGGCTCGTCGACGGGCTGCCAGGTGCGTGCATCGTCCCTCAGGGCGACCTGCACGAAGCCGCCCCAGGCGGCCAGCAACAGAAGGAATGCGTAGAACCAGCGCATGCGAGCGCCTCCGTACGCATCGGATGATAACTCACGCGACTCTTCGGCCTGAGCGGCGAGGTGTATCAAATGTTCGCGGCGTCACGAAAAGGACGGAGGAAATGCTGGCGCTCCCTACGGGAGGCAGCGAGCCAATTTGAGAAACGCAATAGCGTAAGGCTTTTAGCCGCTTTCTTCGAGCGCGAAGAAGTGTGTTTCGTACCACCGATGCGTACCACTGCTGCGAATCCTCAGGCAAGTCCCGAGAGAGCCACGACCGGGGCCGTGGTAGGCTCGGGCATGCGACATCGGAAAGCATGGGTGGTCACGCTGACCAACGAGCACGGGTCCTTTGTTCTAGCCCTCTGGAAGCCGCAGCTTGGGGACAAGGAAGTCGCTGAACGGCTCCGAATGCTGCACGGCATGATGTGCCAGTGCATCGGCGAGCAGATTAGCCGATTCCGGGAAAGCGGCCCTCTCGGACGCGTCGAGGTACAGAGGGACAGCGACAAGCATGTCAGCATCGTTACTACGTACGAGGCGATCATGGGCACGCATTCCACGATCTTGGAACACAGCGGGGACGATGGTCCGCAGTGGGTCCGATTCAAGCCGACCCCGTATTCGAGGGCAATTTGGAGAAAGCCCATAAAGCCCGGAGACCTTCCGACATTTGAGCCGGTTGAGCTACCCGAGCAACGGTTGGACGTGCTCAACCTGACTCCCATGCGAATCATCCGGCTCAGAAGCGCGCCTTAGTGTGTTGTCGGGTAACACCTCGTTTGGATTGGGTGTTCGCCCGCTTTCCGAGCCGCTGAGAAGCGTTTGGTTACCCCGGCTGGGAGGTCTACGACCGGAGTCTTATGTCAGAAAATGAATCGCGATCCCGATAGGAACGAGCAAGGTGATCAAGCCTATGGCGCGGAAAGCCTTGAACGCGAGGATCGCGGGTAGCCATCCCAGCAGGATACCGGGCCAGCCCCAAATGAGGCCGCACACCCCCCACACAAGGATTGCCCCGACAAACGCGACGATTGCCACCAGAACGTCAAACCACTCCGGAGCCTGATACGCGTTGTTGTCACCGTTTGCTACGTAGTGAGCTAGAGCATCCCGGATCGAGGTCGCCACCTTCTCTACAGTATCGAAGCTCCCGGTCGTCGGGACGTATCTTCCCATGATGTCGGGGAAGTGATCGCGGACCGAGAAGCCACTTCCGTAGACGTTCACGTCGAGGCACGCGAAGGGTTTCCGTAGGCTGGCGTAGCCTCCGATGTTCAATTGAAACGTCTTGCTCAGATGCGATGCTGGAGGGTCGGAGAACGTCATTCTGACTCCCGGCGGACAAGCGTCGGCTATCTCCCGAATCTTCTCGCGCATCTCATGGACGTTGCGGTCGAACTGCTGCTGGTATTCGTAGGAACGGCGCTGCTCAGCTTCAGCCATTGCGGTCTGTACTGCCTTGGTCTGCGCGACTGCGGCCGCCAGTTTTTCTCGCTCCCCCATGTGTGTAGAGTGCCGGTTGTACTTATCGCAATCAAGGCTATCGGGGTCGGTGCCGGAAGCGGGCCGGGTCCTCAAAGGTCCCGGCCCAAGCGCCGGCCCGATCTGCGCGGGCCTCGGATTCGACCGACCGGTACTCCTCGCCGTACCCAGTCGCGACGATGGCCCAGCCTGACCGAACCATGGCCCAGCCCAGATCGAGATCGCCGATGTAACAGTGCGCCAGAAGGCGACGGTACCGGTCGAGTTTATCCCCCTCGCAGCGTACCTCCCGGCCGGCTACGAGCGCGGTAAGGGCCCGGGTGGCCTCCGCTGCCGCAGCCGTATTCGGTGCCGTCCCTGAGGCAGTTCTGACTCGTCTCGAACGCATCTATGTTCAACAGACGTACCCGGCCCTGTTCGAGAGCGATGGTGTCACCATCGACGATCCGAGGATGGCCGGACCACGTCTCGGCGAATGCGAGACTGGGAAGCAGCAGGAACAGGATCAACCAGCGCATCGCCGCGTCTCGTCAACCGGGCGGATCAGGCAGGCCCATTTCGTGAAGGTACGTTAGGAAGTAGTGACCTCGGACGGTGATCGAGGCCATGAACTTCCCATTCTGTGGCGGTAGTTCCATACCCAAGCCGGTTTGAAGCAAAAATGCCGCCCACTGATCGAACGTCTGACTGCCATGAATGCCGGGAAACTGTGTCTGCGCTTCGGCAAAAATCTGCCGAATGATGTCTGTTGGGACACCGCCCGGCCTATTCGCGGCACGCAGCGCCCGGACTTGGCTCCCGAAGATGATCCGGTAGATGCGCTCGAACGCAAGTTGGATGTTCGTGGACGCATGATGAGCGACAAGCAGATCAATTTTCGTCTTATCGTCGGGCGCGGCTAGAAACTTAGGATCGGCCCGGATGCTGGCCTCGACTTCCCGGTGCATGAACTGCGCACTCGTAAGCGCCGGTGGTGGCGTCTGTGGCCCGGTCGGAAGGTTGATCGTGGGCTCGGTGCGTTCGAGCGGACCTTTGGCAGCGCCCTTGATGTTTGCGGTCGCCGCCTCGGCCGCTGCTTTGTTCTGCTCGGGCGCTCTGGTCTTGACCTTGAGGCCCCAAAAGCCCCACGACTCCGTATCCAAAATCACTCGGCTGATCTGCTTCCGAAACAAGACCATGAACATCAGGGTGATCCCCAGCACGGCGACCAGTATCTGCTCGCCGCTCATCGGAGCGTCCCGTGCTCGATGGCGTAGTGCAGCAGCCATTGGCCGACGTAGCCTTGGCCTCGCTGGTCGCAGAACTCCTTGAACTGCCGGGCGGTGACCGGCACCGGTACAGGCCGCTCGCCGACCCGCTCGCGCTCCATGTTCGACTGACGCTGCTGGCTGATCCACCCGTCGTAGGTGGCCGGAATCCCGGAAACGCCGAGGGCCAGAAACGCCGGGTACTCTACATTGGTGATCACGGGGTAATAGTTGTTGGTGTGGTACTGGGACATGCGTCCTCCTGCTTGGGGGGCCAATTGTCCCGCGCTTTGCATGTGAACAGCCACCGAATTTGGGTTGTATTCGTGAGGGGCGCTCTCGGCGGGTCTGCGCCGGCCCAATCTGCGGCATGGTCTTGACCGCCTAAACCGACCGTCCCAGAATCCGCCTGCCACTGGGGGGAGAACATGAAGCAGATTCTACTATTGGCGATGCTTTGCCTCGCCGCGTGCGCCACCACTGAGAACTACGAAAAGGTATTGAGCAGTTGGGTGGGTTCTGGCGAAGATTCGCTGATCGCTTCGTGGGGGCCGCCTGATTCCTCGTACCAGTCCGGAGAGACCAAGTACCTGACCTACGCGCGGTCAAATACCTCGTACGTGCCGGGCGTGGCTCCGACTTACCAGACGACGTGTTCGTTCGGGATTTGCAGGACGACACCCATCGGAGGCTCGCCCGGATACGCAGTGAACTCCAACTGCAAGACTACGTTCACCGTCGTCGGGAGCAAGATCACGAACTGGCGCTGGCAAGGGAACGACTGCACAGCCTGATGGGAGTCAATCTCCCGATCTGGAGACCCTCCGCTGATCAAGTCGGCGAAGCGACTGTTAGGCTTATGAGTCAATGAAGTCTGCCCGTACAAGCCGAGCCCGGGCCGGAGCCACCGAAGTAGCCCCGGCCCCAGAGATCGCGTCTGGCGGGCTCAGGAATCGATTCTAGACTCGCCCTAGATCAGGACGTGGAACGACTTCAGCAACAAGATCAGGACGACGATGGATTCGACGCTGATCGTGATCGACGGTGCGAACTTGAACATGATTAGACCTCCTCTCAGCCCCAACAGTAGGGGCCATAGCGACGGTTGCTAGACCGTGCAGCCGAACTGGCTCTTGGTTTGAACCACCCCCGAGCAGGATGCCGGCAGAAGCGGGTCCGCGTCGTTGACGTTGAAGACCTGAGAGGGTGATTTCTGGTGCATGTCTTCGGAGAGGGTTGCGCCCGGCCATCGCTCGCGCTGGGGGCGCATGGGCACCTTCCCGGGGGGTGGTCTGCGAATCCTCGCGGGGTCGCACTGAGTCACACTACTTCGATAGTCCGTGAGACCGGCGATATTCGTCTACCATCTTCGGAGAGATATCTTCGGGGTAGCAAAGAGGTCTGGCGCCGCCGGGGCGGCTATAGGCGCTACGCTTGCCGCAACTGCTGCCATTGCTCGCGCGATTGTACGGGCACGGACAACTACCGGAGTAGGCTTTGATCGAGTCTCGAATCATCATCTGACGAACGTCGTCGTCGGAGATGCGCTGAGCAACAGCGGACGAGACCCAAATCGCGGCTACCCCACATAGCACCGCAATCGTTCGGCTGATCATGTTCACCACAGCAGGATAGCGGAGTCAGTGAGGCGGCCAAGACCGGGGTGTATGCCTACCGGCGAGGATTGCGATCCACGTACATCTTCTCGTTCACTGAGATCATCCAGACCATCGCGAAGAAGCATAGGCCGGGCAATATGAGCAGCAGCAGCCACAAGCCGCTCCACCCTGCGAAGTCGAGAAGCATACGATCCACCCCGACCCATCCGGTAGAATGCACCGGTGACAAGTCGAGAATGTAGAGGATGTCGCCGATCCTGTAAGGCGACCAAATGCCAAATCGCAGGTAGGTGTACGCGTTCCAAGCGACCAGTGCCAAACCGCAAAGGAGCGAGCCGGTCAGCACCGTAGCCGCTAATGCTGCCGCATACTGGATGCACCAGACTTGGAGCCCCTGTATCCGGGAGGAGACCTTTCGGGCTCTCTTGAAGCTATCCATCATGCCCAGCCCGAACACCAGAGCAGCGCCGAGAACGAACCAGTAACCACCCCCAATGCGTTCCATCTCTAGTTCTCGTGGTTCTTTCGCCAATCAGCCGGACGCTTGAACTCGCCCGCCCAGAGGCCGCGCTTGGCCTCGCGGGCTTCGGCTTCCTCGCGGTCGAAGTCGTGACCGAGATAGCTAACCGCCCATCCCGATCTGACCATTTCCGCATTCAGATTCACGTCGCCCGCGAAACAAACCACGAGGGACCGCCCGTACCGGTCGCGCTTTCCGCCTGCGCACGTCACGTCGCGCCCATCTATCAACTTCTCTAGTTGGCGAGTCGCGTTCTTTCCGCAGTCATATTCGGCATGGTTGGGGTCGTAGCATTTCTGCTTTCCCTCGGGAGCATCCATGGAGATCAGCCGGAAGTGAGTTGGCCCCATTGCGAGCGTGTCGCCGTCCACGATGCGCGCCTGCCCGTGCCATTCCTCCGCATGTGTAGTAACCGCGAACAGCGACAGCAGAAGCGCCATCCATAGGACGCGCAAGGTCAGTGTCTCCGCGTCAGGATAATGAGCGCAAAGAGAGCCACGACACCGAGGATGATCCAGACGATGGGCTTACTTGCGGGAGACTTCTTCTCGACGTGCACATTCATCTGTCCGGATTCGGTCTTCATCGAATGCTTAATATCGAAATCGACGCCATCTTGATTGCTCATCTTCTGAGTCGTACTGAGGAGCCGGTTGATGTCGGAGTCCGCGTTCACCCCGTCCAACTTTGCCTCTAAGTCTTTCACCCGCAAGCGTAGGGCCTCATCATTCGCCCGGACCGCGAGCTTGTTTTTGTCGTCCGTGCTCAGGTTGGCAAACGATTGGCTCAGAAGGTCGCCTGCATTGCGGATCGCAGGAAGAGAACCGCCGCCGCCTTCCGACTGAGGCTTTTGGTCGTTGGGATCACTCATAGGTAGGGCTCCTTTAGCGGAGATCGTGGCATAGACCTGAGGCAAGTCCACCACATGGGTAAGGGAGGTATTGGGCGGCGTATTCTGAATAAGATGGGCTAGGCGGAGAAGATCGGCATCCAACTGGCGGAGTGAGTCCTTTGCCTCTCGATCCGCAACAGCGCGGAGCAGCGCTTGCGCGGCCTTGGCGTCATTGTTGGCGAGCCACGTAAGCGTGCCTTGGAGGGACTCGGGTAAGGCAAACTCACGATCCTGACCAATGTAGATTTTGATCTGGTCGCGTATCGCAACGATGTTGTTTAGGTACCGAATCGTAAAGCTCTGCCTTGGCGTCTTTCGGGTCCGGTCCCTCAGGTGCTTCACCAGCATGTACTTGTCGTCCGCACTGAGCACGTGAGGCAGCAGCAGGATCAGCCGTTCGATGGTCGTAGCGGCCATCCCCTGAATACCGGCCTTCCAACTCGGATAGGATTTCTCCGCGTACTCCCTAGCGCGGCTTCCATGCTCGCGCTCATAGCGGTGAAGCAGTTCGGAAAGCGCTCTTTGGTCGAGTTTGAGAAACATCGGGCGGATCAGGTGATCCAGTCCAAGGTATTGCCGCGTCACCCGGCTCTTGTCGGTGTCCCTGCTGGAGCGACTCCCGTAGCTCCGGCTCGATCTCCGATAGCGTCGATATCCCACTAGGTTGCCCCCAAGGGGGAATATTCCCGCGTCCAACAGGGCCACGCAAGACTGGCCTTGCGATATGAGGTCGAGAATGATGAGCCAAGTTCCATCCCGGTATGTGGCCCGGAAAACGGGGCAGAACTTCGTCGAGATTGTAAAGCTCAGGTAAAGTTCGCCTACAGGGCGTTTCCGCAAGTTTCCGGATCGCTCCTGCGGGGCTATTCTGGGCCGGGGAGGATCTGATGGATTTCTCAGTGGTGTCGGCGGGGTGCACCCGTGCATTGGAGATGTCCAAGGGGGACGAAAAGCCCAATGGGTATCGCTCGATCCGATTCAGTCTCAGGCGGAAACGCTTTGGCGGGACGTGGCTCAGGTTGAGAAGCGGCGGTGAACTCCTTGGGTCGCACGCATGGTCCATCGATCTCAACATGAGCGAGATCGAAAAGGACTGTCCTTGGAAAGGTATCGCCTCGGTGCATCGGAAAACGCGTCCAGATGACAATGAGGATTTTGATCTACTGGCGATTGCGCTGCGAGTGTCCCGGGAAGAAATGGACGAGTGCTGGAGCGCGCTAATGAGAGGCATGGTGCCGAAGACCATCGATATCGACCTGCGGGAAGAGGCACCCCAAGTCGGCTGGAGCATGACCCACCCGTACGACCACGAATGGAACGACATCGACCACCGGGACGTAGAGGTCGAATCCGCATCAATCCATTACGAACCAGAGATCAAGCATGTTCCCGCCGGGACCACAGTGGCGAAGCCGCTTTGGGAGAAATGGCCCCCGTACATCGTGGGACTACTCGCGGCGATCCTCGTCGTGCTGTTGGTGAAGCGTTAGTTGAATGAACAAACGTCCGGGGAGAAAAATCCGTGCGTCTTATGAGAGCCTTGCGCCCAGCCATCGCGTGCCACATGGGCGCACTGGCCTCCCCCCCCGGGGAGACATGGGCGAACGCGCTCGCGAATGGCACCTAGCCCCCTCCGCCTGATTGGCGCGCGTTTTCTATTCGTCGAGCCTTAGGCATTCATGTATCGCGGCTGAGTTGACGTGCGAGGTAGAATGCATGCCTATCAAAGAAAAGACGGTCGAACTAAATCTCACGACCGAAATGTCGAACCTACTTTCTGTGTACTTTCGATGCCGAGCCTCAGTGTGGGCTCCAACACCGCATGAGGAGGCGCAACTCGGATTCGATGCGAGAATAGATGCCGCCGGCTTCGCTCTCTTGATCCAGTACAAGCACGCACGCTTGCATCGGCGCGCCGGAGAGTGGCGGTTCGACCTAAACGAGACTGTCGGTCAGGATCAGCACAAGCGACTATGCGACCGCGCCAATGCGGGGACACCGACGCGCTATGCCCTTCCGCTGTTCGATGACTATCAAGTGATCCGTGACAATGTGCGGACCGGCAACTTGTGGGGATTGCCGCTGGTCTATTGGATCGATCCCCGACAAATACCGTTTCCGAACAACGGGGTTGGAAGGCACACACTTGGCGTTGGAGTGAATCCTCCGCACAGTCTCGCAATCTATTCCGATCCGCTCAGATTCAAGGCCGAAAAAATTGGCGTCTTTCCCATTTTGCGAGAGATCGCGGAGAAACTGAGAGCCACGGAACCGGACCGTGCGGCAGTGGTGGCGGCATTCCTCCATCCGACCGAGACGGCGATGGGCGAAAGCCTCCGGAACCGCCCGACGATGACGGCGGGGATGATGATGGTCGGGGAACCGGGCTCGTGGGCTTCCACCTAGATTAGGCGATTCACTAGCCTAGGAACGGACGAGTGGTGCTTGCACAAGGGTTACGCCTCAGTGGATCGGTGCTCCAAGCCAGTTCCTGATCTGCTTCGTGTATTCGTCGGGGAATCCGAGGCGGCGTCCTAACTCGGCAACGCGGAGTACCAACGCTGGGTCCGTTTCACCGAGTTCGGGATTTTTCAGCGCGTAGATTTCCGTGACGAGGAGTTGCCCTTTGGACGTTCTGGCAAATGCGCCGCGTCGCTCTTTGATGCCGGGTGAGCCTTGGTCTGCATCCAGCTTGGTCAAAGCGGTGGCATCGATATCCCACACGGCACCGTAGACTTCCCGGCCGAGCGCATGGACCACGCTTGCGCCCACCGGGCCAAAAATGATCCGACGACCCGTGCACCGGGCGGTGCAAACGAACTTCGGGTCGGGGTACCGGGCACGGACGACCGCGTCGTCCATGGCTTCATCGTAGATGAACAGCATGTGTCGGCCGCGTTCGGGGCGGATCACGTCGCCCATCACGTGCAGCAGGGGATTCGGCTGATCTACCATACAATACCTCCTACCCATGGATGAGATCGTAATGGGGGCCTCTCTGGTTCGTGCGTGGTCTCCAGAAATAGGGCCCATAGAGTCGATTCCGCCTCGGGGGCACCTTTGGGCTGTCCGGCCGCCAAATCCGCCTAGGCGAGTCACTGCGAGGCTCTGGGAGGCCAAAGGCGAGATCATCTCCCGGCGCTACAGGTGCCGGGGTGCGGTGGCCGGGGCATGACGTGTCCGGGAGCCTCCCGGTCGAGCCTAGGCGATTTCGATGGGGATGTAGGCCGGGCTCCACTGATCTAGTCGGTCCGGGTAAGGAAGGCGCCTCACCAGATCGACGAGGCTGGTACCGAGCAGATCATCTGCAAACCGGAGCATCGCCTCATTCTGTCGGAAGAACGATTTTGCCCGGGCAACTCGGGCAAGGAAATCGGGATGGTTCGGCCGAATGACAGCGGCGGCAATCAGTGCCGCCGCCGAGGACCGCGCGACGCCGGCCCGGCAGTGGACCGCCAGCACGCCGCCTTCGCCGGCCCAGCCTCTTGCGAATCCGATAAGCGCTTCGATGTCGGACTTCCCCGGTGCCACCAAATTCTCGGTCGAGTGCTGGCAATCGTCGAACTCCAGCCGGAGAACTTCCCGGTCACCGAACAACACCGCCGGCAATCGCCCGGACTCCGATTTGCTGAGGATCGAGATCACTTTCCGGACTTCGAACTGCTCCAATGCTTGGTCGAGATGACGAAGCGACGAGATCACGATGCCTGATTTCGCTCTCGTCCTCGGCCCGGACTCTCGTTCGCTCATGATCACCAATGGTCCAACCCATTTCTCTTTTACTGACCGCCAGTTTCATCCAACTCACGTCCGTCATGAGTCTCCGTTTGGCAACTGTCGAGATTTTCTTCGAAATCGATCTCTATTTCTTGGGAAATTGCGTTCGATTTTTCCTTTCTGAGTCTAATTTCCAGACGAAGCCCCATTAATCCCCTCACAATTAGAGCCAGATAAGCGCTCTCTATGTCTGGGCACTATGCTGGCGGTGAAACTCGTCCACGATTTGATAGGCGAGTTCCTCGGGATCGAAGAACATCTCACGCAAGTAGAGTTCGTAGTCGATGTCCTCCTTCCTCATCATCCACCCGAACGCACCCGAGACGGTGATCTCCGCGTGGTAGGTCTTTCTGGAAGCGAGCCGAGGATCGTTGCCCTGTCCGTGCCAGTAGCCAAGAATCTGCTTCTTGCCGGGTACGCTTGCGGGGTCTTTGCAGAAGTCCACGATGAGGCGATCTGCTTTCACGGACGGGCCGCCATCACGTTCCCATTTGATCCGAACCGAGCGCTTGGAAGAGGAGATCACGAACCAGAACGGTGCGGGCCCCATACGAGCCAACTCCACATCAAAGCCGGAATCGATTTCTTGGAACCGCTTCGCGTATAGGCCGATCTGTTCTTCCAACTCGTCCATGTAGGCTCTGGCGAGATCGAATCCGTCTGAGGTTTCGAGAAGCCGTTTCCGGATGGCCCGACGCTTGCCGGCTTCTACGCGCTTGTAGATGTCCGCTCGCATGTCGTCGGTGATCAGGTGGGTCAGTCCATCAAACGACCTATTGAAAACGGTCGGGGTAGTGGGTCTGTTGAGCTTGTCCACGATCTGGGCGGCGATCTCCTCTACGGAAAACTTGCTGCGATCACACCAAACCAAGTGCTGGGGATACCATTCCGGGACCGGATACGAGAGGTCCATCCGGATCAGGAACGGGAGCAACGCGTTCTCGGTCAGGTAGTGGTCGATGATCGCGTCTTGTTCGAGCTTCGTGTATCCAGCCTTCCCCCACGGCGGACGATGAACGATCACATTGAGTTTCGTATCTGATCGAAAGGCACGTCGCATCGGACCCATCGCGGCCGAGGCCCCGGTCAGGGCGCGATCCTGCTCTTGGTAGAAGAATGATCGATGGTTGGGGAGAGCCCCGACCAGTTGCCTCACAAAGTCCGAATCCGGGGCGGTGAGAGAGAAGGCAACGTCGAATTGGGGAGAGGCTGTAGGCATCGCCAGAACTCTATCATTGGGACAGGTCTCGCAGCCATTGCTTCCGCCTTCCTCGCAGATTCTCTCGGGTTCCTATGCGCCTCGACCAGAGGGCTGGTCCGCGATCCGTGAGTTTGTGACGCGTGACGCCAATGACGCCCATAACTGATCGATGTGCTTTCAGGAGCCCGGCGCAATAAAGATTCAACGAAGCGCCGGAGGCGAAGCATTCCTGAAGGGAATCATTCTTCTAGCTTCTAAATATTGAACAGGCGTCATCAGAGTCATTCGTGTCATCGATATCGATCCTGTCGAGGTTTTGGACGTGACGCAAAGGATGACGCTAGTGACACCTGCGATCCGCGTGTCACTTCCATGGGGTGACGCCTCCGTGTCGAGCGTCACTGTCAGGAAATGCGTGTGCTACCCTTGAACCGCGCCGGTCATCGACACAGTTTCCCTTTGTGACCGGAATCGAGGAGTCCGGCTTAAATAGAGTTGGAGCGATCCCCACTATCGCGACGTGTACAGATTCAGAGAGGTCTAACAGGCGAGCATTTCGCCATCCTCGAAGGGGCTGGAAAACGGGTGGGGCCGTTTCCAGCCCCGATTCTTTGAGGAAGTTAGACATGTTGATCCCCCTTGAGACCGATGCCTCGATCCCCATCGAGACCATCCTAGAAAGAGTTACTGGCGTCGGCATCGGCGCGACAGTTCACTGGAACAATCAGCGTCGTCGTGTCGTGGCGTCGCTTGACGGCGATGCCACGACCGACCGAGCCCAGAAAGTGTCGCTCGCGAAGACCCTCAGTGATGCCTATCAAATATACTTCGATCTCGGAGACGACACCTCACCGCTTTCCGATGGGCAATCCCGCGAGATCGCCTGCACCTTTCCCAAAGCCCCCACGGTGGATGTCATCCGCGATATCGCCTCTCGGGAATCTGATCCCGAGAAAGACAACGGCCCGGAGGTTCCGCCCGGGATCAATCTGATGGGCAAGACCGGCACGGCCGAAGTTGGTGACGTTCGCGCGTGTGCTCCGGCCGGGTTCGTGCAGTCATACCTCGCGGACTCCACACGTGGCCTTGAACGGCTGGCCGGTGTCGTGGGTCAGGTCGTCGTAAGACACAACGATGGTTACTGGGTGAAGTCGCCAGCCGGCGCGTGGTCGGCGACCACTCAGGGCGCGGCCATCGGCAAGGTCAAATCGGTTTGGCGCGGCCTTCTCAAGAATCAAGGTGTGCGGTGCACGCATGGACACATCGAGGAACTGTTCCGCCGGTCTCTGTTGCCGGTCATCGATGGGACGTTGACCAGTCCGGTCGAGGCCGACTTCGTCGAATATCTGGATCGTGTTTACCTGAACATCAGACTGGCTCCTCGGTTGGAGCCGACCAAGCTCGGGGAAGACGGTCAGTTGATCCGCGAGTTCGTCTTGAGGAACCTGCTCAACGATCACCGTCAGATAGAGCAGGTCGAGGCCGAAGTGAGCGATCCGAAGTCGAAGACCCCGACCCGTTGGGCTCTGAACTGGATCGCCCACATCTACCGGCGGCCCGGAATCGCGCTGCCGACATGTCTCTGGTTGATCAGCGTCGAGCAGGGCATCGGTAAGACCTTGTTCGGTTCGATGCTGGCCGAACTCGTCGGCCAGAGGAACGCGGTTCGCGCGGATCAGTCCGAGATGACTGGCGATTGGAGCGACTGGCTCGTTGGCCGGTCGCTGATCATCGCCGACGAGATCAATGTGACCGAGCGAAAGCAATTCTACGCACGCCAGAAGACATGGATCGGCTCGCGATCGATTTCGGTTCGGCGTCGGGGCGTTGGGACGTGGGAGATTCCAACGATAGCGAACTGGCTATTCCTGACCAACGACCTTCAGCCGATCCGGATTGACGGCGCCGACCGGCGTAACATGCTGATCGCGTCATCAAACGACCGGGACGCGGCTAGAGCGATGATCGAGCGGCTACACCCGATCCTGAACGACCCCGAGCGGTACCGCCATGCACTGGCCGAGTTCGGTGGGTGGCTCGACCAGATCGAGATCGACGCGGCCCTCCTGAGCCGGTCGGTGCCGACCGAGATCAAGGACGACCTGATCGAGTCTACGCAGGACGCGGTCGTTTCGTTTGTGCAGGATCAGGTCGAGCAACGCGCGTGGAGGTCCGGATCGCGGCTCTCGACGGCGGAACTATTCAGCCGGTACAACGTGTGGTGCGACCAGACGAAAGCGTTTGCTGGATATCGCAGCCAATCCCATCTGGTGCAGGGACTGAAGAAGCTCCGCGCTCTGGGGTGGATCGAACATCATCGCACGAGCGACTCACGCGGGTGGGTGCTGAGGTCGGTACCGGGCCAGCCTGAGGCGGCTACGGAGGAGGTCGAGTTCATCACTCAGCCTGTCGTTCAGTTCACCAAGGCCCGAGCACTGATGGAGCGCATGAAGGCTCAGCAACAGGTTCACTAGCTCTCGAACGCACCTACCCGGCGGGGCGCTCCGATTCGACTCCTATCCCTAGGTTTGGCAGCATCGAGACCGGGGGAAGGTGGAATGTCGAACATCCATGCCATTTCTACGATCCGTCGTAGAAAACCGGGCCTCTTGGCGGAGCGCCTGAGCGCAGGAAAGCGGGCGGTCAGTCGCCTACAGCACGTTGAGGGGCGGCTCTCCCGGATTGCGGCCCCGCACGCAGCCCGGGTCGTAGCCCGTATCGTCGATCTCCATGCCGTCGGCCAGAATCAGTACGCGCACTACCGTGCGCTTCTCCAGCGTCTGGACATCCGCCTACACCGGACCTCGTCATCGCCTCTCCAAGGAGCCGCGCGGGCGATCTTTGGGCGGGCTCCATGGGGCACGATCTCGACCTACGCCTGCGCTGCCGGCTGGGTTTGGGACCGGCTACGGCGCGATCTAATCCCACTGGAAGAGATCGAGGCCGTCATCGTACGCGAGGGTGGCGTGGCCGCTTTGGCGAGGCGATATAGGAAGGAGCGCCGGTCGGGTCGAGCCAGCCCAAACAGTTCGAAGGCTGTCTACGGAATCGCTCTAGATGGACTGTCGCGCGCCGGGTTCGTGGTCGGCGATCCAAAGCGCTTGCCGGCGCATGATGCTGTCGCTGTGATCAGGAAAGACACAAAGGGCCGGCGCGAGGTCCTGATCATCGATATGCCCGAGACCCGCGTCCGTGAGTTGGTGATAAGGGTGACGAGGCGGGATCGGCGCACGGGCAAGGCGGCCAAGAGCGCCTGAAATGGGAAGTACCAAGCTATTGCGGGTGATCGAGGATTTCGCTCCGATCCGCTACCGCAGCGCTCATGTTGCGATGGCTCGACCGCGAGAGATCGTCGATCTGCACGAGCGGGGACTGGCCGTAAGGGCGGGATGTCGTCGCCTTGTCGTAGCTGGGGGCCGTGCGACACGAAGTGGATTGGTGATCGAGGTCGCCCAGTCTGTTCGAGATGTGGCCTCGAAGCTCGGCCCCAACTCGCTATTGATCACCGATGAACCCTCGCTGGCTTCCGCGCAGAAAACCGCGATGGCAATTGGGGCGGTCGGGTCACTCGACAAGGTATTGCCGACGACCTTCACGATTCTTCGGTCAGGATCATTTGAAGTTGGCTTGAACTACGAGCCGGCGCTCTCGTCCGAAAAGATCGACCGGCATCGGCTAAAGATAGTGCGCACTGGTGGCATCCGCTGGAGAACCCCTAAAGAGGGCGCTCGCCTGCGGCGCTGGGAGAACCACACGCCGGTCCTGACCTCGATTAAACGGCTCGATCCAAGTCATCCAGCGGCGAAGCAGGGCCGCACTCTATACCCCAGTCGCGTCATCGACCCCGAAGACGCGCCAAGAATATTCGTGTCCGGGCACAATAGTCGGAAGCTGGGCGGAGTAGTGCAGAAGGGACGATGGAAGGGGTTCCCAATTGTCTCGATCACATTGGAGGAACGCCGCAGTTGTCCGCGCACCTGTTCGCTCTGGCACGAATGCTACGGGAACTCGATGCAGTGGTCGAAGCGGCTCCGACATGGACCGAAACTGGAAGCAATGATCGAAGACGAACTCGAGAATTTGGCTGAACGCCATCCGGCAGGCTTTGTGGTCCGCGCTCACGTCCTCGGCGATTTCTATTCGGCCCGATACGTGAAGAAGTGGAAGCGGTGGCTGCGAATGTTCCCGGCGGCTCATGTCTTCGGGTACACGGCATGGGCTCCAGATTCGCCAATCGGCTGCGAGATCGGAGAGCTTGCTGCCAATCAATGGGACCGGTTCGCCGTTCGATTCTCGAATGCCAGCGTAACCGAACAAGGGGCGACGACGGTGTTTGAGCGGCCAGCCAAGATGCACACAGAACTCGGTATCATCTGCCCGGTGCAGGTTGATCGCACCGAGTGCTGCGCTTCCTGCGGGCTCTGCTGGAACTCGAAAACGAATATCGTGTTCCTAGCGCATTGACTCGGGGGAGTGGGAGATATGGAAACGACGTTTCTTGATACAGACGGGATTCGCGAAAAGCTGAAGGTACTCATGAAGGAGTACGACGAGTTCTATTGGGCCGTCGCATGGGGTTCTGACGGCCCAATGGCTGATCGTCTCATGCGGAGGCCGGCAAAGATTGTGCAGGTCGTGTTTGGAACGCATTTCTGCCAAACCGATCCGGAACTGCTGAGGCGGTTGGAGCCTTACCCGAGAGCGAAGGTGATGCCTCAATCAGGCAGCGGCACATTTCACCCGAAGGTATTCTGCTTCCGTCGAGGAACTAAGCTCGCGGCGATCATTGGCAGCGCAAATTTTACAAGGGCTGCGTCTGACAGGAATGATGAAGCCGGCCTTTTCCTAGAAGGCGAGGAAGGGGATGGCCCGCTTGATGATGCGTTGGAGTATGTCGAAGGGGTGTGGGAAGACGCTGATGAGATCACGCCGGACTTCGTCGCAGCCTATCGCCGTCGATACAACGCTACGAAGGCCGCAAGAAAGCGCCTTTCTTCTCCACCATACATTCCACGACGGCAACGCGGTGGTGGGCAGCAACCTGTCCACAATATTCTCGAAATGGATTGGCCTGAGTACGAACAAGCTATTCGAGGGGCAGCCGATGCTCACACCGTTGATGGTCGCCTTGCGCTGCTGGATACCGCGCATGAGTTGTTGAGTGGACCGACGCGTTTCGATTCCTTGAGCGAAAGCGAACGTCGGGCAATCGCGGGTCTCACGCGAGACAACGAAGTGCGGGGTATCGATGACTGGGGATGGTTTGGATCGATGCTTGGTTCTGGTGATTTTCAAAATCGAATAAATGAAAACGACCTCCACATCAGTACAGCGCTAGACTCCATTCCGGAGCGAGGCGAGGTGACCCGCGAGAATTATGACCTGTTCCTCGAAGAGTTTGAACAGGCGTTCGCGACGACCACACGTAAAGGTGACGTGGCAACGGCAAGTCGCCTGCTGACGATGAAGCGGCCGGACTACTTCATTTGTCTCAACAGGAAGAATCGCGTGAAGCTCGGCCGCGACATCGGGTTCGCGCCCACTACTCTCGACTTCGAGAAGTATTGGACCAACGTCATTGAACCTTTGACCGAGTCGCCTTGGTGGCAAAAGGTTCGCCCGCGCGGTGATGCGGGGCGGCTCTGGGATGGGCGAGTCGCAATGCTGGATACGATCTACTACGACGAATAGGAGCGCGGGAAATGCGGCTCTTGGCTGGGCTCATTGGGGCCGTGATAACGACGACTTCGCTTGCACATGCCGAGTCGCGCTGGAGTCAGGTACTGTCGGGTTGTTCAATGGCGCTCGACAAGCAGAAGATGAAGGCGGTGAATGCGCGGGATGCGTCGCTGATCTGGGAGTGTGTGGGAATAGTGGAAACGTTGATCGCTCATGCGAAGTGGTTCCAGCCGCCGCGGAGATTCTGTCCACCTCCTACTGTGAACACGGAAATCGCTATGCGCGAGTTGGTCAAGTATCTCGCCGATAAGCCTTCATTGGCTGAGGATGACCTTCGCGGCGTAGCTCTGATCTCCTTTGGCACGATTTGGCCGTGCACTGGCAGCGAGCCAAACGACTAGAAACCAATCCCAAGGACTCGCTTCATCTTGCTTGGCTCCAGTATGCTCCGGACAATTCCCCGAGCCTTGTGACGCCGCCGAGAAAGCTGGAGCCAGTCCTCCTCAAGTTCACGAAGCTGCTTTGCGTTGTACTTGCCGGTGGCCTTATGAAGGGATTGATGAGCGAGAATTTGTTCCTCGCCAGCCTCAAGCGCCAAGATCACCGCCACTAGGAGGTTCTCCTCCGCGTCTCTAAATTTCTTCCATGCCTTGTCGAACTGCGCCTGACGCCACGCGATGTCTTGTGCTCTCTCGTCCATGTGTTCAGCCTCTCCCGTCAACTCGGCAGCGCCGCCTTAATTCGTTGCACAGTGCCGGTGCCGACGCCAATCGTTTTCGCGATTCGCTTGATGCCTTTGTCTCTGGAGGCAAGCGCGTGTTTGATGCGTTCCTCGATTTCCAGACTGACGCGCGGCCTTCCGAGACGCTTGCCCTGCGCGCGAGCGCGGTTCAAGCCGCTGAGGACGCGCTCCCTAATGAGGCCGCGTTCGAGTTCGCCGAAGACGCCGCACATCGCGAACATCGCTCGTCCTGATGGAGTGCTGGTATCGACTCCTTGGGAAAGTAGAAACAGATCGATCTTCAGTGCTTGAAGCTCGTTCACGAACGACAGAAGGTCGTCGAGGCTGCGGCTTAGCCGATCAACGCTCCATGCGGCAACGATGTCGAACTTTCGACGAGCCGCATCCTCGCACATGGCTTTGAAGGCAGGTCGATCATCTCGACGCTTGCCACCCGAGACGCCTTGATCGGTGTAAACCTTAACAATCTTCCAGCCGGCTTGCTGGGCGACAGTGGCTAACTCCAACTCCTGATTCGTCGTTGTCTGGGCATCCGTCGAGACCCTGACGTACACCGCCACCCGTTTTGCCATTCCGACCCTCCAGAGAGTTTCACCTACCCTAGGGGTACTGGAATGGGTTGTTTCTTGTACCGGCCTATACTGCGGCCGGCGGCCCCTCAGAAATCACCGTAAAGGGGCATTTCTCGGTAGCTGATCTGGATGGGGTTTTCTGTACCCGGGCGACCGATTCGCGGGTCTGATGTCATGGCTGTCTGCCGAGAGTACATGCGCCGGAGGTCGGGCTGGTGCAGTTGATCCAGTCGGTGCGGGTGAAGCCGGCTGAAGCGAAGACGCCTTGGCAATCCGCCATGTAGGTCTTCACATTGTCGGTTAGCGCCAACTTTCCACTGACGGCCCGCTTGCGGAGCATTGCGCCGAAGTCCTCCTCGCCGCGAGCGATGCCCTGCGTGCTGCCATCCTTGATCGAATTGGCGTCCACGTGTTCCTCCCGGGCGTACAGACCCAGCATCAGTGCATAGCCTTTGGCTTGCTGAACGGTGCTTTGGTAGACGGGAGACGAGTCAGGCAGCCCAGCCATTTCCTTCAGCTTTTGGGCGAATAGCTCCTGATAGCGAACGCACGCTAACATTTGTTGCGCTCTCTCGGCGCTCGATTTGCCACCGAACGATGCAGCCACTGCGATGAGAACAATCAGCACACCGCTACCGATGGCGATGATTGCCCATGACGCCTTGCGCTGATGGGGTGGTCCGAGCAGCCGATCTGCCAGTGTAAGTTTCATCAGTCCTCCGATGAGGGGAATCCCTCTAATACTAGGACTATTGTCCGTGGTTTAGTAAGCCCCCCAATGTTCGCCTGCGGGCATGAGAGCCCGCGCTCAGGTCGCACGAAACATCCGCCGGATTCGAGTGCTGCGTCGCATTTCTCAAGAAGCACTGGCCGTGGATGCGGCAATCGACCGGACCTACGTCTCGCGTCTAGAGCGGGGCTTGGAGAACCCGTCCGTAGCGGTGTTGGAGCGTCTGGCTCGGGCGCTGCATTGCAGAATCGCTGAGTTTTTCGAAGACTCCGGAACCGGTAAAATCGCCACACTACGGCCCGGCCGGAAGGCAGCGAAGTAGCCGACGCAAAAGCTGTTCTGATGTTCTAGTCTGTCGTCATGAGCATTGTCGCGGACATACGGGCGCGATTCGACCGGATTGAGAGCGAGACACGCAAGGCGGCATGCTATCTCGCGGTTTCTCGGGCGATATACCGGGTGCCGAACTTCGCCCGGCGTTGGGCGGACTCAGACCTCGAATATGCCATGCACTATTCTCGCGATAGCTCACACATGGCGTTCGTGACGACACTCGCGGCCACGTACCAGCGGAAGAAGGGATTGATCACGATTCCAAGCCTGATGTCCGATCTGAAGGAGAGCAGTGTACGTCATGCCATAGCCAGAGATCGTGGCGTGACCCGATCCATAGTTGATGCCGATGCCCTTCGGGCAGAACGCACAATTTCAAGGATTCTTAAGCTGCCGATCTCGAAGGGGCTAAAAGCCCTTCGAGACAACGTCGTGGCGCACCACGGTAGAGATGACGGACACCATGGCTCGACTCAGGGTCCGCTAAACCGCTTGATGATCAGGACGGTGGTGCTGGTTGATCAAATCGGAATGGCGATCAACGGCGAACCGACGGCCACAGTAGCTGTCGTCCGAGAGGTTCTCCAGCAAGCGATAGCGCTCTGGTCTCTTGGCATTGACGGTGACCCCAACGGGAATCTGAAAGGATGGTTCGCCTCTGGCTCCGGCGATAACGCGCGGTAACCACTCGGCATCCATGATTTACTCCGCCGCTGTGGCTGGTTCTACTATGGCGGGGTTATTCGCTGCCGGCCCATGAGCAACCGCCAACGTCTTCAATTTCTGGATCGCGATCATCGACTTGTTATCGCGGGCCGAGTAGCGGCTGACGGCCTTCACCGGCTGGAAGGGCCCGTAGTAGACCTCTTCCCATTCGCCGTTCTCTCGGACGTGGATCACCAGCAAGAGATCGGCGTCGCCTCGAAACCCAATCTGCGATGCGGCGTGATTCGTCTTTACCTGCACCGATTTCCCATCAGCGGTGTGCGCATCGAAGCCATCTGAAACAGCAGACGCTTTCGTTAGCCCGTAGTGTGACTGCGCAATGAACTCGCCAAAATCGCCGAGTAGATTTCCTAAGCCGCGCCATCCGTATTCCGGAGCCAGTGCGCGCAAGGCTCGCTGCGAAGCGAACAGAGAAGAAATAATCCCTTTAACGGCCTCGATCTTCCGCTCGTCATCCATTGCCTGCCCCCTCGCAGAGAGCCTAGCATGGTTGCAAGCAGACCAAGAATATCGATTTGGGGATCGACCGGGCTCGGCGTCTTGGGAATCAGAGGGGAGACAATAATGCTCGCTGCAGCTATCGCGGGGCAGATTATCGGACGCTTGTTCGATCCAATCGGTTGGATCGTGATGGTCGGTGCGTTTTTTGCGTTTCGTGGGATGAAGCTCAATGGCTGGCTCAGCGCGATATGCGCGGCAGTGGCCGGAGCCATCGTGGTACAGGTGCTACTCCAAATACTCGCTGCTCAAGAGCAGCGCCATCCCGATTTTCTCTTGGGCTTGCTTGGTTGGGTTGGTGCGGGTTTGGTCGAGTGCGGGATCGCCACTCTGATTGCCAAGGGCGTTCGCGCAATGCGCCAGTCGAAGGCTTGATATGTTTGGGAAGCTATTTGGACGAAAGCCCAAGACCAGCGCGGGAGCGGTCGAGCTAGACGAACTGTCGGACCGGCCGTTCACCCGGGCGCTGCTGCTGCGGGCCGCCAAGGAGGTAGACGAGAGTAAGCGTCACCTAGACGACATGATGGGGCGTCGCTCACCCGCACTTCCTGCGCTCGACACGTTGGATCAGAGAATCGCCAGTGCTGCATCTGTGATCGCTTTCCATGTCACGCATGAGGCATCAAAGGAGGCCGGCTGTAAGCCGTTTGTCTACGCGTCCGGGGATAAAATATCGGTCGAAACTCAAATGGTCATAGCGTTCGGATTCGTCGTGATCATGAGCTTGCTGAAGCCGCTAGAGCACGAAGGCTACAAGCTGGATTTCCGAGAGACGGGAATATCCCTTACCTCGAACACGCTCATGCTGATGAAGCCCGAGGAAATCGTAGCCGCACATCAAGCGGCGGCCGAGATATTCAAGGGGCTGGCCCAAGCAATGGGCGAACATCCAAATGTCCAAGAATGGATGGACAATACTACCAAGCTCGTCTCGTTTTACGTCGAGCAGTTCACGACCACCGTGCCCAAGCTAAAGGAAATGAAGATAGCTCCTCTGCTCGGCGCGCAGCTAAAGACGTTCCTATCGTCTCGTGAGTAACGAACTCAATCCAATCTCGATCTACTCCGCCCTTGTCTCGACAGCGGTAGCGGTGTGGCAAGTCGGGACCTCCACTCAGCCTTTCCATTTCGGTATCGCGACATCGAACGCGATCTTTTCGAGCGCGTCCACGAGCACCGGAATCGGCACCTTGCCATAGCCGCGACCGACCGAACCGGTATCGTGGCCGGTAATCTCGTCGTGGATTTCCTCGGGGATGTACGCGCCGCGAGCGGCCGTTTTCCATGTCGCTCTGAACGAATGGAAATCCTTCCAGCGGGCACCGAGGCCGATGCTGGTCCGATACCGACCGAACCACTTGCCCCAGTTGCCGGCCCATCGGCCGATGCTGTCCTGTTTGATCTTCGGGAACAGCTTCTTTCCTTTCACCGCATCAACGTAGTCAAGGAACCCGAGCGCGATCACCGCAGAATGGATTGGAACGACGCGAACGGAGGTGTCGGTCTTGACTGACTTCGCATCTTCGGCCTGATCGTCCTCGCTGGGACGAATCGCCAGACACCAGACCTTAGACCGCTTCACCACGTCGGCCTTGTCTAGCTGGGCAAGTTCGCCCGCACGATAGCCGTGATAAAGGGCCAGCACGGGGAGCCAATAGGCGGCTTCGCCCGCGCCACCCCGGGGGCGTTTGCCCTCGGCGTATACAGGCGAGCCGAACAGCTTCTCCAGTTCGTCTTGTTCCCAGTCCTCGCGTTTGCTCGCCTTGGCCCGCCTCGGGCGCTCAAGCTTGATCTTCTCGAAAGGATTCTCAGTCAGCAGATCATCGTCGTCAGCGAGCTTGAACAGGGTCTTGACCGAACCGAACCACTTGACTCGGGTCGCGTGTGACAGGGGATCGCCATCGGGTTTCGTCTTGACGAGGATCGCGTCCTTGAAGGTCCGAGCGTCTGCGGTCGTGTATTCGGCGATGGGCTTGTCCGTGTTCAACTGCTTGAACAAATCCTTCGCCCGAAGGTACTCAGCCTCGGAGTTCTTCTTCGGCTTCTTCTCGATCTTCCACCGCGCGAACAGTTCATCCAGCGAGACCGGGTCTTTCTTCGGCTTGGACAAGCCCGCTTGAACAAGCTCCTCTCGCATCTTGGCGATCTGACCCTGCGGGCTGTTCTCGTAGATCGCCCTCATGCCAGCCTGAAACTGCGGCTCGATCTCGATCACCACGTTCGAGTAATCGACTGGCATCGACGTGCCAGCCGCGTACGCCTTCTTCGCGGTCGCGATCTGATCCTCGAATCGCTTCATCACCGCGTGGAACGCAGAGCGCGCTTGGTTGGCGTCTTTGGTGCCCAGCGTTTGCTTGAGAGAGGTCTTGCCGATCAGTTTCTGGAGGTCCTTGGGAACGTCTTTGCGTGCCCAGTACACCCCGGTCTTGGGGTGCGGATACATCCCGCGCGGAAGCGCCATCTTCATACCCGTTCGTACCACCTTTTCGTACCACTCGAACGGGTGAAAACCGCGTGGTCCTTACGTTTCGGCGTTTTGCGGGTGTTTGGCGCTCCCTACGGGATTCGAACCCGTGTTTTAGCCTTGAGAGGGCTAAAACTTAGGGTTTCTGCAGTTTTCCCCGGATGGACCGACGCTGCCGACATTGAATAATACCCGCATTGAGGCCATTATCAGCACTGACAGGTAAGGACGGGAAATTTCCCCGGATTTACCCCTGCTGTGTCCCCAGTGTGTCCCCGGACGTCGCGGCCAAGCGACCTCTTGGGAAAGGCCGATGCGGAGGCCCGATGCCCAAGCTCACAAAGCGCTTTGTCGACGCCCTGAGGCCCGTTGTGCGCGACACGATCTACCGCGACAGCGACGTGAAGGGATTTGCCCTCAGGGTGAAGCCGCCCAGCTCCAAGCATCCTAAGGGCGCCCGCACATGGGTCGTCCAGTACCGTAATTCGGCCGGTAGGACTCGAAAGCTAGCCATGAAGCACTCCAGCGCCGTGACGCCCGAGGAGGCGCGCCAGTGGGCAAAAGATCGGCTGCAGGAGGTATCCAAGGGAGGCGACCCGTCAGCCACCCGGAATGTCGACAAGGGCAAGACGGTTTCGGTTTTGTGCGACGAATACCTAGCAGCCGTCGAAAAGGGCCTTGTGCACGGCAAGCGCGGGCGCCGGAAATCGCCCCTGACCGTGGCCACCGACAAAGGCCGAATTAACGGCCACATCAAACCTCACTTGGGCACGTTGGTCGTTCAGGCCGTGACCCGGAAGGATGTGGAAGACTTTCTCGAGGCGGTGCAGCTCGGCAAAACGGCCAGAAAGGGGAAGGGAAAGCGCAAGCGGGGACGGGCGGTTGCCGGCGGCCCCGGTGCGGCAGCGCGGGCAGCAGGACTCTTGGGAGGCATATTTTCTTACGCCGTTCGGCTCGGCTATCGAACAGACAACCCGGTAAGAGGCGTGAGGCGGCCTGCCGATCAGCGCCGCACGGCATTCCTTGCGATGGACGACTACCGCAAGCTTGGCGCAGCCCTTCGCGCCGCCGAGCGGGAAGGGGAAAGCCCGATTGCGACCAACGCCATCCGGTTTCTGGCACTGACGGGCTTCCGCCGCAGCGAAGGCGTCGGCCTCACATGGCTGGAAACGGATCTGGACGCGCGCCAGGTTCGCCTATCCGAGAGCAAGGAAGGGTACAGCTTGCGAGCGTTGGGCCAGCCCGCGGCTGATTTGCTTGCCAGCATCGATCGTCACCCAAAGAGCGACGCGGTTTTTGCGACAGGGCAGGACGGTCGGAATTTTGCCGGCATACAGCGGGGCTGGGGGCGCGTTGCCGGACGCGCAGGCTTCACTAATTTCACGCTGCACACGCTGCGTCATTCCTTCGCCACCACCGCCAACGTTTTGGGATACAGCGAGGCCACCATTGCCGGACTGCTCGGCCACTCCCGCGGCACGACCACCGCCCGTTATGTGCACCACGTCGACGAGGCGTTGCTGGTTGCGGCGGATCGGGTGTCCGGTGCAATCGCCCGGGCAATGGCCGGCGAGAAGCCCGCAAAGGTGCTCAAGTTAGGCAACAGCGCGCCTGATACGATTCCAATCGGTGCGGCTAAGCTTGGCCGCCGAACGTCCCGTCCGCACGGGACCGCCGCGCCGACCCTATTGCGGAGCGCCGTGCGGAGGTGAGTATGACGTCGTCCATTCACGGTGCTCTAGCAGCGGCCATGGCAAGCGTGGATCAGGACCGTGTAAAGAAGGTCCTGAAGCAAACCTTTCCAACGCTCACGCCCGATCAGTATACGGACCTCGAGGAGCTTATCCTCGGGCCGCTGACCATGGTGCTCAGCTGGCGCGAAAGCGCTCAGCAGATGCCCACGGCCGCCGAAACGCGGACCAAAATCGCATCCCTGAAATCAGCCATCGAGGCAGTACAGGTGGCGCGCGCAAATCTCGGCATTGAGGCCAGTTCCAGACTTCGAGTTGCAGCCAATCTCGGGATCGTCCGCTCGGATGGATACCGTCCTGAGCCAGGGACACAATGGTGGTCTGCCTTCGATCAGGCGTTGCAAACGGCTGTGGCCCTTGCGGACCAGACGCTCAACTTGATGCCTAAGCCCGACTCGAGGCGTCAGGCGCCGTTTGGCCTCGACGACTTGGTGGGCCGGCTGGTTGCTATATTCAGGAGCACTCGCCCGCACGAGGAGGGCGAGAAAAGCTCATTGCACTCCACCAAGGCAGGCGGGTTCGTTCCGTTTGCAGTCGACCTCATAGCGTGCGTGCAGGACTACCCGGAGACAAGCGCCGATGACATTCGGAATGCCTTGCACAGGCTCGAACGCATGTCGTGAGGAGAGTTGGTATTTGATGCCCGGTTCCCGAGCATCCAAATACCGCCGCTAGTTGCTGCGTCCCTTTCCGCATGGTGTATCTGAATAGCCCACGTTCACCTGAATGAGGGCTAGATGACTAATCTTTCTAATACCGCCAACGACTGGCCGGCTCGTATGCGCCGGCGCGCCGCCTCCGACTACCTACACCAAAAGCACGGCGTCACATTGAGCGTGAATACATTGGCGAAGATGGCGGTTGTAGGCGGTGGGCCGCGCTACCGCCTCGATGGTCGATTTCCAATCTACGAGCGCGACGAGCTAGACCGCTTCGCCGCCGACCGCTTGGGGCCGCTGCGCACGAGCACCAGCAACGCTATTCGGCAATTGACCGCCTAACGCAGAAGCGCCGCCGCGGCGCCTGCCGCGACGGCGCTAGTGTCATTCGTTCAACCCCTCTGGAAAAGGATCAAACTGCATGACGACACTACGCGTGCGCGCGCCGGCGTGCAACCGGCGTAACACACCGCTTAATCTCCCCCTCCTCGAGTATGCCGAGCGCGAACGCGTGAGGGCATTACCTCGCGCTGCTCGGCGTATAGCCCAGCGTCTTGGAGTGCCTGCAGCGACGGCCTTGGGCATCGCCCAAGCGGCCGGCTTCTACTGCGGAGACGACAAGTGACGGCGCGCTTGTTTGTCGAGGCAGTCGCCTATTTGCCGGAAGGGGAACGACGTTTCATTGTGCGCGGGCAGACAGCCAAGGCATTGATTGCGCTGGCGGCCAGCGTTGTTCGCGGCGTGGCCGAGCTCGAGATGTCGAACTGGGTATTTGGGTTCGCAGCTTACTGCCATTTGCTGAAGCGGGACTTTGGTCTGTCGATCCGCACCGACCCTGAGAACCATAAAAGCGGCTGGCATGACCGTCACGTATTGGAAACGCCGGTGCGCATCGTGCTTGTGGCCGACCCCGAGCAAGACGCCGCATGAAACCGCGCAAGCCGAAGCGCGGCCGGCGCGAAGCGGTCCATGTCCGGATCTATTTTTGGGAAAGGGAATCGGCAGCCTGGCAATCGTTGTCGCCGGCCGCCCGTTGTGTGCTCATAGAACTGAAGGCGCTCTACAACGGCCGCAACAATGGCAGTCTGTTCCTGAGTGTGCGTGAAGCGGCGCGACGCGCGGGGATCGGCAAGACCTTGGCGGCTAGATGCTTCCGCGATCTTATCGACCGCGGCTTCACCAAGATCGCTCAAAAGGGCGCATTCAACATCAAGGCTGCATCCCGCCGGGGCGACGCTACCGCATGGCTGCTGACCGAGTTCCCACACGGCGATGAGACGGGCGTCGGCACCAAAGATTTCATGCGCTGGCGCCCAATTACCCTCGCCGCACAAAATTCAGTCGACGGTCCGCCGCGGAGCACGCGCTGTGCCCAATAGCGGACAGTTGCCGTCGCTTCCGCACAGTTCATGCCCGAAGTGTCCGCGTGGCAGGACAGTTGATGTTTTCTCATCTTTACCGACGGTCCGCGTAGAGGCACACAGATAGTTTGCCATCAAGTGTTGTCCGTCCTGGCAGTCGCTCGATAGTAAGAGTCCCGAGGCCAACGAACGGCGGGGCCACTCATATTTGTCGCCCCAAATCTCGAGTACGTGTCCAACGTCGGCGCTGAGCTTCTGCAATTCGCGACCTGCCTGCAGGCGTTTTAGGCCCAGTCGAAAGTCCCCCATGCAGGCGGCATCGCATTTTGCCCCGTTTCGTCACGATGGCCTTGCATTTGCACCGTGTACCGCGCCTGGTAAGTGCACCGCAGAAAACCTTGGCCCGCATTGCGCATTATACCCCATGACGCGCGCGCACGAGGCCTGTCCCTAAACTCGCTCCGGGAGGGGAAGGAATTACGCGGACTCAAAGTTGCTTGGCGCCCGTATTCCGCTGGCAGCATTCTGAAATCCCCTATTTCCCCGCAGAGTTTCCCATGTTTAGGACGCGGTCATTCCGGCTAGTGCTGTTACCGGATTTTTCAGACCGCCGCGGTCCCCGGGCCGCTTTTGGAAGTCCCCAATTCATGGAATAGTTCTGACGTCGTTCAGCGGAGTGATTGCCGCGAAGCGACGCGCGTATGCGCGCTGAACACAGGGCTCCCGACTGAGTCGGGCGGCTCACGGAATACAACACCCTCGCGGGGAATACGTGGGGCGTGTTGAGCCCTGTGTTCGCGCGCAATCACCCGCCCGGCACCAGCCGAGTGAGAAAGGGGGGATTGCTATGCCCTGGTATATGCAATGGTGGGTTTGGGGAATCGTTGGCGGCGTGATTACGCCGTGGATTCTTTTTCCCAAGTCTATGCGAGCTGGATTCGAGGTAGGGGCGCAACAAGGATTCGGCGCGTGGTCGGGGGCGTGTTGGATCACGGTGCCGGTTATGCTCGGCCTTATGTATGTCGCCCACATCCTGACGCCCTAAGAGACGGAGAGATTATGAACGCGCGAACGGAGCGGTACCGCAAGAGGGCGGAGGCGTTTCAGAGGGCGGCGGCCCGCAACCCAGAGAAGGCGGACGTATTCAACAAGCTGGCGCAAACGAACCTGCTGGCGGCGGAGCTCAGCGACCCGCTGGGCCAGTACGGGGCGAAGGCATGGGAGCAGCACCAGCTGCAGGCGCGGAAGAGCCAGCCGCAGGTACATGATTCGCCGGAGAACGTGCTGGCGCAGAGCAGAGATGAGATATTCGGCTTTGCACTTACATTGTTTGGAGTGGTTTGGACTGGCGCATGGCTGATTGGTACCGCTGTCTTCCAATGGTGGTTGGAGCATCATGACCCGATTGTTGGCAAAACTATTGTCGATGCTCACGCGCAGTTCACAACACTCGGCTTCATATTCGACCCGCTGGCTCCTTGGAGTTGGATCATCGACGGTATTCTGCTTCTCCCGGCGATTGTTGCTTTTGTTTGGTGTGAAGTTTTGCGGAAGGGCCGCCAGCGCCTAAACCGTTACTGATGGCGACCACACCAGTCCCCGAGACAGTGAGGAAGATTGTTCCGAGCTCATTTGGCGATCGGGACTAACTTTCGTTGATGACCTACGCTTGAGGTTTAGATCGAGTAGGAAGCTATACTCGGTCGTTAAAGGCGCAGGAATTGAAGGTCACGGAGTTGGATTGGTACTTGATGCACGCATTGGGGGTGACGAAGCGCCGCCTTGAGCGCTTAGCACAAAAATTCAAAAATTTTTCTAGGAATGTTTGAGAGACTCTGCGGGAACACCGACAGTTCCAAGGAGACCCGAATAGGCGAAGGCCACCCCGCTCCCCCAAGTTGGACTGATGGTGGCAGGATGTTGGCCGACGAAAATCCCGATGACTTCCTCCGACTGATGGCCCGCGCGTCATGGACCGGAAGCAGAGGCGTAGATGGGGACAAAATCGTCGCGGGAACTCTAAATTTTCTACATGTCGAGCGCTCCGCTCGGCGTCGAGTGCCGCGGTTGCGGCGGGCGCGGTTTGTTCGGCGAGGGCCGGGTCGACAGCTTCAAGGGCGACATGCGCCCGCTAGTGACGTTGCGCTTCGTCTGCTTGAGCTGCGGATCTCGTAAATGGAAGGGCTGGCGGCTTCACCCTGCAGATCCACGGCCAGCGCCGCGCCGATCCAGTGTCGTGGACCTTCTGGTCAGGGATAGCCGACCCTAAGGGGGTGCAAATGTGGGCGCCGATAGAGGACTGGTCGGATCAGCAGGTGTTCGACTACCTGCGAGAAGTCGGCGCGCCGATTCTGCCGTTCTATTCGCACCGGCCGCAGGCGTCTGAATGCGCGACCTGTCCGGCCGGATGGGACGAGCGGCGAGCTGCGTATCTGAAACAGCATCATCCTGACCTTGCTGCCCGATACGCGGGCTACCTGGAGGCGCACTCCAAGGCGATGCGTCCCACACTGCGCCAATTCCTGGAGGAGGCGGCAAAGTTGGCGTGCGCGTGTGACGACCTGGTGCGGATGGCGTTTCCCGGCCATTAGGGACTCGTACAGCGGTTTTGATGGCAAAGAGGTAGGTGGAGTCCATTAGGACCCTAAATCGAATCCCTGAGTCAAATTTGGGCCTCCCAGTGGGGTCTTCGCGGTGCAACCGGCGCGAGCTTGCCTTCACGTGGTTCGCGTGAGAGCCTAAATCGGGATGGGGGAAGGGGAGAGGACGATGGTAGTCTTTACTCGTTGGGCGACCGCGTTGAGCTTGGCTTTCGCTTTGGCCGGCTGCGCCACATCTGCGCAGCGTGAAGTGACACGAATGAATGAGGCCATGGCCGCAACAGTCTCTGACAACAAGGCCTGTGACGCGCGCCTTAATGCCAGTGACTAATATCAATACCTCAAAGAGAAGCTTCCGCCTCTGGACGGATCGCAGCCATCGATGACTTTGCAGACAAATCAGTCCAAGCCCACACCCACCGAGTCGGCGGTACTGTTAAAGCTCTACGACAACTACGTCTTGCCGTGCCGGAAAATCGCGCTCGACGGAGCTGCCAGGGTCAATTCAGCCTTCTCGGTAGTTTTAGCTTGTACCTACGCCGAGTCGGATGTCGAATATGCAAGATTAGTTCGCCGAGAGGAAAGCTGGGGTGAATTTGCGCAAGGCAGCGTGCGGCGGCGGGCAGATCTTCGACAGGCGTTACAGGCCGCGCAGTCTCACATCAATCGCGACCTTGGCCAGTCGCACGCATACGAGATGCAGCAGCGTCAGGCTGCGGCCAAAGCACTATCCGACATGGCGTATCAGCAGCAGGTAATAGCGGCGATGAACAGGCCAATCACCACCAACTGCACGCGAATAGGTTACGCAATAAACTGCAGCAGCTACTAGGCTGGCCTCAGGCCACAACTTCGGGGAAGGCAAATGGGTACGTTCTCGCTATGGCACTGGATCATTGTCATCGTAGTGATGCTGATTTGGAGCTATCCGCTGGCCATGATCTGCAAGAAAGCTGGAAAGCCACAGGCCGTAGGATGGATCGCTGGAACAATAGGGCTCTTTGTCGTTGGTCCGCTTTGGTGTGTGTGGTGGCTGGCGCTTTCTGGATGGAAGCCGCAGCAAGCCAATCCATAACAGACGGCGACACGATCAAGCTCAATGGCACGACCTATCGTCTTTGGGGCATTGACGCGCCGGAGCTGCACCAGGCTTGCAAGGATGGTTGGCCGGCGGGAGTTGTGTCGAAGGCCGCGCTTTCCGAATTGTTGACCGGCAAGTCCGTCGCGTGCGAGAGCCGCGGCCAGGACCGCTACGGTCGCACGATCGGCTTGTGTCGGGCCGACGGCGCCGACGTGCAGGCCCGCATGGTCGAGCTCGGAATGGCTTGGGCCTTCACGCGCTACAGCAGCGACTACGTCGGTCAGGAGAGGGCTGCTATTGAGGCTCGCGCTGGTGTCCACGCGCACGACTGCGAGAAGGCGTGGGATTGGAGGGCACAAAGGCGATGACGTTCAAACGTTTGTGCGCCCTCTTCGCCTGCCTGCCCATTGCGTCTTGCTACGAAGGCAAAGAGCAGGCGCTCGGGCAATGCCAGAAGGAAGCATTGCGAGTTTGGTCTAATGGCGCCGACACCGATAATCCAAACTTCAGATGGTACATTACTAGCTGCATGCAAGCACACGGGTACTTCGATCTAAAGACATTCGATCAGAAGAGAGACTATCGATGCGCTATTGGCGCGCAAAACGGGGCGCGCGTAATTCGGGAAGAGTGCTACGAATCCACGATGGAACGTTGGTGGCGGCGACACGTTACTGGCCCCTCAGATTTCTGACCTCGTGACTTCAAAACCATCAAGGCCGACCAACTGCTGTCGTACAGCCTCGTCGTTGATTCTGAGAAAGCGGCCCGGCAACTGCTCGGGCCGCTACTGCGAAAGACCAATGCGAGCTGAGCGACCGAGCCATTGTGAGCATCGACGACAACCCCTATCTTCAGGCATCCCCGCCGTCCGGGGCTCCCTTGGAGCGGACGTTAGGATCGGCGCCGGCAGCGATGTCGCGAACATCGATCGCGGCGGGGTACCTTCTCATCGACGTAGCCGCCAATCGCTCCCGCCTGACATCAATGTTAGTGTTTCCCGGTCATTAGGGACTCGTATTCCGTATCCGACGGCTGTGATATGCCTACGATGCTTCTCATTGTTGTCGGCATCGCATTCCTGCCGTCGAAATTGTGAGCCGCTTGGTCCTGCTCAGGCATCTCCACAGGCCAGCGCACGAGAGGGCGTAGGACTGGCGAGTGTTGCGGCACTTGCATCTTGCCGGCGCCTTCTCAAGCACCCGCACGAGGCCCTATGCTTAGGCTGTGGGGTTGTTTCATCTGACAGGGTCGGAGGACTCTGTCGATGCGCCGCGCCCTGCACGACGACAACGGCCACTCGCTCTACATGTACGGTCAGCCGTTGGGGGTCGAGTGCGCGGGCTGCGGCCGGCGCGCGCTGCTCTACGGCAACCGGCTACATTGCTTCAAGGGCGACATGACCTTGTGGACCCGCAGGCGCTTTAAGTGCTCGAGCTGCGGCGGCCACGACGTGGTGCTTTGGTATTTTCTGAACCGGGACGAGGCCGATTGGTTCGCGGAGAGGCCCCTGGGCGGTCCGACTTTTTAAGCAAACCCCAGCCGCCGGCGCTGAGGCTAACGCTGTGCGGAACATTTTCGCCGTGACGGTGGGCGGTCGCCGCCGACGAGAGAGCCCTCGAGAATATCGAGGCGCTGGCCAAAAGCCGGGAACCCAAGCCAATTAGTTGGCGCCGAGGCCGGCGCGCTTGCGGCATGGTGGCTCGCGTGACAGCCTCCGGGGGAATCCGATGTCGCCCAGGGAACACCTCGACCTAGTGGTCCGCCCCAACATGACCGCGATGAAGGCAGATCTCGGGGATATCCGTCTGGCTTTCAATGCCATTGCGGCTGTCGACGGGCTGGCCGCTCAGATCTACTGGTGGGCCTTCCACAATTCGTCCCAGCACGTCGCTGGAATGGTGGATGACACCGACTACCGCGGCCGGCTGGCGAAGCAGGACAACGACTTTCGTTTGCTCTTCGAGACTGCCAAGGCGGTGAAGCACGGCCGGCTAACAAGGGGTAGCCCGTCGGTTCGGGCCGCTGATCAGGTCGTTGCTTCAATAACCGGCTGGGACAACTTCCGATGGGACGATGCCAGGTGGGACATTAATCAAGTCCGAATCGAGCCCATTGGTGAAACGCCTTGGACACTCGAAGGTGTGCTCGATCGGGCGCTCGCATTCTTAGAGCGCCAGATGGCTACGCTGGGAATCCCTTAGGCCGTTGTGTCGCGGGGGTTTGACGAGCCGAAATTCACGCAAGTGTGTCCCCGCTGTGTCCCCGACACTAGGCGAACAGGCGGGAAGGTCAATAAAACGTTGATTTATTGGCGCTCCCTACGGGATTCGAACCCGTGTTTTAGCCTTGAGAGAGGCGACCGCGAGCGAGCGCGCTCAAGGGCTTAGGCCGCGCGTCCCCCTTTCTTGCCCACCAGGAAGCCCGCATCGCGTCCGGGAATGGCGTCGGGCCGCACGTGCTGGTAGCGGTGAAGGCTGCGCGGATCGGCCCACACGCCCAGTTCCGCCGCCTTCTTGTCGGGGATGTCCTGCGCCGCCGTGGCGAGCGCGTGGCGGCTCAGGTGCGGCGTGTAGTGCACGCCGGCGCGCACGCGCACGCGGTTCAGCCAGGCATAGACGCCGCGCCGCGTCGCCCAGGGGAACAGCCGGCCCTCGCGCCTGGGCAGGTTGGCCATCAGTGCCGCCACCACCGGGCTGAACGAGATCTCGGCCTGGCGGTCGGTCTTGGCGATGTGCACGCGCAGCCGGAGGTTCGGCAGGTCGATCATGGTCCAGTCGAGCCGCAGGTAGTCGCTGATCCTGAGGCCGAGCTCGTAGAGCATGGCGAGCAGCAGCCGCTTGTGCGCCAGGTTGGGATCGCTCTTTCTGCTGTTCCTTGGGCGGCCGTCGGGCAGGCCGCGCGGCGGCTCCTCGAGGTGCTGGAACAGCTTCGCCATGTCGGCGTCGGTCGCGGGCCTGCGGGGGCTGAGCCGGCTCTCGTGGAACTTGCGGATGCGGCGATATTCGCACCATTTCTGGTCGGCGGCGTAGTGCAGCACCGCGGCGGCCGGCGCCATCACCTTGCGGTTCTTGGTCGAATCGGCCCGGCCCGGGCAGAGCTCGTGCGCGGCGGCGATCAGCTGGGCGTGGGTGATGGCGCGGCAGTCGACGTCGCGGAAGTGGGCGGCGAGGCGGTCGATCAGCCGCTCGTCGGCGGTCGAGGGCCGGGCGAACGCCTTGTAGGCCTCGGCGGCGCGATCGAAGGCTACGGTTTCGCCGGCGCCGGGAACGCGACGACGCGCCCGCTCGAGGAAGAGCCGTTCAGCGAACGTCTCAGCGCCGCCGCGAGTCGACGCTCCTGTTGAGCGCTCGTGCCGGCGGCCTTCGGCATCGGTCCAGCGGATGTACCAGAAGGGGCCGCGTTTTCCGGGGGGATGATAGAAGATCTGCATCGCTCTTTCGCCTCGAACAGCCGGAGGTCCGCCGCGCTCAGCCGGGCATACTTGCCGCGCCCGAGCGGGGCGATCTTGTGGATACGCAGGCGATCGCGCAAGTGGCGGACCGGCCAGTGCAGCCGCTCGGCAACCTCCGCGAGCGTGAGGAAATCGGCGGTCATCGGCGCGTTCAGCTCCCCAGCACCCGCAGCAGCCAGGTGAACGCCATGGCCAGCGCAGCGCCGGCGACCAGCAGTCCGAGGATCGTCAGCCGGTATTTCACGCCGGCCACTCCCGATGCTCGCGGCCGTCGAGCATGGCGCCGGCGGCCTTCTTGCCGAGCCGCTCGAAGGGCTCCGGCTCACAGGCTTCGTTGAACACCCACTCGCCCCACTGCTTGAAGAAGAACGGGACGCCGGCGCGCGCGCACTGGTCGCGCAGGCCACGGATCCAGTCGGGATGCGCTGGCCGTGCGCGCGGGCCCGATTCGCCGCCGGCGATGACCCAGTCGAGACAGTGAAGGTCCGCGCCCGCGAGGTGGACAGGTCCGAGCAGCGGCTCAGCGGAAATGAACCGCTTGGCCGCCGGCGTCATCGCCAGGTGCGGAATGCGCTCCTCGGCCTCGATCTGGCGCTCGGCCGAGACGCCCAGCCAGACGTTGGGCAGCGGCCACACGAGGCCCGTGACATCGAGGTGATGGGTCACCTTCCAGAAACGGTCTGCGTCAGCAAAGTATTTCCGCATCCGCTCGGCGCGCTTGGTCAGCACCTGGAACGTGTGCTGCGGGCAGAGCGCCATGACGGCGAACACCTTGTCGATCGCGGCGTCGGGCAGGTCCTCGTGGAACAGGTCCGACATCGAATTGACGAAGATGCGGCGCGGGCTCTTCCAGCGGAGGGGCTTCAGCAGCACGTCGGCCCGCGCCTCGGCCACCTTGCCGGTCCACACGGCGCCCGCTTTGGTGCGCATCGTCAGGCCCGCGTAGTGCGGGAAGGTGCCGGCGATGCGGTGCGCCATCTTCATGGCGTAGCAGTTCGTACAGCCCGGCGAGACGATCGAGCAGCCGACTGTCGGGTTCCATGTGGCGTCGGTCCATTCGATCCTGGTCATCGCCGCTTGCTCCGCAGTCGATCGCGCAGCTTGATCTTGTCGACCAGCCCGAGCTCGCCGGCCTTGACGTTGCAGGCGTGGTGGGCGAGCGCCAGATTGTCGAGCCGGTCGCTGCCGCCATGTGCCGCCGGCACCAGGTGCTCGCGGCTCTGGTCGTCGCCGAGCCTGCGGCCGCAGTAGAAGCAGCGGTCGCCGTCGCGCGCGATCAGCGCCTTGTGCACGGCCGAGCCGCGCAGCTTGGCGCGGCGCGCCTGGACTGCAGGTGGGATCGCCATCGTGACCTTGATGCCGCGGCGCCCGCGCCGCTCGGCCGAGGTGAAGGCCGCCACCGCCAGCTCGACGTCGTTGCCGACGACGGTGTAGCGGCCGTTGGCCTTGCGATAGATGACGTTGGTGCGGCCCGCGCGCTTGAAGCGAAGGGCCTCGTACTTGTTGGTCGGCGCCAGCACGTCGCAGCCGCGCTCGGCGAGGAAGGCCCTGAAGGCCTCGCCTCGCCGCGGGTTCGACAGGATGATGCCGACGTCGCTCACGGCACCGCCGTGAGCGAGCGGCGGCCGCCAACGCTTCGCGTCATCGCGAAGCGTGAGAGGCCGCAGTGTGGAGGCTTGCGCACGCCGCCTCTTTAATCCGCCTGCTGGCGCGCCAGCTGGGCGTAGGGATCGTATTCGCGGCCGATGCGGATCTCGTAGAGACCCTCGCCGAACCCGATCGTCTCGTGCGTGTCGTAGGGGCGCTCGTGCACCAGCTCCTTGTCGGGCTGGGCCACGATCATGCGCAGCAGCCGGATGCCCGCCGTCGGGCTCGGCATCTCGACGACGTCGACGCCGCCCCTCTCCATGACGTGATGATGGCCGGTCTCGCTGTGGCCGATGATGTAGCGGCCCTTCTCGGCCTTGAGCGGCGTGCCGCCGGCGAGAAAGGTCTCGGGGTTGCCCTTGACGCGGCGGATGTAGATCTCGCCCTGGGCGGCGGCCTTGTCGATCTTCTTCATGGTCGTCCTTTCGGTTAGGTGCGCACTTGAGGAATGCGGAAGTCCTTCCGCGACAGGCCCTGCAGCCACGCCTGGGCGTCGAGGGCCGTCTTCGCTCCCGCGGCGGGATCCACGCCGAGGGCGAACTGTCGCCCGGTCCCGCACTGCACGCGCAGGAACTGGGCCCTGATGGTGGGATCGCCGCCGGTCGCGCCCGGCAGGTCGACCTCGAGCAGGGTGCCGATCTTGGGGTCGGGGTCCTGGTCGACGATTCGGGCGTTGAGCTTCGCCAGCATGCGGTCCCAGCCGAGGATCTCGATGCCGGCGCGGCGCTGCTCGAGGTTGGTCGCCCGCAGCACCGTCTCGGGCGTGAGCGCGGCCGGCTTCTCGATCCACTCCATCGGCACGCGCGTGCCGTGCCAGGCGTAGATCGCCCAGCCGTCGGGAAAGGCGACGGCCGGTCCGCCGACATTGTGCAGGCGGCCGCGCTCGTCGCGCGCCAGCACGTTGTGGCGCTCGCTCACCCAGCAGACGTTGGCGTGGGGAACCGCCCAGCCGGCGTGCCGGGCGAAGTCGGATATCCCCATGATCTTGTCTGTCTCGGCCACGAGGCCGTTGACGGTGCGGAAGAAATCGTAGAAGGCGAGCGCGCCGGCCTCGTGCTGACCGCAGATTGCGGCTCCGTAGGAGACGCTGTCCCCGACGCTGGCCCCGACGCTGTCCCAGACGCTGTCCCTGACGCTGTCCCTGACGCTGTCCCAGACGCTGGCCCTGACGCTGGCCCAGACGCTGGCCCTGACGCTGGCCCCGACGCTGGCCCTGACGCTGGCCCTGACGCTGGCCCTGACGCTGTCCCAGACGCTGGCCCTGACGCTGGCCC
>Ga0070741_10001689_pt1 | contig 64622 bp, 51 predicted proteins | sample Coa_R1_4_FD_66440 | JGI IMG/M metagenome (GOLD analysis project Ga0070741, IMG submission 66440) | Surface soil microbial communities from Centralia Pennsylvania, which are recovering from an underground coalmine fire - Coalmine... | ecosystem: Environmental > Terrestrial > Soil > Unclassified ...
AGCGCAACAAAGAAGCGGTCAAGCGACGCGCCGTGAAACGGCTGGAACAGTTAGGCTTTCAAGTCGAACTGAAACCCGTTACCCCTCTTGCCACTTGACCACGGATATTTTCAGAGGAGTGTATTGCAAATTGTACTGTGCGCGCATCGTTTCCGCCGCCGACAACAGGTGTACTGCTTGGACAGGATTTGTGTATTTGTTCGCGTAATGGGAAATGAGGAACGGCTCGATGAGATAAAGCGTCATGCCACCAATGTGGCGATTCAACTCTAAACATTCGCGAACGCAGTCGTCGGCTTCCCGGTCGCAATGGTCGAGGATGGCGATAATCGCCCATTCGCAATATGCCAAGGCGAGACCCCACTTGTAACCAATCTGCTCCCACTGCGCTAGCGCTTTTTCCATGTGTTCGCGCGCCAAGCGGTATTCGCCTTCCAGCCGCGCGAGATGCGCGAAACCGTACCACGCGAACCCGATTTGACTTGCATCGCCGGATTGTTGAGCGAAATAGAGTGATTCTTGGTCATATTGCCTGGCAGATTCGAAATCCCCTTGCCGCGCAGACACCTGTCCCAAGTTTATAAAGACTTGGGACAATTCTTGGCTCGTCCCACTCTGCCTTCTCCATACCAGGGCTTGCTCAAAGTAGGGGCGGGCGGTTTCGTACCGCCACTGTACCAAATAAATGACGCCCAACGCGTTGAGAAAAAGGGAACGCGCGCGCTCATCCTTCATTTCGGCAGAGAGCTCTAATCCGGTTTGAGCCAACGCAATCGCGCGTTCGAAATGTCCCAGCCGACGCGCAAGCGTGACCGCCGTTTTGAGTCCCGCCAAGCGCGCGGCGTACAGTTTTGTATCCGTGCGCGCCAACGCTTGTTCCACCACGCTCAATCCTTCGGTCAAATGACCGCGCAATTCTAAAAAGCGAATCAACGCGCCCGCGAGCTGTAACGTTTTTTCGGGCTGCGCGTGTACGCTCCACACCAACGCGGCGCGCAGGTTATCGAGGTCTCGGTCTAATTGCGCCAACCCCTGCGCCAGTTCGCGCTTTTCCAACTGCGCGGCGGTTTCGCGCGCGCGCTGATAGAAATATTCAAAGTGGTGTTGCGGCAACAGCGCGTCTTCTCCCATTTGACGCAGTTGTACACCCGCGTATTCGCGAATCGTTTCGAGCATCGCGTAACGCGTTTCATCGTCTTGCGGCTCCATGACGACGAGCGACTTGTTGACGAGATTCGTCAACAGGGTCAACGGTTCAAACGCAGGTGTTGACACATCGGCAAAACAAACGTGCTCCACCGCATCAAGCGTAAAGCCGCCGACAAAAACGGAGAGGCGGCGGAACAAAGCGCGCTCGTCTTCGCCAAGCAGCCCGATGCTCCATTCCATCAACGCGCGCAGCGTTTGATGCTGCGGCAGCGCGGCGCGATTTCCCCCGCTCAAAAGCTCATAGCGACGGTCTAAACGCGCGGCAATCTCTTGCGGTGACAAAAGATTCAAACGCGCCGCCGCGAGTTCAATCGCCAATGGAATCCCGTCGAGCCGCCGACAAATCTGCACGACGGCTTTGGCATTCTTTTCGTTCCATTGAAATTGCGAAAGTACGGCGCGCGCGCGTTCGATAAACAAGCGCACACTCTCGAATTCGCCCAACGCGTCGAGTGAAAGGTTTGCGCCCACGGCGGGCAGCGTAAAAGAAGGCACGCGATACACCACTTCGCCCAAGAGTCCCAACGGTTCGCGCGATGTTGCCAGCACTTGGAGTTTGGGCGCGGCGCGCAAGAGTTGTTCGGCAAACCGCGCGCAGGCGTCGAGCAGATGTTCGCAATTGTCCAAAATGAGCAAGAGGGTTTTGTCGCGCACAAACGCGCGCAATGATTCATTCAACGCGTGCGAACCTGTTTCGGGCGCGCCGAGCGCGGTTGCCACTGCCTTTGCAACGAGCGCGGGGTCTTGAAGCGATGCGAGCTCGACTAACCAAACTCCATCCGCAAAGTGCGGCACGAGATTCGCGGCGACCTGCTGCGCGAGCCGCGTCTTGCCCATGCCGCCCACGCCGGTCAATGTGACGAGGCGGTATTTCGACTCTGCTACCAGCGCTTGGACTCGGGGCACTTCCGACGCGCGTCCAATGAACGGCGTCAGGTGTGCGGGCAAATTATGACGCGGCGCGTCATTGACCGCGAGCGCGTCGAGATTGCCTTGCCGAATTTGTTCGGCGAGCGCGCGCGTTTCCAACTCGGGCGCGAGATTCAATTCCGTCGCCAAAATTTCGCGACAGCGTTCGTACGCGGCGAGCGCGGCGTTTATTTCGCCGCGCCGCGCAAGGGAACGCATGAGCGCGCGATGCGCCGACTCGCGCCACGGGTCCACTTCCAATGTCCGCTGTGCGAATTTACTCTGCGCGCCATAGTCGCGCTGACGTTCAACCTGTTCCATCAAAATTTCGAGCGCGCGCAGCATTTGTTCGCGCAAGCGTTCGCGGGTGACCAGCAGCCATTCTTCAAACGGCGCGGCATCGGGCAGTGTGAACCCCGCCAGAAAATCGCCGCGATAGAGTTCGACGGCGGACTGCAAATCGCTCATGGTGGATTCTCGGTTCGCGGTCGCGCGCAAAAATTCGGAAACGTCGAGCGAATGTTTACGCGCACTATTGAATTGAATTGTTTTTGTGGTGGCGTGCAAGAACGTGGAATCGTCGTCGTGCAATGCCTGACGCAAACGCAAGAGCGTCTCGCTGAGATTGTGCCGCGCGTCTTTTTCGGATTGTTCGGGCCAAAAGAGTCCCGCAAGCGCTTCGCGCCGATGGGGTCGGTCTTGTTCGACGGCGAGAAACGCGAGGAGCGCGCGCACTTTGTCTGAGCGAAAGCGTGTGATGGGGATGCCGTCGAGGGTTGCCGTGAAACCGCCAAAGAGAAAGAGGCTCAGGTGTGGCATACAGTGGCAGTGCACCATTATAAAGCTGAATTGCGTGACCCCAAGTAATTTCAAACGTGACAGGTCTCCCAAGACCTGTCACGTTTGAAAACGAGCGTGGTGACGCGTTGGTGATAGCGGTACGCTATTCTCGCCGCATGAAACGGAAAACGTCCCCTCGTTCTGCCCACCTTTACTTGCTGCGACTCGAACGTGTCCAGCGCCAAGGCAACTCCACTTGGCTCATTTTTTTGGAACCGGTCGCGTCGGAAAAGCGCCGCGCGTTTGGCTCGTTCGACGCGCTCACCGATTTTTTGAAAATGGAATTTGGGCAAGTGGACGGTGAACGAAATTCTTTGCCGAATGACGAGCCATTTCCGTCCATTTAATTTTCTCTCTGGAGGCAAAAATGAAACGCTCCTTTTCCATTCTCGCATCTCTGTTCGGCTTGCTCTTGCTTGCACTCGTGCTGCCCAACGCGCCCGTCGCGCACGCGGCGACGGCAACCGTCTATGATTGGGTTTGGGAGCAGCCCACCGCGCAAGGCGCTGACCTGATGGGAGTGCATTGTCTGTCCGACACATTTTGCAAGGCAACGAGCGTAACAGGCGACATTCTTTCGTGGGATGGAACGCAATGGAACGCGGATATTTCGGGCACGACGACACAGCTCAACAGCATAAATTGTGCGACGACAACATTTTGTAAAGCGGTCGGCAATGGCGGCGTCATTCGCACGTGGGATGGGAACATTTGGAGCGCGGAATCGTCGGGCACAACCGAAACGCTCTTGGGCATCGCGTGTCCCTCCGCCACATTGTGTAAGGCAGTGGGGACAAATGGGACGCTGTTGACGTGGAATGGAACGGCGTGGAGCGCTGAATCTTCGGGAACGACACAGCAGCTCAACAGCATCGCCTGCCCGCTCACGACGTACTGTAAGACAGTAGGGAATAGCGGCGCCGTCCTTTCGTGGAATGGCGCCGTTTGGAGCAATGACACATTGGGTACGACAAAGAACCTTCCGAGTGTGACATGCGTTTCAGATGTATTTTGCAAGGCAGTGGATGATTACGATACCGTCTTTACGTGGAATGGGACGACATGGACAAGTGAAACGGTATCCAGTAATAATTCTTACTGGTCAGGTATCTCCTGCGCCTCGACAACATATTGTAGAGTTGTTGGCTTTACCACGAGAGTGTGGGGTGGGTCAGGATGGGGTCCCCTTCCAGCAACTTGCGCCACGTGTCCACCGCGTTATTATAATGCCATATCCTGCAGTACAACGACAGTATACTGCAAGCTGGTTGGCTCCTATGGCACTATCGTAACCGCAAATCCGAACTTGACCACAGAATCGAGAGGGAGTGAAACTCCATACGCGGCAATTTCTTGCGCCTCGACAACATTTTGCAAGGCGATGGGGACTTGGTGGTCCAGTTACATGCGTTCGTGGGACGGTACAACGTGGAAACTGGAATCTACGAGTGCAAACATCGTGGCTAACGCTGTTGCTTGTCCGACGACGACACTGTGTAAGGCGGTGGGCTTTGATGAATCGACAATCTATAATTACAATGTAATTGTTTCATGGAATGGGTCAAGTTGGGCGACGGAAGCGGCTGATAACTATAATGCCCTTAACGCTGTAGCTTGCCCCTCGGCAACTGTGTGCAAAGCAGTGGGCGGTGGCGGTCTTGTGCGTTCGTGGAACGGTGGCGGTTGGACCGTCGAATCTTCAGGGCAGACGAATGACCTTTACGGCATCGCTTGTCTCGATGCGAACTTTTGCAAAGCCGTAGGGGCGAATGGGACGATTCGAAATTGGAATGGGACGAGTTGGAGCGCCGATTCGTCCGGCGTGAGCGTCTCGCTCAACAAAGTATCCTGTCCTTCGACAACCTTCTGCAAAGCGGTTGGGGCGAATGGCACGATCCTCAAGTGGAATGGAACGAGTTGGAGCGCCGAGTCGTCGGGGACAACCGTCAACCTGAATGGCATTGCGTGTCCCACCACGACGTTTTGCCGCGTGGCAGGCGATAGCGGCGCCATTCTCGCATGGAACGGGACAAGTTGGAGCGCCGAGACATCAGGCACGACAAGAAATCTAAAGGACGTGAATTGTCTTTCCACAACGTTTTGCAAAATCGCGGGAGAAAACGGCGTCATTCTTTCGCTGGTCGTCGAAACGCTGAATGATGTTTCCTCCGGCTTGGCGTTGGATGTGTTCAATGGCAACGGCTGTCTCACAGGCATCACCGTCACCGAATATCAAACCAACGCGCCGAACGCGACGACGGACTTGCAAAACGGACGTTATTGGAACATCACGCCAGCGGGCTGCACCAGTGGCTTTAGCGCCACCGTCACCTTCCCCACACCATTCACGCCGAACAGTTCCGCGTATGCGTGTCGCTACACGGGCAGCGCGTGGAGTTGCGCCAACAATGGGTACACCACCTCACCCACCAACACGATTACGCGCGTCGGCGTCACCGCATTTTCCGATTGGGCAACCGGAATAAGCGCACCGACGGCGGCAACGCTGACAAAATTCACTGCCAAATGGAATACACGGAAACAGGTAGCGCAGGTGAAGTGGGAAACGGGAACAGAATTGAATGTGTTGGGATTCAACGTGTGGCGCAGATTCGGGACGGGAGACTGGAGATTAGAGAATAAGGAAAGGATCGCGGCAGAGCATGTCGGAGAGGTGGAGGGCGCGCGTTACACGTTTGTGGATAAAAAGGTCAAGCCCGGGAACACGTATCAGTATAAATTGGAAGTGGTGTTGGCGAATGGAACGAGCGCGTGGAGTGAAGTGAAAACAGTAAAAACCAAGAAATGAGGACCTCACCGCGACCAATCTAAAATTTGCAGGGAGCAAAAGGAATCCGCATCCGTTGGGTTCCTTTTTTTTTGCAAAACCGTGCGTTACCTTTTTCCTTTTGTGGCGTCTTGCTTTTGACATCTTCAAGGAAAAAGGAATATGGGTTTATCATTGGTCGAAATGTCCAGTCCCGATACGCACCCGCCGCCACAAATAAATTTGGCGAGCGACCTTGCACTCGTCAACGCCGCACGCCGCGACCCGCGCGCATTCGGCGCATTGTACGAAAAATACGTGACGCAGGTCTATCGCTTTTGCTTTGCGCGCTTGCGGAATGAACCCGCCGCGCAAGATGCCACAAGCCAAATTTTTTTGAAAGCGATGCAGGCGCTGCCGCAATTTCGCGACGGCGTTTTTGCGGCGTGGCTGTTTCGCATCGCGCACAATGTCGTCACCGATGTATTTCGACGCGGGCACGAACACGCGCCGTTGGAAAGCGTGGAACATCATGTGGATGCAGGCGATTCGCCCGAAGAACGCGCGCTGGCGGAATCGGAACGCGCCGCGTTTTATTCCGCGATGGACGAACTGCCCGACGAACAGCGCACCGTGTTGGAATTTACGCTCGCGGGTTTCAAGGGCGAAGAAATCGCGCGCATGTTGGGCAAGACGCACGCGTCCGTAAAAATGTTACGGTGGCGCGGGATGGAAAGCATCAAGGCGCGCGTCGCGGAACTCGGATATTTGAGTGAGGTGGAACGATGAGCGCGCACGAATTAGAGATGGCAGAATTGCTCGAACAATATTGGAATGAACGGGAAAGCAATCCGAACGCGCAGCCGCCGCAAGGACTCGACCCGGAAATGCTGCAGGCGATTCGGAAGATGGAAACGTATCTCGCGCCTGCGCCAAATCCCAAATTTGTCGCATCGCTGCGTTCGCAGATGGAAAACGCGGCGATGCAACAAAACGCGCGCGCCAAACAAAACGCGCCGCGTCGCGGCATATTTGCATTACCGCGTTGGTCGTTCGTCGGCGTCGCCGCCGCGCTCGTGATTGCGTTCGTCGCGTTCGCCGCGTGGGCAACGCGCCCCGCGTCCGTCAACGCGCAAGAATTACTCGACCGCGCGCGTTCCGCCGCGAGCGATTTGAACACCGTCGGCGTGAAATCGTTCGAGATGGTCCAAGACAGTTACGCCGTCGTCGTGGACAACCCGAACGCGCCGCCGACACGCGCCACGCGCGGCGAAACGAAAACGTGGTACGCCGCACCAACGCGTTGGCGCATCGAAACGCAGTACGAAACGACGAATCAACCGCCGTATAAAGCGATTCAAGTTGCCGACGGCGCAGCGCAATTTGATTACAACGTAAACGACAACACGGTCAACATTCAAGTTGCCGAATCCAAAAGTTTTCCTTCGCCGAGTGTGCTGAGCTTGGATTTTTTGCAGCAAGACATGTCGTATTGCTACGACCCGAAAGTGGTTGGCGAGGAAACGATTGCGGGACGCGCGGCGTATCAAGTGGACATGGGTATTGCGAAATGCCGCAGCGCGAGCGCGCCCGAATTGAACGGACCGCACACGATTTGGATTGACAAGGAAACATTCTTTGTCTTGAAATCGGAAATTCGCGCGCTGAACAGCGACCAGGTCACAAGTTCGATGCAGGTCACATCCATTCGCTACAACATTGCTTTGCCCAACGACCTGTTCACGTTCACACCGCCTGCCGGCGCGAAAATCAACGACATGCGTCCGAAACCTGCGCCGAGCGCGCAAGATTTTCAAACACAATTGTCCGCGCTCGCACAGAAATTGGACTATCCGATTTTCGCGCCTGCACAACTGCCGGACGGACTCGCGCCGCGCGCGCCGCAGCACGACGAAATCGAAAATCAAGTCATGCTCGCGTATGTGCCCGCCGACGAAGCGACAACCAATACGCTGCCGGACCAACACGGCGTCAGCATCATCGAAAAACGCGCAGACTATGAAACCGTACGCAATTGGACGGACGGCGCGGAAGCATTCGCGTTGGACGGCGCGCAGGGCTGGATTCGGCGCGGCGATTACGACCCGCGCGTTGGCACAGGTTCCAATTCGGCGGCGTATGTTTTACGCGATGGCACGCTGATTTCGATTTCGAGTTTCAGCATCAAACCGGAACAACTCGTCGAGATTGCGAAATCATTGCAGCCCGTTCCCGGTTCGCACGCGCCGCTGCCAAATCCCACCGCGCCGACACTGGATGAATTGCGCGCGCAAGCCGATTATCCAATTTTGATTCCGACGTACGTGCCGAAAGGTTTGACGCCCACGCCGCCGACGCAAAACCAAATCGAGTACTATCGCGCGGATGGTATGCTCGCGTTGATCGTACAAAATGCAAAACAAGGCAACGGCGGCATGGAACAAGACCCGCGTTTCAAAGGCGAGATGGTGAAATTGTCCAACGGGCGCGAGGTGCATCAATTGATGTTCGACCCGCAAATCGTGATTCTGTGGTGGAATCAAGACGGCGGATACACGTCACTCGAAGGGCACGGCATCGCGCGCGACGAAATGTTGAAAATCGCCGCGTCCATGTCGAGCGCCGCCGAGTTGGGCGAAACCCAAGCGCCGCCCGCGCAGCCCACGCCGTACGGAACGCTGGCGCCAGCGTTCCGTACGGTTTTGCGCCCGACATGGCTGCCCGAAAAGATGGAAATTTACGAGCGCAATGTGCCAACACCGAATGGTCAAGGTGCGGGAATCGAAATGCGTTTCGACCCGCATCCCGACGGCACGCCGCACGATATGTTGACGCTGACCGAAATGCCCAAAGAATTTGCCGAGTCGTTCAATGACCCGCAATTTCAAAAAAAGGACATTGGCGGACGCGATGTGACATTCAACCAAATCGGCAAAGGGTGCGTGATGTACAGTTGGGTGCAAGGCGATGTGGCGTTGACGCTGACGAATGCGTATGACCCACCGGGTGAGCCGGGGCAAGTACGGTATTCGTGCGAACAAATGGAACGCATCATCGCTTCGATTGAATGAAATGCAGGGGCGCTCAAGCGAAGCAAGGATTCGAGAACGCCCCTGCATTTTTGTTGCCGCGCGCAACTCGCATTATAATCGCCTCGTTTTGCGCGTTTCGAATCCACACGTTTGTACACGCATTGATGACTGAACCTCTTTCACGCGCCATTGGCGCGTTGTTACGCCAGCAGCACAAAACCCTCGCGCTTGCCGAATCGTGCACCGGCGGACTCATTGCCTCTCTGCTCACCGACGTGCCCGGAAGTTCGGAATACTTTTTGGGCAGCGTTGTCGCGTACGCATACGAAGCCAAAGAACGACTGCTCGATGTGCCGCACGAGCTCTTGTTGCAGCACGGCGCGGTGAGTGAAGCCGTCACGCGCGTGCTTGCGCTCAACGCGCGCGCCAAATTCGGCGCGGATGTGGCAATTGGCATCACGGGCATTATGGGACCCGGCGGCGCGACGCCGACCAAACCGCTGGGGCTGACGTACATTGCGCTTTCCGCGCCCGATGCGTCATGGTGCCGTCGTTTTGTGTGGAACGGCGACCGTTTGCAAAACAAAGCCGACAGCGCCCACGCCGCGTTGGAAATGCTGCACGAATATCTCACTCGCTGATAGCGCATCGCGTATCGGAGGGCGCATTGCTCGCATGGCGCTTGACGATACGCGGGGCGCGAGATGTCAATGGATTTTTCTCTCTTGCTCCAAGCCGTTGTACTCGGCATCGTTCAAGGTTTAACCGAATTTTTGCCCATCTCCAGTTCCGCGCATTTGATTCTGGTACCGTGGTTTTTAGGTTGGGACAACGCGGTCATTTCCAGTTTGTCTTTCGACATTGCGCTTCATCTCGGCACATTGATTGCTGTGCTCGCGTATTTCGCGCAAGACTGGGTGCGTTTGATTCGCGCCGGCGTCCAAAGCATCATCGAACGCAAAATCGGCAGTGACCCGGACCGCCGTTTCGCGTGGCTGTTGGTCATTGGTTCTATTCCGGGCGGAATTGTCGGCGTGCTCGGCGAAAGCAAAATCGAACAGATTTTTCACGCGCCCAATGAGCCGCTGTCCGTTTGGGCGGTGGTGGCGATGGCGGTCATTATTGCGCTGTTGGGCTTGCTGCTGTACGTGGCAGAGCGCGCCGCCAAACACCTTCGCGGCATGGAACAGCTCAAGCTGTCCGATGCGCTCATCATCGGCGTGGCGCAAGCGCTTGCCGTTTTCCCCGGCGTTTCGCGTTCCGGCGCAACCATTACGGCAGGACTTTATGTCGGATTGAAACGCGACGTCGCCGCGCGCTTTTCGTTTATGCTCGGCGCGCCCATTATCGCGGGCGCGGGACTCAAGAGCTTGTACGATATTTTTCACGAAACGCAGAACGGCACGCTGGGCAGCGGTGACCTGTTCCTGTTTCTCGGCGGATTCATCGCCGCGGCGGTCACGGGATTTCTCACGATTCGCTTTCTCTTGAAATATTTGCAGCGCAGTTCGACCGACATTTTTGTATATTATCGCTGGGCGCTTGCCGTCGTCATGATTGTCATCGCCTTGATGCGCGGATGAGAAACGAAGCCGCATTTGAAAGGATGAAGGATGAAAAGAATCCAATCTTGCAGGATAGAATGAATCGCGCGCGCGTGGGCGTTTTTGTTTTATTCTTCATTCTTCTGCTTTCTGCCTTTGCCTCTGCGTGTCGCGCCACACCCACGCCTTCGCCGAGCGTGCATTTTCGCATCGGCAGCACGGACTCGACACAGTACATTGCGCGCGAAGTCGCCGCCGCGTATCGTTCGACAAATCCCAACGCGACCTTTGATTTTTTCACCACGAACTCGACCATGACGATGCGCCAACTCGCGTTCGGGCAGTACGATTTCACGTTTATGGAACGCAATCCGCACGCGGATGAATTGGAACGCGCGCACGCCACCGCGCTCGAGCTCGGACGCGACGGCGTGTATGTCATCGTGCATCCGTCCAACGCGCTGCAAAATATTTCGCGCGAGGACTTGCGAAAAATCTTTTCCGGTGAAATCAATCGCTGGTCACAGTTGAATATCCAGGCGCCCGACGGACAGGATTCCATTCAGGTTCTTGCGCGCGAAGACGGCGCCGGAACGCGCGCGGTGATAGATGAACAAGTTATGAAAGGCACACGCACGACTCTCACCGCGCTGGTGGAACCAACCAATTTGGACATGCTCGATTATGTCGCAGAATATCCCAACGCCATCGGTTACGTTGCCGCGAATATTTGGGACAATAACGCACACACGCGTCCCTTGAGCATTGATTCGGTCGCGCCGACGCGCGAAAATATTGCCGCCGGAAGCTATCCGCTGCTCCAAACCGTTTTTTTGATTGTGCCGCAAACGCCTTCGAGCAGTGTCTCGAGTTTTGTGGATTTTCTCGCGTCCAATGACGGACGCGCCACGCTGTACCGCCGCATCAGCCCGCTCCCGCAAAAATAGACGCTCTATCCGTCATCAACTCGTAATCCCACTCTCTCGCCTCGCCGCGTGATTTGTGATTTAATGGGGATGCAGATTTCACGCGTGAGGCAAACATGCAATACCAAACCTATGATACAGAAAACCCGACTGACGAGGCGCCGTGGACCGCTGCACCCACCGCGCCGGGCACGCAAGGTGCGGGCAGCTACAATTCCCAACTGATGCCGTTAACGCCTAATCCGCTCGCGGTGAATACACAAGCAACTGCGGCAGAAACTGTCATGCTCACTTCGTTGATTCAGTCGGTACAGCAAACGCAGGTGCAGCAAATGTACTTGTTGCGAAATCTCGACGCGCGTTTGGCGCGCATCGAAGAGGCGCCGCGCCAATCTGTCACGATGGCTCCGCAAGCTATCGCATACACGCCCGGCGCATTTGAGCGCGCGACGTGGTGGGCGATTTGGGGACTGTTGATGTTGGTGTTGGGCGGCGCCTTGGCGGTGGTGCTGTTATTGATTCTGCTCAACATCCAATTCCGCTAACATTAAAATTTTCTCATCAAACAATCAGACGCAGGACGGAACCATCTGGCGACGTCCTGCGTCTTTATTTTGAAATCCGACACCACGCCTCACAACAAGCCGCCGCGTGGGCATGACTTGCGCAAAGCGAGGATAACGATGAATTCCAAATCTTTTCCCCAACTTCTCAAACGTATAACGCGTCGCGCCGTGATTACAGCAAGCGCCATCGTCGTTCTCGCGGGATTGATTGCCTTCGCCGCCGTCAACGCAACGGCAACGCCCGTCAGCCCCACGCAGCTACGAATTCAAGGCTGGGTCAATACGCTGCAAGAACCATCCTTGACGCTCGCGCGCCATCAGGCACAGCACAATTTGGAATTGGCGGGAGATGCCGCCGTGCCGCAATTGCTCGTCGCGCTTCGCTCCAACAACCCAACGCTGCGCCAGAATGCCGCCGATGTCCTGAGTTATATCGCGTCGCCGCAATCCACCGACGCGCTGCTCAACACCCTCCGCAATGACCCTGTGCCTGCGGTGCGTCGGAATGCCGCGTACGCGTTGGGCGAAATTCACTCGGCGCGCGCAATCAACGATTTGCAAAAGACAGCCATCGCCGATCCCAGCGCGAGCGTACGCGGCGCAGCAGCCGATTCGCTGGCGCGCATCCGAACGATTTTGGCGCTCAATGCTCAAGTGAACGAACAAACGGTTAGCGCGTACGCCGCCGCCACATCGCAAAGCGATTTACTGTATCTCGCGGCAAAACGCGATGTGCTAGTCAGTCGCGATGGCGGCAAGACATGGCAAATGTTCCACGGCGCGCTGCCGAGTCAGGTTACGGCGCTGGCAGTCAATCCGAACAACGCGCAAGAGCTGTACGCGGGCGTGGACAGCATGGGCGTTTACAAAAGCGCCGATGGCGGGGCAACGTGGAGCGCGATGAACAACGGTATTGCCTTGACGCCCGGTGCGCGCGAAACCGTCTCCGCAATTGCGATTGACCCGGACAATCCGCAAGTGCTTTACATCACGCGCGGCGTTTGGGTTGGCACGACGAACGTGCAGTATTATCCCGTCGGCTTGATGACGAGTCGCAATGGCGGCGCCAATTGGACGGAATTGAATGCAGGCGCCGCCGCCGGAGCGGGCAAAGAAGCGATTACGAAACTCGCGTTTCGCAACGGACAACTTTACGGCTTGGCAGGCAGCCGCGTTCTCACGCTGTTGACCTTGCAATAAGCAATCCCAAATGTAAAGCATTGAAACCCCCGTGACGCAACGCGCAATGCTTTGCCTTTACCAAAACAAGCAATGACAATTCTGGTCGTTTTACTCGGTATGCTGGCAGGACTCGCATGGTTCTTGCCCGAAACGGAAGCGCACGAAAACCGCGAGCCGCCTTCATCTCCACACGAAAACAAATAGAGCAATTCCCCGAATGCAAAACGTTCGGGGATTTTTTTTGCCCGCCGCCCCGCTTGGGCGCGCAAAATGTTATAATCATCCATCGGCGCGCAGCGCTCTTGCACTCACCTTGGACAATAACCCCATACCCCGCTTCCAAAGGACACAGGAAGAAGCAGATGGAAAAAATGGAAAATTTTATTTGCGCCACATGCGGCGTACAGTTCGACGCGAGCGAAACGCCACCCGCGCATTGTCCGATTTGCAAAGAGGAACGTCAGTACATCAGAGTAGATTTTTTCTGCCGACAACGATGCTATAATTTTTGCGATTCGCGGAATGCATTGGAGGAATCGTCGTGACTCTAGAACTGCAGGTTGTAACCGGCGCATTCGGTTACACGGGAAAATATATTGCCACGCGATTGTTGGAACGCGGCTTGACGGTTCGCACGCTGACCAATTCGGTACAGCGCGAAAATCCATTCGGCGACAAGGTGCAAGCGTTTCCATTCAACTTTGACAATCCCAACGCGCTCGTCGAATCCCTGCGCGGCGCAACGGTCTTGTACAACACGTACTGGGTGCGCTTCAATTACGGCAACGCGTTCGGACACGCGACCGCCGTCGCGAACACGTTGAAACTTTTCGACGCGGCAAAGAAGGCGGGCGTACAGCGCATCGTTCACACCAGCATCACGAATCCTTCAGAAGATTCACCGCTCGAATATTTTTCCGGCAAAGCGAAACTCGAACGCGCGCTGCGCGAATCGGGCATCGCGTATGCGATTTTGCGCCCCACCGTCATTTTTGGCGACGAAGATATTTTGGTGAACAACATCGCGTGGGTGCTGCGTCATCTGCCCGTGTTTGGTGTGTTTGGCGATGGGCAGTACAAATTGCAGCCCATCTTTGTAAAAGATTATGCGCAGCTCGCGGTGGCACAAGGCGCAGCACGCGAGAATTGCATCATTGACGCGATTGGACCCGAAACATTTACGTATCGCGGCTTGGTGGAACAACTCGGCGAAATCATTGGTGCGCGGCGACCCATCATCTCTGTGCCGCCGTTGGTTGGCTATTGGACGGGCGCGTTGATTAGCCGTTTGATGGGCGACGTGACGATTACGCGCGAAGAAATTCAGGGCTTGATGGACAATTTGCTGTACACGCAATCGCCACCCGCAGGCAAAACGAAATTGACCGATTGGGCGCGCGCACACGCGGACACGCTCGGCAAACATTACGCGAACGAATTGAAACGCCGGCAAGATAGGAATCGCGCGTACGCGAAATTGTGACGGTTCGAGACCCCAAGTGTTTTTTGCGAGATCGCTCGTCGCCAAACACTTGTGGGCTTACGATTGACGCGAGTATTTCGTTGGACTATAATGCGCGTATTAGAACGCTTGTTTCAATTTGCCATTTTCTTTATTCCTATCCGTTCCCTCAGTTCCCTTTCTTTTAAAAGGAGCCTCTCATGAACACCGTCGGTTATGTCGTCGGCGAAGTCCGCACGGATGAATTTACATTTGTGACGAATCGCGAAATCGCGCCGCCGCGTCTCGAATATATTGTGGTGCAGGTCGAAGACCCGGAGCGCGGCAGCAAACTCGACGTGCTCGCGCAAGTGACCAAACTTTCGGTCTCGTCGCGCCTGCTCGACACAACGCTTTCGTACAACGAAGTCGCGCAAATCCTCACGCGCATCTCCACGTCGCAGCCCATCATCGTCGGCACCGCGCAAGTGTTGGGCTATCTCGACGGCAATACCGTGCGTTACCCGCGTCACGCGACGATGCCGGGCAATCCCGTCACCCAAGCACCCGATGATTTGTTGAAACGCTTTTTCTCGCAAGATGTCGAAAGTGGCATTGACATCGGTTCGCTCATCAACCGCGACAATGTGAACGTTTTGCTGAACCCGAACGGATTGCGTCGGCACATGGCAGTCATCGCGCAAACCGGCGCGGGCAAGTCGTACACCGTCGGCGTGATTTTGGAAAAATTGTTGCAGCTCGGCGGCTCGATTGTGATTTTTGACCCGAACAGCGATTACGTGAAAATGCGCCGCGATGAAAGTATGCGCGTCACGCCGTTCGCCGACCGCGTCGAAATTTATCGGATGCCGACGAATCAAAAGGGGCGCATCACCGACGAAGAAATCGGCGGCTCGCGAAAATTTACGATGAAATTTTCGGCGCTCGAGGTCGAAGAAATCTGCACGATGACGGGCATTCCCGAAACGTCCACCAACATCCGCAAAGCGCTGCAGACCGCGTACGACAATTTGCGCGGACGCGATTACGCGCCGCACGAATTCTTGCGCGAAGTGGAACGCATCGCGGACGGCGGCGGGGGTGAAGGGGGGGGTGACCTGATGCCGCGCGGTCCGGAGCGCAAACGCCAAGGCGAAGCGCCGCTGCCGGGCATGGAAGATTTTCGCCAAGCCGCGTACGCCAAAGCAAACATTGATGTGGATTGGGATGATTTGGGAAGCAATTCGGATGAATCCGAAGAAGCAGCGCCCAGCGTCGCGCCGCCGAGCGCATCGGAGAATGGCAAAAGCGGCAAGGGCTTGTCACTCGATGCGATTGCGGGCGCGCAAAAAGCCATCAAGTACGTCGAGCGTTTGACGCGCGTAGATATTTGGGGGCACGAAGATGTGCCGATTCAAGACTTGATACGCCCGATGCAATTGTCCGTGATTGACCTCGCGGGTGTGGACAGTTGGATTACTGAATTCGTCGTGGACAAAGTGTTCCGCGACTTGTGGGGCGAAGCGACGACAAACGGCTTGCCGCGTCCGGTCTTTTTTGTTTTGGAAGAAGCGCACAATTTTGTGCCGGGCGGGCAAGGCGCGCGTTCGCAAGCCGCGCACATTATCAAACGCATCGCGTCGGAAGGACGCAAGTTCGGTTTGTTCTTGATTCTCGTCACACAGCGCCCGTACAAAATTCACGGCGATACGTTGTCGCAATGCAATTCGCAAATCATCATGCGCCTCACCAATCCACAAGACCAACTCGCCATCAAGCAGTCGTCCGAAGGCATCAGCGAAGGACTGCTCGCAGACTTGCCGGGCTTGAATGTCGGCGAAGCAGTGATTCTCGGACCAATTGTGCGTGTGCCGGTGATGGTACGCATCGGGCATCGTTTGAGCGCGCAAGGCGGCAATGACATTGATGTGGTGAAAGCGCTGGAAGACGCGCGCAGTCAAGTCGTCATTGACCGACGCGAACGCGACGCGAAAGCCGAACGCGCCAACAAAAAGAAAACCGAATGGCTTGAAGAATTAGACGCCTGACGTAGAGACGTTTCACCGAAACGTCTCCAGCGTTTACGAGACAAAATGCGGCGCGTCTTGTGTGGATTGAGTATTCTGGTGGTGAGCTGGCTTGCCGCGTGCGCCGCGCCGCCGCCGACAAGTATTCCGCTGCCCACGCGCATGTTGCCCGAAGATGCCGCGCATTCCGCGTTGGCGGCAATGCTTTCGGAATTGGAGTATGATTTAACCCAAGCGCGTTCCCTCATGCGCTATCTCGCGCAAACGCGCCAAGTGCGCGAAGGTTCCCAAAAAGAATGCAGCGCGTTCGTACAGCAAATGCTCAAAACGAATCCGCAGTACGCGCAGTTGGGAGCGGCGGCGCCGAACGGCGTCCTGTACTGCAACTCGAACGACACGCGGCGCGAGGCAAGCGTCGCCGACCGACTGTATTATGCGCGCGCGCTCGGCGCGCAAGATTTGGTCGTGGGCGAATACGTCATCGGACGCGTTACCCTGCTGCCATCGCTCGGTTTGGCGTATCCGATTTTGGACGACCGCGCGCAGCTGCAAGGCATCATCATCGCGCCGCTCAAGTTGGGCTGGCTCGCCGAACGCGTGGTGCAAATCAACATCCCTGTCACGGGCGAAATCGTCTTGATTGATACGTACGGCAATCTTTTGATCCGCGACCCCGACACCAACGATTGGCAAGGCAAGAATATTTCTACGACGCCGCTGGGCAAAGCGATGCTGTCACAGATTCATGGCAGCGGCGAATTCGCGGGCGCGGATGGCGAATCGCGTTTTTACGAATTCGCATCGCCGCAGGGGTCACAGAATCATTTGATTGTTGCCGTCGGAATCAAAAAGTAGAATTGAACACGATCTATCCGCACACTTGCGAACACATGACGGAACTCGCGGACAACAGCGTGGACTTGACCATCACGTCGCCGCCGTATTGGAACGCGATTGATTACGACGCGCACGCGCGAAACTCAAAACAGAATTATCGTCCGCGTCAAGAAGAAGACTACGACGCGTATTTGGAATTTTTGAAGCGCGTTTTCACCGAAACGTATCGCGTGCACAAACCCGGTTCGCACTGCGCGATTGTGATTGGCACGGTGCTGCTGAACGGCAAACATGTGCCGGTGCCGTATCATGTAACGCAGTTGATGGAAGACATCGGCTGGGAATTTCATCAAGACGTGATTTGGGCAAAGGTAACGGGGGGGGTGAAACGCGCGGGCGCGACGATTCAAAATCCGTATCCGGGGTATTATTATCCGAACTTGATGCTCGAATACATTTTGATTTTTCGCAAGCCCGGCAGCGGGCGCATTTATTCGTCTCGCACCAAAGAAGAAAAGCTGCGCGATGCGATGGCGCTCGACGCGGTCTTTACGCGCGACATTGCGAACAACATTTGGCACATCGCGCCAGTGCCGCCCAACCAACTGCCGCATCCTTGCCCGTTCCCCGAAGAACTCGCGTATCGCCTCATCCGTCTCTTTTCGTACACTGGCGATTTGGTGCTCGACCCCTTCGCGGGTATCGGCACAACCTTAAAAGTCGCGCACGCAACGGGACGCAATTACGTCGGCTATGAATTGAAAAAAGAATATATTGACATTGCCGAAAAGCGCGTGCGCGAGCCGTTAAAGCTGCGCAAACAACTCATCGCCGATTTTGTCAAGGTCGAGTACGGCGAGAAAATGCCCGCGAAAAACAAACCCCGCGCGCCGTTCCGGAGAAAGAAATAGCTCGCGCGCGTTCATCCGCTGCCCACTCTCCCCTTCCCTCATAGGGAAGGGGCTGGGGATTCGGTTCCCATGATTCGCATCGTCTTTACTTCCGACAATCATCTCAATCGCTATTACGCCAAAATGACGCGCGACCAATTGCGCGCGCGACGCCGACGCATTCGCGAAGCGTTCAAAGAAACCGTTGACTTTGCCCTCCAAAACAACGCGCATTTTTATTTGCACGGCGGCGACCTCTTTGACAATCCCGACCCGAGTCCGGTCGAACTCGCGTATGTCGCGCGCGAATTCAAACGCTTGCAGGACCACGGCGTCAAAATTCTCGCCATCAGCGGCAATCACGACATGCCGCGTTACATGGGCGAAAGCGCGACGCCGATTCGCATTTATGAGGAATTGGACGCGCTGCGCGTCTTTAACAAACGCACCCAAGTCGAATTTGAACGCTTTGAAATTGACGGCGCGAGCATTGCTATCGGCGGACTCGCGCCCGACCCCCGCGCGGGAAGCGACACTGACCCACTGCAAGATGTCGAAATCAATCCGCCGGACGCCGACGTAAAAATCGTATTGCTGCACGGCGGCGTCGAAGATGCTGTCCCGCCCGGCTGGGACGAAGCGCTGTTCAAAAAATCCACCCTCGCCTCGCTCAAACAAATTGATTATTTTCTCGTCGGCGACATCCATAACGCGAATAAATTGAGCGTCGAACACGCGACGGTGTTGATTCCCGGCGCGACGGAACGACTCACCTTTGGCGAAATCAAAAACGAGCCGGGCTTTTACTATCTCGAATTCGACGGCAGGACCCCGCGCAAAATACAACGCAAACTCATCGTGCCGCAAAAAATGCGCCGTCACGAAATTCGCTGCGGCAATTTGCCGGCGGATGACCCGACCACATATGTGTTTGAAGAAATTCGCGCGGTCAGCGACGCGGAACAGCTCTTGCAGTTACGCATGGACGGCATCCTCGACCGCGACGCGTATCACAAACTGAAATTTTTCGACATTTGGCGGCAGGGCAGCGAACTCAACTTTTATTTTGATCTGGACAAGTCTCAAGTCGAGATCCGCGCGCGCAATTCTGACGAAAACGGCAACGTCGTACCTGAAGAACGCGTCGACGTCGAACGCGAGTTGGAACGCGTCAGCGATGAATTGTATGACACAGCGGAAACCGACGACGAACGCATGATGATTCAAGAAGCGCACGCGCGCGTGGTGAATCTCTATCGAAACAAAAACGACTAACGCAATGGCGGAGAGCAGAAAGCGGAAACCCAACGTCCGCATTCCGACTTCCGCATTCCGAAATCTCCCATGATTCGCCTAAAACGACTTTACGCGCACGATTTCAAACAACTGCAAGAGGTCGAACTCCATTTTCCCGAAGCGGGGCGCATTTTGGTGCAAGGCAAAAACGAAGCGGGCAAGTCCACGCTCTTCGAAGCCGTATACTTTGCGCTGTTCGGGCTCGCCTTGAACACGGAAGGCGGCGCCAGAAATCTCGACGACCTCATCGGCTATGACAAAGAAAAAGCGCGCGTGGAACTCGACGTTTACGTACGCGACCGGGTATTCAAAATCACGCGCACGCTCGTGCGCGGCAAAGCCAACAAATGGGAATTGGAAATCGTTCGCCCCGATGGGACGTTTGAAGAAATTCGCAGCAACAAAGCCGTCAACGACCGCCTCGTCGGGGAATTGGGATTCGACGCGGAAGCATTACTCAACACGTGCTTTGTCGAACAAAAAAAATTGGAAAAACTCGAGGGCTTGAGCAAAGCCAAACGCGAAGAATCACTCTCGAAAATTCTCAATCTCGAACGCCTGCTCGAACTCGAAGACCAATTGCGATTGCGCGGCGAAGACGAAAAATTGTTGACGCGGCTCACGCATCGCGTGGAACTCGCCCGCGCGCAGGCGGAACTGCCCGGCGTGATCAAAGACTTGCAGCGCGCCGAGCGTCAATTGAAATTGCTCGATTTGTGCGCGCAAATCGAAAAAGCCATCGCCGAAATGCAGGCGAGTAATGCGCTCGCGCAAGAATTGGAAAGCATTCGCGCCAAACGCGCCGCGCTGCAAACCAATGTCGGGCGCGTGAACACGCTGGACAGGGCGCAACAGATGTTGGGCGCGATGTTGATTCGCTACGACGCGTTGACGCAGGATAGGGAACAGTACAACGCGCTGCAAACCGAACGCGCCGCCATTGAACGCGCCGTGCGCGAACAACTTCCCGCGCTCGAAGCGCGCCAAGACGAAATCAAACGGCTCGGCACGCTCGCCGCGCGGCTCACCCGCGTGGAAGCGGCGCGCGGCAGCGTGCTCAACGATTTACAACGCGCCCAAAATCTGAAACAAGAACTCGACGGACATCTCGAACGCGGCACAACGCTGAACGAACAAATCGCACAGTCCGAGCAGCGCCTCGCCGCGCTGGACGAGAAACTCAAGAATTACGATGTCGGCGACGCGTTGGGCGAATGGGCAAACGCGGTCCAAGCCGCTGCGGAGGGCGCCGCCGATGAATCGTCGGTCAACGCGAAACGCCAAGAACGCGACGCGCTGAGCGGCGTCCAGCGCCGCTATTTGATTTATCTCGGCGCGATTGTTCTGGGCGTCGGCTTGGTCAGCGCCATCTTTTTACCCGCGCTTGTTTTGAGCGCGAACAATCTTTTGCTCGGCGTCATCGTCGCGCTCGTGCTCACGACGCTCGCGACGTTTGCGGTCTTGCTCATTGCCGCGCGTCTCATTCAAGTCAATCGCCAAGCCACACAGCTGACCGAAGAGTTGGGCAAACTCGAAGGCGCGGCGACCACCAAACGCGCGCTCGTCGCCGCCGCGCAAGAACGCGTCGCCGCCGCCGCCGCCAAACTCGACGCGTTGGGCGCGCCCATTCCTGCTAGTGTCAGCGCGGCGCAAGCCAAACGCATCGAACTTGCCGCGACGATGGAAAACAAAACGCGCGCCGAACTCACCGCCGAGCGCGAGGCGGAACGCGAAAAATTAAATTACGCGCGCGCCCAGCGCGATGAAGTGGCGCGCCGCATTCAGGAAACGTCCACCGCGACCGACGGCAGCAATATTCCGCTGCTCGAACGCAAACGCGATCAAGCCGAACAAATTCTGAACCGCTGGCGTCCGCGTCTCGCGCGCCGCGCCGCACTGTTTGACCTGCCGCCCGAAACCGAAGCCCTGCGCGACGCGTACCGCGCCATACAAGGCGACCTGAAAGCGTGGCAGCAGCGCGTGCAGCAAGCGGATAAATTGGCGCACGACGCCGCGCGCATCGAACAGCGCATGCAAAAAACGCAAACCGAATTGCAGGAGCAGTATTCGGCGGTGGCGCCGCTGCTTGAGGGCGCCGCGCCCGCGTGGTCACCGGATTTGCCGCGCGCGGCGTACGCGGCATTGCAGACCCGCCTCGCGGCGGCATTTGAAGACGCGGGCGGGAATCAAGTGCGCGCGGAAATGGCGCGCGTGGAAAAACAATTCGGCGCGCTGGAGCGCGAACACGCGATTCGTGAACGCAACGCGCAAGTCGCCGTCAACGCGGCGCGCGCCATCGAACGTGAATTGGGCATTCAAGACGGGTTGTCCGCCGACCCGACGCTGGAAGAATTGCAGGCATTGGCAGCGCGTTTCGCCGCCGCCAATCTCGACGAACGTTCCACGCTCGAAACGCGCGTGCGTCGTTTGAACCAACGCGTCGGCGAATTGAGCGGCACCCGCGACCGCTTTGAACGCGAACTCGGTCTGGTGGGCGAAACGGTGGACATGGAGACCGCGCAGTTGGAATTACAGGCAGAGCAGCGCGCGCAGTTGCAGCGCAAGTACGGCGCAGAAATCGTTTCGCGCGCGCGGCGGCGCATTGTCCAAAAAATTCTCCCCGCGACGATGGAATACATGCGCCGCATTTTGCCGCAATTGACGCGCGACCGCTATCACGACGCGGACCTCGACCCCGAAACGTACAAAATCAGAGTGTGGGACGAACGCGCGGGACAAAGCGGCGCGTGGAAAGAAAAAAATATTTTCAGCGGCGGCGCCAAGGACCAATTCTCGCTCGCGCTGCGCCTCGCCTTCGCGCTGGCAACCTTGCCCCAAGAACGCGGCACATCGCCCGGTTTCATTTTTCTCGACGAACCGCTCGGCTCGTTCGACGACGACCGCGCGAACGCGCTGTTGTATCTCTTGACCGAAGGCGAAGTCGGGCGCGCGTTCGACCAGATTTTTCTCATCAGTCATGTCCCCGTGCCAGAGAGTAAATTTACACATCGCATCCGCTTGGAGAATGGAGCCATTGTAGAAAACTGGGCGCAATAAAAAACAGGTGGCATGTCCACCTGTTTCTTTTTTTTTATTCGCCCACTCTGCGGTGACAATCGTCGCACACGGCGCGCACCGTTTGCACTTTCAAGAACGTTTGCGCGTCGCTGTCGGTTGTATGCGCCGTATGACAGCTGATACATTTGCCCGCGTTCGGGTCAATTTGCTGCCAGCGCGCGAGAAAACTGTGAAAGTGATTGTCAAAGCCGCCGCGTTGGACAACATCGGCGTGACATTTCAGACAAGAATCGTCGCCCAACGGATTCGTCGTCACCGCCGGACTGTGATAATGCCCGCTCCAGTACGCGAGCAAATCCGCTTGCCCTTGCATCAGACCGTCCACGCGTCCCAGCGCGCCTCCGCCGCTGTGACAATCAATGCAGCGCACGGTCTGCTTTTGCGATTGCGCGTGAAACGCGGCAAGACTCACGGGAGGTTTCGTGAGCGATTGATTGAAATAGGTCGTCTCCGGCTCGGTGTGACACGACGCGCAAAAGCCATCGTTTTCTTCCAAATGCAGCGCATAAGCGGTGCCGCCAATCGCGCCAATCAAGAGCACCGCCGCCACAACGCCGACGCTGAGCGCCAGCCATTTTGGGATCGTGCGTTTCGATGTAACGGGTCGTTTCGGCATCTCGCGTTCTCGATGAGAATTTGTGGGAATGTGTGCGACGACGTACGCAAAGGATTATACAAAAAAGGTGTGGAGATTTTATGGAGGCGAAAGCCGTTTTGTTGATGCTTGGTTCTCGTCTATAATTCGCAGCGTGCGCCGCACACAATTCTCTCTGCTTTGCTGGTGCGCGCAAGCCAATTCTGAGATGTACGTTTCATCCTTCCGCGAACGCGTTACGCTTCCCCTTTTGCTTTTTGCGCTCGGCAGTCTCCTTTTTGTTTTCGGCTGCCGCGCCGCGCCGGAATTGCCCGCCGCGCCCTCCACACCCGCGAGTACGACGACGGGCAGCACGACGACGCTGACCATTTGGCACACGTTTACCGACCAACGACGCAACACGTTTGAAACGCTGGCGCAGAATTTTCATCAAGTCTATCCCGACCTCGTCATCAATCCGGTGTACGTCGGCAGCCGCGATGATTTGACCAAGCAGATGAACGCGGCGGTTGCATTGGGCAGCGCGCCGGACCTCGTGCTCGCCGACCGCAGACAAATTGCCGAATTCGCCGCGCAAGGCGGCTTGCTGCCTTTGGACAAATTCATCAACGACGCGGATTTGGGATTCGCCAAAGAAGACAAGAGTGATTTTTTGGGCGGCGCATTGCAGCTTGGACAATTCCCAACACTCGGCAATCGCTCGTACGGAATGCCCTTTGACCAGGAAGCGTTTGTATTGTTTTACAATGCCGACCTGCTCAAGACCATCAATGTGAATCGGGCGCCGCGTACGTGGGAGCAATTTGCCCAATACGCGACCACCGTGACCAAAGACCCTGTGTACGGCTGGGCAATGCGCGCAAACGCCGATACGCTGGAGGCAATGCTGGTCAGTCGCGGCAGCGCGCTGCTCACCGATGCGGAAACGCGCGCGTTGTTTAATGAACGCGCTGGGCTGGCTTCGCTCCAAATGGTCGCCGATTTGAACGAAGGCGGTGTGGCGAAACTCGCGGCGAGCGATGAAAAAGCGCAGCGCGAATTCGCGTCGGGCAATGCTGCCTTTTACCTGGGCTGGCTGTCGGAACTCGAAACGCTGCAAGCCATGCAGAAAGAAGCCAAGACCGATTTTGAAATCGGCGTCGCGCCGCTGCCGCAGCTCGACCCGCAGACACCCTGGTTATTGACGCGCGGCAATTTGTTTGGCATCCCCATCGCGCCGCAGGGTCGCACTGACGGAGAGCGGGCGCGCAATGCGTGGTTCTTTGTGCGCTGGATTACGGCGCCCACACAAAGTGCGCAGTGGGTGCGCGCGACCAATGCGATTCCCCTGCGCGCTTCGACACTGCAATTCATCGCGCCGGATTTGGCGAAAAATCCGCGCTTTCGCCAAATCGCTACGGCATTTGACGGTGTGCTGCCAGATCTCGCGCCGCAGCCCGCGCACAGCTACATGGACCGGATTGAAGAAATGGTCGCAGGCTTGTGGCTTCAAGCCGTAGAGCCCAAAGCCAATTTGCCCGCGCTGCTCGACGATGCCGCGCAGCGCGTCAATCAAGTGCTGGCGGTGAAACCGTGAACGCGCGCTTGACGATGCGGCGCGCGCAAACACGCGAAGGCGCAATCGCACTCGACGCGGCGTTGGCGGCGGGACGCGTGCTGAAAAACAAATTTTATGGAACGCGCGATGTGCAGTCGAAAGGATTTCGCGATATTGTCACCGACGCGGATTTTGCCGCCGACCGCGCGGCGCGCCGCGTCATCCTGCGCGCGTTTCCCGCCCACGCGATTCTTTCCGAAGAAGACAAAACGCCGCCGCCGCGCGCCGAGTCTGTGTGGCTGATGGACCCGTTGGACGGCACGACGAATTACGCGCGACAACTGCCCATCTTTTCCACATCGCTCGCGCTGACGCGGCGCGGCAGACCGCTCGTCGGCGTGGTATATGACCCGCTGCGCGACGAATGTTTTTTTGCCGAACACGGGCGCGGCGCATTCTTGAACGGAACGCCAATTCATGCGAGCAAAATTGGCGCCCTCGAGCGCGCGGTGATTGGTTTTGAATTTGCGCGCGACCCCGCGCAGCGCGCGTTGGGTTTGAAATTATTGCACCATTTGTCCATGCAAAGCATCACCGCGCGCGTGGGCGGCAGCGCGGCGCTGTCGCTGTGTTATGTGGCGGCAGGACGTCTCGACACGTACATGCAGTTGAGTTTGTCGCCGTGGGATGTGGCGGCGGGCATTCTCATCGCGCGCGAAGCCGGCGCGCGCGTAACGCATCTCGACGGACGCGCAGCAACTTTGAAAGGCGGCGCGTATTTTGCCGGCGCGCCGCGAATTTTTTCCGAATTTCTGAATCAAGTGAGAGCCGTAATCGGTGCGCAGTGAGCAGTGCGCCGTAAGCCGCGGGACTGACTCCTGATAACTGATAACCGACCACTGATCACCGATCACTGAACGTATCGTGACCTCGACCGAATCGCGTTTTCTCAAGCGGCTGATTTTGTTTCTTGTCATTGCCGCGATGTGTCCACTCGCCGCGTTCGCTTATCGCGTGGTGTTGAGTGTGGCGCCGGACAGTGTGCCCGACCCCGCGCCGATTTTTACGCTCGTGCCGGCAGCGGGCGATATGGGTTTCACGACGCCGGTGCCGACGTCGGTGGTGGTCGTCGTGCCGAACGGATGGAGCGAATACGCGCTGCCCGAAAACGGATTTGCGATTTCGGTTCCCACGACATGGCAGCGGCTGCCGGTCAAAGCGCCGGAACTTGCCGCCGCGCTGGCGAGCGTGCGCCAAAGCAATCCCGAATTGGCGGACGCGCTCGGCGCGAATGCCGATGCGTTGATTCAGAACGGCGTAAAATTTTGGGCGATTGATTTGAATCCCGAAACACAACAGGCGGGCTTTGCGACGAATGTGACGGTGACGCGTCAAGCGCTGCCGAACGCGGTTTCGTTCGATACATTCGTTTCCATCAATCTCAATCAACTCGACGCGTTGACGACGCGCAACAGCGATATTGTGCATGAGCGCGTTTCGATTGCGGGGCAGCCCGCCGAGCGCGTGCGCTATTTGTTGGCGTTGCATCGCGATCCCGACACACCCATTACGGCGGCGATTACGCAATATTTGGTTTTGAACGCGCGCAACGCGTATGTGTTGACGTTTGCCACGCGCACCGATTTGAGCGATACGTACCGCAGTATTTTTGACCAGAGCGCCGCGAGTATGCGGTTCATCGGACAATGAAATGACGCAGAATATGAAAGTAACAACGATGCGCGACGCCATCCGCGATTTGGTTCGCGACGGCGATACGGTGGCGATCGAAGGCTTCACCCAATTGATTTGTTTTGCGGCGGCGCACGAAATCATTCGCCAACGCAAACGCGATTTGACGTTGTGCCGCCTCACACCCGATTTGGTGTACGACCAAATGATTGCGGCGGGCGTATGCAAGAAATTGGTGTTTAGTTACGCGGGCAATCCCGGCGTCGGCAGTTTGCAAGCGTTTCGCCGCGCGGTCGAAAAAGGGGAACCACGTCCGCTCGAACTCGAAGAGTATTCGCATTTCGGAATGGTCGGACGTTACATCGCGGGCGCGGCGCGTTTGCCGTTTTATCCCGTCAACAGCTATGTCGGCAGCGATCTGCCCAAAGCGAATCCGCGCATTCGCCAAATTCAATCGCCGTACGGCGACGAAAAAATCTATGTCGTGCCGCCATTGAATCCCGACGTGGCGATTTTGCACGCGCAGCGCGCGGACGCGAACGGCAATACGCAAATTTGGGGTTTGACCGGCGTGCAAAAAGAAGCCGCGTTCGCGTCCGAACGCGTCATTATCGTCGTCGAAGAATTGGTGGACGAAAGGGTGATTCGCGCCGACCCGAATCGCACGCTCATTCCCGGCTTGATTGTGGACGCGGTAGTAGTTGAACCGTTCGGCGCGCATCCAAGTTACGCGCAGGGCTATTATGACCGCGATAATGCGTTTTATGTGGAATGGGACACGATTTCGCGCGAGGCGACTTCACTGAACGCGTGGCTCGATGAATGGGTGTACGGTGTCCAAAGCCGCGCGGAATACGTGGACAAGTGGGGCGCGAAATTGAACGCGCTCAAGCCGGGCGATGCGTTGGCGGCGCCGATAAATTATGGAGAGTACAAATAATGCCATACTCTCAAAACGAATTGATGATTTCAGCCGCCGCGCGTGAATTACGCGGCGCACGCGTAGCGTTTGTGGGCGTCGGTCTGCCGAATATTGTGTGCAATCTCGCGCAGCGTTCGCACGCGCCGCATTTGGAATTGGTGTACGAAGCGGGCGTGTTTGGCGCGCGTCCCGCGCGGCTGCCGCTTTCGATTGGCGACCCGACGATTGTAACCGGCGCGGCGAGTGTGATGGGCATGCCGGATTTGTTTCAATATTATTTGCAGCGCGGTCTGATTGACGTCGGCTTTCTTGGCGCGGCGCAAATTGATAAATTCGGCAACATCAACACCACCGTCATCGGCAATTATGCAAAACCCAAAGTGCGTTTGCCCGGTTCCGGCGGCGCGGCGGAAATCGCGGTGTTGTGCGGCAGAATTTTGGTCATTACGCGCTTGAACAAACGCGCGTTTCCCGAACGCGTGGATTTCATCACCTCGCCCGGTTATTTGGAAGGCGGCGACGCGCGCAAAAACCTTAAGGTGCGCGGGCGCGGACCCGAAGCGGTCATTACCGATTTGTGCATTCTGCGATTCGCCGACGACACGCACGAAATGTTGGTCACAAGTCTGCATCCGAACGTGACGCGCGAACAGGTGCAAGAAAATATTGGCTGGCAAGTACGTTTTGCAGATAACCTTGAAACAACGGAGCCGCCAAGTGATGAAGAATTGCGATTGATACGCGACGAGTTGGACCCGAAAGGGTTGTATTCGAGATAGAACCGTAGAGACCGAGAGCGTTCACGGCAGACGTGTCCACACATCGTCATCCATTTGTCGCGCGCAGTACAAACAAGAGTTTGCTCCCGACCGGTCGCCGTGCAGACCGAGTCGAGAGGTAATGCCGAAGGAGACATCACAATGTCAGAAGAAAGGCAATCCGCCCGGCGGATTCCGTGCTACTGCGCGCTGTGCGTCTCGCGTTGCGGGTCCATTGCCGTGATTGAGGACGGTCGTTTCGTCGCCCTCGAACCAAATCCATCCCATCCCACCGGCAAGGCACTGTGCGCCAAAGGACGCGCTGCGCCGGAACTCGTTTACCATCCCGACCGATTGCTTTACCCCATGAAGCGCACGCGTCCCAAAGGCGACCCCGACCCGGGCTGGCAGCGCATTACTTGGGACGAGGCGCTCGACATTACTGCGCAAGGACTGCGCCGCATCGCGCAACAGTACGGACCGGAGAGCGTCGTCTTTAGCGCGGCTTCGCCATCCACATCGGCATCGGACGACGCGTTGGTTTGGATTCAGCGTTTGATGAATGCGTTCGGCAGTCCCAATCTGTGCCTCTCTATGGAGCTGTGCGGGTGGGGACGTTATCTCGCTACGCAATATACGTTTGGTACGGGCGTCCCCGGCGCGTTTCTTCCCGACCTCGAAAATGCCGGCTGCATCCTGTTCTGGGGTTACAATCCAAATTTGGCGCGCTTGGCGCACGCGACCGCTACCGTCGAAGCGCTGAAACGCGGCGCGCGATTGATTGTGGTGGACCCGCGCCGAACGGGAATTGCAAAAAAAGCGAATCTTTGGCTCCAAGTGCGTCCGGGCACCGACGCCGCGCTCGCGCTCGGTATCGCGCACGTCATGCTTGAACACGGCTGGTATGACAAAGAATTCATCCGCGCTTGGACGAACGCGCCGCTGCTCGTCCGAACCGACAATGGGCATTTGTTGACCCACGACGATCTTGACGCACCAGACGATGTGCAGCAGTACGTCGCGTGGAATCAAGCAGCGAATAGTCCAATTCTCTACGACCCTGCCACAGGAACGTACACCGACAATCTTGAGCCGACCCTTTTCGGCGCATTCCCAATCGAAACGCGACAAGGCAAAATCGTCTGCAAGCCGGTGTTTCAGCTTGTCGCGGAGCATTGCGCGCAGTACGCGCCGGAACGCGCGGAAGCAATAACGGGAGTGCGCCGCGACGACATCGAGAATGCCGCCCGCATGTTGTGGGACGCGCGCCCCGTCGCGTACTATGCGTGGAGCGGCGTCGAGATGCAAACGAACGCGACGCAAATCGCGCGCGCGCTTGCCCAACTGTATGCATTGACCGGCAGTTTCGACAATCGCGGCGGGAATGTCGCGTTTGCGCCCGTGCCGTCGGCAAACGTTGTCGGTTCCGAATTGCTGTCTGCGGAGCAGCGCGCGAAAACGCTTGGACTGCCGGAGAGACCCTTGGGAATTGCGCGTTGGCAGCACGTAACCTCAGAGGAGCTGTATCGCGCGATTGTGGAGCAGCAGCCCTACGCCGTGCGCGGGCTTGTCGGTTTTGGCGCAAACCTGCTGCTCGCGCACGCGGATGGTGCGCGCGGGCGCCAAGCCCTGCAAGCACTCGACCTGTATGTTCATGCCGACCTGTTCATGAATCCGACTGCCGAACAGGCGGATGTTGTCTTGCCGGTGGCAAGCGCGTTTGAACGCGAGGCGCTCAAAATCGGATTTGAAGTGAGTCAGGACGCGCAATCGCTGGTGCAGCTGCGCCCGCGTGTGGTCGAGCCGCGCGGCGAGTGTCGCGCGGACATCGAAGTTGTTTTCGAGTTGGCGAAACGATTGGGGCTTGGTGCGCATTTTTGGGGCGGTGACATTCAAGCCGCATACCGCCATCAACTTGGACCATCCGGCATCGCGTTGGAAACATTGCGCGAACAACCGGGCGGGGTACGTGTGCCGCAACCGACGCGCTATCGCAAATTCGCCGAGACGGTTAATGGCTCGCCGCGCGGTTTCAATACACCGACGCGCAAAGTGGAACTGTATTCGCAAGTGCTGCTGGAGCATGACTATCCGCCGCTGCCCGAATATCAAGAGCCGCGGATGGGTCCTGTCTCCCGACCGGACTTGATTGACCGCTACCCGTTGATTCTGACCTGCGCCAAAAACACGCTCTTTTGCGAAAGCCAACACCGCGCGCTGCCGAGTCTGCGGCGCAAAGCGATGGACCCGGAGGTCGAGATGCATCCGACCGCTGCCGCCGCGCGTGGGATTCGTCCCGGCGACTGGGTACGCATTGAGACGCCTCAAGGCAGTATTCGCGCGCGCGCGCGACTCGACGCGACGTTGGACCCGCGCGTCGTATGTGGACAGCACGGCTGGTGGCAAGCGTCGCCGGAAATCGGCGCGCCCGCGTATGACGCATTCAGCGCGGAGGGCGCGAACTTGAATCTCATCATCGGCAACGACGCGATTGACCCGATAAGCGGCTCGGTGCCGCACCGCGCGTATCTTTGTCAAATCGCGCGCGCAGAGTAAACGTTCTTGCGGATTCGCGCTCTTTGCATCGCCGCGTGCGAATCCTCGTGATATAATCGCCTCATCATCCGCTTGGAGATGGGGCGATACGATTTTGACACGCCAACTATGAAAAGTGACATGAACACAGACCAAACAACCCCCGCGACGATTGACGAATACATTGCGCGCTTCCCGCCGGATGCGCAAGAAATTCTGCAACAGATCCGTAAAACGATTCGCCAAGCCGCGCCGGACGCGCAGGAAAAAATCGCGTATCAAATGCCGACGTTTTATCTCGACGGCAATTTGGTGCATTTTGCCGCGTTCAAACACCACATTGGTTTTTATCCGACACCAAGCGGTACGGAAAAATTCCAAAACGAAATCGCGCGCTACAAACACGCCAAAGGTTCGATTCAGTTTCCCCTCGACCAACCCATTCCGTACGCGCTGATAACCCAAATCGTAAAATTCCGCGTCAAGGAAAATCTCGCCAAAGCGGAGGCAAACAAGAAAAAGAAATAGGAAGCGAGAGGGTATGCTATTTTCCCGCGCACAACTCGAAGACAAAGAATATCTCACGCTCGCGCCGTACGGCATGAAGAGCCGCGAGACGCGCGGGCGCGTCTATCCCGACCCCGAACATGAATATCGCACCGCGTACCAACGCGACCGCGACCGCATTTTGCACACGACCGCGTTTCGCCGCCTCGAATACAAGACGCAAGTGTTTGTCATCACCGAAGGCGATTATTACCGCACGCGCTTGACGCATACGCTCGAAGTCGCGCAAATCGGACGCACGCTGGCGCGTACGCTCGGCGCGAATCAAGATTTGACCGAAGCGATTTGTCTTGTGCACGACATCGGACACACGCCGTTCGGTCACGCGGGCGAATACACGATGCGGCGCTTGATGGCGGATTTCGGCGGGTTCAATCATCAACAGCAGTCCTTGCGCGTGGTGGATGAATTGGAAGAACGTTTTCCGGAACATCGCGGTTTGAATTTGACGTACGAAGTGCGCGAAGGCATTGCCAAGCACGAGACGGCGTACGACGAAACAGGCTTTGGCGATTTTGATTTTGACGCAGCGCCAACACTGGAATCGCAACTCGCGAGCGCGGCGGATGAAATCGCTTACAACACCGCCGATTTGGATGACGGGCTGCGCGCCGGTTTGCTTGACCCGTTCGATTTGGAGGAATTGGAATTTTGGCGCGAGTGGCGCGAACTGAACCCAGCATTGAGCGCGCGCTTTGGCGAAATGACGCGCCACAAATTTATTCGCTGGCTGGTGAACGAATTTGTCACCGCGCTGGTTACCCATACCGACGCGCGCTTGCGCGAACACCGAATTGAATCGGTCGCGGACGTGCGCGCGTTCGGCGGCACGCTGGCGGAATTTTCGGAACCGTTTGCCGCGCGGGTCAAACCACTGCAAGAGTTTTTGTTCTCGCGCTTTTATCGTCACTATCGCGTGATGCGTATGGCAAGCAAAGCGGAACAAGTGATTGAAAAATTATTTCACGCGTATTTGAATGACCCGCGCCTTTTGCCGCCCAAAACCCAAGCGCGTCTCGAAAGCGAAATTCCCGCGCGCGTGGTCTGCGATTACATTGCCGGCATGACCGACCGTTACGCGCTGGACGAATATGCGCGTTTGTTCGACCCGATGACGCGGGTATAGAAGTTTGAATTGAGAAAATCAAAATGAGAAATTGAAAACGGGCTTCTCTCTTTTGAGAGAAACCCGTTGTGTTTTTGCGCGGCGCGGCAATATGTCATTTGCGATGGGCGATATGCGCTTCGCCCTCTGCTATTTCTGCATTGGCACCATCTCGACAATCAATTTCTGGAAATGACTGTTCGGCGGAAGACCCGGCGTACTCGCGTACACCAAATCCACAATTTCGCAATCCACAATCAGCGTCGCGGTTTCCAAACGCACCGTCTTGCCTTTTTCCGCGAGGACTAGTTCGCCTTTCGTGGCAAGACGTTGACGCGTCGCCTGGTCGTTAAAGGCGGCTTCGCTCATCAAGATTTGTGTCACGGTGCGTACATCCGTCTTGTCAAAGAGCCACACATCGAACGCCGTGACTTTGTCCGGCTTGCCTTCGCCGATGGTTTCGGAACTCCCCATTCCCGTTTCGCCCAAGAATTCGCCGCGCGCGGTTTCCAACGTAAACGACGTATCATAATTGTCTTCGCCAAATTTATACGTCGCCGCAAACGTGCCGAGCGATTTCGCAAGCGGGGTGGTTCCCGGACGCGCGACCGGCGGAGCCACTGCCGCTGCGGCGGCGGGCGCGCTGCTTATTTCAGAGGGTTGTGCCGCTATTTCGCCCGTTTCGACAGCAGCAGTGGAGGGAGCTGTAGGCGCGGCAGGTGCGGGTCGCAGCGCTGCCGGACGGCTTCGCATTCGCATGTAAACGTACAAGCCCAAAGCGACCAGCAAAATCACCAACGCCAAGAGCAAGAGAATTGTGCCAATATTGCCGCCCAAGCCGCCGCCGGTCGTTCGCGTGGGCGCGGGTGTCGCGCTTGGCGCGCCGCCTGCCAAATTCAAGCCGTAAATTTGCGCGAACGCGTTCAAACGCGCCGCGCCGGTGGCATCGCCGGTAGTATTGCGTTTACCAAATTCGGCTTTCAGACTCTGGGCGATTTCGTCGGGCGTGAACCCCCGCAGTCGTTCACGCGCCTGCCCCAAGTCCTGATTCACCGCGTACGCATCCGCGACCGTCACAACCCACTGTTGTTTGGCAGCCGGATTCAAGTCATACAGTTCTGCGTTTGTATATTGAACGGGGAAAAGGACCCAACCCAGCAGTAACCAACCGATGAGAATACCGACGACAAGACCGCCTATGCCGAGCACAAGCGGGTTGGAAAGCAAACTGGTGCGATTGTTCATTGCGCCTCCGAAAGGGCGTCTGAAAAAAAAGAGTGGTGGCTTGACCGCAAGCGCGCTTTATCGGGTGGGAACCGACGTGTGGAAATGCTCGCTCTGGGTCTGCCTACAGCCAGTGCTGTGTTCGAAATTCATGTTACGCACCATCTGTCATTTCGAGCCGTTTGTGCTCACATGCAGTTCGCGTGCGAAATCTCTGTGGGAAAAGCCAGACTTTTTACAGAGTTTACCCCGAAAGATTGAGAGGTTCAAAATGACATGCGTAACATCGTTCGTAAAATGAACCGGCAGAGTTGGTCAAAAACGGTTTGAACCGCGTCAGCTGGATTTTAACACAAGATAAGGGGGAATTCAAATACTTTTTTCACAAAACCATCTCTATCCGCGCCGCTTGACAAAAAACGCCTGCACGCGACATGTACGGCAGGCATTTTGCGCCAACAAAATGGTCGGCTCACTGCCGCACGTTAATGGGCACATTCGGCAGCAGCGCTTTCGTATGACGCTGTTGCGGTTCCAAGCGCGGCTGGTCGTCTCGCAATGCCGAGTACAAGACCGGCGCGCCCCATTCCCACGTCCCACCGATAGCCGCAATGGCGCGGCGCGCTTCTGTCATTGCCAAATCCAAACCATCGTTATTGGCGAGCGCATGATAAAAGGTTTTGAGGAATTCTGCGCGCAGCACGGAACCGAGCGGGAACTGGAGCGCGACGGCAGACGGGACGACTCCGCGTTCTACCAAATTCGCCGCCAACGCAGAAGCCTCGCGCGTCGTTGCATCACTGCCTTGACTCGCATCCAGGACAACCAATTGAATTGACGCATTGGCGCGCAGCCAGCGGGCAACCGCATCTTCCGTCAGCCAACGAGTGCCCGCGTTTTCGCCAATCCTGAGCGCGTAATGTCCACTCGCGGGATCACGTCCGCTCGCCGCTTGCAGATGCAAGACCTGTAGATTTAGAAAATTTTTGGCAGAGTTTTCGATTTCGTCCAGCGTGAGCACATGAATTTGCGCGTCGGGCTGTCCAGCCAGAGCCATCAGGGGTTGGTGCTCCAATGCTGCAACATCATCAGGCACAAACAGAGACAAGCGCAGTCCATTGGCATAGCGGGAACTGCTCCTGGGCAGGGGCAAATCAAAATAACGTACGATCGCCACGCGTTGATCCAGCGCCAGAAATTGATTTGCTTCCGGCTCGTACAAGAATTCCCACGGCAGCTGCGAGAGGACTGCGTCCAAAATCAGTTTTACGCGGAGGGCGAGACCTTGGCGTTGGGCAAAGCGGCGGCAAGCATCAAAAGCGCGATGGATATCCGGCGAGAAGACGCGACGATACAACAGTGACCCAATGAGGCGGATTTCGCTGGGGTTCAAACCATGACGCCAAGTGTTAATCCGCTCTTCGCCAAAGGGGGAAACAAACGAGGCAACAATCTGCCCCTCCGCCGGACTGTGTGTGATGATATGGTAGCGCTCCGAATCGGCGGCAGGCACAAACGCAAGAATAAGGTCTTGATATGACATTTAAGTAGGGATTGCTGCGCCAAACACGCGAATTATAGCACAACTGTAATCAAACTGTAATGGCATCTTTTGGGGATTACCCGTTTTCAAAACCTTCGCGGGCTGGGAGACCGTTGCGAGTCATCACCCCCAATTTTGTCCGGGAGCAAAAAAAGAGCCCCCGGAAGCGGGGGCATTCGAAATCATTTTGTTGCACTATTCTTCGGCAGCCGTCTTGACCAACGGCTCTTTGGTAGAGTGCGTCAATATCTCGACGCCATCCTCATAAAAGACAATCAAGTCTTCGATGCGTACGCCGCCCCATCCCGGAATATAAATCCCGGGCTCGACGGTCAGTACCATCCCCGGCTCGATGACATCTTTGAACAATTTCCCCGCGCGCGGAAATTCATGGACGACGCGCCCGACGCCGTGCCCGAGACCGTGCCCAAAATTCTCACCATAGCCCGCTTTTTCGATAATGCGCCGCGCAATGGCATCCACCTGTTTGCCTTTCATGCCGACACGCGCGCGTTTCTCGACCGCTTTTTGGGCTTTCAAGACAATGCCATAAATCTCGTTAAACTTGTCGGTGGTGTGCCCCAAAATAATCGTACGCGTCATGTCCGCGTTGTAGCCGTCCAACCGCGCGCCAATGTCAATCGTCAGCGGCTCGCCTTCTTGAATCGGGCGGTCGGTCGGTTCCGCATGGGGCAGCGCGGCATTGGGACCGCTCGCCACAATCGGGTCGAACGCGTTGCCTTCCGCGCCGTGTTCACGAAAAAAAGATTCGATGAGCCATGCGCCTTGTTTTTCAGTCATGCCGGGACGTACGCGTTGGACAAAATGGGCAAACGCTTCATCGGTCAACTGCACTGCGCGGCGAATCTGTTCGATTTCGTCCGCGTCCTTGACCGCGCGCAACCGCTTGACAATGTCTTCGGTCGCTTTGAGTTTCGCGTGGGCTTGGCGCGCGCCCTTTTGCCACTGCTTGAAACGGTGCACGTTCACATGCTGCGCTTCGAAACCGATCACGCGCGCCTGATTTGCCAACGCGAAATCGTGTATGGCGTCGCCGATTTCGTATTTGCCGCGTTCCAATTTCATCAGTCCAAACGACGGGGCGCGCATTTCCGCCGCTTGCCAATAGCGAAAATCGGTGACCACGCGCGCGTCGTCTTTTGAAATCAACATCACGGAATCGTAATCCGCGTGTCCGCTGAAACCCGTGAGGTAGCGTTGGTCTTCATTGCGCGAGACAATCAACGCATCCAGACCAAGTTCATCCAATCTTGCGCGTAACCGTTCGAGACGAGATGACATGAGTGGCTCCGAAAAATAAAATTGAGACTTGACTGCCTACTGCTTACGGCTCACTGGCAACTGCTTTCGCGTCGCGCGTATAGTCGCCGTTCACACATCGTATCACATTTTTGGAACCTTGCACGAGCAAGCCGCCGCAGTTGGGGCATGGTTCATTGATTGGTTTATCCCATGAAACAAAATCGCAAGCGGGAAAACGCGAGCAGCCGTAAAACACACGCCCCTTTTTCGATTTGCGTTCGCGGATTTCGCCCGCTTTGCACTTGGGACAACGAACACCTGTCGTCATTTTTTTCATGCCCTTGCAGGCGGGAAAACGCGAGCACGACAAAAATTTTCCGTACTTGCCGCATTTAATCACCATCGGTGCGCCGCACAAATCACAGACCTGGTCGCTCCTTTCGTCCTGTACGCGCGTAACGGGCATCTGTTCCGCCGCGCGCTCCAGCGTGGCTTGGAACGGGTCATAAAATTCGCGCATCAACTCGACCCAATCTTGTTTGCCTTCTTCGACCGCGTCGAGTTTTTCTTCCATTTGCGCGGTAAAGCCCAAATCCACAATTTCGGGAAAATGCGCGACGAGCAAATCATTTACGACGAATCCCAGTTCCGTCGGTTTCAAACGCCGCCCTTCGATTTGTTCGATATAGCCGCGCTCTTGAATGTTTGCCATGATGGGCGCGTACGTGGAAGGGCGACCAATCCCGTGCTGCTCCAACGCTTTAATCAGCGTCGCTTCGGTGTAACGCGGCGGCGGTTCCGTGAAATGTTGTTCGGGATAAATGCCGAGCAAATCGAGCGGCTCGTTTTGTTCCAATGGCGGCAGTCTTTTGTCTGCGTTCCCTTCCTCATCCTCATCGCCAACACTGCGCCCGTACACCGCGAGATACCCGGCGAATTTCAAAATCGAACCGTTCGCGCGGAAAAGGTAATCGGGTGACGGGTGACGGGTGACGGGTGAGGAAACATGATTTCCCTCCGTTCCCTGAGTTCCCCCATTTCCCTTCTCTTCCGCCTTGGCTTCAATGTCCACCGCCGTCGTGTCAAAAATCGCGCTTGCCATTTGCGACGCGACAAAGCGTTTCCAAATCAGGTCGTACAATTTGAATTGGTCCGCATCCAGATACTCCCGAATCGCGTTCGGTTCGCGAAACGTTTTGGTCGGGCGAATGGCTTCGTGCGCCTCTTGCGCGCCCGCGACTTTTTTGGCATACACACGCGGCTTGGGCGGCAGATATTGCGCGCCGAATTTTTCTTGAATGTACTGCAAGGCTTCTTTTTGCGCGGCTTCGGCAATGTTGGTCGAATCGGTGCGCATGTATGTAATCAGACCGACCGTTCCTTCCGCGCCAATGTCAATGCCTTCGTACAATTCTTGCGCGATTTTCATCGTGCGCTTTGGATTAAAACCCAACCGCCGCGACGCGTCTTGCTGTAACGTCGAAGTGATGTACGGCGCGTACGGGTTGCGTGTCACATCTTTGCGGCGCACGTCGAGCACGCGATAATCGCATTGCTCCAAAATCTCTTTTAACTTGAGCGCTTCTGCTCCGACATGACATTCAAAATCCTTGTCACCGATTTTGATGAGCCGCGCGCGAAAAGTGTTTGGAGATAAAGCGTCGCTCTCTCCCACTCTCCCGCTCTCCCGCTCCCCCTCTCTTTTCTTCAACTCGGCTTCAATGCTCCAATATTCTTCGGGCACAAAGTTTTGAATTTCGCGTTCGCGCTCCACCACCAAACGCACGGCGACCGATTGGACGCGTCCCGCACTGAGGGTCCACTTGCGCATCTTTTTTGCCAGCAGGGGGCTGATGGTGTAACCGACAATGCGGTCGAGCACGCGCCGCGCTTGCTGCGCGTTCACACGTCCCATGTCAATTTCGCGCGGGTGCGAAAACGCGCGGTGAATCGCGTCTTGCGTAATCTCGTGAAATTCGACGCGGCGCACGGGCTTGCCCGCGATTTGCGCTTTCAACACGGACGCGAGATGCCACGAAATCGCTTCGCCTTCGCGGTCGGGGTCGGTTGCCAAATAAATTTCGGGCGCGCTCGCCGCGTACGCGCGCAGTTCCGACACGACCTCGCGTTTTTTCGCGCTGATTTCATAGTGCGGCTTGAAATCGTGTTCGATGTCCACGCCCATTCCTTTGACGGGCAAATCGCGAATATGCCCCACGGACGCGCGCACGCGATAATTGCGCCCGAGAAATTTGGAAATCGTTTTGGCTTTGGCGGGCGATTCGACGATGACGAGCGGAGAACCGGAGGCGAATGCTGAGGACTGAGGGCTGAGGGCAGAGTCGTCCCCTCCCAAGTCGGAATCATCTTCCTTTGCGCGAGCGCGTCGGGAACGCGTTGCGCGTTTTGGCGGCGAGGATTTTTGGGTGGGTTGCGATTTTGCTTCTGCGTTGGATTTCGTCACTGTGTCGCCGCGCGGCGGCGCCGACGTTTTGGTTTCGGCAGGCGGTGCGGAAAACAATTCTGCTTGTTGCGACGCAGCGTTTGTGGAGGGCGCGCCGAGCGCGACGAGGTCATTCCCGCACACGATGCATTTTCCGCGCGTGATGACCTGTCCATCGGCGGTGCGCGTGATTTGGATAGCGGTCATTTCGCGCCGCGCGCTGCATTTGGAGCAATAGGCTTGCATGGGCAAATTCTATCATAGAACAGAACAATTGTGCGATATTATTGTTGTATAATTTTTTCATCGCCACAGGAGGAATGATATGGCAGACGTTTCCACTCTTCTTGCCGAATTGAAAGCGGACAGCGCAAAACAGCGCGAGCGCGTGATTCGAAATCTCACCGCAACCAAAATGGGTTGGGGAGTCCGTAGAGCGCGTTGGATGCCGGGTTGAATGACAAGGGCGAATCCGATGAAATCATTTCGAATTCGCCCTTTGATTGGTCAACTTGTTCTGTCCTACCGCTCGCGTTACATCTTTTTCATCATGTCCATCACCGCCGCATAATTTTTCGCGACGGCATCCCAATTCACCACGTTCCACCACGCGTCTATATAATCCGGGCGGCGGTTTTGGTATTTGAGATAATACGCGTGTTCCCACACATCAATGCCCAAAATCGGACCCTTCATCTCCATCACGGGCGAATCCTGATTCGGCGTGCTGATGACGGACAGTCCGTTCTTGTCGGCGACGAGCCAAGCCCAACCCGAACCAAAGCGCCCGACCCCAGCGGCTTTGACCTGCGCTTTCAAGTCGTTGAAACTGCCAAACTTGGCGTTGATGGCTTGCGCCAGTTCGCCTTTGGGTTCGCCGCCGCCGTTCGGTCCCATGATTTCCCAAAACAGGGTGTGATTAATGTGTCCACCGCCGTTGTTGCGAACCGCCGTGCGGATGTCTTCCGGCACCTTGTCCAAATTCATCAACAACTCGCCGATGGTGGCATAGTTGACTTCGGGATGCTTTTCCAACGCCGCGTTCAAATTATTCACATAGGCAGCATGATGTTTGTCATGATGGATTTGCATCGTCAACGTGTCAATGTGCGGCTCCAAGGCTTCGTACGGATATGGCAGAGGGGGTAGTTCAAACTTCATACAGTTCCTCCTTGTAAGTTTTTTGCGGATTTCATCACAAATTCACAATAAAAACATTATAGCATTCCGCAATGGGAGCGTCAACGCTTTTGGGGAATTTCTAACGTAAATTTACGGTACGCGGAATTGCGGCAACAGAGTCGCGTCGAATGTTCCGGTACGCGTACGTCTGTAGATTTGCCAAAAAATTTCAATCATGCTATAAAGTTGTCATTCAACCTCGCACGTTTTTTTTGAGAACAGTCGGCGTCCCCGACTGTTCTTTGTTGATGGAGCAATAAAAACTTGACAGGGTTTGTGGGATCGCGCGGTGATTCCGAAACGCTTGTCGAATTTGCAAGGACTATGGCGCAGGCAACCAAAAACGACTTTATTGTCGCAATCGCACAAATTTGCACGGAACGCGGTTTGTCCAAAGAAACCGTTTTGCACGCGGTAGAGCAAGCGCTCGTTTCCGCGTACAAACGGAATTACGGCGGCTCGACCAACATTTCCGCGAAAATTGACCCGAACAGCGGCAAAGTAAAAATCTTTGCGCTGAAAACTGTCGTGGACCAAGTGCACGACCGGCGCGCCGAAATCACGCTGGCGGAAGCGCGCGCCATTGACCCGATGGCAGAAATCGGCGAGCAAGTTTCGATTGAATCCACGCCCGACAATTTCGGGCGTATCGCCGCGCAAACCGCCAAGCAGGTCGTGCTGCAGCGGATTCGTGAAGCCGAACGCGATGCGTTGTACACTTCGTTCCACGAACGCGAAGGCGAAATTGTGCAAGGCACGGTCAAGTCTATCGAACAAGGCAACATCACGGTTGACCTTGGGCGCATTGAAGGGTTGCTGCCGAAAAGCGAACAGATTCCGACCGAGCGGTATCGCCACAATCAGAAAATTCGCGCGCTGATTACCGAAGTCAACAAAGCCACGCGCGGTCCACAAGTTTTGTTGTCGCGCACGCATCGCAACATGCTGCGCCGTCTGCTGGAAATCGAAGTCCCGGAAATTTTCAATGGGCTTGTCGAAATCAAATCCATCGCGCGCGAGGCAGGGCAGCGCTCCAAAGTTGCCGTCGCGGCGACACAAGACGGGATTGACCCGGTGGGCGCGTGCGTCGGACAACGCGGCGTGCGCATTCAAGCCATTGTCAACGAACTGTCCGGCGAAAAGATTGACGTCATCGAATGGAATCCGAATCCGCAGATTTTTATTGCCAGCGCGTTGTCGCCCGCCAAAGTGACACATGTCGGATTGGCGGAAGACGAAAACGGCGACAAAGTCGCAACCGTCGTCGTCGCCGACAAACAGCTGTCTTTGGCGATTGGCAAAGAAGGACAAAACGCGCGCCTCGCCGCCAAATTGACCGGCTGGCGTATTGACATCAAGAGCGAAGCGCAAGTCAACGAAGAATTGATGCGCAAGCAGATGGAAGAACAAGCCGTGCTTGCCGCGCAGCAAATTGTCACCGAAGCCGAAGGCGCCCTTGAGAGCGAAGACAAAGCGGAGGGCGAAGCGATTGTCCAAGCGCCAGTGGAAACGCCGACGCCCATCATTCCGCCTGTCGTCGCCGAAGCTCCGGCAGCTCCGACCATGCCCGCCGAACCCGAACCGGAAGCGGAAGAAGAAATTTCATTTGCCGAAGCGTTGGAACAATTTGAACAACGCCAAGCCGATGTCGAAATTGGCGAAGCGGACGAAGAAGAAACCGAAGACGAGGCGCGTCTGCGCAAACTGAAAGAAGACCGCCGCAAACGGCAAATGTTGGTCTTTGACGAAAAACTCGGCAAGGTCGTCGCGCAAAAGAAACACAAAGGCGGCAAACAAGACTGGCTGGAAGACCTGGACGAAGAATAATGGCAAAACATATTCCACAGCGGACCTGCATCGGTTGTCGCAGCGTGCAAGCGAAGCGCGAGTTGTTACGCATTGTTCGAACGCCGGAAGGTCGAGTGGAAGCGGACCCAACCGGCAAGAAAAATGGTCGCGGCACTTATATTCATAAAACGCGCGAATGTTTTGAAAACGTTTTGAGCGCACCCGGCAAATTGCAGCACGCGTTGAATTTGCAAACGCCGCCGGCGCGCGAAGATTTGGAAGCGCTTGCCGTATTGGCAAAAACTTTTCCGGCACAAGAAATGTCGGGAAGCGAAATGAAAGGTCACATTGTCGAGCCGCGCCGTGCTCATGATCAAACGGCGCATCAGAAATCGCAAGTGGTCTCAAACCGACCATCGAACAACCCTTAACTCATTCAACGAATGTAAGTAGCATGGCAAACGAATCGCCGGTTGGCGAACACTTGCGCATCACAAATCATCCTGCTCGGCGTTCTCGCAGCGAGTGCGATGATTTGCAAGGGAATGACCGGTTGCTTTACGCTGGGAGCGCAGCGCGCTTGGGCGGCGTGAGGAGTCAAGAGCGATGAATTGACGTTTTGCGCTTTTCACCTCTCCCCGCGCTGACCTGTCGGCTCCTCGTGTCGGCTTGTCCAAGACGCTCCCCGCGTCCGCTTTTCCGGTCCTCCGCATTTCTGAATTGAATCTATTCGTACAACTGCACCAAATCTTTTGGCGCAGCATTTCAGTGTACAGGTTGCTTGTTCACAAGAGCATGCCTCGAGCGCGCCGCCGCGCGCGGTTGGCTTCAGGCGAAAATGATTTTGTGGGTACAGCCCTTTGGAAATGAGGATGGTATGGCAGACAAAATGAATCCGGCAGCCGCGGACAAAAATCCGACCGATGTCGAAAAGAAAAAACCAACAAACGTAACCGGTAACGCGGGCGTAAAAGCCAAAACCGCCGCGCCTTCCTCCAAACCGAACGCGCCGACCACCGGCAGTACTGCACCGCGTCCAAACGCGCCGCGCCCTAACGCGCCGCGCCCTAACGCGCCGCGTCCTAACGCGCCACGCCCAAGCGGCACAGGCAGTAACACGCCGCGTCCATCGGGCACCGGCAATCGCCCCAATGCCCCGCGCCCCGGCGGCAATGGCGGAGGCAACGCGCGTCCTTCACAGCCACCGCGAAACGGACAGCGCCCAGTAAACCTGCAAAATCGTCCGCACCCCGGACATCGTCCATCCGGTGGACATCGCCCGCCGCAAGGTCCGCGTCACGGGCAAGGCAGCGCCCAAGCTCCGCGTCCGACGCCAAAACCGACGGCGCCGGTTGCGCCACCGAAACCTGTCGCACCGCAAGTTGTCACACTGCCTGCCACATTGACCGTGCGTGATTTGGCTGCACTGCTCAAGCTCACACCGATTGACATCATCAAAAAATTGATGGCGAACGGCGTCATGGCAAACATTACGCAATCCATAGATTTCGACACCGCCGCGCTCATCGCCGAAGAATTGGGTTTCCAAGTCCAGGAAGAAAAGCCAGAAGTCGTCGAAGAAGCCGTCACTACGCTGAGCTCGATGCCCAAAAAGCAAGAGTATTCAGCAGAAGAGCTCAAGAACCTGCAGCCGCGTCCGCCGGTGGTAACGGTCATGGGTCACGTGGACCACGGCAAGACATCACTGCTCGACGCGATTCGTCACACCAACGTCGTCGCGGGCGAATTCGGCGGCATTACACAGCACATCGGCGCCTATCAAATCGTGCACAATGGCAAAAAGATTACCTTTCTCGACACGCCCGGTCACGAAGCATTCACCGCCATGCGCGCGCGCGGCGCGAAGGCGACCGACATTGCCATCATTGTTGTCGCCGCCGACGATGGCGTGATGCCGACTACGCGCGAAGCTATTGAACACGCGCGCGCCGCGCAGGTGCCCATCATCGTCGCATTGAACAAAATTGACCGTCCCAACGCCAATCCCGAACGCGTCAAACAGCAGTTGAGTGAAATCGGTCTAGAAGTCTATGGCGGCAAAGATGAAGTTACGGTCGTGCCCATTTCCGCCAAACAAAAAATCGGGCTGGAAGATTTGCTCGAAAACATTTTGCTTGTCGCCGAACTCGCGGACCTGAAAGCCAATCCCAAACGCCCGGCGTACGGCGTCGTCATCGAATCGCGTCTCGACAAACAACAGGGACCGACCGCGACGCTGCTGGTGCAAGAAGGCACCCTCGACGTTGGCGACATCATCGTCATGGGCGAAACGTTTGGCAAAGTGCGCGCCATGTTCAACGAACGCGGCGAAACCGTCGCCGAAGCGACACCCGCGACACCCGTTGTCGTCACCGGCTTGAGCGATGTGCCGCCCGCGGGCGAAACGTTTGAAGAAGTGGAGAGTGAACAGGTCGCGCGCGCGCGCGCCGAAGCGCGCATTCAAGCGCGGCGCGCCAAAGAAACCAAATCGCAAGCGATTTCGCTCAACGACCTGTACTCGAAATTCAAAGAAGGCAGTGTCAAGGAACTCAATCTACTCATCAAAGCCGACGTCGCGGGTTCGCTCGAACCGATTGTCTCGTCGCTCGAAAAATTGGGCAATGAAAATCTGCGCGTGAAAATTTTGCGGCAAGGCATCGGCACGGTCACCCAAGCAGACGTCATGCTCGCTGCCGCGTCGCAAGGCATCATCATTGCCTTTAACGTCGGCGTCGAAAGCGCCGCCGAAGCCCTAGCGGACCAGGAACACGTTGATATTCGCAAATACAATATCATCTATAAACTCATCGAAGACATTGACAAGGCGCTCAAAGGAATGCTCGAGCCCGAATACAAAGACGTGCTCACCGGACGCGCGCAGGTGTTGAAAATCTTTAACATCAAACGCAACGTGATTGCAGGCTGCCGCGTCATCAAAGGCACCGTCATGCGCGGGACCACTGCCAAAGTCCTTCGCGGCGCCAAAGAAATCTTTAGCGGACCGCTTTCTTCGCTCAAACGCTTTACCGAAGATGTCAAAGAAGTTGCCGAAGGGTACGAATGCGGCATCGGGCTCGAAGGGTTCAACGATTTGCAAGAAGGCGATGTGATTGAGTTTTACAAAAAGGAACGCGTCAGTTGATGACCACTGACGACCGACGGCAGACCGCCGCCAATATTGGCGCACGGTCTGCCGTCGGCAGTCTGCCTCATGATTGATTCGAAAGTTTTACAAGATGTTGTTACCGCGATCCAAAACGCGCGCAGCGTTTTCATCGCCGCCCATATTATGCCGGACGGCGATTGTGTCGGTTCCCAATTGGCGTTGGCACACGCCTTGCGCGGCATGGGCAAACAAGTCACCCTCGCCCTCGACGACAAAATTCCCGACAACCTAAAATTTCTCGACGACATCGAAACGATTGCGCCGCGCGAACCTGGCGCACAGGACATTTTTATCTATGTTGACGGCAGCGATTCCCATCGCTATGGCAAAACACTGAATCGCGAAAGCATCGGCGCGCGCCCGGTCATTCTCATTGACCATCACGCGACCAATGAGCCGTTCGGCGATTTGAATTTGGTGGACAAAGACGCCGCGTCCACCGCCGAAATCGTTTACGAATTGATTCGCGCGCTCGCCGTTCCCATCACCCCCCCCCTTGCGCAAGCTCTACTCACAGGCATCGTCACCGACACGCTCGGCTTTCGCACGTCTGCCACCACGCCCGAAACGTTAGAAAAGGCGACCGCCCTCTTGCGTGAAGGCGGCTCGATTCCTGAAATCATTGATCGCGTGTACAACCGCCGCTCGTACAACGCGCTGCGCCTTTTGGGACGCGCCATTGCTCAATCGCAGCTCGACGGCGACGTGATTTGGAGCGCGATTGATTACAAAACCCTGCAAGCGCTTGGGCTGAACGGCAACGGCACGAATGGCATTGTCAATCAACTGCTCACCGTCGCCGAAGCCAAAATTGCGTTTGTCCTCGTCGAAAAGGAGGACGGACGCGGCGACCTCAGTTTGCGCTCGCGCGCGAATGTGGATGTTTCCGGCGTTGCTCGTCGTCTCGGCGGCGGCGGACACAAACAAGCGTCCGGCGCGATTCTCCCCCCCCCCTTCGAGACCGCCGCGCAGCGCGTTCTCGACGCCATTCGGGAGGAAAGGCGCGAGACATGAACGCGCTTTTGATTCTCGACAAGCCGCAAGGTCTCTCGTCGCACAGCGCGGTGCAGCGCGTTCGCAAAATGATCGGCATTGAACGCGCGGGACACGCGGGCACGCTCGACCCGATGGCAACCGGCGTACTGCTCATCTTGCTCGGCAGCGCGGTGCGACTCTCCGAATATATCGTTGACCACGCCAAAAAATATCGCGCCACTATCCAATTGGGCGTCGAAACCGATACGTACGATGCGACCGGCAGCGTCGTCGCCACGCGTGAGGTACACGCGACAGAGCAAGACATCCGCGCGGCAGTCATGTCGTTTGTCGGAAAACTCGAGCAAATTCCACCCGCGCATTCCGCGATTCAAATTCAAGGCAAACGCGCCTACAAACTCGCGCGTCAGGGCGTGGCGCTGGAAATGGAACCGCGCGCCGTCGAAATTTATGCCATCGAAATTCAAAGCATCGAAGCGGCGCGCGTGGTGCTGGACGTGCATTGCAGCAAGGGCACCTACATCCGTTCGCTGGCGCATGACATTGGCGCAAAACTGGGCGTCGGCGCGCATCTCGCTGCGCTGCGCCGCACCGCCAGCGGCAATTTTACGATAGAGCAAAGCGTGACGCTCGATCAAGTCGGCGAGGCTGTTGCTTTGAACGCGTTGGACAAACATCTTTTGCCGATGGATTTGGCAGTCCCACAATTCGACGCGGTGTGTTTGCAAGCCGCTGCGGCGCGCGCAATTCGCAACGGACTCTATGTTGACGCCCCGCCCAATTTGACGACGCCCCTCGTGCGCGCGTATGATGAAGATGGTAATTTCTTTGCGCTGCTCGAACGCGTTTCACCTACACAATTGAAACCCAAAAAGGTTTTAGACAATGCTTGGTGAAAAATGCCTGATGCCGAAAGCATTGAGCATTGAGCATTGAGCATTGAGCATTCCGGGATGACCGAAATCATTCGTATTCTGACCGAGACCCATTTTACCAAGCCAAGTGTCTTGACCATTGGCTCTTTTGACGGCGTTCATCGCGGGCACGCGCATTTGATTAAAACGGTGGAGGCGCATGCCCGCGCGCGCAATGCCGCAAGCGTACTCATCACCCTCAACCCGCACCCCAAATTGGTCCTCCGCCCCGATTCGAATCTAAAATTACTCAGCACCTTGGACGAACGGCTCGAACTGCTCGCACAGCAAGGTTTGGATTACGTAGTCGTCTTTCCGTTTTCGCTGGAACAATCCAAACTGCGCGCGCGCGAATTTGTCGAACTCTTGCGTCGTCACCTCAACATGGTCGAGTTGGTGTGCGGACCCAATTTTGCGTTGGGCTACAAGCGTGAGGGCACCATTCCCGTTTTGCGCGAATTGGGCGCGGAAATGGGTTTTACGGTGACGGTCGTCGAGCCGCGCGAATTTCAAGAAGGCATCATTTCCAGCACGCGCGTCCGCGACCTCGTCGCGCGCGGCGAAGTGGGCGCGGCGGCGCGCTTGCTCGGACGCTTTCCCATGCTGCGCGGCATCGTCGTGCACGGCGACCATCGTGGGCGCGAACTCGGTTTCCCGACCGCGAATTTGGATTTGCCCGAACAAAAGTTGATTCCCGCCAACGGCATTTACGCGGTGCGCGTCCGGTTGGGCGATGAATGGTACAACGGCGCCGCGAGCATCGGCGTCCGTCCGACGTTTGGCGGCGGCAAGCGTCTCGTCGAAATTCACATTTTGGATTTTGCGCGCTGGATTTATGGCGAAGAGCTGGAAGTGTTTTTTATCGAACGCCTGCGTGACGAAGAAAAATTCGACAGCGTTCAGGCATTGTTAGAGCAGATGACGCGGGATGTCGCAAACGCGCGCGCCTTGACCGCACATTTTCCAAACGGCGAACCGCGCGTGGATTTTGCCGCCGTGCCGTCCAACCCCGCCCCATGAGCCGATACGAAGAGATTGACCACACCGCCGATTGGGCATTTCGCGCATACGGCAGCACTCTGCCCGAATTGTTCGAGAACGCGGCGTATGCGTTGTTCGCGTTGGAAGGCGCGCTCGACGCGCGCTCGACGCTCACGCGCGAGCTGCACGTTCAAGGGATTGATCGCGAAGCGCTGTTGGTGAACTGGCTGAACGAATTGTTATTTTTGCAGGAAACCAAACGCGAGACGTATCAGAAATTTCACATCACGAAATTTTCCGATACCGCGCTCGACGCGACCATACACGGCGCGTCGGCGCAGCCCACGACCAAGTTGATCAAAGCCGTTACGTTTCACGATTTGAAAATCGAGCAGACTCCGAATGGGTGGCAGGCGACAATTGTTGTAGATGTATAGAGATTGTGATTAGAAACTGGAGACGTTTGTTTCCAGTTTTTAATCTCCGGTCTCCAGTCATTAGCATGATTACAAAACATGACCTCGAACGCGTTTCCGAATTTGTTTGGCAAGTGCCGCGCGAATATCGCGCCGATATGCGCGTACCCGCGCGTCTCTATGCGGATGACGAATTGTTGGACGACGCGCTGCAAGACAAATCCATCGAGCAGCTCATCAATACGACGACGCTGCCCGGCATTGTCAAATACGCGCTTGCGATGCCCGATATTCATCAGGGCTATGGCGCGCCGGTCGGCGGCGTGTTTGCGACCCATACGAACGATGGAGTGATTTCACCCGGCGCGGTCGGATATGATATCAACTGCGGCGTGCGCGTATTGGCGGCGCAAATCAGTGCCGAAGAAATTCGCCCCTATTTACGCGATCTCGCCACCGAGTTGTACCGCAATTGTCCAAGCGGCGTCGGCGTCACCGGCAGCGTGAATTTGTCGTACGACGATTTGGACGACATTTTGAATCGCGGCGCGGATTGGGCGCTCGAGCGCGGTTACGCGTTGGCGGAAGATTTGCCGCACACCGAAGAGTACGGACGCATTCCGTACGCCGACGCGGCGCAAGTTTCGCACAAAGCCAAAGAACGCGGGATTGACCAACTCGGCACCCTCGGCGCGGGCAATCATTTCATCGAAGTGGACCGCATTACGGCAATTTATCATGAGGACGCCGCGCGCGTGTTGGATTTGTTTGAAAATCAAGTCGTCGTGCAAATTCACTGCGGCTCGCGCGGCTTGGGACATCAGGTTTGTCAAGATTACGTGGACCGTTTTCAACGCGTGGCGCAAGAATACAACATCGTCCTGCCTGATCGCGAACTCGTCGCCGCGCCGTACCAATCGCCCGAAGGCAAAGCGTACGCCGCCGCGATGGGCGCCGCCGCGAATTTCGCGTTTGCGAATCGCCAAGTCCTCGCGTTTCATATTCGCCGTTCGTTCGCCAGCGTTCTGAAAGGGCGCCTCAAAAACTTGGCGCTGCATCAGGTGTACGACATCGCGCACAACATGGCAAAAGTCGAAGACCACGACGTATCTGGTGTGACCCAACGCGTGCTCGTCCATCGCAAAGGCGCGACGCGCGCGTTCGGTCCCAACTCGCCTGTGCTTCCCGATGACCTTAAAGAAATCGGACAACCCGTTCTGATTCCCGGCTCGATGGGCACTATGTCATTCATTCTGGTGGGCACGGCGGGTTCGATGGCGCAGACGTTCGGTTCGTCCTGTCACGGCGCGGGGCGCGTGTGGAGCCGCCATAAAGCGAAAAAAGAAGTGCGCGGTGACCGGCTGCGGGCGGAAATGGAAGAGCGCGGCATCGCCGTGCGCGCGGGTTCGATGAGCGGACTCGCGGAAGAAGCGCCGCAAGCGTACAAAGATGTTTCGCGCGTGGTGCAGGTAGTGGACGCGGCAGGAATCGGGAAAATGGTCGCGCGGCTGGAACCGTTGGCGGTGATAAAGGGTTGAACGTTTGAACGTTCGACGTTTAACGTTCAACGCAAAAAACTATGCGACTGGTTGAAATTCGGATTGACCAAGCCATTGGCGGAGTTTTGCTCCATAACATCGCGGACGCGCAGGGGCATAAAGCCTTTGCCAAAGGACATCGCCTCGTCGAAAGCGATATTGCAAAATTGCGCGCCTTGGGCAAGACGACTGTGCTTGTCGGCATGTTCGAGGATGGCGATGTCAGCGAAAATGACGCGGCGGCGCGCGTCGCGCACGCGGTCACGGGCGCCAATCTGACCGCGACGCCGATTGGCACGGGACGCGTCAATTTCTTTGCGAATGCGCGCGGAATTCTCAAAGTAAACGACGCCGCGTTAGCGGCAATCAACGCGCTCGACGGCATCACCATCGCGACGATTCCGGTGAACACGGTCGTCGCCGCCAAGAAAATGGTCGCCACCATCAAGACCATTGGGCTAGCTGTGCCCGAAAATACCGTGCAGCAAGCGGAACAAATCGCGCACGCGAACGGCGGCGTTTTGAGCGTACGCGTCTTGCCCAATGCGCGTGTGGCGGTCATCTTGAGCGGCAGTGCGGAAGCGCGCGCGCGTGTGGAAAAAACATTTTTGCCCGCCATTCAAGGGCGCGTGGAGGATTTGGGCGCGCAAGTGGTCGCGCACGAATTTGTCGCGCACGAAGAACGCGCCATCGCCGCCGCGATTGAACGCGCGAAAAATTTGAATGCGGACTGTGTGATTCTCGCGGGCGAAACATCCATCATGGACCTGAGCGATGTGACGCCCAGCGGCATCGTGCGCGCGGGCGGGACGATTGAATTGTACGGCGCGCCGGTCGAGCCGGGGAATTTGCTGCTGCTCGCATACGCGAACGACTTGCCGATTGTGGGCGCGCCGGGCTGCGTGAAATCGCGTGACACGAATGTGGTGGATTTGATTTTGCCGCGTTTGTTGGCGGGCGAACGCGTGGGGAAAAAAGAAATCGTCGCGTTGGCGAATGGGGGATTATTGATTTGAAAAACGAACGGCGGGCATCACTGTCCTCCCTTCGCTCGTTCTTCCCGCGCGCGCGCCTCGATGCTGCGCACAAAATCCGTTTTGGCTTCGGTGTAGGCAGGGCGGTCGTTGCGAAACTCTTCCGCCAACGCGTACTTTAATTCGGCGTACGCTTGCCGCGCGTCTGGATGCGCGCGCAAATAATCGCGAAACATCAAGTGGCGCGCGATTTCGGGATTGCCCTTGACGTAGAGATGAATGTGGCACGGCTCGTACACGCGCCGGTCAAAATAAATGCGCCCGGCAATTTCCGCTTCGCCGTAACACGTGTAGCCCAAGCGCACCAGCGGCGTAATCGCGCGCATCGCATCCTCCGCCGTTTCGACAATCATCAGAATATCAATGATTGGTTTTGCGGCAAGCCCGGGAACCGCCGTGCTGCCAATATGTTCAATCACCACATTCAGCCCATTTAACGCGTCGAGAATCCGCGCGCGTTCACGCTCGAACAAACGCACCCACTGCGGGTCATACTCGACAACAAAAATCGGCTCTGCCATATACACTGGGCTTTGTTTTTCCAAACGCTTTGTTCAGGCGTCGCATTCGATGCGATGATGCCGCGCGTTAATCATAGCCCAATTCTTTGAGCAAGCGGTCATCGCGCCGCCACTGCGGACGAACTTTGACGGTCAATTCCAAATAGACTTGGTGTCCGAGCCATTCTTCGATTTGTTTGCGCGCTTCTTGTCCCACCCGTTTCAGCATACTGCCGCGTTCGCCAATCACGATCGCTTTTTGTGAATCTTTTTCTACCCAAATCGTCGCCGAAATGTATGTCAATTTTGGCGAACGCTCTTCCCATTCATCCACATGCACCGCAATCGCATGAGGAATTTCTTGGCGCGTGTTGATGAGCAATTGTTCGCGCACCAGTTCCGCCGCGATGAATTGCATGGGCATGTCGGTGATTTCATCTTCGGGAAACAGCGTGGGACCTTCCGGCAAGCGCGCGACAATCATGTCGAGCAATTTGTCGGTATTCTCGCGTCGGGTCGCCGAAACGCGCATCCAGTCATCGTATTGGACGAGGTCGAAATACGCCTGCGTGATTTCGCCGATGGCATCGCGTTTCAACAAATCCATTTTGTTGAGCGCGAGCAGCACGGGCGCGTGCACGCGCGCATTCAACATTTCGGCAATGTCTTGGTCTTCCTGCGTCGGCATTTTCGAGCCGTCCACGACAAACACGACCACATCTACATCGTCCAACGTATCCACCGCCGAACGCACCATGTATTTTCCGAGCGGATGAATCGGGCGATGAATGCCGGGTGTATCCACGAAAATAACCTGTACGTCGGGACGCGTGAGAATGCCGCGTATCACACGGCGCGTGGTCTGCGGTTTATCGGAAACAATCGTCACTTTGGCGCCAACGTACAAATTCAACAGCGTGGACTTGCCGACATTGGGGCGTCCGACAATGGCGCAAAAACCCGCGCGATGCGCGGGTGGAGCGGATTCGTTCGTCGAGAGATTTTCTTTTGGTTGTTTACGTTGTGGCATAATGGCGCAAGAGATAGAAGCAGAACCAACAGCGCAAGCCGCATCAGACCAAATCCATCCACCGTTCGATTTCTTGATTCAACGCGTCGAGCGGCACCAACCGCGCGGCGGCATCAGCGCGCGTTTTGAACTCGACCGCGTTTTGGGCAACCGTTTTGGGTCCGAGGGTGATGCGCAAAGGCAAACCGATTAAATCGGCGTCGTTGAATTTTACGCCCGCGCTTTCATTGCGGTCGTCCACCAACACGTCGAGCCCCGCCAATTCCAACGCGTCCACCACTCGCGTCAGCACAGGCGCGACTTCGGGTTTGTCGGCATTCAACGCGACGATATGGACATCAAACGGCGCGAGCGCGCGCGTCCACACAATGCCTTTGTCGTCGTGATGCGCGCCGAGGTGAGCAAGCAAAAGCGCGCCGAGGTCCAGTTCCATTGTGACGGCGTACGGTTTTTGCGCTTTGCCGTTCGCGTCCAGAAAACTCGCGTTCACTTCGCGCGGCGCGGCAAGCTTGCCCAATGCGACCCCGCGCACGAGTTCCAGCGTGCCGCTGCCGTCGGGGCTCGCATCGCCCGCGCGCACCAACGCGATATCGGCGACCACGTCCGGTTTGTAATCGCGCGGAACATTGGTGTTCAGTAAATGATAGTCCGCTTTGTTCGCGCCCGCGACCAGATTGGGCGAATGAATAATGGAATCGTCCACCACAATCGTCGCGCCGCGCGCGCCAATCGGCGAAGCAAAGCCCGGCGTCGCGCCGACGCGCGCTATTTCCTCATCCGTCGCCCAACGCAGGGTGTTGACGCCCAACGCGCGTTTGACTTTTGCCTCGTCAATCTGCAAATCACCGCGAATGACGGCAAAGATGACGCGCCCTTCTGCCGAATAAAAAACGGCTTTGGCGGTTCGACTCGTCGGCACGTTCAACCATTTCGCCAGCGCTTCAATGGTGTCGCAGTGCGGCGTTTCCACTTCTTGCAATGGCAAAAGCGCTTCGGCAGGCGCGGGCGGCTTGTACGGCGCGGCAGCCGCGCGTGTAGCGGCATATTGTCCGATACTGCTGCGGAAAATTTCGAGGTCGAGCGCGGGCGCGTCGGTGTACCACACACGCGCATCGTTCACCTCTTGCGCGGTTTGACAGGCGACCCCCGCGTATTCAAACAAATCGCGCGCGAGTTTTTCAAACTGCGCGTGCGTTTCCAACGCCGCATCGCGCGCGGCTTCATATGACGCGAGCTGCAAACGCGTCATCCCGCCGCTGTGCCAATAGACGCGCGCGGGCATTTGTTTGTACGATTGTATTTCGGCGGCAGCTAACGCGTCGAGGTCAACGGACGGGACGCCGCGCAATTCCTGCGCGTTCATTTCCTCCAAATCGCCGCGCAGCATCAAGAACATTTGGGAAAGGACATTGGACGCGAGCGGCAAGTGAAGCCATTGTCCATTTGTGGTGGGACGAATTAACCCTGCGCGAAATGCAAGCCGCAAGGTCGCATCGGTCATTTCGGATGGGGCATCGCGTTTGGTTTTGCCAAAGAGGTCTGTGTAGCGCATAGTGGTTAGAGTATATCTGCGTTTGCAAAAAACAAAAAGTAAGGGCGACACGAGGTCGCCCTTTTTTGTCATTCATTCGGCTTTGGCTGCCAATCGCACTCCCGGCGCCGGTGCGCCACGCAAGAGTCCCTCGGTGCTCAAGTCTTCGTCTATGTCGGGCCAGTGGATGCCAAAACCCGCGCCCGCAATTTTCCAATTTGCGCGCTGTTCGGGAGTAGCATGAAGCAAACGCGGATACCAAACAAGTGGAACTGTGATAGTTCGCCCATCAACAAGGTCCACGCTCAAAGTATCCTCTGTGAAGTGAACGTCTTTGACGCGTTCACCAGCCGGAACGTCGTAGGTGTTCATTCCAACCCTCCAAAAGAATCGCTCGATTCTCTTGAGCAATTCTTTCTATCGCGCGCAATTCTTGTGGGCTGAATCCGAGATTGCGCGCCAGAGCAACAGGTTGCAGCCAGAATTTCGCGGATTTTTCATCACGTTCAACATGAACATGTGGTGGTTCATGTAAATCATGGCTCACAAAATAAGCGATAGGGTCCAACACGCAAGACAGTCGGCATAAAGGCGTCTTATTTGGGCATTGCTGCCAACGCATCGAACGCCGGTCTGCCTGCAATGCGGAACGCATCGAGTTCGCCGCGGTCAAAGTCCAACTGCCATGCGGTCATCACGCCGACCCAACCCTGCTGCTTTGCCCATTGATACGCTTGCACGTACCACTGCGCGGCTTGTTCCGGCGAATTGTCCACGCCGGCGGGATGGCAGGGACCGCCGCACGCGTTTCCGCCCGTGCCGATGGGCCAGCCAAATTCGGTGGGCCAGATTTGTTTGTTGCCGTCGCCGTATTTGACCATGATATTGCGATACGTCAGCATCGTGCCCAAAAAGCCCCAGCTGTGATGACGACTTTGGAAGGGCGCCTGGAACGACGCTTCGGGGCGATTACACGACGGGTCGAGAATGTTGCACAACGCGGGGACGTTGTAACCGCTCGGATGCGCGCCAATGGCATCGGTATAATTTTTCAGTCCGGCTTGATACAGCTGTTCCAGAAACACTCCATCGTCGAATGCGGTCACGCCGTCGTTAAAACCGGTGGGCGTGGGCGCGCCGGAAACGACCACCACATCGGGACACGCGGCTTTGATGGCGGGATACGCCTTGGAAATCATGTCAATGTACGCTTGTGCCGACAATTGATGTCCGTGCCATTCCGTAATCAAGTTCTCTTCGTTCCACACTTCGATAGCGCCGAGACCTTTACCGCAATAGCGCGCCGCGAGTCCACTCATGAAATCTGCCGCGTCTTGCATATTGTCGGGCGGACCGGAACCGCCCGCGCCGCCATCCGCGCGCGACCACGGCGGGGCGCAGACAACGCTAAAGAGTACCTTGATGCCGCGCGCGTTGGCTTTGCCGACAAAATCGTCCGTCGAACTCAAGTCCGCGTTGCCTTTGGAACCTTCCATATCGCACCAGCGCACTTGAATCTTGACCCAATTAAAGCCCATGCTTTGGACTTGGCTAAATTCGCCATCGCGGTCTTTGTTCGTCCAATCCAATTGAATGCCGTAGCCAAACAAATTCTTGCCGGCGAAATTACTGCCGACCGCCGGAGCGGGAGGTTTGGTGGCGGCGGGAGCCGCTGTGGGTTTGGGCGCGGTATTTTGGGTCGCGGGCTTGGGATTGCCGCTGGACGGTTTGGTTGGCGGCGGCACATCCGTCGCCTTGGGTGTTGGCTGTGCTTCTGCCAATTTGACCACGCCGCTCACCGGCACACCTGCCGTCAAACCGCCGTCAACCGATAACGCGACTTCGATGTTGTGCTGACCGCCATCTTTCGGCGCTTGCCACATCACGCGCGGGTCTTGGACGGACGATTTGCCGATTTCTTTGCCGTCCACTTTCCAGACCAACTGCAATTTGTTTTCGACGACGGTGGGCTGCATGGACTTGAAGTTTTGCAAAACCGTCCAAATGCGTTCGTCGGCTCCGCTTTTGGAATCGTACTGCGAAAGCGAAATCCCGCCGAGATTGTATTTCAACGCGAGCGCGACTTTTTTGGCAAGTGAATCGGCATTTTCGAGCCACACGGTGTGCGGCTTGTTATCGCCGCCGGTATAGTTGAAATAAAACAGTCCGCTCGGCTCGTGCACTTGAATCCCGCCGGCTTGTTTCAACTGTTCCATTTCCAACTGGACCTCGCTGCCCGGCTGCGCGTTCGGCGGGACACTCACCGTGCCGATGAGTTTCAACGCGTCGCCAAAGGAAACAGGCGTATACGTGTCGGCGGTGCTGTCGCGTCCTTCGACCGAAGCGATGAGTTGAATTTTACTGCGGTCAATTTGACGCACTGCCCATGCAAGGTATTGGTCCTGTAAAGCAGGGTCTCCTTCGTACGCGCGCGGGTCGCTCAACAGCGGAATTTTCACCTCGTCCGCATAGCGACCGATTAACGCCCAATTGTATCCGGCGGTATCAAACTTATCTTCGGATACGGGAGTGGGCGCGGGCAGTGTAACGGTCAACGTCTTTTGCTGCGCGTGCAGCGCGCTTGCGAGTTGTTTGATGAACGCGGTGAATAATTCTTCATCGCTCGTGCCGATGCCTTCGTACGAAATGTCATAGCCGCGATACACTTTTTGCACCGCGAGGTCCACCAACGCGTTGATGTGCGCCGAGCGCTCTGCGGGGTCGTCCATCATGTTTCCCGTGAGGTCGGTGCGCGGACCGTTGGCATCCACGTTTGTGACGATCGGAATGACGGCAAAATTCGACGACGGATTCGTCTCGGAGGTAGAGAGCGGTTCTCCAGCAATCCCGCCGCCGTCCGCCAATTGCAAACCCGACGGGTTTACTTGGACCACCACATTGTCCGCCGCTTCCGGCAGCGCGTTGCGCGAGGCAAGGTCGGACGCAATGACCGGCGCGCGCGGATTGGTTTGGACGATGAGAACGCCTTGCGGCGCAAAATTCAAATCCGATTCAATACGTTCGTCGTCCAAATTGAGCGAAAAGGGAATCTTGAACCAGCGTTGATTATAGTACGCAAACAGGTCCACCGTTTCGTACGGCTGGGCGTCGGCGGGCAGCGGCAAACTCAGCCGTGTTTCTGTGGGCTGCTCGCCCTGAACTTGAATTTGATACAACGGACTAATCGGGTCCAAATTCGCCGGCAGAGTTTTTGCCGCTTGACCTGAATCGAGCGCGTCAAGCGAACCGGAAAGAAGACGCACGGACGTGCCATTCTTGACAGCGTTTTCGGGAATGGTGACTTCGGCGCCGTCGGAATCGTTGATGGTCAGACCTTTGCTGTTGACCGACACGTAACCAAAATTGGCAACACGCGAAGGCAAGGCGATGGGCGGTAGAATCAAGACCATGCACGCCATCATCGGCAGCAGCACAAAATAAATCAGCGCCGAGCCGGGATGGCGGCGCAGCCACAGTGTGAAACCTTCAATGGGATTGGAGGGTCGAGCGTTCAAAGGCGTCCTTCTCCTTGTCAAGATGATTGTTCTGGCGAGACCGCGTTATGCCCGCGCCAAGCGACCGCCGCGCGATTTCTGTGCGCGGCGCGGCAACGGTAAATGCCAGGAACAATCGGTGGTAAGGGCACATGGCGCCATTACAGCACACAACGTGGGGTTGTAAAAATCAGAGGGCAAAACCACGTTTCGTTTCAAATTTGTGTATCGGGTCAAGCGCGGACGTGCGGGGCAAAACAATGCGTTGTTTCCGACGACCTACGCGGAGCGATTGCGATACTAGCATAAGGGTTGCAAACTCGCAAATTGGCGCACCGCGACCGCTGAACGCCACAGAGACGTTGCGCTTTATTCTTTTGCTTTTTCTTTCGGCGCGAGGCGCCCATAGAGCTCGGTCATGTCCAACAAGCGCGCCGCCAATTCGGGTGTGAGTGCGCCCTCTTGCATGCGCCAACACCAATTCGGCGGACCGGACACGCCCGGTAAATTCATCCGCGCCTCATTGCCTAAACTCAATAAATCTTGCACCGTCGTGATTGCGGTATTGGCAACCGAAGCCCACCCTGCGCGAATCAAATCCCACGCAATCTCATGTCCATCCGTGTTCAGATAACGGCGCGTGAAATGTTTTTCCAATTCGCTCGCGCTGTTCCACCAACCGACCGCCGTATCATTGTCGTGCGTGCCCGTATAGACTACCCATTCGCGCGTGTAATTGTGAGGCAAGAACGCGGCTTCGGCAGTCCCGCCGAACGCGAATTGCAGAATCTTCATGCCGGGGAAACCAAATTCTTGCAGCAGCGCATCCAACCCCGCGCGCGATTCCGCGTCAAAATCCCCAAGGTCTTCGGCGATGATGCGCACGTCGCCCAAAACTTTTTGCATCTCATAAAACAATTTGCCGCTGGGACCGTAGCGCCATTCTCCTTCGCGCGCGGTCTTGGCGGTCGCGGGCACTTGCCAGTAATTGTAAAACGCGCGGAAATGGTCAACGCGTACAACATCCGCGAGCGTGAAGGCGCCGCGAAACCGGTCAATCCACCAGCGATAGTTTTCCTGCGCCATCACATCCCAACGATACAACGGATGTCCCCAAAATTGTCCGTCTTGACTAAAGTAATCCGGCGGCACGCCCGACACGAGCGTCGGATTCAAATCTGCGTCGAGTTCAAACAAACGCGGGTTTGCCCATACATCACAGCAATCGCGCGCGACATAGATAGGAATGTCGCCGATAATCTCAATCTCTTGCGCGTTGGCGTACGCTTTGAGCGCGAGCCATTGTTCGTAAAACATCCACTGCAAATATTTTTGCCGCGCGATTTCATCCGCCAGCGTTTGTTTGATTCGCGCCAGCGCGGCGGGTTTGCGCGCGCGGATTTCGGGTTCCCAGTCGTACCACGCGCGGCGGTTGTGCGTTTCTTTGAGCGCAAGAAACAGCGCGGCATCTTCGAGCCACGCCGCGTTGTCGTGCGCGAATTTCTCGCATGCCGCGCGTTGCCTTGTATCCGCGCGCGTCTTGAAATTTTCGTACGCGCGTTTCAACAGTTCGGATTTCCACGCAATAACCCAGCCGAAATCTACGCGCTCGCGCGGGAACGGCGGCGCTTGCTTCAAATCATTTGCGTCCAGATGCCCCAACTCGAAAAGTTTATCGGGGCTGAGCAGCATCGGATTTCCGGCAAACGCGGACAATCCTTGATACGGCGAATCGCCATAGCCGGTCGGACTGAGGGGCAGAACTTGCCAATAGCTTTGTCCCGCGGCGGCGAGCCAATCCACAAACGCAAATGCGCCTTTGCCCAAGTCGCCGATGCCGTACGGACCGGGCAGCGACGTGGGATGAAACAAGATACCACTGCGACGCGGAAATTTCATGAATGAACTCCATCGAAAAAATGCGAACGAGTGACAGTTTAACAGATTTCAGGTTTCCTCTCAATCCGTCGTGACGCGCGAGCCTGGCTATTGCCAAGTCGCGCATACTGTCATTTCGAACGGAGTGAGAAATCGCGTTCTGCGCAGAGTGAAGAGATTTCTCGCATCCGCTCGAAACATTCGCCTGTCAATCTACATTACAACAGCTGCGACGTGCGAGTTCTTGAGTAACGCGTAATGAGCAATGAGCAATGAGCTGGCAAGGCAGAAACATTTGACCGTTTTTCAGCCGTGAATTGGATTCATAGGAGTTGCTCATGCGCCTTGCGGCGCACCAGCAGGTGGATGAAAATGGGCAAGCCGTAAAGCAAATGGCGATGAACTGCATCGTAGAAATTTGCTCTACATTTTCAGAGGAGCAGCGAGTATAATGCATCCATGTTCAATGTCATTATTCTCGGCATTGCCTCGTTTCTCACCGACCTCTCGACCGAGATGGTGTATCCGCTGCTGCCGCTGTATCTCACCTCCGCGCGGATTGGCGCAACCCCCGCGATTGTCGGTCTGATTGAAGGCATCGCGGAAAGTTTCGCGAGTTTGCTCAAAGTCTTTTCGGGATACATCTCGGACCGCTTTCGCACGCGCAAGCCGCTCGCGATTTTTGGTTACAGCACATCCACTGTCGGCAAAATATTTTTGTATCTTTCGACGACGTGGCAAATCGTTCTGATCGGACGCATGCTCGACCGTTTTGGCAAAGGCATTCGCACCGCGCCGCGTGATGCGTTAATCGCCGATTCATCGGACCCGCAAGCGCGCGGCACCGCGTACGGGCTGCACCGCGCGCTCGATACGTTTGGCGCGGTCGCCGGTGTGATTGTCGCGTATGTTTTGTTTGTCACACTGCGCGAAAACTTTCAGCCGGTGTTCTTATGGTCGCTCCTACCCGCGTTCCTGGGAGTGTTCGCTTTGTTTTTGGTGCGCGAAAAGAGACCCGCGCCGCAAGCTGTGTCCCAGAACCGCCGCGGCAAAAATGAAATCTGGTGGAAAAATTTGGGGAGCCAGTGGCACGCGTTAGACCGCCGCTTGAAATTTTTCTTGGCGATTGTTTTCCTTTTCAATCTCGGCAATTCGTCGAATCAATTTTTGATTTTGCGCGCAACGTCACTGGGTTACGACGATGCGTCTGCCATCCTATTGTATTTGTTGTACAATGTTGTCTATGCGCTCGGCGCGTATCCATTCGGACATTTGAGCGACAAAATCGGGCGCAAGCAATTGCTCGTGACGGGCTATGCGATTTATGGATTCATCTATTTGAGTTTTGGAGTTTCCGGCGCGACCTTGCTGCCAATTTTGTTCGGACTGTACGGTTTGTACATCGCGCTGACGGAAGGCGTGGAAAAAGCATTGGTAAGCGAACTCGCGCCCGCGCCGCAGCGTGCGACCTTGATTGGATTGCATGCGACAGCGGTGGGAATCGGGCTGCTGCCCGCGTCATTGTTCGCGGGTGTGTTGTGGGACGCGTTCGGTGCGCCCGCGCCATTTGTCTTTGGCGGCGCGTTAGGACTTGGGGCTGCCGTCGCGTTGTGGATTTTTATTTAGCCATCGCGTCTCAATCAGGAAAACGAAATAGAGAAGTTTGGTATAATTGTTGGCGGTTGTTGCCGCAACCTCGAATCAAAAATCATCAATCCCAAATTCAAGGAGCCATTATTAGTACCCGCTTTATTCTCATCCGTCACGGTGAGACCGAGTGGAATCGCGACGACCGTTTTCGCGGACGCTCGGATGTACCATTGAATGAAAGCGGCATCGCCCAAGCGCGCAAAATTCAAGAACGGCTCGCGCATCTGAAAATAGATGCCGTGTACACCAGTCCCCTCCCCCGCGCAATTCAAACAGCCGAGCCACTGGCTCGGTCGCACAACATTGAAATCCGCCAAACTGCCGATTTGCTCGACATTGATTATGGAGTATGGGAAGGCATGGCGCGCGAGGATATTCAGACGAAATATCCCGATTTGTACAACACCTGGATCAAGACACCGGGCAAGGTAAAATTTCCGGGCGGCGAATCGGTACGGCAGGTGCGCTTGCGTGTCGAAAAACTGCTCGAGCATTTGGGCGAAGACCATTTGGGCGAAACCGTCGCGCTGGTGTCACATCGCGTGACATGCCACATCGCCTTGTGCATCGCGCTCGATTTGCCGAACGACGCAATTTGGCGCTTGCGTCAAGATGTAGGATGCATCAACAAATTTGAAACGCGCGACGGACTGTATGTTGTGACTTTGATGAATGCAACCGACCATTTACGCTGAACCTCGCGGGGCTCGCACCTGCGAGGTTTGTCATTACCTCCATGACAGAACCAATCGTTGAAAACGCACAAACCACCTTGCCCACCGACGCGCCGGCGCGCATTCGCCTGCCGCTCAGACACAGCCCGATATTGCAACAAGTCATTGACCGGGTCAACGCGGATGAGGAGTTGTACGCGCTGTGGCTTGCCCAAAACATCAACGCGGTGGACCGTCTCGGCATGAGCGACCATGGTCCCGTGCACATGAACATTGTCGCCAATATCTCGCTGCGCCTTGCGCGCTTGCTGCACGAACGCGATATCGAATTCAGTCTCGTCAAAAACTATCACGCGCTCTATGGCTTGACGTTCAATGACGCCGAAGTGGTCATCGTCCTGGCAGCATTGCTGCACGACGTGGGCATGTCCATTCACCGCATGGACCACGAGCAGTACAGTCTATTTGTCGCGCAGCCGATTATTACGCGATTGCTTCAAGACTTGTACCCCGTCGGCGCCGCGACGATTTTGCGCGCGGAAATCTTGCACGCGATTATTTCGCATCGCGCGGACGGACGCCCCCTGACCGTCGAGGCGGGCATTGTGCGCGTCGGCGATGCGTTGGACATGTCGCAAGGACGTTCGCGCATTCCATTTCAGGCAGGCAATGTGAACATTCATTCCGTGTCCGCCGCCGCCGTGGACAAAGTCGAGATTGGTCACGGCGAAGAACGCCCGATTCGGATTCGGATTATTATGAACAATTCGGCGGGTATCTTTCAAGTGGACGAATTGATGAAAGACAAACTCAAGGGTTCGGGAATTGAGCACTATATCGAAGTGGAGGCGACCGTCACCGGCGAGACCGAAAAAAAGTTGGTGACGGTGGTGAAGATTTAACGCGCGCAGTTTTTTTGAAAGAACGCGCACGACATTGTAAAATATCGCCTCATTCCCCCAACCCGCAAACATTTTAGCGTTCAAGCACACCACTCTGTCTTGAACAAGGAGAACACACAATGCTACGCAAAAGCATCTTGGTCATTCTGCTCGCGCTCATGGCGATACTGTCCGCCGGAGTGCTGTCCGCCCAAGGTCCCACCCCAACACCCACAAGCAGCTTTGGAAATTTCTTTAGCGACAGTTCCGCCACGGCGACACCAACCACCAGTGGTGTCGGCAACACCACCACAAATCTCGCGCAAACTCCGACGCCGAATCCCGTAACACAAACGCTGACCCAAAACAATTATGTCGTCGTCACAGCAGGTAATTGGTACGACGCACAAGGCAAAGTCGCCGCCGATTCCGTGTATGTCATGATGCTCGGCGTTTCGTCCGACCCCAAAAGCAATGATTCGGTGAAACAAATCACGTCGGGGTTTGCCGCGTTGATTGCCGCCTATCCGAACGCCGCTAATTACCATGTCTTGCTGTTGAGCGGACCTTTTGTGTATGACGCGTCCACGACATCAAAAACATTGCAGTTGCTCAACTCGCAGTTGCTCTCGCCCGACGCGTTTCTCCGCGACCTGCTCGCGCAAATGCGTACCATCAGTCTCGTGAGCGGCGCGTCCACGAGCGCCACACCGCTTGCCACCGCCACGCCCGCGGGTGCCGTTGCCACCGCGACACGTGCACCGACGCGCCAACCGACGCCTGCGAGCAGCTGCAATCCACCGCCGGGACAAGCGCGTTTGTATGTCAAGAATGGTTACAGCGGCATGATGCGCTTTACGATTGGCGCTCCCGATGTGGGATTCCAAAAAGATTTCGACATCCCCGCCGACGGGCAATATCACTACATTGATCTCCCCCCGAGCGGCAAGTACACTTATTCCGCCTCCATTCCGGGTGTCGGCAAGGCGAGCGCCAAACTGCCCGCGTATGCGGCGGGACAATGTTATTACTTGACCTTCCAGCCCTAAATCAGCCGCGCCGCTGCGCGCACCAACAAGCCCGTTCCCGCGCCGTTGTGTGACGCGCGGGAACGGGTTTGTTTTGTGTCAGGTGATGTATAATCTCACGCAGAGTATTCCAATGACCATCGAACAATTTCTTGACGAATTGGCGTCCGGCGCGCCGACGCCGGGCGGCGGGTCCGCTGCCGCGCTCGCGGGTGCCTTGGGCGCCGCTTTGGTCGCCATGGTGGCGCGTTTGACGATTGGACGAAAAAATTATGCGGACGTTGAATCCGAATTTCGGGCGATGCTCCCGCGCGCGGATGCACTGCGCGCGGAATTGTTTGCATTGATGCAGCACGATGCTGAAGCGTACGGACGCGTCATGGCGGCGTATCAATTGCCCAAAGAAACGGATGCGGAAAAAACCGCGCGCACAGCAGCCGTTCAACACGCGCTGCAAGGCGCGGCGGAAACCCCGCTGCGCGTGGCAGTCGCGTGCGCGCAGGTTTTGGAACTGAGCGAATTCGCGTGTGCGCGCGGCAACAAGAACGCGGCAAGCGACGCGGGCGCCGGCGCGGTGATGGCGGAAGCGGGTCTGCGCACCGCGCTGCTCAATGTGGAAATCAATTTGGGTTTGATTCAAGACCAAGCCTTTGTTGCCAGGATGCGCGCCGCGATGGAGCCTTTGAAGCGCGCCGCCGCAAAACGCCAAGCGATTCTCGACACCGTGCAAACACGATTGTGAGCCCAATGATTGAATCTCCCCTGAACATCGCGCGCGTCGCCGAGCAGATGGGACTTGGACCCGGCGATATCGAGCCACACGGCAACTTTCGCGCGAAACTTTCCCCGGACCTCTTGACGCGTTTCGCCAACAAGTCCGACGGCAAATACATTGTCGTCACTTCGATGACGCCCACTCCGCCCGGCGAAGGCAAAACGACAACGGCTATCGGTCTCGCGATGGCAATGAACCGTATCGGGTATCGCACGGCGGTCTCGCTGCGTCAAAGCGCGCTTGGCGCCGTGTTGAACTATCGCGGCGGCGCGGCGGGGGGGGGGCACGCGCGACTCGAACCGTACGCCATGCTGAATTTGCACGCGAGCAGCGACCACCATGTCATCGAAGTCGCCAACAATCTGCTTGCCGCGTGCATTGACAATCAATTGCTGCGCGGCAATCCACTCGAACTCGACCCGTTTTCGTTGGTTTGGT
>Ga0070741_10001690_pt1 | contig 64612 bp, 57 predicted proteins | sample Coa_R1_4_FD_66440 | JGI IMG/M metagenome (GOLD analysis project Ga0070741, IMG submission 66440) | Surface soil microbial communities from Centralia Pennsylvania, which are recovering from an underground coalmine fire - Coalmine... | ecosystem: Environmental > Terrestrial > Soil > Unclassified ...
CCGGCCCGGTACGAATCGGCGACCGCCGGGACGTGAGCAGCCGCCAAGCGACGAAGCGCTCACACTCGCGATCGGAGAGCGCCTACTCCGACCGGGCTCCGATCAGCTCGATCCGATACCCGTTCACCGGATCACGGACGAACGTGAGCAGGCTTCCACCCTCCCGCACCGAATACGGCGGTCGCTCCGGCTCGATCCCCTGCTCGGCGAGCGCGGCCAGCGTCGCGTTCAGATCGTCGACGACCAAGGCGATGTGCCCGTACGCGGTCCCCAGCTCGTACGTGCGGCCGTCGTGGTTGAAGGTCAGCTCGAGCTCCGGCTCATCCCGGCCGGGGATGCCGAGGAAGTAATTCGTCGCCTCCAGCTCGCCGTTGCGCACGATCGGCAGCTCGCGGCGACGCTCGAACCCCAACGCCTCGTAGAACGCGATCGTCTTCTCCGGCTCGACGATCCGCAGCATCGTGTGGACAAACCGCGTCATTGCAGATCAGTTGACGATCGTAAAGGCTGGTGCGTGCGTGCGTCGTGGTTGTACGTGAGCTCGAGCACCGGATCCCGGAGGCGCCGCGCTTCTCCGGGTCGGCGCGGCGGTGCTCGTCAGGCCGAGCTTCCGCCGTCGACCGCGAGCACCGCCCCGGTCACGTACGAGGCCTCGTCCGAGGCGAGGAACAGCACCGGCGCGACGACCTCCGCGACCGTCGCCAGCCGTCCGAGCGGCGCCTGCCGGACGATCTCCGCGCGCAGCCGCTCGACGGCGAGCAGGTCGCGCGTCAGCTCCGTCTCCACGTAGCCGGGGCAGACGGCGTTGACGCGCACGCCGCGGTCGCCCCACTCGCGCGCGAGCGTCCGCGTCAGCTGCACGAGCCCCGCCTTCGAGGCGCCGTAGGCGGCGAGCCGAGGGCTGGCCGCGAGTCCGGTGACGCTGGCCACGTTCACGACCGAGCCGCCGGCGGCGAGCAGCGACGGGGCGGCCGCGTGCGTGACGCGGAACGCTCCGGCGAGGTTGACGTCGACGATCTCGCGGAAGACATCCGGGTCCTGCTTCTCGGCCCGCTGCCAGAGCGGTGAGATGCCCGCCGCGTTGACGAGCACCGTCGGCCGCCCGAGCCTGGCCTCCAGCTCGGCGAGCGCCCGCTCGCAGGCGTCGCGGTCGGTGACGTCGGCCGCGAGCGCCAGGCCGCCCGTCTCGGCCGCCACCGCCTCGCACTGCGCGCGGGTGCGCGCGAGGACGGCGACGCGGCCTCCCTCGCGGGCGAGCGCGACCGCGACGGCACGACCGATCCCGCGCCCGCCCCCCGTGACCAGGCAGACCCGCCCCTCGAACCGCCGCAGCCGCTGCGGTGGAGCACCGTCCCCCGGAGCGCCGTCCCCGTTTCCCACGCGCCCGATCATGACGCAAGCGCGCGTCCGCGCGCGGGCTGGCGGCGTCCGCCGGTGCCCCGGCGCCGCAAGGGCGGATACGCCGCACGCGGACTGCGGGCCGCCACCGATGCGGCAGCCGCGCCGTGCAGACGACGATGCTCCCGGCAACGAGGAAGGAGCGCGAGCTTGGCGGCGACACAGGCGCCCGCACGCCCACCCACTGCCGCCGGCGGCGGCCACAGGGGCGGCGCCCGCCTGCCGCTCGAGCGCTGGACACGCGCCGTCATCCGCTTCCGCTGGCTCGTCCTCAGCGTCTGGCTCGCCGTCGCGCTCGCCGGCGGCTGGTCGCTGACACGGCTTTCGTCCGTCCTCTCCAACTCGTTCGCCGTGCCGGGCTCCGACTCCGAGCGGGCACGGACGATCCTGCAGGACCACTTCGGCGACCGCAGCGACGGCTCCTTCACCGTCGTCTTCCGCATCCCGCAGGGCGTCGACTCGGCCGTCGTGCGTCGCCTGCAGGCCCGCGTCGACCGCGCCGCCCGCGCCGTTCCCACCGGAAGCCCGACGGCGCTGCGCGTCGCCTCGCCCACGCTCGTCTACGGCGACGTCGTCTCGGCGCTGACGCTGGCCAAGGCGAAGCCGTACGCCGCGACGCTCCTGCGCGCCCTCGGCCAGATCCCGGGCGTCACGACCTACGTCACCGGCGGGGCGGCGATCGAGGCGGCCGTCGACCCGATCCTGAGCGGCGACCTGGCGAGAAGCGAGGCGATCGCCGTCCCGATCGCCTTCGCCATCCTCGTCGCCGTGCTTGGCCTCTCGCTGGCGATCACCGTGCCGTTCATCTTCGCAGCCGCGACCATCACCGCCACGCTCGGCCTCGTCTTCCTCATCGCGCACGAGGTGTCGACGGCCACGTACGTGACGAACCTCGTCCAGGGCATCGGGCTCGGCATCGCCGTCGACTACTCGCTGCTCATCGTCTACCGCTTCCGCGAGGAGCTCGCGGCCGGCGACGCGGTCACCGACGCGGTCGTGCGGACGATGGCGACGGCGGGCCGCGCCGTGATCGTCTCGGGGGCGATGGTCGCGGTCGGCCTCTCCACGCTGCTCCTCACCCCCGTGCCGTTCATACGCTCGATGGGGATCGGCGGCTTCATCATCCCGCTCGCCTCGATCGCCGCCGCGGCCACGCTCCAGCCCGCGCTTCTCTCCGTCTACGGTCGCCGCGGCTCCAGGCGGCTGCGCGTCGCCGCCTTCCTGCGCGAGCGGCTGCGGCTGCCGCTTCCGCGCGGCCCGCACACCCACGACGCAGGCCTGTGGACCCGGATCGCCCGCTCGATCATGCGCCGGAGCGGCCGCTACCTCGCTCTCGGCCTCGCGCTGCTCGTGCTCGCGGCCGTCCCCGCGCTCGGCCTCCATCTGACGCCGGGCTCGACGGCCGGCATCCCCCGCTTCCCGCAGGCCGTGCAGGGCTACGACGTCCTCAAGGCGGCGGTCGGCCCGGGCGCGATCTCACCTTCGCAGATCGTCGTCGACACGGGCAGGCGGGGCGGCGTCGCCAGCCCGGCCGTGCAGGCGGCGATCGGCCGGCTCACGGCCGTGCTGCGGCGAGACCCCGAGGTGGAGCTCGTCCTCTACCGGCTCGGAGGGCGCTTCGTCGACGCCACGCGGCGCTACGCGCAGGTCATCGTCGCCGGCCGGCACGCCTACGGCGAGCAGCCCTCGCAGCGCTTCGTGCACCGGCTGCGCGACGACCTGATCCCGGCGGCCCGCTTCCCGGCGGGCACGACCGTGCTCGCGGGCGGAAGCCCCGGCCAGGGCGTCGACTTCCTCGGCCGCACCTACAGCTTCTTCCCCTACCTGGCCCTGGCCGTCATTCTCGTCACCTTCGTCCTGCTCATGCGGGCCTTCCGCTCTGTGCTCATCCCGCTCAAGGCCGTGCTGGCGAACATCCTCTCGGTGGGCGCCGCCTACGGGGTGCTCGTCGTCGTCTTCCGCTACGGCGTCGGCGAGCGCCTGCTCGGCCTGTACCACGCTCCGCAGATCTCTGGCTGGATCCCGATCTTCCTGTTCGCGATGCTGTTCGGACTGTCGATGGACTACGAGGTCTTCCTCATCAGCCGCATGCGCGAGCGCTGGGACGCGACCCACGACAACGAGCGGGCGGTCGCGGAGGGGCTCGAGCGGACGGGCCGGATCGTCACCGCCGCGGCCGTGATCATGGTGGCCGCCTTCTCCGGCTTCGTCGCCGGGCGCATCGTCGACCTGCAGGAGCTCGGCATCGGCCTCGCCTTCGCGATCCTGATCGACGCCTTCCTCGTCCGCTCCCTGCTCGTGCCCTCGGCGATGGCGCTCCTCGGCCGCCTCAACTGGTGGCTGCCCGAGCCGCTCGCGCGCCTCGTACACGTCCCCGCCTCACCGCTCGGCGGCCGGCCGGCCGGCGAAGGGTAGGGCCCAGCGCCGGGGTGGTCGGCGCGGGCGCCGGCGACCGGCTGTCTCGAGGGCCGGGGGACGAGCAGGATGCCGCCCGCCGCTCGAGGGCGGGCGCGAGCGGCGCGCCTTCCCGCCCGCTCACACGACGGAGACGAGGAGCCTGGCGGCGAGCCCGGCCAGCGCGAGGGCGAGCAGCAGCTCGATCCGGCTCGCGCTCAGCCGGAGCGAGACGAGGGCTCCCACCTGGGCGCCCAGCACGACGCCGATGGACAGGGCCGCCGTCCGCCGCAGCCCGTGCCCGTGCGCGAAGCTGCCTGCGACCAGGTGCGTGACGCTGCCGGCGGCGGCCATCTGGGCCAGGACGAAATGCGACGTCGCCGTGGCCACGTGCGTGGGGAAGCCGAGCCCGCGCACCAGGATCGGCACGTGGATGACGCCGCCGCCGATGCCGAGGAAGCTGGAGAGGAAGCCGACGGCGAGGCTGTACAGGCTCCCGCGCCCGAGCGGGACCCGGTAGCGGTGCACGCGCCCGCCGCGGTCGACGATCGTCCGCAGCCGGCCGCGGCCCTCGCCGCCCGCTCCCTGCTCCCCCCGCCCGAGCACGAGCCAGAGCGCGAGCAGGACGAGCGCGGCGGCCATGATCGCGTCGAAGACGCGTCTCGGCGTGACGCCGACGACGAGCGCTCCGCCGACCGCGCCCGGAAGCGTCGCGGCGCCGAAGACGAGCCCGCTGCGGTAGTCGATCCGGCGCTGGCGCGCGTAGGCGAGCGAGCCGGAGAGGGCGTTGAAGAAGACGACGGCGAGGCTGATGGCGGTGAGCGTCCGCGCCGAGTCGTGCGGGTAGAGGAGGAGCAGGACAGGCGTGAGGATGAAGCCGCCGCCCGCGCCGACGAGCGTGCCGAAAGCGCCGACGGCGACGCCGACGAGCCCGAGCAGGATGGCCGTCCCGGCGGCGAACGTCACGGGCGCGAAGCTTGTCACGCACCGGGGGGCGGGCGGTGGCGGAGCGGCGTTCGGGCCGGGAACGGTCAGGCGGCCGGTCACGCGCCGGCGCGGGCGGCGGCGCGGCGACGCAGCCCGCTCAGGGTGCCGGTGCCGAGCGAGACGCCGGCGAGGATGAGGCCGAGACCGGCGAAGTCCGACATGCGGAGCGGCTCGCCGAGGATCGCCGCCCCGTAGAAGAGCGCCATCGGCGGGACGAGGTACGTGACGAGGATCGCCTTCGACGCTCCCGCGCCGGTGATCAGGGCGAAGTAGAGGAGGTAGGCGACGCCGAGCCCGACGACGCCGAGGACGACGACCGAGCCGACCACCTTCCAGCCGGGAACCGCCCCGGGGAGCTGCGCGAGCCCGAACGGCAGCGACAGCAGCGACGCGACCGCGGTCGTGCCGAAGGCGATCGTCGCCGGCGGGACGCCGCGCAGCCGCCGCGCTCCGACGAGCGCCGAGGCCGCGTAGCAGAAGCCGCTCGCGACGACGGCGAGCGCCCCGGCGACGCTTCCGCTCGGCGTCGCGCCGACGAGCAGCGCGACGCCGCCGAAGCCGACGACGACGCCGGCGAGGCGCGCTCCCGTCACCCGCTCGGCCCGGACGAAGAGTCCGGCGAGGAGCGCGGTGAACAGAGGCGCACAGGCCTGCAGGAGCGCGGCCAGCCCCGAGTCGATGCGCGTCTCGCCCCAGGCGAGGAGCCAGAAGGGAACGACCGAGTTGAGGGCGGCGACGGCGACGAACGAGCCGAGGCTCGCGCGCAGCGCCCGTACAGTCGAGCCGAGCGGCGTGCGCGCCGAAGCGATCAGGGCGAGGGTGGCGCAGGCGACGAGGAGCCGCCCCGAGACGAGCGCCGACGGCGCGAGCTCGCGCACGCCGACCTTGATGAACATGAACGACGACCCCCAGATGGCGGAGAGCGCCAGGAGCATGACGAGCTGGCGGCGGCTCACGGGAGAGCGGAGGCTGGGCGCACGGGGAGAACCTACCCGCAGGCGGCGCGTCGCCCGGCGGGCGTAGACTGAAGGTCCTGGCGACGGTCGTCGAACATCCGCTCCACCGCGCTCTCGGCCTCACGGACGGGGAGCTGGAGCGTATCCGGGAGCTGCTCGGGCGCGACCCGAACCACTTCGAGCTCGCCGTCTTCTCGCTGCTCTGGTCGGAGCACTGCGGCTACAAGCACTCGGCTTCCCTCCTCGGGCGGCTTCCCTCCTCCGGGCCACGGGTGCTGCAGGGACCCGGCGAGAACGCGGGCGTGCTCGACCTCGGCGGCGGCGAGGCGGTCGCGTTCAAAGTCGAGAGCCACAACCACCCCTCGGCCGTGGAGCCGTTCCAGGGGGCCGCCACCGGCGTCGGCGGCATCCTGCGGGACGTGACCGCGATGGGGGCCCGGCCCGTGGCGCTTCTCGACCTGCTCCGCTTCGGACGCCGCGGCTGGAAGCTCGACCGGGCGATCGCCGGCATCGGCCACTACGGCAACTGCGTCGGCGTGCCCACGGTCGGCGGCGAGGTGCTCGTCGATCCCGACTACGAGGGCAACTGCCTCGTCAACGCGATGTGCGTCGGGCTGCTCCCGTCGGAGCGTCGCACGGGAGCTCGGGCGAGCCTCGCCGGCGGCGTCGTCGTCCTGTACGGGGCGACGACCGGGCGCGACGGCATCGGCGGCGCGAGCGTGCTCGCGAGCCAGGAGCTCGGCGAGGGGGCGCACGAGAAGCGGCCGTCGGTGCAGATCGGCGACCCCTTCACCGGCAAGAAGCTGATCGAGGTTTCGCTCGAGCTCGTCGAGCGCGGCCTCGTCGCGTCGCTCCAAGACTGCGGCGCAGCCGGCCTCGCCTCCGCGCTCGCCGAGATGGCGCGCGACGGCGCCGGCCTCGACGTGCACCTCGAGCGGGTGCCCCTGCGCGAGCCGGACCTCGAGCCGTGGGAGATCATGGTCTCTGAGAGCCAGGAGCGGATGGTCGCGGTCGTCCCGCCCGAGCTCGTCGGGCAGGTCGAGGCGCTGTGTCGGCGCTGGGAGCTGCACGTGGCGGCGATCGGCGAGGTGACGGGAACGGGGCTTTTGCGCGCGTTCTTCGGGGACGAGCTGCTCGCCGAGATCCCCGCCGCGCAGCTGACGGAGGCGTGTCCCCGCTACGAGGTCCGGCAGTCGCCCCGGCCGCGGCCGCGCGCGCCCGTCGATCCCGTCAACCTCGAGCCCGAGACGTGGGTGTTCGAGCAGTACGACCAGCTCGTCGGCTCGAGGACCGTGCGCCGGCCGGGGCTCGACGCGGCCGTGTTGCGCCTGTCCGGCAGACGCGGGCTCGCCGTCTCCCTCGACGGCCCGCCGGCCGGCGAGCGCGACCCCTACGCCGCCGGCCGCGCCGCCGTGTTCGGCGCCGCGCTGAACGTGGCCTGCGCCGGCGGCGAGCCGATCGGCCTGACGGACTGCCTCAACTTCGGCAATCCCGAGAAGGCCGAGATCGGCTGGGAGCTCGCGCAGGCGATCGAGGGCATCGCCGACGCGGCGGAGGAGCTCGGCATCCCGGTCGTCTCCGGCAACGTGTCGCTCTACAACGAGACGGACGGGCGCGCGATCCCGCCGACGCCCGTCGCCGGCTGCGTCGGCCTCGTCCGCGACGTCGCGCGGATTCCCTCCCGCTGGCAGCCGGGCGACGCCGTCTGGCTCCTCGCCGGCCGCGCAGCCGCGCTCGTCCGCTTCCTGTGGCGAAGCGCCGAGCGGCTCTCGCTCGCCCACGACGTCGGCACCGGCGGCCTGGAGCAAGCCCTCGCCGAGGCTGAAGCGTGGAGCGGCCTGCCCGCGACGCTCCACCGGCCGCTGCCCAGCCAAGTACCAGCCTGTTACACGGCTGGGGAGACGGCGGCGGGGGCGGTCGTGGTCGCGTGCGCGCCGGGGGTCGAGCTCGCGTGGGACGGCGCCATCGAGCTTGGGGTCGTCGGCTGATGTGCGGCGTCTTCGGCATCCACGCGCCCGCCCGCGACGTCGCCCGCCTCACCTACTTCGCCCTGCAGGCGCTTCAGCACCGTGGCCAGGAGTCGGCGGGGATCGCCGTCTCCGAGAGCGGCCGGCTGACGGTGCTGCGCGAGCTCGGGCTCGTCACGCAGGTGTTCACGGAGCAGAAGCTCCGCGCGCTCCCGGGCGAGGTCGCGATCGGACACACGCGCTACTCGACGACCGGCTCGAGCGCGTGGGCGAACGCGCAGCCGCTCGTCCAGCACGGTCGCGTCCGTACGGTCGCCCTCGGACACAACGGCAACCTCGTCAACGCCTCCGAGCTGCGCGCGGAGCTGGCCGCGGACGGCGTCCGGCTGTCCTCGACCTCCGACTCGGAGCTCATCGCAGCGCTGATCGCGAACGACGAGCGCCCCCTGGCGGAGGCCGTCGCCGCGGCGATGGAGCGGCTCGAGGGGGCATACTCGATCACCGCGCTCTCGGAGGGGAAGCTCGTCGCCTTCCGGGATGCGCACGGCTTCCGCCCGCTCGTGCTCGGGCGGCTCGACGACGACCTCGTCGTCTCGTCGGAGACGTGCGCGCTCGACCTGCTCGGCGCGAGCTTCGAGCGGGAGGTCGAGCCCGGGGAGCTGGTCGTCGTCGACGAGTCGGGCGCGAGTTCGCTGCAGGCGGTCGAGGCGGCCGGTGCCGGCGCCCTGTGCACCTTCGAGTCGTTCTACTTCGCCCGGCCCGACTCGTACCTGGGCGGCGTCGAGACGCACGGGGCGCGGGTGCGCATGGGCGAGCGGCTGGCGGTGGAGGCGCCGGTCGACGCCGACCTCGTCATGCCGGTGCCCGACTCGGGCACGCCGGCCGCGGTCGGCTTCGCCCGCGCCTCTGGGATCCCCTTCAGCGAGGGCCTGATCAAGAACCGCTACGTCGGACGGACGTTCATCCAGCCGGACCAGGCACTGCGCGAGCAGGGCATCCGCCTCAAGTTCAACCCCCTCGACGAGGTGGCGGGAAAGCGCGTCGTCGTCGTCGACGACTCGATCGTGCGCGGCAACACGACCCGGCAGATCGTGGCCATGCTGTTCGAGGCGGGCGCCGCGGAGGTGCACCTGCGCATCTCGTCCCCTCCGGTCGTCGGCCCCTGCTTCTACGGCATCGACTTCGGCGACGAGCGCGAGCTGATCGCGGCCGGCAAGAGCGTCGAGGAGGTGCGGGAGCACGTCGGCGCCACCTCGCTCGCCTACCTGTCGCTCGACGGCTTGACGGAGGCGACCGGACATCCCGGCTCGAGCCTGTGCCGCGCCTGCCTGACGCGCGAGTACCCGACCCGGGTGCCGCAGGACGGCCGGCTCGGCAAGCTCCGCTTCGAGCCCGTGACCGCCTAGCGCCGCCCCGCTCAGCACGTGGATCCTCCGTGTCGTGTGCGTCGAGGAGCCCGCGCGTCCTCCTCGGCGTTCGCGCGGGCGTTCGTCAGCGGCTGGCGAGCTCCTCACCCCGACCGTAGCGGACGGCGCGCGACGCAGCTCCCGGGTCGTGGCCTGCCTCGATGAGCCGCTGCCGGAGCTCGCTCTCGCCGGCGAGGCGCAGGAAGAGCCAGGCGATCGCCCCGATCGTGACGAGCGAGTCGACGACCATCATCACGGAGCCCGCGATCCCCTGGTCGGCCCGCGGCGTGATCCCGAAGCGGGCCGCGTGCTCGTAGGTGGAGTAGAAGACGCTCGACGACCAGAGCAGGACGTTGCCGAGCACCATCGCCACCAGCCGCGCGACGACGACGTACAGCAGCTTCCAGCCCGAGCCGAACCAGGCCGGGCCGGGGAGCGGCTCGAGCACGGCCGCCCAGAACAGCGCGCCGAAGGCGAAGAAGAGGGTGTGCTGGAGCGCGTGCACGGCGTCGTGGTGGAGAGCCGCCTCGTACAGCACGGGCAGGTGCCACAGGTACAGGTTGACCGCCCACAGCGGGAAGGCGACGAGCGGGTGCCCGAGGAAGCGCAGGCGGTAGATCCACGGCATGGCCAGCAGCGGCCTGAGCAGCGGGCCGGTCAGCCCGGCCACCATCGCCAGCGGCGCGAGGTCGCCGAGGACGACATGCTGGATCATGTGCACGAACAGGAACTGCCGCTCGCCGAACGCGTCCACGGGCGACGCGAGCACGAACGCGACGCTCGCCAGGCCGGCACCGAACGACCAGCGCCGCCACCGCGCAACCGGCGTACCGCGGGCGGCGAGCGTCCGCGAGCGGCGCAGGTAGAGGAAACCGATCAGCGCGATGCCGGTGAGCTGGATCGGGTCGAACGTCCAGCTCGTGAGCGGCGACGGAGGCGCCTCCACGCCGCCAGTGTAGGCCGCTCCGGCCGAGCGGCGTCGCAGCGCAGCTCTAGACTCGATCCGTGAGCGCGGAGGCGGTGTCGAAGGCGGCGCACGCGACCCGGTGAAGGGAAGACGGTCGTACGAGGCGGCCGGCGTCTCGCTGGCGAAGGCGGCGGACGTGGTCGAGCGGCTGCGCGGGGCGGTCGAGTCGACGGGCGCGCGGGGATTCGGCGCCTTCGCCGGCCTGTATCCGCTCGACGAGCGGCGGTTGCTCGCCGCCTCGACGGACGGGGTGGGGACGAAGCTCGTGCTGGCCAGGCAGCGGGGGGCGCTGCGCGCGTGCGGCGCCGACCTGGCGGCGCACTGCATCAACGACGTGATCACGACCGGCGCCGAGCCGCTCGTCCTGCTCGACTACGTCGCAGCGGCGAGCATCGACTTGGAGGAGGTGGCCGAGCTCGTCGACGGTGCCGCCGAGGTCTGCCGCGAGGCCGGGGTGGCGCTGATCGGTGGCGAGACCGCCGAGCTCCCCGGGGTGTACCGGGAGGAAGCGCTCGACGTCGCCGGCACCTGCGTCGGAATCGTCGACCGCGACGACGTCGTCGACGGGTCGCGGGTCGAGGAGGGCGACGCCGTGATCGGCCTGCCCTCGAACGGCGTCCACGCGAACGGGTTCACGCTGGTCAGGCGGATCCTCGAGCAGGACGACTACGACGGGCCCGACCTGCTGGCGCCGACCCGCCTGTACCTGGCGGACGTCCGCCGCCTGCGCGCTGCGCACGACGTCCGCGCGCTCGCGCACGTCACGGGCGGCGGCATCGTCGGCAACCTCGAGCGCGTCCTCCCCGAGGGCCTGCGGGCGCGGATCGACTGGGGCGGCTGGCAGCGACCGCCGGTGTTCGACTGGCTCGCCGGTCACGTCGACGAGGCGGAGCTGCGCCGCGTGTTCAACCTCGGTATCGGCTTCTGCGCCGTCGTCTCCGACGCGGGCGGCGAGCCGGTCGTGGGGAGGATCGAGCGCGCATGATCGGGGTGCTCGTCTCCGGGGAGGGCACGAACCTGCAGGCGCTGATCGACGCGGGGCTGCCGATCGCCGCGGTCGCGTCGAACCGGCGCGAGGCGAGGGCCCTCGACCGGGCACGCGCCGCCGGCATCCCCACGGCGACGTTCTCGCTCGACTGCCACCCGGTGCGGGAGGAGCGCGACCTGGTCATGGCGACGTGGCTCGAGCAGCACGGCGTCGACCTCGTCGTGCTCGCCGGCTACCTGCACCTGCTGACGAGGCCGTTCCTCGAGCGCTTCCCGCGCCGCATCGTCAACGTCCACCCCTCGCTGCTGCCGGCCTTCCCCGGGCTGCACGCGATCGAGGACGCGCTCGCGGCGGGCGTGGCCACGACCGGCGTGACCGTGCACCTCGTCGACGAGGGCGTCGACACGGGGCCCGTGCTCCGGCAGGCGGAGGTGCCGGTGGAGCCGCGCGAGACGCTCGTCGAGCGAATCCACGCCGTCGAGCACCGGCTGCTCACGGCCGTCGTCTCGGAGCTGCTCGCCGGGGAGTCGCCGTGCGCGCGCTGATCTCGGTGTACGACAAGCGCGGTGTGGCGGAGTTCGCGCGCGGCCTGCACCAGCTCGGCTGGGAGATCGTCGCGAGCGGCGGTACCGCAGCGCACCTGGCCGAGCACGGCGTCGCCGCGACCACCGTCGAGAGCCTGACCGGCTTCGGCGAGCTCCTCGGGCACCGCCTCGTCACCCTCCACCCGGCCGTGCACGGCGGCATCCTCGCGCGCAGGGACGTCCCAGGCGACCTCGCCGACCTGGAGGCGCACGGCATCGAGCCGTTCGACCTCGTCTGCGTCGTCCTGTACCCGTTCGCCGACGACCAGCGCGTGGAGATGATCGACATCGGCGGCCCGTCGCTCCTGCGCGGTGCGGCCAAGAACTTCGCGCACGTGGCAGCCGTCTCCAGCCCGGCGCAGTACGCGCCGGTGCTGACGGAGATCCGCCGGGACGGGTCGGTGTCGCTCGAAACGCGCCGCCGGCTCGCGGCCGAGGCGTTCGCGACGACCGCCGCCTACGAGGCCTCGATCGCCGCCTGGTTCCAGGGCGACGAAGCCTTCCCGGCTCGCCTGACGCTCGCCCTGGAGAAGGCCGCCGAGCTCGCCTACGGGGAGAACCCGCACCAGCGGGCCGCCTTCTACGGCGACGGCGCCGGGATCGGGGAGCAGCTGCACGGCAAGCCGCTCTCGTACAACAACCTGCACGACCTCGACGCCGCCCGCGCCCTGCTGGCCGAGCTGCCCGCTGCCGCATGCGTCATCGTCAAGCACGCCAACCCGTGCGGCGCCGCGTCCGCGCCGACCCTGGACGCAGCCTACGAGCGCGCGCTCGCCTGCGACCCCGTCTCGGCCTACGGCGGGATCGTGGCGCTGAGCGAGCCGGTGTCTGGGCGGCTCGCTCGCCGGCTCGGCGAGCAGTTCGTCGAGGTGCTGTCCGCGCCCGGCTACCAGCCGGAGGCGCTCGCCGCGCTGACGGCGAAGCCGGGCATCCGCATCCTCGTCGCCCCCGCCGGCGGGGGAGCGGGCGACCTCGACGTGCGCAGCGCGCTCGGCGGCTTCCTCGTGCAGGAGCCGGACGCCGGCGGCGACGAGCCGTTCGCGCTCGTCTGCGGCGAGCTGACGGAGGACGAGCGGGCGGACGCCGAGCTCGCCTGGGCCGTGTGCAAGCACGTGAGCTCGAACGCGATCGTCCTCGTCCGCGGCGGCGGCACGATCGGCATCGGCGCCGGCCAGACGAGCCGCGTCGACGCAGTCCGGATCGCGGTCGAGAAGGCGCGGCAGCATGGGCACGAGCTGGCCGGATCGGTGCTCGCCTCGGACGCCTTCTTTCCCTTCGCCGACGGGCCGCGCCTCGCGCTCGACGCGGGGGTGCGGGCGATCGTGCAGCCGGGCGGCTCGAAGCGGGACGGCGAGGTGATCGCGGCCGTGCGCGACGCCGGCGCGGCCATGGCCTTCACCGGCCGCCGCCACTTCCGCCACTGACGGCCCGCTCGAGCCTCGCTGCGGCCTACGGCGTCCGGAAGAGCCGCGGCTCGTCGCTCGCCTCGGCCGCGAGCGCGGCGAGCGCCGCCGTCGCGTCGGCGAGCAGCTCCTCGAGCGCGGCGAGCTGGCGGCGGGCGGCCTCGATCTCGCCGCGCACCACCTCGTCCGCCGCCGGCGCGGGCAGGAGAGGAAGCGCCGACTGCAGCTCGTCCGCATGCGGCTCGGGCTCGAGATCGCCGCCGAAGCCGGACGAGAACGCACGCTCGGGTGGCCCGTCGGCGCAGGCCGGAGGCTCGCAGGGAGGCTCCTCGAACGGCGGAAGCGGCGCACCCTCCTCCGCGCTCGGCGCAGGCTCGGGCCCCGGATCGTCCCACGCGGCCCGCTCGGGCTCGGGCGCCGGTCCGTCCCAGGCGAGCACGTCGGGCTCGGGCTGTGCGGTGTCGCACCGGGCCACCTCGGGCTCGGGCCCGGCGGCGTCCCAGCTGGCCACCTCCGGCTCGGGCTCCGCGGCGTCCCCGTCCTGCTCGCCGCGCTCGGCGGGCGGCCGCTCGCGCCCGGCGCGGAGCTCGACCACGGTCGGCTCCTCGACGGCGGTCGGCTCGGCTGCGAGCCCGTCCGGAAGCTCCTCGCCCTCGGCGCCCCGCTCCCTGCGGTGGCGGCGCTGGATCTCGGCCCACAGACCGGAGCCGAAGCCGTCCTCCTTCGCAACCTCGACGCCGAGCTGCTCCATGAGGATGCTCGTCAAGTCCGGGCCGGAGACGAGCCCGCGATCGACCAGCACCTCGCCCAGGCGGCGTCCGGTGACGAGCTGCTCGGCGAGCGCCTCCTCGAGCTCGGCCTCGGTGATCAGCCCGCGCGCGACGAACAGCTCGCCGAGCGGTCGCCACGGAAGGTGAGCAGCTTCCACGCCCCCGGTATCGTCACGCCGAGCGATCGACTTGAGGCGCCGGCGCGGGAAGCGCGCGGCCGCTCGGCCTCCACCCCCGGTTACGCTTCCCGCGATGACCCGCCCGTATCCGACCGTCCTCGAGCTGGTCGGCCGCACCCCGATCGTGCGGCTGCAGAAGCTCGGCGCGGAGTTCGGCTGCACGCTGCTCGCCAAGCTCGAGTACCTCAACCCGGGCGGCTCGACCAAGGACCGCATCGGCCTGCGCATGATCGAGGCCGCGGAGCGGCAGGGGGCGCTCCGCCCGGGAGGCACGATCGTCGAGCCGACCTCCGGCAATACCGGCGTCGGGCTGGCGCTCGTCGCCGCGATCAAGGGCTACCGGATGATCTTCGTGCTCCCGGACAAGGTGGCCCCGGAGAAGATCTCGCTCCTGCGCGCCTTCGGCGCCGAGGTGGTGATCTGCCCGACGGCCGTCGAGGCGGACTCGCCCGAAAGCTACTACTCGGTCTCCGACCGGCTGGCCGAGGAGATCCCCGGCGCGTACAAGCCCGACCAGTACACGAACGAGGAGAATCCGCGCGCGCACTACGAGACGACCGGCCCCGAGATCTGGGAGCAGACGGGCGGCGAGCTCGACGCCGTCGTCGTCTCCGTCGGCACCGGCGGCTCGATCACCGGCATCGCCCGCTCCCTGAAGGAGCGCAAGCCGGACGTGCTCGTGGTCGGCGCCGACCCGGAGGGGTCGATCTACTCGGGTGGGCCGGTGCACCCGTACCTCGTCGAGGGGATCGGCAAGGACACCTTCCTCGGCGTGTTCGACCCCTCCGTCGTCGATGAGTTCGTCCGCGTCTCCGACCGCGACTCGTTCCTGTGCGCACGGCGCCTCGCGCGCGAGGAGGGGATCCTCGCGGGCGGCTCGGGGGGCACCTCCGTGTACGCGATGCTGGAGACCGCGCGCAGGCACGGGCCCGGCCTGACGATCGTCACCACCATCCCCGACGGGGGCCGCGGCTACCTGTCGAAGATGTTCGACGACAACTGGATGCTCGAGCACGGGTTCCTCGAGCGCCGCGGGCCGGTGCCGACGATCGCCGAGGTGCTCGCGTTCAAGCACTCCCTGAACGGCAGCGCGCCCGACCTCGTCGTCTGCGAGACGCACGAGCGGGTCGGCGCGGCGATCGAGCTGATGCAACGCTACGGCATCTCGCAGCTGCCGGTCGTCCGGCACACGCCCATCCAGTCGCTCGCCGACGTCGTCGGCTCGGTGAACGAGCGCGGGCTCCTCGACCGCGTCTTCCGCCACCCGGACGCGCTCAGCGAGGAGGTGAGCTCCGTGATGGGGCCGCCGCTCCCGGCAGTCGACGCGGCCGACTCGGTCGAGGAGGTGTTCGACGACCTCGCAGGGGGTGGCGCGGCAGTCGTCGTCGCGCGCGCAGGCGTACCGACGGCCGTGCTGACGCGGTCCGATCTGCTCGAGTACCTCGCCCGCGCCCGCGAGCCGGCCGGCTGAGCGCGTGCCGCGGCGGGGGTCGTCGCCGTCGTGCTCGCCAGGGTCTGCCGATCACCCAGTCGAGGATCCCGACGGGTCCCAGGGCCGCTCAGTACAGGATCGAGGGGAGGTAGGCCCCTTGCGGCTCGTTGTAGAGGCCGATCGTCATCAGGGTCGTGACCATGCGCAGGCGGAACCCGTGTCGCAGGCACCAGCCGACGAGCGCGCTGTTGCGGGCGGGGACGAGGAAGCCGGGGCCGGTGAACTCGGCCGCGTCGGCGATCAGCGCCTGCAGGTCGTCGTTCGTCTCGGCGACCGCGTGGCTGAAGAAGCCGATCCCGGTCGTGTAGCCGCTGATGCGTCCGTGGCGTTCGACCACACGGGCCGTGTCCTGGGCCAGCGCGTCCGTGAGCTCGCCGGCGCGGTCGTGCCCGTGTACTGCCTCGCACAGCCGGTTGCAAGCGTCGCTGTCTGCGTCGGTGGCGGCGCGGACGGGGTAGCCGGGCAGGCGCTCGCCGAGCGGGGCGCCGTCCAGGTTGAGGACGGGCTCGCGCACCTGGAAGCCGAGCGTGCTGTAGAGGCCGAGCGAGCGGTTGTGGTAGGCGGCCTGCAGCAGGCGCACGCCGGCGAAGTCTCGCTCGCGCGCCCGCTCGAGCACGGCCAGCATCAGGCGGCGGCCGATGCCGGCGTCCTGGCAGGCCGCATCGACGGTGATCGGGCCGACGCCGGCGATCGGTCCGCGCTCGTCCAGGAAATTGGAGCCGACGATGCGGCCGTCCTGCTCGGCGACGACGGCGTGGAAACCGGGGTGGACGAGCAGCGCGCCCACGACGCCGGTCGCGACCTCCGGCGAGGGGAAGTCGGGCGGGAAGCCGTGCCTTTCTGCCAGGGTGGCGAACGCCTGGTAGCAGATCCGCCCGCAGGCGTCCGCGTCGTCTCTGCGGCCGGTCCGGATCGTGACCTCGGCCGTGCCGGTGGCCGTGCTCACGGCGCCACCGCCCCGGTCGCGGCGGCCTGCTGGCGGAAGACGTCGGCGAGCTCGTTCCCACACGCCTGGCAGCACTCGGCGGGGGCAAGGTTCTCGTGGCCGCAGCGGTCGCAGTACAGCTCGCGCGGGCGCGGCCGAACAGCCTGGAAGAGGCCCGCGAAGTGACTGTACTCGAAGCTCGTCGCGTACATGTCCTCGATGGCCTCGACGTGCACGCGGCTGCGCGCGAACGCCTGCGCGTCCTCGAGCGTGCGCCAGAAGCCGATCGCGTTGTTGGCGGCGCCGTCGAAGAAGGCGATCATGCGGATGAAGCCCGGCCACTCGGAGGCGGCCTTGCAGGTCAGCGCCACCTGCCGCCAGAAGCGCTGCGTGCGCTCCTCGTCGACCATCGTCATGTGCAGGAACAGCACGGCGCCGGCCGCCTCCGGGCCGAGGTGGCCGTCGGGGCCGTCGAAGCCGATCACCGGGATCGGCGTTCGCCGCAAGCCCGGGATGTCGGCGAACAGCGCCTCGTTGTCGGCGCTCGGCGGGAACACCTGCAGCGCGGGCATCGTTCGTCCTCCCCTCAGCTGAGCTCGACCGGCTCCAGCGGGTAGTCGCGCAGCGTCCCGGGCACCGTGTGGGCGATCATCGTCCTGAAGACGCGCGACCACTCGGCGTTCTCCCGCGCCTTCTCGATCGCCTGCACGTGCCCGTCGAGGCTCTCGTACTCGGCGTCTGCCCAGACCTCGTTGAGATCACCGAACAGCGTCACCCACAGCCGGTAGACGGGCAGCCCGACCCCCGGCGCGGCCGCATTCACCTCCTTGAACGCCCGCTGGAAGTCGGTCAACTCTCCCGGCTTGACCATGAGCCGGACCTGGTGGCGGAACATGTGGCACCTCCGATCGTGGGTGGCACCGGTCGTGGACGCGATCCAGCCTAGGCGGCCCGGCCGCGGCGTTCATGAGGAGAAGCCCGCAACCTACGCGTCGCCCCAGCCCGTCCGGCCGCCGGGGCCCGGCGCGCTGCCGGGGAGCTCGCCGGCGGCGACCCGGGCGGCAAGCTCGACCCGGGAGCGGTGGCCGAGCTTGGTCAGGATCGCGCCGACGTGGCGCTCGACGGTGCGCGGGCTGAGGTAGAGCTGGGCGCCGATCTCGGCGTTTGTCTTGCCGGCGGCAACGAGCAGGGCGACCTCGAGCTCGCGCTCGCTCAGCACGCCGGCGCTCCGGCGGCGACGGCCGGGGCGCAGGCCGAGCCGGCGGGCGAGCGCACGCGCCCTGTCGGCGGCGCCGCGGGCGTGCATGGCCTCGAACGACTCGATCGCCGCCAGCACTCCCTCGCGGTCGCGGCGAAGCCGCGCCGCCTCGAGCCGCAGGCGGGTCGCGTGGAGGCGAGAGGGGCAGTCGTCGGCCGCCGCAGCGAGGAGGGTGGCAGCTTGCGCGGGCCGGCCCTCGACGGCGGCGAGAAACCCGCGTGCCTCGTCACGCAGCCACTCCGTCCCCCGCCAGCGCCCGCGCAGCCGCTCGAGCTGCCTGACCGCCTCGCCGGCCACGTCCGGCCGGGCGAGCGCGGCCGCGGTGCGGGCGGCGCCGGCCAGGCACCAGAGCGCGCTCGGATGGTCCCCGGCGGCGGCGCCCTCCTGGTAGGCGGCGAGCGACTGCTCGAGGCGGCCTTCCTCCTCGGCGAGCAGCGCGCGCTGCTCGAGCGTCCGGTAGTGCTCGAAGCTGCCGGGGACCGGCTCGACGGCCGCGAGGCAGGCTCGCGCCGGCTCGAGCTCGCCGCGCAGCAGGTGCACGTGGGCGAGCGCAACGAGCACGCGCGCCTCGAGCTTGGGCTCCAGCCGCACGGCGGCGGCGCGGGCGGCGAGCTGCTGGGCGAGGGCGCCGTCGAGGTCGCCGAGGTCGGCGAGCGCGAGGCTGAGGTTGCTGCGCAGCAGCACCTCCAGGCTCGCCGGCAGGTTCTCGACCGCGAGCCCGCGGCGGGCATAGTCGGCGTCGGCCTGCGCGTCGCCGGCGGCGTTGGCGAAGAAGGAGAGGTTGAGGAAGGCGCGGCCGGCCTCGTCGGCGAGGCCGGCGGCGGCGGCGCGGACGGCGACCTGCTCGAGCAGCGCCGTCGCCTCCGCCGAGTCGCGCGCCATGCCGACCGCGAGCCCGAGCCGGTTGAGCGCGCGCAGCTCGAGCAGCGGCTGTGCGGCTTCGCGTGCCGCCTCGAGCGCCCGCTCGGCGTGGGCCAGCGCCCGTCGTGCTTCGCCCGCCATCGTCAGCAGGAACGCCTGTGCGAGCTCCACCTCGGCGAGCAGCGCCCCCTGCGACCGCTCGGCGAGCGGCTCGGCCTCGGCGAGCGCCTGCAGCGCCGCCTCCAGGTCGGAGGCGTCGTCGTAGAGGGCGAGCGCGTAGCGGCCGAGGAACGCGAGCAGCTCGTCCGCGTCGCCGGCTCCCCGCAGCTCGCTGCGCAGCGTCTCGGCCAGCACCCGAGCCTTGCTGCCGGCGCCCAGGCGCAGCAGCGCGAGCACCTCGCCGGCCTGGCCGCGCCGGCGCAGGCGGTCGTCCGGCACGGCGTCCGCCAGCTCGGCGGCGCGGCGGAAGAGGCTGGCCGCGTCCTCCCCGCCCGAGCGCTCGAGGGCGGCCTCGCCCAGCTGTAGGAAGCAGGCTGCCGCCTCGGCGGTACGGCCGGCGGCGGCGAGCTGCGGCGCCCGCCGCTCGGCCGGCGCCTCGGCGAGCGCATCCGCCGCCGCCGAGTGCATCCGCTCGCGCTCGCCGGGCGGGAGCGTCTGGTAGACGGCCTCGCGCACGAGGGCGTGCGCGAGCCTGAACCCGTCGCCGTCGGCCGGCACCGCCAGCCGCTCCACGACGAGCCTGTCCAGGGCTTGCTCGAGCGCCTCCGGCACGGCCGGCTCCACCCGCGCGAGCTCGCGCAGCGAGGCCGGCTCGGGCAGCACCGCCAGCCAGTCGAGCAGCCGTGCGGCGAGCGGCGGCAGGCGCCGGCGGCGCTCCGCGACCGCCTCCTTGACGCCGGCGGGAACGGCCGCTTCGCCGTCGCCCTCGCCGGCGGCGAGCGCCTGCACCAGCTCGACGAACAGGAACGGGTTGCCGCCGCTGCGACGCGCGAGCGTCTCGACCAGCTCCGGCTCCGCCGGCCGGCCGTCGAGGAGCGCCGCCGCCAGCTCGCCCAGCTCTGCCTGTCCGAGCGGGCCGAGCTCCAGCCGGGCGAGCAGCTCGGCCCGTCCGAGATGGTGCAGGAACGGCGTCAGCGCGCCCGCCGGACGCGCCGCCAGCAGCCAGGCGAGCGGCAGGTCGGCGAGGCGGGCGATGCAGTAGTGGACGAGCTCGAGCGTCGCCTGGTCGGAGTCGTGCAGATCGTCCAGGCAGAGGAGAAGCGGCGCCTCCGCCGCCGCCCGCTCGAGCGCCTCGAGCGAGCGTGCAAAGAGCGCGTCGGGCGGGAGCGTCGCGGCCGGGCGTCGGCCGAGCGCGCGCAGGAGCGTCCGCACCGGCTCGTAGGGGAGCGGCGCCACGAAGGGAAGGCAGGCGACGCTCGCCACCCGCCAGCCGGCTGCTCCGCCGGCCCGTGCCGCCTCGGCGAGCAGGCGCGTCTTGCCGATCCCCGCCTCGCCGAGCACGAGCAGCGCCCCCGCCCGTCCCGACCGCGCCTGAGCCAGGAGCTCGGCGACGCGCGCGAGCTCCGCCTGCCGGCCAACAAACGCTGTTCGCGCCACTGTTCCTCCGCGACCGGTCGGGCAGATCGTATCCCGAAGCGCATCGGCGCACGCCCGAGGCAGCCCGAGCGGCGCACGCCGGTGCGGCAGCGAACGTGGCGGGGTTCCCCTCATGACCGGCGCCCGGCCGACGCCTACCCTCGCAGACACACAGAGGGGCCACGTGACACGCAACCGGAGAAAGGGGGGCTGATGCGACCTGTCCATCTTCTGCTCGCAACCGCCGCAGCGACGCTCGCCGGGCTCGCGCTCGCCGCCGGCACCGCCTCCGCCGACTACGGCCAGGGCGCCGGCTACCAGATCGAGCTGTCCGGCAACATCCCGGGTAACCAGGGTGGCGGCATCTGGCTGTGGATCGAGCTGACCCCGTCGGCGCCGAATGCCACGAGCGGCACGGGCGACTACTCCGGCTCCGACTGCGGCCGCGGTGCCGGCGAGCACGCCCGTGCCGACAGCGGCCAGGTCACCTGGACCGACAACGGCGACGGCACCCTCACGATCAGCGGCGTCGTCCTCAACGGCCTCGGGGGCCTCCCCGAGCCGATCATCGTCCCGGACAGCTACGGGCACGAGACGGCCGACTTCGCCACCGTCTTCCCCGCCGTCGCCAGCCTGCTCGGCATCCCGAGCGGTGCCGGCTTCGCCCAGGTGCAGGTGGCGCCGTGACCGCACGGGCGCTCGCACCGGTCGCGGTCGCCGTCCTGACCTCAACGGCACTCGCGAGCAACGCCGCGCCCTCCTCGACCACCGCACCGTGCGCCGGCGGGCACGTGGCGAGGACGGCGAGCTATGTCCTCGCTCTCTCGCTCGGCCCGCCGGAGGCGATGTACACCCTGGCGCAGGTGAAGGCTGAGCGTCCACGGTCCGGCGAGGTGATGCTCGGCGGGGCAATGAGCCCGATGCACATGGCCATGGGCCGGGCCTACCACCTCGAGCTGCACGTCTGCAGCCGCTCGAGCGGCGCGGTCGTCACCGGCGCGGCGCCGACGATCTGGGTCGCCGAGGCGAAGGGGATGGCCAAGCGCCTACCGGTCGCGGAGATGGAAGGAGTGCGCAGCGGCCGATCCGACTACCACTACGGCAACAACGTCGCCTTCGCGCCCGGCAGCCGCGTCACCATCACCGTCGTCCTGCGCGGCGAGCGGGCAACCTTCCACCTCGTCGTCCCGAAGGCGGCCCATACGATGAAGCCCTGAGCGCGCTCGCAGAGTCCGCAGCACGAGACGGGCCGCCGGTGGCGGCCCGTCCTCGCGGCCGGACGGCCAGCCGCTCCGGTTCCTCGCGCGCGCTCGCCCGCTCGGGCTCGATTGCCTCGCCGGGCGGGGCAGACGGCGGCTACGTGACCCACACGAGCAGGGTGGCGGCAAGCACCGATGCGGCTGCGGCCGGGGCGAGGGCGCGGGTGTACGGCTCGCTCCCGGCAAGATCGCCGGCGATCAGCGTCGCCACCGACCCCTGCGGCGTCGCCAGCGCGCCCACCGACAGCCCGACGATGGCCGCATAGGCGGCCGGCCCCGGCGCGAGCCAGGAGGCGACGACGGCGCTCGCCGGGAGGTTGTTCGCGATCGCGGCGGCGGCGGCCGTCACGAGCGACACGGCCACCAGCGGCCCGAGGCCGGAACCGGCCGCAAACCTCGTGCCCGCGGCGAGCGGGAGCAGGCAGACGAGCAGTGCGGTGACCTGCACCCCGACTCGTGCCACGCCGGCCAGGCCGCTGGCCAAGCGCGGGACAGCCGGCTGCGGCTCGCGCTCCTGCGCCGCGCCGCCGAGCGAGCGGCGCTCCCGCCACGCCACCGCGCCGGCGCAGACGACGGTCGCCGCGACGGCGGGCGCCGCCGTTCGCGTTACGGTGTCCGCGATGGAGAGCCCGAGGTGCTGGACGACGACGAGGTTGGTCGGGTTCCCCTCGGGGACGGCGAGCGAGAAGCCGTTGGCGACCGCGACGACCCCGAGGAGCAGCGGCCGCACCGGCGCGCCCAGGCGCCGCCGCAGCTCGACCACGACCGGCGCCATGACGACGACTGCGCCGTCCAGCGACACCACCGCCGTCAGCGCCGCCGTCAGGCAGCAGACGAGCCCGAACAGGCGCCATGGCCGCCCATCCGCCGCGCGCGCCAGCGCGCCGGCCGTCACCTGCACGGCGCCGACGCGCACCGCCCACCCGGCGAGGCCGACGGCGAGCGCGAGGAAGCCGAACGTGGGCAGCGCGACGCGGAGCGCCGCCGGAACGGCTGCGGCGCCCTGGAGCGCGACGTCGAGCGTGGCCGCGGTCGCCGCCAGGAGCGCCGAACGCCAGGAGCGCGGCCTCGCCGCGACGGCCAGGACGGCCATTCCCGCCAGGAGCCAATGCATAAGCATGCTTCACAGTTAAGTCTACTTATCGACATATGCCCCGAGCGAGAGACCCTGCGAACCTCGTCGACGCGCTCGCGGCGGCGGCTCCGCTCGCCACGCGCTGGATGGAGCGGCTGCTGGCGGCGAACGACCCCCCGCTCACGGTGGCGCAGTACCTCGCCCTTGCTGCCGTCCGTCGCGAGCTCCTGACCGGCGCAGAGCTGGCACGCCGCGCCGGCGTCTCGGGAGCAGCCGTCTCGCAGCTCGTCGCCGGCCTCGAGCGCGCCGGCTGGGTCACCCGGGCGCGGCAGACGGACGACCGGCGGCGGCAGGCGCTCGCGCTGACGCCGCTCGGCGAGCGCGCGCTCGATCAGGCGACGGATCTCCTGCGAGCGCGACTGGGGCGGCTCCTGGCCGGGCTCCCGCGGCCGGAGGCGGACGCGCTGGCACGCCTCCTCGGCCGTCTGGAGGAGACGCTCGCAGGCTCTCCTCCGCCGCGCCGCCCGCCGCCGCGTCCGCCCCGCGCGCCGGAAGCGAGACGACACGGAAGACGTTGACCGCGCCGTGGAGACCGTGGCACTGGCGACGCTGCGCCGCTACCTGGTCGCACACCAGCGGTTCGCGACGCGCCCGCGCACGTCGCAGGCCGCCGACGTGGCCGCCGCGATCGACCGGCTCGGCTGCGTGCAGCTCGACTCGATCTCCACCGTCGGCCGGGCGCACCGGTTGACCCTGGCGTCCCGCCTCGGCTACTACCGGCCCGGCACGGTTACCCGCCTGCTCCGGCAGGGGCGGATCTTCGAGTACTGGGCCCACGAGGCCTGCCTCGTCCCGATCGACGACTGGCCCCTGTTCAGACGGCGCATGGAGCAGCTGCGCGACCGTCACTGGTGGGGGCGCAAGCGCGAGGACAGGCAGACGGAGGCGCTCGTCCTCGAGGCGATCCGCGAGCGCGGACCGCTCCCCTCGCGCGCGTTCGAGGGAAGCGGCACGGGCGGGATGTGGAACTGGAAGCCCGCCAAGCGCGCGCTCGAGCATCTCTTCGCGGCAGGCGAGCTCGTCGTCGCCGGCCGCGACGGCTTCCAGCGCCTGTACGACCTCCCCGAGCGAGTCGTCCCGAGACGCTTCCTCGACGCGCCCGTGCCGAGCGAGGAGGAGTTCCGGCGAGGCTACGCCCTGCGGGCCGTGCGCGGGCGGGGGGCGCTCACGGAGGCGGGGATCGCCGAGCACTGCCGCCTGCGGGGAGGCGCCCGGGCCATGCGCCCGCTCGTCGACGCGCTTGTCGCCGACGGGCTCGTCCGCCGGGTCGCGGTCGACGACGGAGGGGCTGCGGTGGTCGTCCCCGCCGAGGCCGAGCTGGACGGCCGCCCCTGCTCCGGCGGCGTCCTCCTGTCACCGTTCGAGAACCTGCTCTGGGACCGGCCGTTCGTCGCGCGCGTCTTCGGCTTCAGGCACCTGATCGAGGTGTACAAGCGCGAGCACGAGCGCGTGTACGGCTACTACGTGCTGCCCTTCCTGTGGCGCGACCGGATCGTCGGCCGAGCCGACCTGAAGACCGACAGGCGCGAGGGGACGCTGCGCGTCAAGGCGTTCCACCTCGAGCCGGGCGTGCGGCGAAGCGGCGCGCTCGCAGACGCGTTCGACGGCGCGCTCAGGCGGCTCGCGCGGGCGCTCGCGCTCGCCGACGTCGAGTCCGCTTCGGGGACGGACAGGCGGCCAGCCGTACAATCGCCGGGATGCAGTTCGAGACCCGAGCCATCCACGTCGGCCAGCAGCCGGATCCGGCGACGGGCGCGGTGACCGTCCCCATCTACCAGACGTCGACGTTCGCGCAGGAGGCGGTGGGCGTCCACAAGGGGTTCGACTACTCGCGCGTCGCCAACCCGACCCGGACCGCCCTGCAGGAGTGCCTCGCCTCGCTGGAAGGGGCCGAGCACGGCGTCGCCTTCTCCTCCGGGCTCGGCGCGACGGCGACGCTCGTCCACCTCGTCGACCCCGGCGAGCGCGTCGTCTGCGTGAACGACGTCTACGGCGGCGTGTACCGGATGTTCTCGCAGGTGTACGAGCCGAAGGGGTACGCGTTCACGTACGCGTCGGCGGCGGAGCTCGGGTCAGGCCTGGCGGACCTGCTCGACGAGCGGACGCGTCTCGTCTGGATCGAGTCGCCGACGAACCCCCTGCTCAACGTCGTCGACATCCGGGCGGCGGCCGACGCGGCGCACGCGGCCGGCGCGCTCGTCGTCGTCGACAACACGTTCGCCACCCCCTACCTGCAGCAGCCGCTCGCGCTCGGCGCCGACGTCGTCGTCCACTCGACGACGAAGTACCTGGGGGGCCACTCCGATCTGATCGGAGGCTTCGTTGCCACCAACGACGCGACCGTCGCCGACCGGCTGCTCTTCCTGCAGAAGTCGCTCGGCGCCGTGCCCGGCCCGTTCGACTGCTGGCTCGTCCTCCGCGGCCTGAAGACCCTTGCCGTGCGCATGCGCCGGCACTGCGAGAACGCCAGGGCGGTCGCGGCCTTCCTGGCCGAGCATCCGCGCGTCGAGCGCGTGCTCTATCCCGGCCTTCCCGACCACCCGGCGCACGAGCTGGCGAGGCGGCAGATGCGGGACTTCGGCGGCATGGTCTCATTCCTCGTCGAGTCGGAGGCGGAGGCCGTCGAGGTCGTCGGACGGACGACGCTCTGGCTGCTGGCGGAGAGCCTCGGCGGCGTCGAGAGCCTGATCGAGCATCCGGCGCGGATGACGCACGCGTCGACCGCGAACGCCCCGTTCGCGGCGCCGCGGAACCTCATCCGCCTCTCCGTCGGGATCGAGGCGGTCGACGACCTCCTCGCCGACCTCGACGCGGCGCTCGCCCCCGCCCGGGTCGCGCAGGCGTAGCCGGACGCCGCCCGCGCTCAGCGCTTCCGCACGCGCACAGCCGTCCCGTAGGCGCAGATCTCCGTCCAGTTCGGCCCCATCTCGGACGTGTCGAAGCGCATGGCGATGATCGCGTTCGCACCCTTCGCTTCGGCCTCCTCGACCATCCGCTGGGTGACTTGCTCGCGGCTGTCGACGAGAGCCTTGGTCATTCCCCTCAGCTCTCCGCCGAACACGGACTTGAGGCTCGCGCCGAGCTGCGAGCCGATGTTGCGGGAGCGGACGGTGAGGCCGAAGACCTCGCCGAACACCTCCTCCACCTCGTAGCCGGGGATTTCGTTCATGGTCGTGATGAGCATCTGTCCTCCTCCTCGGGACGGTGTCGCAGCGAGGCTGCGAAGATGACACCGTGACTGTCGCACCGATCGACCTCCTGCACGAGGGGGCGCCGAAGGTGATCGGCGTCTACCTGATCGACAGCGAGGACGGGCCGGCGCTCGTCGACTGCGGCCCGGCGTCGACGATCCCGGCGCTCGAGGCGGGCCTCGCCGGCCGTGGGCTCGCGCTCGGTGACGTGCGCCATCTCGTGCTCTCGCACGTCCATCTCGACCACGCGGGCGCCGCCGGCTCGCTCGTGCGCCGGCACCCGGGGCTGACCGTGCACGTCTCCGCCGTCGGGGCGCCGCACCTCGTCGATCCGAGCCGCCTCGAGCGCAGCGCCCGCCGGCTGTACGGCGAGCGCTTCGACCCCCTGTGGGGCGAGCTCGTCCCCGTTCCCGAGGCGAACGTGCGCGTCGTCTCCGACCGCGTGCTCGGCTGGGAGGCGTTCGCCACGCCGGGGCACGCCTCCCACCACGTCTCCTACCTCGACGCCGAGGGCACGCTGTTCGCAGGCGACGCAGCCGGCGTCCGCATCGAGCCCGACCGCTACATCCTGCCGGCGGCGCCGCCACCCGACATCGACCTCGAGCTGTGGAGCCGGACGCTGGACGAGATCGAGCGCCGCCGCCCCGCGCGGCTGGCGCTGACGCACTTCGGCTACGCCCGCGATCCGGAGGAGCACCTGCCGCGACTGCGCGAGCAGCTCGCGCGCTGGGCCGAGCGCGTGCGCTCGGGTATGACGCAGGAGGAGTTCGTGGCCGCCGTGCGGCGCGAGATCGAGTCGTTCGACGAGGCCGACCGCCCCTACTACGAGCGGGCCGGGCCGATCGACCAGTCCTACCTCGGCCTCAAGCGCTACTGGGACAAGCGCGCCGCGGCCGCGGACGCGACCCGAGCGGGCGCGTCCTGATCGGGCCGGTCGCGCCCTCCCTCAGACGACCTGGACGACCTTCTCGGCGGCCGCGCTGCGGTAGCCGTCGCCGAGCGCGTCCGCGAGCTTGCGCTCGAGCTCGCCGGAGGCGGCGAGCTCCTCGGCGATGTCCGCGCCGCCGACCAGCTCGCCCTTGATGAACACCTGCGGGATCGTCGGCCAGCCGGACAGGGCCGACAGCTCTTGGCGGATGCGCGGGTCGGGCAGAATGTCGACCGCCGTCACCGGCGCGCCGGCGGAGCGGAGGGCGTCGAGCGCCCGCTGCGAGTTCCCGCACATGACCATGTGCGGCGTCCCCTTCATGAACAGCGCCACCGGCTCGTTGTCGATCACGTCCCGGATCCTCGTCGCCAGGTCGGTCATTCCCTCCCCCTCGTCGTGATGCGCAGCTCGTGGATTGTGCCGTCTCCCATCGGCTCGGACAGCGCCGCGTAGACGAGCTTGTGCTGCTCGACGAGCGGCAGCCCGTCGAAGCGCGGGCTGGTCACGACCACGTGGAAGTGGTCGCCCGTCCCCGTCCGGTCGACGACGCGGAGGTCGGTCGCCTCGGGGAACGCCCGCCGCAGCAGCGCCTCCAGCCTCTCCATCGGCGATCAGGGTAGCTTCAGGACCCGGGCTGCCGCGGCCGGTTCTGGAAAGACCTGCAAAGTACCGTCGAGTCGACGAGTACGACCCCGCATGGCCGCTCAGTCGACCGGCTGCTCGAGCTCGTCCAGCCCGGCGGGCTCGCCGCCCGCGACCGGAACCTCGACCGCGCCTCCGAGCGCACCCACACCCTCCCCCTCCTTGTAACAGACTGTTACTTGGTATGGCCGGGGTGGGGCTGCTCGCCGGTGTCGCCGGCGCCCGCGCCGCGCTCGACGGCGGCGCGGTAGGCGGCGAGGTAGTCGGCGACCATCCGCTCCGGCGAGAAGCGCTCCTCGCAGTAGGCGCGCAGGTCGAGCGGGTCGAGCCGGTCTGCCTCCTCGATCGCGGCGACCATCTCGCGGTGGGTGTCGACGATGATCCCGCTCCGGCCGTGCTCGATCACCTCGGGAACGGCCCCGTAGCGCGTCGCGATCACGGGCGTCCCGCACGCCATCGACTCGATCATGACCAGCCCGAACGGCTCTTCCCACTCGATCGGGAAGAGGGTGGCGCGCGCGTCCTGGAGGAGCTCGACCTTCTCGCCGTGCGTGACCTCGCCGAGGTACTCGATCTGGTCGGAGAGGAAGGGGCGGACGTAGGCGTCGAAGTACTCCTCCTCCTCGCGCTCGCGCCGCTTGCCGGCGATCTTCAGCGGCAGGCCGGCGCTGATCGCGACGTCGATCGCCCGGTGACAGCCCTTCTGGGGGCTCATGCGGCCGAGGAAGAGCAGGTAGTCGCCGCGGTGCGGCTTCACCGGGTAGAGCGAGAAGTCGAGCGCGTTCGGGCAGTTCGCCACCCAGGGCAGGTTCGGCCTCGGCTTGCGCTGGTTCAGCGAGATCGAGATCAGCCCCACCTGCGGCGCCACCCGGGCGATCTGCTCGTAGACGACGCCGCCGATCGAGTCGAGCGGCCCGTGCACGGTGTGCACGACCGGCGTCCGCACCGCTCCGCCGAGCGCCGCCGCCGGCGGCCCCGAGTGGTCGTTGACGACGTCGAAGTCAGCGGCCCGCTCGAAGCAGGCGAGCGCGTGGTGCAGCTCGACGATCGACGTCCCGATCAGGTCGCTCGGCGCGACGTCGTACACCGAGACGAGCTTCGCCTTCGTGTGCGAGTCGCCCGAGGCGAACAGCGTCACGTCGTGGCCCGCCTCCGCGAGCCCGTTCGCGAGCAGCCACACCACCCACTCGATGCCGCCGTAGCCCGTCGGCGGCACCGGGAACCAGACTGGGCTGATCAGGCCGATGCGGAGCGGCTCGGCCATGTCACTCCGGCTCCACGCGGACGCGTCCCTCGTCGACGCGCACCGTCCAGCGCCTGTCGAACGCCCGCACGCCCGTCAGCCGGAGCGACCCGACCCAGGAGGGGAGCTCGAGCGGCGCCGTCGTCGTCAGCGCGTGCCGCGTGCGGTCGGGGACGAGCCCGAGCAGCACGGTCAGGAGCAGGATGGGCGTACCGGCGGCCCAGGCCTGAGGTCGCGCGGCCGTCGGGTAGGCGATCGGGAACGGCGTCTCGGCGCGCGGCAGGCCGGCGAACACCTCGGGCAGCTGATGCCGGAAGTGCCTGGCCGCCTCCAGCGTGCGCTGCGCGATCCGCTGCGCCTCCGGCCAGCGGCCGTAGCGGGCGAGCCCGGCGGCGGCGAGCGAGTTGTCATGCGGCCAGACGGTGCCGTTGTGGTACGAGAGCGGGTTGTAGCCGACGTCCTCCGCGGACATCGTCCGGATGCCCCAGCCGGACCACATGCTCTCGCCCATGAGCGCGTCGACGACGGCGTTCACCCGCTCGGAGGGAACGATGCCGCTCCACAGCAGGTGGCCCATGTTCGAGCACATCGCGTCGACCGGCTGCTTGTCGCGGTCGAGGGCGAGCGCGTAGTAGCCGCCCCGCTCCTCGATCCAGAACGCCTCGTTGAAGCGCTGGAAGAGCTGCTTTGCCTCGCTCTCCAGGCGCAGCGCGAGCACGCGGTCGCGCCAGGCCTCGCGTGCCATCTCCGCGATCCGCTGCTTGGCGTCGTACACGTACCCCTGCACCTCGCAGGGCGCGATCGGCGGCACGGCGAGGCGGCCGTCGCGGAAGCGCTGCGAGTCGTCGGAGTCCTTCCACGACTGGTTGTCGAGCCCGCGCGGCGAGCGCTTGCAGTACTCGACGAAGCCGTCGCCGTCGCGGTCGCCGTAGCGATCGACCCATTCCAGCGCGCGCATGATCGGCTCGCGCAGCGCCGTGGCGAGCCCGGCGTCGTCCGTCCAGCGCCACACCTCCGAAGCGAGAACGAGGTACAGGGGCGTCGCGTCGACCGTCCCGTAGTAGCGGCTGAACCACGTCTTTGCGGCCTTGCCGCGGCGGACCTCGTGCACGATCTTGCCAGGCTCCGCGTCGATCGACGCGTCGTCTTCGGTCGCCTGCAGCTCGGCGAGCTCCTCGAGCGCGCTGCGGGCGAGCTCCGGCCCGAGGAGCAGCGTCTGGTAGCCGGTGAGCAGCGTGTCGCGTCCGAACACGGTCATGAACCAGGGCATGCCGGCCGCCGTCAGCCGGCCCGGCCGGCCGTTCTCCTCGCTGCGGATGCGGAGCGCCGCGAGATCCGCGATCGACTGCCTGAACGCGCGCTCCAGGTCGTCCCACTCGGCCCGTAGCTGCGGCACGCGCAGGTTCCAGGCAGTCAGCGAGTCGCGGATGTGCACCAGCTCCTGTCCGAACTGCCGCTCGACGGCCGCCGGCTGGACGACGTCGCCCCGCGGCGAGGGGACGACGTCGAGGCGGAGCTCCCAGTGCTCGCGCGGCCCGAGCTCGACCTCGAAGCGGATCAGCGGGCCCTGGACGCGGCCCTCCCGGTCGAGGATCACCTGCGTCGAGACGCCGCTCTCCGGATCGACGAGCAGGAACTGGTTGGCGGCGCCGTCGAACGTCGGCACGACGAGCTGCGGCAGCGCCGGCGCGTGCAGGGGGTCTCCGAGCGCGAAGTCGTGGGCCTTCACGGTGAGGATGTCGGCGAAGTCGGAGCCGATCTCCAGGGCGACGTCGAACGACAGCGGCGCGGCGCTCTCGTTGCGGACGAGGAGGGTGTCCTGCATGGCGGCGCCGACGAAGCGGCGGCGCTGCACCGACAGCGTGTTCTGCGGCAGCCGCCTGGTGGGCGCGTTCCGGAGGAAGAAGGCCGCGGAGAAGTACTCGACCTTGTCCGACGAAAGCAGCAGCGGGGCCAGGCCGTCGACGGTGAGGCGGAGGATCGACAGGAAGCGGGTGTCCTCGGCGAAGAAGCCGGTCGTGCCGCCGCCGACGTCGCCGCGCTCGTCGCAGATGCAGAACGTCGTCCCTTCCAGGATGGTGAGCTCCACCTCGCGCCGCAACTTACACGCCGGCCACGGCGCGTACGCGGACCGAGGACCGCCCTCGACGACGGGAATCCGGACAACCTCTCCGGCCGAGCTCTCGCCGGCGAGTCCTTCGAGACCGTCCTCCTCCGATCGGCGCCGCGAACGACGCCGCGCCGGCTGTCATCGAGGAGGAGAGCGCCCTGCTGCGCTCGCACTGGCGGGCGCTCACGCGCGCGGCCGCCGTCGTCGCCGCCCCCACCGCGCGGAGTAGCGTCCCCGCTCTCCCACCTCGGCCACGGCTACCCGCGCAACCGCCACCAGATCGAGGCCCGTCGCGCAGCGAACGGCGCAGAGCAACGACGCGAACGTAACTCGCGTGTAAATCTCGCCCGCGCCGGCTCGGGACGGCGCTATAACAAGCGCGGAAGCGCGTACGCAGGCTGCGGCCAGAACCTCGACGCGACGAGGAGGAGCGATGGGCGCGAAGGTAAGACGACTGGCGGGAGCGGGGATGGCGCTGGCGGTTGCCGGTCTCGCCGCCGCCGCTCTCGCCGCCGCATCGCCGCCGGCGCTGCCGGTCGGCCAGCACGGGAAGATCCAGAAGGTCGGCCAGAGCACGCTGGGCCAGGCCCGGCCGGCCCCCGCCGCGGCGCACGCCCGCGGCTGGCGGCTGACGGCGACGTTGACCGCGCCGGACGGCCCGGCTGGCGCGAGGGGCACGTTCGTCGGGCTGCTCGTGCACACCGGGCCCGGGACAGTGCACGCGGGCGTGCTTCCGTTCGCCCCCGGCTGCACGATCCTCGCCCCCGGAGGCGGCTTCCAGCCCGGCCTGCGCGGACGCGGCGTCGCGAACCGCATCGTCTGCGGCGGCATCCCCGCCTTCCCCGTCACGCCCGGCGTGCACTGGATCCTCGGCTGGCGGCTGACGTACTCGGGGCTGTCCGGCCCTGCCACCGGGGCGACGGTGCGCACGGGCGCCCCGGGGGCCGCGGGCGTGCTCGTCGCCAGCCTGTGCACGCAGTGCACGAGCGGCACCTTCGGCCACCGTGAGATCACGGCCGATCAGGCGGCAGCGCTTCTCGACGGCAAAGGGTTCGTGTCCGTGAGCACGGTCGAGCACCCCGGCGGCGAGATCAGCGGCCAGATCGTGGAGAAGCCGGTCGCTGCGCTGCGGGCGAACGCGGCGCGCCGGTAGCCCTCCGCCCGGCGCGAGGGTCCTCGGCCGCGCCGGCGCCACTGCGACGGCCTCGGGCAAGGCGTCCCGGCAGCTTCGCGCACCCTCGAGCGTTTCGCGCTGTTTGCGAAGAGTTCGTCGTCCCCGCAGCGCCGCGCCCATTCCCTTCGCCGAACGCGCCTTCTACACTGGCTTCCGGCCGGCCGATCCCCCTCGGCACAGGCTTCGAGCCGGCCTTCCACAAGTCCACAGGGCAGTGTGGATAACCGTGAGGTCGAGAAGAGGCGCATGGTCCGGGCAGGGAGCGTGAGCGTGCTGGGAGGGAGATGACGACGCCGAGGGAGCGCGTGCTCGCGCTGCTCCACGAGGCGCTCACCAGCACGACGGCCGAGGCGGACGAGCTCGTCGCACGGCTCGGCTCGATCTACCGCGGCGACGAGGAGCCGGCGTCGAGGGAGCAGGTCGTCGCACTCGGCTTCCTCGCCTGTGCGAGGGCCCTCCGCGAGGCGTCGCTCCTGCAGGAGATCGCGATCCGGGAGGAGGTCCAGGAGCTCGGCCGGGTGCTCCACGAGGTCCTCCACGAGCTGCGGCGGACAGAGGAGACGGTCCGGAGCCAGGCCGGCCTCCGCGGCCGCCGCGACCGGTCGCTGACGGGCGATCTCTCACCCACACGCCGGACCGGCGAGCCGTAGCGGCCGCCGGGAAGGTCAGCGCCGTTCCGTCCCGACGAGGCTCGCTGGCACGAAGGCGATCGCGAGCACGAGCGCGAGCGCGGCCCAGACGGCGCGGTACGTCCCCGCGAGGTCGGCGACGAGCCCGTACGCGGGCGGACTGATCGCGATCGAGCCGGCGATGAACGTGATCCCGAAGCCCGTGGCGGCGCCGGCCCTGGCCGGGCCGGCCGCCTCGGCGACCATCGTCACCCACAGCCCCTGGAAGCCGATCAGCGCGAAACCGGCAACGGTGGCGACGGCCGCAAGCACGGCGAGGGGAGCGGAGCGGGGGATCGCGAGCAGGAGCAGGGCCGCGGTCAGCGCGACCGCCGTCAGGGCGAGCAGCAGGGGCTTCCGCCCGTACGCGAGCAACCGGTCGCTGAGCGCGCCCCAGGCGACCCGGCCGACGATGCCGCTCGCCTGCGCGCAGGCGACGACGAGCGAGGCGCCGGCGAGCGTCAACCGGGCGTTCGCATGCAGGTCAAGCGCAAGGAAGGCGATCAGCGCGTACTGCCCGGTGACGACCAGGCAGCCCCACATCGTCAGCAGCCTGATCGTACGGTCGCGGGCGGGACTGCGCCTCTGCGCCGGGAGGACCGTCTCGGCTTCGTCCCAGCGCTCGGCACGCGACACGACGAGCGGAGCGACGGTGAGCGCCGTGATCGCGCCGCCCACGGCGAGGCTCCAGCGCCAGCCTTCGAGGTGGGCGATCCACGGCAGCAGCACGGCGGCGACCAGGCCGCCGATCGGGATCCCTGTCTGGCGCAGCCCGAGGGCAAGGCCGCGTCGGTTGCGCGGGAAGGCGAGGAGCACGAGACGGCCACCGGCCGGCGTCGAGGCCGCGCTCGCGACGCCGGCGAGCGCGAGCAGCAGGACGAGGGCGGGCAGAGGCGCACTGACGGCCAGGGCGACGAGGAGGCCCGTGGCGACGCCACCGCCGACGAGCACGCGGCGCTCGCCGATGCGGTCGGCGGCGAGGCCGGCCGCGTAGGAGCCGACAACGCGGCCGACCGTGAACGAGGACACTGTCAGGCCTGCCGCCGCCGCCGTCAGACCGAGGTCGTCCTTGATGAAGCCGGTGAGCGTCGGGATCCCCTGCTCGACGACCGAGACGCCGACCTGCGACACGAGCGCGGCGGCGAGCAGGCGCCAGGCGGCGCGGTCGATCCTCGCTGGCCGCGCCTCGGATCGCACGAGACGGGAACTCTAGGCAGCAGCCGCGGGCCGGGGACGGCGAAGCATCGCCAGCCGCCCTGGCAGCAGCCGGCCACGAAGCGAGATCGGTGAGGAACGGCTCGAAGAACGGCTATTACTACGGCATGCCCGCGTACCGGATCGTGACGATGCGCTGGCGCGACAGCGGCACCGCCGAACGAGGGTACTTCGTTCGTTGGCAGTCGGACGTCTATCTCGACGGAGAGCTCCTGGGGATCGCCCAGGCGTTCACGCGGCGGCGGTCCGAGCGCCGCGCGAGGAAGCTCGCGATGGCGCACGAGCGAGAGCTGGCGCAGCAACGCCGGAGGACGGGAACGGCGCCGCCCGGCGCACGCGAGACGATCTACGACACCGATCGCTGACGGTCGTCCCGCGGGCTCGCGGGTCGGATCGCCTTCGTCGGCGACGCCCGGGCCGGAAGCTCGCCCGTCCGCCGTCCCGGCCCCGCCGCCCGGTAGGCGAGGGCGGTTTCCACCGACCCGCGATCCGCGGCCGCCCCGATGAACCGGCGTCTCCCCGGGCGCAAGCTGGAGAGCGAGCGCAGGACGCTACCGCAGGACGTGCCGTGAACCCCAGCCTCGAACTCGGCCGCATCGCCGGCATCCGCATCGGCGTCAACTGGAGCTGGCTCGTCGCCTTCGCGCTCATCGCGTGGACGCTCGCGAGCTCCGTCTTCCCGTCCGACTACCCGCACCTCTCGGACGCGACCTACCTGGCGATGGCGCTCGTCGCCGTGCCCGTCTTCTTCCTGTCGCTCCTCCTGCACGAGCTCGGCCACGCCCTGCAGGCGCAGCGCGAGGGGATGCAGATCGAGGGGATCACGCTCTGGCTCTTCGGAGGCGTGGCGCAGTTTCGCGGCGAGTTCCCGTCCGCGGCGGCCGAGCTGCGCATCGCGCTCGCCGGGCCGCTCGTGTCGCTGCTTCTCGGGGGCTCGTTCGTGGGGCTCGGTGCCCTCGCCGCCTCGCAGGACGCCGTCCAGGGCGTACTCACCTGGCTCGGCTACATCAACCTGCTCCTGCTCGCCTTCAACATGCTGCCGGCGCTGCCGCTCGACGGCGGCCGCGTGCTCCGCGCCCTCCTCTGGCACGCGAGACGGGACTTCCGTACGGCGACGAGGATCGCCGCCGACGCCGGCCGCGCGTTCGGCTACGGGCTGATCGGGATCGGCGTCGTCCTGCTCGTGTTCGCGGGTGCCTGGAGCGGGGCCTGGCTCGCGTTCCTCGGCTGGTTCCTCGTCCAGGCGGCGACGGCGGAAGGGACGGGGCTCGTCCTGCGGGAGGCGCTCGCGGGGCTGCGCGTGCGCGATCTGATGGTGCGCCGGCCGGTCGTCGCGCCGGCGGAGGCGTCGCTCGCCGAGTTCATGGACGTCGTCGCGCACACGCACGAGTACACGACCTACCCCGTGTGCGACCGCGGACGCGTCGTCGGGCTGCTGCCCTTCCGCGCGGTCGTGCGCGTGCCCCGCGCGCTGTGGGCCGAGCGGCGGGTCGGCGAGTGCATGCTCGCGCTGGACGAGGTCCCTGTCGTGCACGAGGACGACCGGCTCCTCGACGCGCTCGCCGAGCTGCACCGGGGCGGGATCGACCGTGCGATCGTCCTCGCCGACGGCGAGCTGCGCGGCCTGCTGTCGATGACCGACGTCGGCCGCCTCGTCGCCGCCTCGCACGCCGGCCGCTGAGGCAGGCGCCGCCCGCTCGCGTCGCCGTCCTCGACGTCCTCGCACACGCGCTCCAGCGGCCGCTCGTGCGGGTCGGCCGAGCCGCCTGCGGCGCCGAGCACGAGGAAGGCGAGATCGGCGAAGGTGCCGCCGATGTCGACGGCGACGCGCCTGCGCTCACCGTCTCAGCTCGACGACCTCGAGCGTCTCCGGGTCGAGCACGACGCCGTAGTCGCGCGCGGCGGCCTCGAGGCTGACGTAGCCGTCGCGGACGTCCGCGCGCACCCGCTCCGGGTCGCGCTCGAGCGGGTTGCCGAAGCCGCCGCCTCCGCCGGTGCGAAGCTCGACGACCGAGCCGGGCGCGAGCGGATGCGCGTTCGCCTTGAGCAGGTGGAGCTCCCCGGCGCTGCCCGGGTTGACGACGACGTCCGGCCCGACGGCGCCCCGGCCACCGAACAGCCCCCAGGCCGGCGTCACGGACCGCTCGAACCAGAGGTACAGCCTGGCCTCGGGCTGCACCTCGAACGTCCGGTACAGGCCGCAGCCGCCGCGGAAGCGCCCGGGGCCGCCGGTGTCCGGCCGGAAGCCGTAGCGGCGGATCGTCGCCGGGTACTTCACCTCGAACACCTCGACCGGGTAGTCCTTGAACCCGCCGTTGACGTTGTTGATCAGGCCGTCCTCGCCGTCGCCTCCCTCGAAGCCGCCCCAGCCGCCGGCGTGCGGCATGACGTGCAGGAACGGCTGGTTGCCGCGGCGCGGGTCCCGCCCGGACAGGAACATGACCATCGAGTCGCCGAAGTGGGCCGCCGCCACGCGGTCCGGCAGCGCCGGCGCGAGCGCGGTGACGACCAGGTCGATGAGCAGGCCGAGCGAGCTGAAGTACCACTGGCACGCCGCCGGCTCCTGGGCGTCGAAGATGGAGCCGGGCGGAGCTTTCACGTCCAGGGTCGTGAACGTGCCGCCGTCGACCGGCCGGTCCGGGTTGATCAGCAGCTTGAACGCCACCCGGCAGGCCGACACCGTCTGGGCGAAGCCGCAGTTGACCGGCCCCTCCATCTGCGGCGAGGAACCCTCCAGGTCGATCGTCATCCGGTCTGCCTCGACGTCGACCCGGACGCAGACGGAAACGGGCCCGTGACCGAGGCCGTCGTCGTCGAGGAAGCCCTCGGCGCGGTACGTCCCGTCGGGGATGGCGGCGACGGCCTCGCGCTCGAGCTCCTCCGACTGGCGGTAGATCTCGGCGCGCGCCTGCGCGTACGTGTCGTAGCCGTAGCGGTCGAGGATCGCCTGGAAGCGCGCCTCGCCGGTACGGCAGGCGGCCACCTGGGCGTTCATGTCGCCGACGAGCGAGTAGCCGAAGCGGCCGTTCCGGCGCAGGAGGTCGATGATGTCCTCGCGCGGCCGGCCGGCGTCGTAGATCCGGGTCGGCCCCCAGCGCATGCCCTCCTGGTAGATCTCGCGCGAGTCCATCGGCCCGCCCGGGTCCTTGCCGCCGACGTCGAGCCAGTGCGCCCGCGTCGCCGAGAAGCCGACCAGGCGGTCGTGCCAGAAGATCGGCCCGAAGATGGTGGCGTCGTTGAGGTGCGTCCCGGTCATGTACGAGTCGTTCATGTAGAAGACGTCGCCCGGCTCGAACGCGTCCCAGCCGAACATCTCGGCGGCGAGCTTGACGCAGATCTCCAGGTTGCCGAGGAAGAGCGGCAGGCCGAGCGACTGGCCGAGCACGTCGCCGTGCTCGTCGAGGATGGCGACGGAGCAGTCCTTGCCCTCGTAGATGATCGGGGTGTAGGAGCTGCGGATGAGCGTCGCGTTCATGTCCTGGGCACAGGAGACGAAGGCGCTGCGGATGATCTCGGTGGTGATCGGGTCGGGGCGGGTGAGGGTCGCGGTCATGAGCTCCTCGTGATCAGCAGGTTGCCGTGCTCGTCCACGCCGACGGCGTGGCCGGGCGGGACGACGGTGGTCGAGCCGGCCTCCTCGATCACGACCGGGCCCTGGTGGCGGTCGCCCGGCGCGAGCCGGTCGCGGAGGAGGACGGCGGTGTCGTGCGCGGTGCCGTCGAAGATCGCCCGGCGCCTGCCGAGCAGAGGATCGGCGCCCGGCTCGGGCGGCCGGAAGGGGGCGGCTCCGCCCGCGATGCGGCCGAACGCCGCCACCCGCAGGTTGACGAGCTCGACGGGGGCGCCGGGAGTCGAGTGGCCGTAGCGGACCCGGTGCGCCTCGTGGAAGGCGGCGTCGATCTCGGCGAGGTCGACGGCGCCCACCGAGACGTTGACGCTGTACTCCTGACCGACGTAGCGCATGTCGGCGGAGCGGGCGGCGTACTGCTCGCCGGGCCCGACGCCCTGCTCGGCGAGGAGCTCGGCGCCCTCCGCCTCCAGCTCGCGGAAGACGGTCTCGAGATCGGCCGCCTGCAGATCGGCGAGCGAGTGGTAGAAGCTGCGCACGACGTCGTGGCGCATGTCGGTCTGCAGCATCCCCCAGGCCGAGAAGGTGCCGGGGCTCCAGGGGACGATCACCTCGCCGATCTCGAGCTCCTCGGCGAGCCAGACCGCGTGCATCGGCCCGGCGCCGCCGAAGGCGACGAGCGAGTAGTCACGCGGGTCGATCCCCTGCCTGACGGTGATGGTGCGCATCGCGTCCGCCATGTTCGCGTTGACGATGGCGAGGATCCCTTCGGCGAGCGCCTCCTGCTCGAGCGCGAGCTCGCGCGCGACCGGCTCGAGCGCGGCGGCGGACGCCGCCTCGTCCAGCTGCATGTTGCCGCCGAGGAAGTAGTCCGGGTCGAGCCGGCCGAGCAGCAGGTTCGCGTCCGTCACGGTCGGCTCCGTCCCGCCGCGGCCGTAGCAGGCAGGCCCCGGGACGGCGCCGGCGCTGTGCGGCCCGACGCGCAGCCCGCCCGCCTCCAGCCAGGCGATCGACCCGCCGCCGGCGCCGATCGTGTGGATGTCGACGAGCGGCATCAGCACGGGCAGACCCTGGAGCTCCGTCTCCGTGGAGACGGTCGGCAGCCCGTCGACGATGAGGCTCAGGTCGAACGAGGTTCCGCCCATGTCCACGCACAGCAGGTTCGGGCGCCCGGTGACGCGCGACAGCGCCGCGCCGCCGATCGTGCCGCCGACCGGCCCCGACAGCAGGGTCTGGATCGGCTGCCGCCGCGCCTTCCCGGCGGTCGTGATGCCGCCGTTCGACTGCATGACGTGCAGCGTCGCCCCGACGCCGAGCTCGGCGAGCTTGCCCTCGAGCTTCCGCAGGTAGCTCTCCACGCGCGGCGCGACGTAGGCGTTGAGGACGGCCGTCGACGCGCGCTCGTACTCGCGCCACTCGCGCGCGATCTCGTGGGACAGGCTGACGGACAGCCCCGGGCACTCGCGCTCGAGCAGCTCGCGCACGCGCAGCTCGTGCTCCGGGTTGACGTACGCGTGGATCAGGCAGACGGCGACGGCCTCGATCCCCTCCCTGCGCACGGCCTCGATCAGCGGCCCGAGGCTCGACTCGTCCAGCTCCCGCTCGACGCTGCCGTCGAAGCGCAGCCGCTCCGACACCTCGTACACGTCGTGCCGCGGCACGAGGCGCGTCGGCTTGCGGTAGCGCAGCGTGTACAGCTCCTTGCGATCGTGGCGCGCGATCGAGTAGGCGTCGCGCAGCCCCTCGGTCATGAGCAGGAGCACCCGCGTCCCCTTCCGCTCGAGGAAGGCGTTCAGCCCCACCGTCGTCCCGTGCACGATGAAGTCGATCGCCTCCGGCCTCGCCACCGCCTGCACGAGGCCGTCGAGCACGCCCTGCTCGGGGCTCGCCGGTGTCGTCGACGTCTTGGCGGCGGTCGTCTGCCCGATCTCGTCGTCGACGACGACGAAGTCCGTGAACGTCCCTCCGATGTCCATTGCCACGCGGTAGCTCATCGTCCGGTCAGGGCCTCCAGGTCGTGGGGATAGCGCTCGCCGGCGGCGGCGCCGGGGGGAAAGGAGCGGTCGAGCTCCGCGAGCTCGTCCGGGTCGAGGGCGAGCTCGGCGGCCCGCGCGTTCTCCTCCACCCGGTCTGGCCGCCGGGTGCCCGGGATGGGGACGACGCCGCGGCCGACGAGCCAGGCGAGCGCCACCTGCGCGGGCGTCGCGCCGCGTGCGGAGGCGATGCTGACGAGCGGCGCGAGCAGCCGCCGGTTCCGCGCCAGGTTCTCATCGCGGAAGCGGGGCGAGTTGCGGCGGAAGTCCCGCTCGGCCAGGTCGGCGGAGGATGCGATGCCGCCGGCGAGGAACCCGCGACCGAGCGGGCTGAAGGCGACGAAGCCGATCCCGAGCTCGCGCACGAGCGGGAGGACGTCGCGCTCCGGCTCGCGCGTCCACAGCGAGTACTCGCTCTGGATCGCTGCGAGCGGGTGCACCGCGTGCGCGCGGCGGATCGTCTGCGGCCCCGCCTCGGAGAGGCCGAGGAAGCGGGCCTTGCCGGCGGCGACGAGCTCCGCCATCGCGCCCACCGTCTCCTCGATCGGCACGTCCGGGTCGACGCGGTGCAGGTAGAAGAGGTCGACCGTCTCGACGCCGAGGCGGGCGAGGCTGCCGTCGAGCGCGCGGCGCAGGTGCTCCGGACGGCCGCACACGCCCACGCGGCCGTCCGGCGTGCGCACGAGGCCGGCCTTCGTCGCCAGCACGACCTCCGCCCGCCGACCGGCGATCGCACGGCCGATCAGCCGCTCGTTTCCCCCGTCGCCGTACTCGTCGGCGGTGTCGACGAGGCTTGCGCCGACGTCGAGCGCGCGCCGCAGCGCCGCGGCCGCCTGGCTCGGGTCGGCGGGGCCGTAGTCGCCGGACAGCCCCCAGGCGCCGAAGCCGACGGCGCCCACCTCGAGCCCCGAAACGAGCGACACCCGGCGCACCCTCACGCCTCCTCGAACAGCCGGCCCGCGGCCGGCGCCCCGGTCAGCATCGGCTCCAGCTCCGCTGCCAGCTGCGCGCGCAGAGCGCTCGCGAGCCACGCCTGGTAGTCGCCGGGGCTGTCCCACTCGGCCACGACGACGAAGGTCGAGCCCTGGCCGAGCGGCCGCAGCAGGCGACCGCCCAGGAAGCCGCCGCTCTCGCGCGAGCGCTCGAACACGGCCAGCTCGCAGAAGCGCCGCGCGAAGGCCTCCTCCCGGCCGGGCAGGACGTGGAGCTCGAGCACCGAGACGACGCTCACGTCCGCCTCCGCCGCGCCCAGGCGTCGAGCGAGACGGCAGCGGCGAGGATGCCGCCCTTGATCACGTACTGCCACTGCGGCGTCGTGCCGAGCAGGTCGAAGCCGTTGCCGATCATCTGCAGGAAGAAGGCCCCGAGCACGGAGCGCCAGACGGCTCCCTCGCCGCCGAGCAGCGACGTGCCGCCGAGGACGATGGCCGTGATCGCATCGAACTCGATGCCGCTGTTCGCGTTCCACTGTGCCGTCTGCACCTCCGAGAAGAGGATGACGCCGGCGATGCCCGCGGCGAGGCCAGAGAAGGCGAACGTCGTCGCGCGGATCGTCCCGACGCGGACGCCCGACAGGCGCGCCGCCTCCGCGTTGCCGCCGGCCGCGTAGATGTAGCGGCCGAGCACCGTCCGCCAGAGCAGGAAGCCGCAGACGAGGGCGAAGGCGAGCCAGACGAACACGGGGTAGTTGATCCCCCAGGCGGTGCCGAGCCCGAGCGTCGAGAACCGCTCGGCCTGCACCGAGACGAGGTTGCCGCCCGTGATCACCTGCGCGAAGCCGTAGATGACGATCGAGGTGGCGAGCGTGGCGATGAACGCGTTCACGCGACCGAGCGTGACGAGCAGGCCGTTGCCGATCCCGCAGCCGAGCCCGACGAGGGCGCCGAGCACGAGCGAGCCCCACAGCCCGACGCCCGTGTGCAGGAAGATCTTCCCGGACAGGATCGCCGAGAAGCCGGAGATGGCGCCGACGGAGAGGTCGAAGCCGCCGCCGATGAAGACGAGCGTGCCGCCGACCGCGATGATGCCGACGGGCGCCGTCTGGAAGGCGAGGTTCTTCATGTTCGCCCAGGTGAGGAAGGCGCTGCTCGAGACGGACAGGGTGATGAACAGCCCGACGAAGGCGACGACGACGCCGTAGTCGCGGACGACGGCGACGTTCAGGAAGCGGGCGGGATCGAGCTCCCGTCGCTCGAGCGTGACCTCCTGCGTCGCCGTCACGCCACCCTCGCCTCGCCGCCCGTCGCGAACGCCGCGTGCAGGAGGGCGTCCTCGCTCATCGTCTGCTCGTCGAGCTCGGCCACGATCCTGCCCCCGCGCATGACGAGCACGCGGTGCGCGAGGCCGAGGATCTCCTCGTGCTCCGACGAGATGAGCAGCACGCCGATGCCCTCGGCGGCAAGCGAGCGGATCAGCTCGTAGATGGCGCGCTTCGCGCCGACGTCGACGCCGCGGGTCGGCTCGTCCGCGATGAACACCCGCGGCCGCCGGAGCAGCCACTTGGCGAACAGGACCTTCTGCTGGTTCCCCCCGGACAGGGTGCTGACGGGCGCGCTGGCGGAACGCGCACGCACGTCGACGCGCGCGATCAGCTCGCCCGCCCGGCGACGCTCGCTGCGCAGCGACAGCACCCCGAGGCGGGAGACGCGGTGCAGGTGCGGCAACGTGACGTTGTCGACGATCGAGCGGAGCATGAGCAGACCCTGGCTCTTGCGGTCCTCCGGGAGCATGACGACGCCGTGGTCGATCGCCTCGCGCGGCGAGCGCAGGCGAACGCGCCTGCCCTCCACCTCGATCTCGCCCTGCTGGGGCCGGTCGGCGCCGAAGATCGCGCGCGCGACCTCGGAGCGCCCGCTGCCGATCAGCCCGGCCAGCCCGAGGATCTCGCCGGCGCGGATCTCGAAGGAGACATCCTCGACCGCCGGCGCTCGCGCGAGACCGCGCACGGCGAGCACCGCCGGCGCGCCCGGCGGCACCGGCCGCTTCTCCGGGAACGTCAGCTCGAGCCGGCGACCGAGCATGGCGGCGACGAGCCGCTCCGGCGTCTCCTCCGCGGCCGGCGCCGTGCGCACGAGGCGTCCGTCGCGCAGCACCGTCACCTCGTCGGCGAGGGCGAGCACCTCGCCCAGCATGTGCGACACGTAGACGATCGTCGTCCCCCGCTCCCGCAGCCGCCGGGTGAGCGCGAACAGCCGCTCCGACTCGTCCTTCGTCAGCGCCGAGGTCGGCTCGTCCATCACCACCAGCCGCGTGTTGCGTGCGACCGCGCGCAGGATCTCGACCTTCTGCTGGTCGGCGACGCGGAGCGCGCGCGCGAGCCGCCGTGGCGGCAGCTCGATCCCCGTCTCCTCGACGAGCGCCCAGTAGCGCCGCACGAGCGCCCGCTGGTCGACGACGCCGGCCAGGCCGCCCTCGACTCCGAGGAAGACGTTCTCCAGCACGGAGCGGTGCGGCACGAGCGTGGGCTCCTGCGTGATGATGGTGATCCCGTCGGCGAGGGCGTCGCGCGGCGAGCGGTAGTCGGCGACCCGACCGTTCACGACCAGCTCGCCCTCGTCGGGCCGGTGCACCCCGGCGAGGATCTTGCCGAGCGTCGACTTGCCCGCGCCGTTCTCGCCCACGAGCGCGTGGACGCAGCCGCGCGCGATCCGCAGGTCGACCTGAGACAGCGCCTGCACGCCGCCGAAGCGCTTCGACACCCGGCGCAGCTCGACGTGGACGTCGCGCCCCGTCATGCCGTCGCCCCGCTCGCCGCCGGCAGCGACGCCGCGAAGCGCGGGTGCGGGAGCGCCGGCCGGCCTGCCCGGAACACGCCGTCGACGGCGCCTCGCGCGGCGAGCCGTCGCAGGTCGGCGGGGGCCTCGTCGAGGACGATCGCGTCGAACACGTACCCGGGAGCGAGCCGGCCGTACTCGCCGTCGACGCCGCACAGCCGCGCGCCTCCGATCGTCGCCGCGAGGAGCGTCTCCTCGACCGTCAGCCCCGCCTCGTGCATGAGCGCCAGCTCCTCCAGGTTGTGCCCGTGCTGGCTGCGGCTGATGAAGTCCGTACCGCAGGCGAGGGGCACGCCGTACTCCTTCGCGATGCGCACGCACCCGCCCAGGTCGAGCCCGAAGCCGAGGATCTTCCGGCACTGCGTCGGGGTCAGCACCCCCTCCTCGGCCCAGCGCAGGCAGTCGCGCATCGCCGCGAGCGTCGGCACGAGGAAGCAGCCGCGCGCCGCCATCAGCTGCGCCTGCTCCTCGGTGAGGAAGCCGCCGTGCTCGATCGAGCGGACACCGGCCTCGACGGCGTTCGTCAGCCCCTCGCCACCGTACGCGTGCGCGGCCACCGGCCGTCCCTTGCGGCCCGCCTCGAACACCGCGACCGCGACCTCCTCCTTCGTCAGCTCCGCCACCAGCGGCTCGTCGTGCTCGGAGACGAGCCCGCCCGTGGTCGCGAGCTTGATCCAGTCTGCACCCGCGCGCAGCGTCGCGCGCACGGCGTGCCGCATCGACTCCGGCCCGTCGACGAGGTACGGCGGCCGGCCCGGATAGGCCGGGGTCAGCGTCGCCTCCAGCCCGGAGCCCTCGAGGAAGGCGTCGCCGTGGCCGCCGGTCTGGCAGATGAGCACGACCGAGATCTGCAGGGCGGGGCCCGGAGCGAGCCCGGCGGCGAGGCCATCCCGCAGGCCCCTGTCGGCGCCGCACAGGTCGCGGACGAAGGTGACCCCCGTCTCGAGCGTCAGCCGCGCGTTCCGCGCCGACTCGAGCGCCCAGCGCGTGAGCGGCGTGCGCAGCACCTCGCCCATGTCGGTCGTCGAGAACGAGAGGTGGTCGTGGCAGTCGAACACGCCCGGCATGAGCCAGAGCCCGGCGAAGTCGACCGACACGGCGCCGTCGGCGGCGAGATGCGGGCCGACGGCGGCGATCCTTCCCTCGACCACGTGCACGTCCGTCGGGCCGGAGAAGCTTCCGGCCTCGTCGAGCACGTATGCCTCGCGCAGCACGAACGCCGGTTGCGCCGTCACGAGGCGGCCTCCGCGCCCGTGTTCGCGCTCGCCGGTGCCACGGCCGGGTACTCGCTGCGCTGCAGGTGGTCGACGAGCGCCGTGCGTGCCGCGGCGGCGTCGCGCCGCTCGAGCGCGTCGACGATCGACTCGTGCTCGTCGACGACCTGCGCGAGCACGCTGGCCGGCCGGTGCGAGCCGATCCGTGCCACGCGGACGAACCCGCGCAGCTGGCTGAGGAAGCCGTGCAGGATCGGCAGGCCCGCCCCCGCCACGATGCGCAGGTGGAACTCCTCGTCGAGGTCGAGGAACTCCTCGTTGAGGCCCGCCTGGGCTGCGCGGCGCTGTCGCATTACTAGCAGGCGGAGGTAGTCGATGTCGTCCAGGCTCATCACCTCGCACGCCCGCGTCACCGCCACCGGCTCGAGCGCCTCGCGCAGCAGCAGGATCTCGGCGCGATGCTCGTCGGTGAAGCCGCGGACGATCACCTGGCGGCGGGGCCCCACCTCGACGAGGCCTTCCCGGAGCAGCTGGTTGAGCGCGTTGCGGACGGGGGTGCGCGAGCTCCCGACCGCGCGGGCGACCTCCGTCTCGGCGAGCACGCTGCCGGTCGGCAGCTTGCCGCGCAGGATGCCCTCGCGCACGTACTGGTAGGCGAGCTCGGTCAGCCGCCCGCGTCCGGTCACGGCGCGGCCGGCGAGCCGCCCGCCGCCCTGATCTCTCACCTCGCCCGTCTGCATCGCTCGGCACCCCAGCCGCTTCGCCGGGGAGCGGGCGGCGCCGCGGGGAGCCCCGAGCGCCGCCCGCCTGCGACTGATCCTACGAGTGGAACTCCGGCGTGAACTTGGCGATGTTCGCCTTCGTGCCGAGCCCGCCGATCGGGCTGTACTTGAGCGGGTTGACGAACACGCCCGTCTTCTTCGCGCCGTTCACCGCGTTGACGAGCGCCTGCACGACGAGGCGTCCCTCGGTGCGTGGCAGGTAGACGGCGCAGCCCGTCTGCACGCCCTTCAGGATCAGCTGCTTCGCCTCGAAGGTGCAGCCGTTCCCGTACATCTTGATCTTCCCGGCCTTGCCGACGAGCTGGGCCGCCTTGGCCGCCCCCGCGATCATCTGGTCGCCGCTGGAGACGACGACGTTCAGGTCCGGATGGGCCTGCAGCACGTTCTGCGTCGCCTTCAGGGCCGGGGCAGCCAGGTACCCGCCGGCCGCCACCGCGACCACCTTGATGTTCTTGTACGGCTTGATCACCGAGTAGAGACCGTCCTGGCGCGCGACCTCGAGCGGCAGCGTCGGCAGGCCCGGGAGCCACAGCACCTTGCACGGATCGATGCCCTTGCACCCCTGCACGACCAGCTTGCCGAGCAGCTGCCCGTTCTGGAAGAAGCCGACGCCCGTGAAGATCACCTGGCCCGGGATCTGCACCTTCGTCTCGCGGACGTTCGGCCCGCACGGCACGAGCGCGCAGCCCACCTTGACGCCCTTCGCGATCGCCTGCCGGATCGTCGGCGTCAGCGGCCCCCCGTCGTTCGGCCCGACGAACCACGCCTGGTACCTGTTCGAGACGAGCGCGTCACGCAGCTGGCTCACCTGCTTGTTGGTCGTGAACTGCGCGTCGAAGGTCGTCAGCTTGACGTTTGGGTACTTCTTGGCGACGTCCTTGGCGCCGAGCAGCTCCGCCTCCCAGTACGTGTTCGCCGCCGACGCCAGGAAGACCGCGATGTTGATCGTCTTCTTGCGGCTTCCCGATGCGGACGAGGCGAGCGTCGCCGTCGTCGCCACGGCAGCCACCAGCAGGACGGCTGCGATCGCGAGTGCCCTTCTCATCGTCACCCTCCCTCGGACGTGATCATGGATCCCAGTCGATGATTGGGATACAACGTGCGCTGAAACGATGCTACGCCCGCCGCGGACTTCGGGTCAAGGCGACCGGCGAGCCCCCGGTCCCAGCGCGCCGGGCGAGGCGGAGCAGGGGCCAGGAGGGCGCGGCGGCGGCCGCCGCGGCCGCTCCCGGGAGCGGGCGACGAGGATGCAGCCCGGGTCGGCTGCGAGCGGGTCGCCCGTCGCCGCGTAGGCGCGGGCGCGGCTGCCGCCGCAGCGGTCGCGGAACGCGCAGCGCCCGCAGCGGCCGCCGAGCCGCGCCGGGTCGCGCAGGGAGCGGAAGAGCGGGTGGCGCCGGTACACCTCGACGAGGTCGTCGCGGCGGACGTTCCCCGCCGGGAGCGGCAGGAAGCCGCTCGGGCAGATGGCGCCGCGGTGGTCGACGAACAGGAACCCGTTGCCGTCCGTGACGGCGCGCCCCGCCCTACCGACCCCGCCGCTGCCCGGCCCGCGCCCGCCCACCCGAGCCCGAGCCGCTCCGCGCTGCGCGAGCACGCGGTGGTGGTGCGGCGCCTCCGTCGTCTTCACGCCGAACGGCCAGCGCGGGCTGAGGTCGGCCGCCCATTCGAGCACCCGCTCGATCTCGCCCGCCGACAGGGCCTGGTCGGCACGCGCCCGGCCGACCGGGACGAGGAAGAAGAGCGCCCACAGCACGGCCCCGGCGGCCGCGACCGCCTCGGCGATCGCCGGCAGGTCGTCGACCGTCTGGCGGCAGACGGTGGTGTTGATCTGCAGCGGCAGCCCGAGGCTGCGGGCGTCGTCGACGATGCGCAGCGTGAAGCGATGGGAGCCGCGAACCCGCCGGAAGGCGTCGTGCGCGGCGGCGGTCGAGCCGTCGAGGCTGACGGCGAGGCGAGCGAGGCCGGCGTCGCGGAGCTCTTCCAGGCGCGCGCGCGTGGCGGCCGCGGTGCCGCTCGGCGTGAGCGACACGGACAGCCCGCGGCCGACCCCGTGGCGGACGAGCTGTGCGAGGTCGCGCCGGCGGAGCGGGTCGCCGCCGGTCAGCACGAGCAGGGGCGGCCCCGGTTCGAAGCCGGCGACGCGGTCGATCAGCCGGCGCCCCTCCTCCGTCGTCAGCTCGTCCGGGTGCCGGCGCGGGATGGCCTCGGCCCGGCAGTGGACGCAGGCGAGCGCGCATGCGCGGGTCACCTCCCAGACGACGACGAACGGCGCGCGCTCGAAGGGACCCAACCGAACCTCGTCGCTCGCCGCCGGCCTCATGCCCACACGCTGCGCCAGCCCCGCCGCGGGCTAGGCGGGCGGGGTGACACCCTCGATGGCCGCGCGGGTCAGGTCGCCGAGCTCGCGGTCCGGGTTCCGGCCGTGCGCCAGCCCGACCAGATAGCAGATCAGCGGCGCATTCGACTTGACGCCGCTCTCGTGCGCGGCGACGCGCGCCAGGTCGAGCAGCGTCTCGATCTCCCGGTCGCTCAAGCCGTAGGCGGCCGCGTCCGCGCCGATCGCGGCCGCGAGCCGCTCCGCCGCCCCCGACGTCCACTCGTACATGGTCCGGGCGAGCGTACCCGACCGGCGGCCCGGAGACCGCGCGTTCGGCTGATCAATGTTGCTCAGTGCCGGTCTCCCGAGGTCGCTATACATTTTGAAGTTACTGTCACCGAGTCGAGGAGGTGTGGAGTTGAGCGTGCTTGCCGACGAGTTCACGCAGGTCTTCCGGGAGGAGCATCGGGCGATCCGCGACCTGCTTCTCGAGCTGATCGACGCGTTTCGGGCCGCCGACCGGCCACGGATCGAATCGCTCCTCCGCGAGACGGCGGCCGCGACCGGACCGCACTTTCGCTACGAGGAAGAGGCGCTCTATCCCTCGCTCGTCACCATCTTCGGCGCGGAGTACGTCGAGCAGCTGCTGGGCGACCACGACCGGGCGATCGGGACGGCTCGCCGCCTCGTCGAGCTGGCCGGCCGGGTACCGCTGACGTCGTCGGAGGCCGAGCAGGCGACCTCGCTCGTGCGCACGATCCTGCCGCATGTGAGCGACTGCGATGGGCTGTCGGTGATGGTCGAGGTGCTGCCGGAAGCGCAGGTGCGTTCGATCTTCGACGCACGCAGCCGCTCGCTCCGCGAGAACCTCGACCTGTTCGCGTGGGCGGACAGCGTGCGCGAGCGTCCGCGGGCGCACTAGCCACGGTCGCGTCGCACGGGATCCTGCTGCCGCCGGCTTCTTGCGGCCTCGCTTTGCCGATCGTGAGCGGGCTCGAGCGGGATCGCCTCGAGCCCGTCCGCTTACGGCGCGCGGGCAGTGCCCGGTCACTCGGGGTTGGTCGCGGCGCCTGCGGTCGTGCGCCGCCGGTTCCAGATCACGACCTGGTAGGGGCGCCACAGGTAGGTGATCGGGACGGTGACGATGTGGACGAGGCGGGTGAAGGGGAAGAGCGCGATCAGGAGGAAGCCGCCGAGCGCGTGCAGCTTGACGACCCACGGCAGGATGGTGATGAACTGGGTGTCGGGCTCGAGCTTGAACAGCGACTCGAGCCAGGGGACGACGGTGTGGACGTACCAGTCGGATCCCCAACGGTAGCCGAGCGCGACCCAGAGCCCGAGGACGACCTGGGCGAGGAGCACCGACAGCAGCAGCCAGTCGGCCTTCGAGGTGACGGCGCCCACGCGGGGGCTCGAGATCCGCCGCGCGATCAGCAGGGTGAGCCCGAGGACGGCTGCGAGCCCGAGCGCGATTCCGATCACCTCCAGCGTGTACAGCCGCGCCGGGTTGGCGACGAGGTCGCCCCAGGCACCGGAGACGGCGAGCGCGGCCACGTGCGCGAGGAGGATGAGGATGATCGCGTAGTGCCAGAGAACCGAGCCCCAGAACAGCCGGCGGTTCTCGAGCAGCTGCGAGGACTGGCTCGAGTAGGAGAAGCGGTCGGTGGCGTAGCGGGCGATTCCGCCGGCGACGGCGATCGCGACGGCGAGATAGGGAAAGACGGCGAAGAAGAAGGTGTCGAACATCAGGCGGGGCCTCCCGCGTCTGCGAGTGGGGTGAGCTCTCGATCGCGGCGTGCGAGCGCGAGGCGGAGCGCCTCGAGGACGCGGAGGTAAGCCCGCCGGCCGCCGAGCGGCAGGTCGCTCTCGCCGGCGGCGGCCGTCATCCGCTCGAGCGCAGGGACGATCGCCTCCTCGATCAGCTCGCGGACGAGCTGGTCGTCGGGACAGGCGGCGGCGAAGCGGAGAAGGACGACGAGGTGGTCGGGGAGCTCGCGCTCGGCGCTGAAGCCGTGCTGGCGGAAGCGTTCGGCGAGACCGACGAGGAAGGCGCTGCGCTTGTGGCTCTCCCCGAACAGGTGGTGGCCGACGTACGGGTAGCAGGTAGCGTCGAGGTCGGACAGCGTGTCCAGGTCGAAGGCGGCCGTGTACAGCTCCTGGAGCTGCCCGAGCGGTCGCTCGGCCGCGAAGGCGCGGAACTCGGCGACGAGCGCCGCCGCCTCGGGGGCGGACGCGGAGACGAGCTCCTCGCAGGCTCGGACAGCGTGCTCGGTCTCGGCCTCGGGGTAGTCGAGGACGGTGGCGAACGAGGCGAGCAGGCGTCGGTCGATCTCGCGCGCTCCGCTCACCATCTTCGCGCCGGCGGCTTGCGTTGGCCGAAGCCGCCCTCCTGCTTACGGGCGTGGGGGTCGACGACCGCTTCGACCGCGCGTTCGCGGGCGAGCGGGGGCAGGACGAAGCGTTCCTCGAAGGTCGGCATCGAGGTCAGCCGGAAGATCGCCTCCGCCTCCTCCGCGCTTGTCTGCCCGTCGCGGAGCGCCTGCACGAGCCGCGCCTCGTCGACGTCGCCGACCTGCTTGGCGCGCATGTAGGTGCGGACGGCAAGCAGCTTCTTGTAGACGGCGCGAACGACCGCCTCGTTGCCCCCGGCGAACAGGCTCGCCAGGTAGCGGAGCGGCAGGCGGGCCTGCTCGAGCGAGCTCAGCTCGAGGTCGGCGGCGCCGTCGCCGTCGATCTGGTAGTTGCCGTTGCGGACGGCGGCGAGCACGGGCAGCATCGGCGGAACGTAGAAGAGCATCGGCAGGGTGCGAAACTCCGGATGGAGCGGCAGCGCCAGCTTCCACTGCTTGACGAAGCGGTAGACGGGCGAGTTGCGGGCCGCCTCGAGCTGGTCGTCGCCGATCCCGTTCCTCTTCGCAGCCGCGATCACCTCCGGGTCGTTCGGGTCCTGGATCAGGTTGCGGTGGGCGTGGACGAGGGACGCTTGGTCGGCGGACGCCGCCTGCTCGAGGCGCTCGGCGTCGTAGAGCAGAAGGCCGAGGTAGCGGATCCGCCCGACGCAGGAGTGGAAGCAGGCGGGGGCATGGCCCGCCTCGAGGCGCGGGTAGCAGAGGATGCACTTCTCCGACTTGCCGGTCGACCAGTTGAAGTAGGTCTTCTTGTACGGGCAACCGGAGATGCACATCCGCCAGGCGCGGCACTTGTCCTGGCTGAGCAGGACGATTCCGTCCTCGCCGCGCTTGTAGATCGCCCCGGCGGGACAGGCGGCGACGCAGGCGGGGTTGACACAGTGGTTGCAGATCCGCGGCAGGTAGAAGAAGACCATCCGCTCGAGCTCGTTCAGCTGCGCCCGCTCCTGCTCGCTGAGACCGGCGAGGTTGGGGTCGTTGGCGGCGTAGACGGTCGAGCCGCCGAGGTCGTCGTCCCAGTTCGGCCCCGCCTCGATCTCCATGTGCCTGCCGGTGATCATCGAGATCGGCCTGGCGGTCGGCTGATCGTCTCCCTCGGGGGCGTTGAACAGCTCGTCGAACTGGTACGTCCACGGCTCGTAGTAGTCGTCGATCGTCGGCAACGTGGGGTTGGCGAAGATGTTCGCGAGCGTGCGGCCGCGGCCCTGGAGCTTCAGCTTCAGCTCCCCCCGTCCCTTCTCCCAGCCGCCCTTGTAGCGCTCCTGGTCCTCCCACAGGGTCGGGTAGCCGGTGCCGGGCTTCGTCTCGACGTTGTTCCACCACATGTACTCGGTGCCTTTGCGGTCGGTCCAGATGTTCTTGCAGGCGATCGAGCAGGTGTGGCAACCGATGCACTTGTCGAGGTGGAAGACCATCGACACCTGCGCGCGGACGTCCATCACCACTCCAGCCGCTCGAGCTTCTTCACGACCGCGTACGTGTCGCGGGTGAAGACGCCGATCGGCCCCCAGTAGTTGAAGCCGTAGCTGAACTGGGCGTAGCCGCCGGCCAGCTGCACCGGGTTGATCCGCGTCCGCGTCAGGCTGTTGTGACCGCCGCCGCGCCGGCCCCCGCGCACCTGCGAGCGGGGGATGGACAGCGTCCGCTCGGGGGCGTGGTAGACCATGCAGGTGCCGGGCTGGACGCGGCTGGAGACGGCGGCGCGGGTGACCATCACCCCGTTGTCGTTGTAGACCTCGACCCAGTCGTTGTCGTGGACGCCGATCGAGGCGGCGTCCTTGTCGTTCAGCCAGCAGGGCTCGATCCCGCGCGAGAGGGTGAGCATGCGGTGGTTGTCGTAGTAGGTGGAGTGGATGTGCCACTTGCCGTGCGGGGTGATGAAGTTGAGGACCAGGCACTCCTCGCCGCCGGGGCTGAGGACGATGTCCCCGGTCGCCCGCGGGTCGAGCTTCGGCTTGAAGGTCGGCAGCTGCTCGCCGAAGTCGAGATACCAGGGGTGGTCGAGGTAGAGGTGCTGGCGGCCGGACAGCGTCCGCCAGGGGACGAGCCGCTCGACGTTCAGGCACCAGGCCGAGTAGGGGCGGCCGTCGTTGACCATCCCCGTCCAGCAGGGGCTGATCAGCGTCCGCCGCGGCTGCGCCTTGAGGTCGGCGAAGGTCATCCGGACGCCGCGCACGTCCTGCGCCAGGTCGGCGAGCGGCAGGCCGACCCGCTCTTCCTCGGCGCTGAAGGCGGCGTGGGCGACCTCGCCGTTTGTCTCCGGGGCGAGATGGAGGAGCAGGTTGGCGGCGTCGAGCGCGTCCTCGAGGCTCGGGTAGCGCTGCCCCGCCCACTCGACGCAGCGCAGGTGCTTCGGGTCGGGCGAGCCGCCGACCGGGTTGGCGAGCAGCTCGTCGTAGAAGCGCTCGATCGGGATGTGGACGCCGTGGCCGGAGATCCCCTCCTCGCGCGCCCGCCGTCCGAAGGAGACGAAGCGGTTGTACAGGTTCGCGTAGTCGCGGTCGACGAGGCGGAGGTGCGGCATCGTCCTGCCGGGGACCGGCTCGCACTCGCCCTGCCGCCAGTCGAGCACCTCCGCCTGGGCGAGCTCGTCGGGCGAGTCGTGCTGGAGCGGCACGGCGACGAGGTCGCGGACCTTCCCGCCCGGGAAGGCGAGCGGCGCCAGCTCGCTCACCTTCTTCGCCAGCGCCTTGAAGATCTCCCAGTCCGATCTCGACTCCCACACCGGCGGGACAGCTGCGGCGAGCGGGTGGATGAACGAGTGCAGATCGGTCGTGTTCAGGTCGTTCTTCTCGTACCAGGTCGCCGTCGGCAAGACGATGTCGGAGTAGAGGGCGGAGGTGTCCATGCGGAAGTTGATGTCGACGACGAGATCGAACTTGCCGCGCGGAGCCGGCTCCCGGAAGGTGACCGTCTGCACCTTCTCCTTCGCCTTCTCGGCGGCGACGACGTTGTCGTGCGTGCCGAGGTAGTGGCGGAGGAAGAACTCGTGCCCCTTCGCGCTCGACAGGATCGCGTTGCCGCGCCAGATGAACCAGACGCGTGGCCAGTTCTCGGGCGCATCCGGGTCGTCGACGGCGAAGCGAAGCTTGCCCTCCTGCAGCTGCTCGACCGTCCGGGAGACGACGTCGCCACCCTCGCCGGCCAGCTCGAGCGGGTTGCGGTCGAACTGCGGGTAGAAGGGCATCCAGCCGAGCCGCACCGCCTTCGCCTCGAGGTCGAGCGCGTGCCCCTTCGCCCACGTCGCCTGCGGCGGAACGGGTGCGTAGTCGGTGAACTCGCCCTCGTAGCGCCACTGGTCGCTGTGGACGTAGTGCCAGGTGGGCGACTGCTGCAGGCGGGGCGGCCTCTGCCAGTCGAGGGCGAAGGCGAGCGTCGTCCACGGTGCGGCCAGGGTCAGCTTCTCCTGGCCGACGTAGTGGTTCATCCCGCCGCCGTTGACGCCGCAGCAGCCGCAGAGGATGAGGGCGGTGATCGGCGCCTTGTAGGAGAGGTTGTTGTTGTACCAGTGGTTGATCGAGGCGCCGATGATCACCATCGACTTGCCGTTCGTCACCTCCGCGTTCGAGGCGAACTCGCGCGCGAGCCGGATCACCGTCTCGCGGCCGATGCCCGTGTAGCGTTCCTGCCAGGCGGGCGTGTACGCGGCCTCGTCGTCGTAGCTTCGCGGGTACTCGCCGGGGAGTCCGCGCCCGACCCCGAACTGCGCCATCAGCAGGTCGAACACGGTCGCGACCAGCACCGGTCCGTCCGCCGTTTCGACCCGTCTCGCCGGCACGCCGCGCAGCGCCGTCGCGTGCTCGGCGAACTCGTGGAAAGCGACCTGGACGACCTCGTTCGCGGCGCCGTGGAAGCTGAGCTGCGGCTCGATCGGGCTGTCGTCGAGCCCGTCCTGCATCTCGAGGTTCCACTTCCCCGGCTCCTTCTCCCAGCGGAAGCCGACGCTGCCCTTCGGCATCCGCGGCTCGCCGCTCGCCGTGTCGTGGACGAGCAGCTTCCAGGCGCCGTTCTCGACCCCGCTGTAGCGGGTTAGCTCGCCGGCGCGCAGGAACTGCCCGGCGCGGTAGCGGTCTCCGTCCGGCTCGAGCCGGACGAGAAAGGGGGAGTCGGTGTAGCGCTTCAGGTAGTTGCTGAAATAGGGCACCTGCCGGTTGGCGTGGAACTCGGTCAGGATCACGTGGCAGACGGCGAGCCAGAGCGCGGTGTCCTGGCCGGCCTGGACAGGGATCCACCAGTCGGCGTACTTGGCGACCTGGCTGAAGTCCGGGGCGATCACGACGAACTTCGTTCCCTCGTGGCGCGCCTCGGAGATGAAGTGGACGTCCGGCGTGCGGGTCATGCTCAGGTTCGAGCCCATCGCGACGATGTACTTCGAGCGGTACCAGTCCGCGCTCTCGCACACGTCCGTCTGGTCGCCCCACGTCTCCGGGAAGGCGTTCGGCAGGTCGGCGTACCAGTCGTAGAAGCTCATGTTCACGCCGCCGAACAGCTGCAGGAAGCGCGAGCCGCCCGCGTAGGAGAGATAGGACATCGCCGGGATCGGCGAGAAGCCGAACACCCGATCCGGACCCCAGCGCTTCGCCGTGTACAGGCAGGCCGCGGCGATCAGCTCCAGCACCTCGTCCCAGCTCGCCCGCCGGAAGCCGCCCTTGCCGCGCGCGCGCTGGTAGCGGCCGCGCTTGGCCTGGTCGCCGGCGATCGAGGCCCAGGCGTCGATCGGGTCGCGATGGGCAGCCTTCGCTTCCCGCCACAGATCCTGGAGCGGCCCGCGCATGTACGGGTACTTGACCCGGATCGGGCTGTACACGTACCAGGAGGCGGAGATCCCGCGCTGGCAGCCGCGCGGCTCGTACGGCGGCAGCCCCGGCTCGAGCAGCGGGTAGTCGACCGCCTGCATCTCCCAGGTGACGATCCCGTCCTTGACGAACACCATCCACGAGCAGCCGCCGGTGCAGTTGACCCCGTGCGTCGAGCGGACGGCGTTGTCGTGCTGCCAGCGGTTGCGGTAGAAGTCCTCCCAGCGGCGGGTCTTGGGGCTGACGAGATCCTGTATCCAGCCCACGCTCAGCTCCTCCTTGTCGATTGGTCGACGAGTCTCCGGCGGACGTTCAGCGCCCGCCGCGGCCAGGCGACGAAGGTTGCGGCGACGAGCACGGCGACACCGCCGAAGCCCAGCCCGAAGAGCAGGCCGACCGACGAGCCGGGCCGCTTCGAGGCAGATGCCTGGGCGAGGAAGGCGAGCAGGTCGGTCTGCTCGGCGCTCGTGAGCGCGTGGCCGCGGAAGATCGGCTGCATCGTCGGGAAGGGCAGCGTCGCCAGCACCCCGCGCATGCCGGAGGCGCCGCCGTACTTCGCGACGGCGCCGGTCAGGTCAGGTCCGAGCGCGCCGCCGCCGAACGAGCCGATACCCGCGATCGAGTGGCAGGACAGACACGGCGGCCCGCCGTTCGCGAACCGGTCGGCACCGGTGAACAGGTTCTTCCCTCTGGCCGCGTCCCCCCGCGCCGGTGGCCGCGGCGGCTGCGCCCTGGGCGTGGGCACGGTCGCCGCCGGTGCCGTCGTCGGGGCGGGAACGGTCGCCGCCGGTGCCGTCGTCGGGGCGGGCCCGGTCGTGCCGGTCAGGAAGTCGACGACCGCTGCCACCTCCGACTGGGACAGCCCGAGGTTCGGCATCGGCACCTTGTACTTGGCGAGCAGCTCCTTCGCCACAGGGTCGCCGGAGGCGATCACCTTCTCCGGCCCCGCGACGAAGCGCTCGATCCACGACCGGCCGGCCCTCTCGCCGATCCCCTTCAGGTCGGGCCCGACCTTGTCGCCGCCGCCGATCGTGTGGCAGCCGGCGCACGTCCGCTCGAAGATCGACTTCCCGTCCTGTGCGAGCGCCGGCCCGGCATGCAGGAGCGCGAGGCCGAGCGTGAGCCCGGCGACGGCGCGGCTGACCGCGTGCGTCGAGCGGACGGCGCGGTCATGCGCCCACCGCTGTGAGGAGCGCGCCTCCCGGCCGCGCCAGCGGCGCGACGCGCCGCTCCACCGCCGCGGCCGCGGCTCGATGCGGCGCGGCAGGCGTAGGAAGCCGCTATGCCTCGACGCCGCCATGCGGCATCCCCCGCAGCTCCCGATCCGGCGCCGTCCGCAGCAGCCAGACCGCGCCCGTCAGACAGATCGCCGTGAAGACGAGCAGCCCGACGAAGCCGAACGTGTACGTGCCTTCGGCGTCCTTGACCAGCCCGACGAACACCGGCGGGAAGAAGCCGCCGAGCCCTCCGGCGGCGCCGACGATGCCCGCCGCCGCGCCGGCGTCCTGCGGGAACTCGAGCGGCACGAGCTTGAACACCGCTCCGCTTCCCGCGCCGAGCGCCACGCCGAGCGCGAGGAACGCGATCGTGACCGGGACGATGCGCGGAGCGGGCGCGATCGCGGCGAGCACGGCCGCGCAGACGGCGATCGCCGCGAACACGAGCACGAGCACCGGGTAGGCGCCGTAGCGGTCGGCGAGCCAGCCGCCGGCCGGGCGCGCCAGCGTGGCGGCGATGACGAAGCCGGCCGCACGCGCGCTCGCCTCGCCCTTCGTGTTGTCGAACCAGTCCTGCAGCAGCGTCGGCAGGAGGAGGAAGACCGCCACGAAGCCGCCGAAGGTGATGAAGTAGAAGACGGCGAGCCGGTACAGGCGCCACCCGGAGCGAAGCACGACCCGGTAGTGGGCTGGCCTGCCCCGCGCGGGGGCATCGCGTGCCGAGGAGACGAAGAGCGCGGCGCCGGCGACGAGCACCGCCGCCGTGATCCAGCCGAGCGCCGGCCGGCCCCAGGCGTCGACGATCGCCGGCGCGCTGAAGAACGCGACCGCCGTACCGACGTTCCCCACGCCGTACACGCCGACCGCGAAGCCCTGCCGCTCCTTCCTGTACCAGCCGGCGACGAACGGCACGCCGACCGCGAACGACGAGCCGGCGACGCCGAGCAGGAAGGCGACGCCGATCAGCGCCCAGTAGCTCCCGGCGTAGCCGAAGAGGACGGCCGGTAGGGCGGAGAAGGCGAGGAGCAGCGAGAACATCCGCCGGCCGCCGTAGCCGTCGGTGAGCGTCCCGACCGGGATGCGCAGCAGCGAGCCGAGGACGACCGGCACCGCGGTCAGGAAGAACGCCTCGGCGTACGAGAGGCCGAGGTCGGACTTGAACGTCTTCGCGAACGGCGAGATCAGGCTCCACGCCGCGAAGCAGAGCATGAACGCGAGCGTGGCGAGGGCGAGATTCCACCCTGCTCCGCTGCCGCGCTGCGCTCCCATCGCGTCTTCTCCCTCCTCGTCGTCTGTTCGGCTGTTGGCAGAGAACTCTCTCCGCGAGCCGGACTCCGCTCATCCGTAGAAAGCCCGGATCCGCCCGGGCGAAGCCCGCACGGGCCTTCCCGCACGCCCAAGCTAGGCGCCGGACCACCGTCGGCGCATGAGCAAGATTGCTCAGGAAGATGCGACAATCTGGGACGAGATGTCGATGCCGCGCGCGTCCGGTGGACGAGCCCGCCCCGGCCCAGCCGTCCGCTCGGGGCTGTCGCTGTTCCACACGACCCGGGCCGGGCGGATCGTCGAGTGGAACCCCGCCGCGGAGGAGCTGTCCGGCATCCCCGCCTCGGAGGCCGTCGGCCGCGACTGCTGGGAGGTGATCCGCGGCCGCGACGCGCGCGGCGGGCTCGTCTGCCACCGCGGCTGCTCGATCGCCCGCCTCGCGCGCGAGGGCTGGCCGGTGCACTGCGCCGACCTCCGCGTGCAGCTGCCCTCGGGCATCGAGCGGGTGACGGTCTCGACGATCGTCGTCGGAACCGGTGACGACGCCGTCGTGCTGCACCCGATGCGGCCGCTGCACCCCGACGCCGAGCCATCGCAGCCGCCGAGCTGGGAGCCCCAGCTGACGCCGCGCCAGCGGCAGATCCTCGCCCTGCTCGCCGAGGGCGTGCGACCGAAGGAGATCGCCTCCCGGCTCGGCCTGGCCCTGCCGACCGTCCGCAACCACGTCCAGGCGCTGCTGCGGCGGCTCGGAGCGAGCTCGCAGCTCGAGGCGGCCGCGAAGGCGCGGGCGCTCGGGCTGACGGGTCGTCCGGCGGGCCGAGCCGGGCCATCCCGGTGAGGCACGCAGAGGCGCGGCCGGCGTGAAGCTCGGCCTGGCCGGCGACACGATGCTCGGTCGCGGCGTGGCCGAGAAGCTCCGGTCGGCGCCCCCGGACGCGCTGTTCGCGCCCGAGCTGGTGGCGGCGGCGCACGAGGCGGACGCGCTCGTCCTCAACCTCGAGTGCTGCATCTCCAGCCGCGGCGAGCCGTGGCCGGACCCCCGCAAGCCCTTCTTCTTCCGGGCACCACCGGTCGCGGTCGAGGCGCTGGCGCTGCTCGGCGTCGACTGCGTCACGCTCGCGAACAACCACGCGCTCGACTTCGGCGCCTGCGCCCTGCTCGACACGTTCGAGCACCTCGACGCCGCCGGCATCACCTGGGTGGGGGCCGGCGCCGACAGCCGCCGGGCGCGCGCCCCCGCCGTGATCGAGCGGGACGGCTTCCGCCTCGCCGTGCTCGGGCTCGCCGACCATCCGCCCGAGTACGCGGCCGGCCCTGACCGGCCCGGCATCGCCTACGCGGAGCTCGACCGCGGGCTGCCGGGCTGGCTCCGCGACGGGGTGCGAGCGGCGGCCGCGGACGCGGACGCGGTCCTCGTCACCCCCCACTGGGGACCGAACATGACCGTCGCCCCCCGCCCGAGGACGAGACGCGCCGCAGCGGCGCTGCTCGAGGCGGGCGCCTCGCTCGTGGCAGGCCACTCCGCCCACGTCTTCCACGGCGTCGAGCCCCGCGTCCTCTACGACCTGGGCGACTTCGTCGACGACTACGCCGTCGACCCCGCTGTGCGCAACGACCTCGGCCTCCTCGTCTTCGTGACCTTCGAGGACGGCTCGCCGGCCGAGGCCGAGGCGCTGCCGCTGAAGCTCGATTGCTGCCGCACGCGCCTCGCCGAGGGGAGCGACGCGGCCTGGATCCGCCACCGCTTCCGCGCCGCCTGCTCCCGGCTCGGCACCGCAGTCGACGAGCGCGACGGCCGGCTCGTCGTCGCCTGGCGCGAGCGTCCTGCGACCGGTCAGTAGATGTGCGCAGCGAAGCCCGCACGTCTCCCTGACTCGCCCGGCCGGAGTGCGGGATCGGCGCCGTCACTGCCGGCGATGGCGTCTCCCTGCGCAGCTCCGACGGGCTGACCGAGGCCGGGCTCGCGGCCGCCGTCCGCCGGGCAAGGGGGCCGGCGCCGGCCGCGTCGTCGCCGCGGTACCGCTGGCGGCGGCGCCGGGCCTCGAGCAGGTCCGCGCCGAGGCCGACGAGGTCGTCTGCCCGTACACGCCGGCGGCGTTGTTCGCGGTCGGCTCCTGGTACGGCTCGTTCGACCAGCTCGGCGACGGAGACGTCCTCCGCCTGCTCGACGAGAACCGCCGCTCGAAGACAGCCGCGCCCGGCGCCTGAGGCTCGCTAGCCTTTGACGACGCCGATCGGGACGAGCCGCGCCACCCGGCCGGCGAGCCCGGCGCGCTCCACCACCTCGACGACCCGCTCGACGTCCTTGTAGGCGAAGGGTGCCTCCTCGGCCAGGCCCTTGTTCGACGGGCAGCGGACGACGATCCCCCGCGCCTCGAGCTGGCGGCGGAGCTCCGCGCCGCCGATCTGCTTGCGGGCGCGCGTCCTCGACATGGCGCGTCCGGCGCCGTGACAGGTGGTGCCGAAGGAGCGCGCCATCGAGCCCGGCCGGCCGACGAGGACGAAGCTGGCGGTGCCCATGCTCCCCGGGATGAAGACGGGCTGGCCGACGGCCCGGTACTCGGCCGGGATCTCCTCCGATCCGGCCGGGAACGCGCGCGTCGCCCCCTTGCGGTGCACGAGCAGCTCGCGGCCGTCGTGCCGCTCCACCTTGGCGACGTTGTGCGCGACGTCGTACACCTGCCGCGCGGCCTCGGCCGCCTGCTTCCCGAGGACGCGAGCCACCGCCCGGCGGACGGCGTCCGCCATCGCGTGCCGGTTCGCGAAGGCGAAGTTCGCCGCGGCCGCCATCGCCGCGAGATAGGCACGCCCCTCCGGCGAGGAGGCCGGGGCGCAGGCGAGCTGGCGGTCGGGGAGAACGATGCCGTAGCGGGCGAGCGCGGCGTCCATGGCCCGCACGTAGTCGGTGCAGACCTGGTGGCCGAGCCCCCGCGAGCCGGAGTGGACGAGCACCGTCAGCTGTCCCTCGCCGAGCCCGAACGCCTCCGCGGCCGCCGGGTCGAAGACGTGGTCGACCACCTGCAGCTCGATGAAGTGGTTACCGGCGCCGACGGTGCCGAGCTGCCCGGCCCCGCGCTCGTGGGCGCGGACGGACACCGCGGCCGGGTCGGCCCCCGGCAGGCAGCCCTGCGACTCGGTGCGCGCGAGGTCCTCCTCCCGGCCGATCCCCCGCTCGACGAGCACGCGCGGCCCCTCCTGCAGAGCCCGGTCGAGCTCCGAGCGCGACAGCCCGAGCGGCCCGTGCTTGCCGGTCCCGGCGGGAATCGCCCGCGACAGCTCGTGCACGAGCGGCTCCCGCCGATTGCCGAGCTCGGCCGCCGTCAGCGGCAGGGCGAGCAGGCGCACCCCGCAGTTGATGTCGTAGCCGACGCCGCCCGGCGAGACGACTCCGTCCGGGAGCTCCATGGCAGCGACGCCGCCGACGGGGAAGCCGTACCCCTGGTGGATGTCCGGCATGGCCAGGGCTGCTCCGACGATGCCCGGGAGCGTGGCCACGTTCTGGAGCTGCTCGAGCGACTGGTCGCCGAGGATCGCCTCCAGGAGCTCGCGGTCGGCGAACACCCGGGCCGGCACGCGCATGTCGGCGCGCGCCGCGGCCGGGATCTCCCACGACGTCTCGTCGATCTGGACGAGGTCAGACGTCGAGGACAACCCGCCCATGCCACCTCGCTCCGTCGCGGTCGAGCTCGAGCCTGCTCAGCGTCACCGCCTTGACCAGATGGCGCGGAGCCGCGCGGCGACCGGCGACGGTCGCGCGCAGGCGGCCATCGAGGAGGTCGATGGCCGCGAGCCGCTCCGGCACGAACTGCTCCACCTCGGCCAGGTAGACGAGCTCGTTGAGCCACTCGACGAGCAGGAGCGGCGGATCGTCGGCCGTGAGCTCGACCACGTGCACCGCCGGCTCGCCGCCCTCGCCGGCCCCGACGAGCTCGGCGAACGCCGCCAGCGCCGAGGCGAAGATTCCCGTCTCGCTGTCCGCCTCGAGCTCGACCTCGACCTCGCCCACGTGCTCCACGAACCGGTGCGCCATACGCTCAGCTTGCCTCGCGGCGACCGCCTCGCGCATCGGGGTAGACACCGACCGGCGCCGCTCGACCGTGCTTCGGGCAACTACGGAGCGCACGGCGGCGGCGGACCGGATGTGCGCGACCACCGCCCGCCGCAGGATCCCGTCGGGAGGTGCGCACGAACCGGCGAGAGCGAGCGAGGACGGCAGCTGGACGGGCCCGGCGGGCGGGACGGCGCCGGCCGCTGCTGCCGTACGGCGTCCGCCACGCCGTGCTGCAGGCGGCGATCTGGGCCGCGTTCTCGCTCGCCTACGAGGGCGCCCGCGGGCTCGCCAGGGGGAGCGGCGCGGATGCGGTCGACCATGCCCGCCGCGTCGTACGGCTCGAGCAGCATCTCGGTGGTCTGATCGAGCGCGACCTGCAGCGCCCGGTGCTCGACCCTGCCGGCGTCGTGCTCCTGCACGCGGTCAACTGGACGTACTGGCTGTCGCAGTTCGCCGTCGTGCTCGTCGCCGTCGTCTGGGTCTACCTGCGCCGACCCGACGCCTATCCCCGCCTGCGCAACACGATCATCGTCGCGAACACGATCGGGCTGGCCGGCTACGTCCTCTTCCCGCTCGCGCCGCCGCGGCTCGTGCCCGGGCTCGGTCTCGTCGACACGCTCGCCCGCACGGAGCCGCTCAACCACCGCACGGCGATCGTCCAGCTCGTCGCCAACCCGTACGCGGCGATGCCGAGCCTCCACGCCGCCGACGCGATCATCGTCGGGGTGACGCTCGCGGCGCTCGTCCGGCCGCTCTCCCTGCGCCTGGCGGCCGGGCTCTGGCCCGCCTGGGTGTGCTGGGCGCTCGTCGCCACCGGCAACCACTTCTGGCTCGACGAGGCGGCCGGCGCCGTACTCGCCGGTCTCGCCGCCTGGCTCGTGCGCCGGCGGGCGGCCGAGCAGCTCCTCCGGCGCGCGCCGGGCGCGGCAGGCGGGCGCCGCCCCCGCACGCGCTGGTTGCCGCTCGCGTGACCCGCCGGCTCGCGACCCGCCGGTCCGTACAGGCCCCCCGGGGCCGGTCGGTGTCCGCACCGATATGCTCCCGCTCGCCCGGACCGATGATCGGATCATGATCGAGCAGCGGCCCTCCCGCCGGCGCCCCCTCCGGGAGCGGCTCGAGCTCGAGCCGCGGGCGCTCCGCCGTCGGGCCGACCTCCGCGCGCTGCCCTTCGAGACGACGGAGGAGGTCGAGCCGCTCGTGGGCACGATCGGGCAGCCGCGGGCGCTCGACGCGATCGAGTTCGGGCTCGAGGTGGAGACGTTCGGCTACAACCTGTTTGTCTCCGGGCAGCCCGGCTCGGGCCGCGAGAGCACCGTCCGCGACTACCTGACGCGGTTCTCCGCCGGCCGGCCGCGTGCCGACGACTGGGTGTACGTGCACAGCTTCGACGAGCCCGACCGTCCGCGCGCGATCCGTCTCCCGGCGGGCGCAGGGCGCGAGCTCGCGCGAGACATGGACGAGTTCGTCCAGGCAGCCAAGCGCGAGGTCCCGCGCGCGTTCGAGAGCGAGCAGTACGAGCGCAGGCAGCGGGAGATCAGAACCGAGGTCGGCCGGCAGCGCGAGGAGCTCGTCGGGGCGCTGCGGGCGTTCGCCGCCGAGCGCCAGTTCGCCCTGGAGATCACCCCGGCCGGCGTCGTCACGGCGCCGCTCCACGACGGCAGGCCGCTGAGCACGGAGGAGTTCGCCCGGCTCGCGCCCGAGGAGCAGCGGCGGATCACCAAGGCGAACGAGGAGATCGAGGCAGAGACGGCGGCGTTCCTGCGCCGGCTGCACCTGCTCGAGAAGGAGACCGAGGAGCAGATGCACCGGCTCGAGCGCGAGGTCGCGCTGTTCGCAACCGGCCGCCTCTTCCACGAGCTGCGGGAGAAGTACGCACAGCACCCGCCGGTCCTCGCCTACCTCGCGCAGCTCCAGGACGATCTCCCCGAGCACGTGGACGACTTCCGCGGGCAGGCAGAGGGGGGCCTCGCCGCGCTGCTCGAGGCGCGGCGGACGAACAGCCTCGCCCGGTACAGCGTCAACGTGCTCGTCGACAACGGCGGCCAGGAGGGAAGCCCGGTCGTCGTGGAGACGAACCCGACCTCCTACAACCTGCTCGGGCGCGTCGAGTACCGGCCCGCCTTCGGCTCGATGGTGACCGACTTCCGGGAGATCAAGGCGGGCGCCCTCCACCGGGCGAACGGGGGCTTCCTGCTGCTGGACGCGCTCGAGCTCCTGCAGCGCCCCTTCGCCTGGCAGGCGCTGAAGCGCGCCCTGCGCGACCGGCAGGTGCGGATCGAGAACCTCGCCGACGAGTACAGTCCGGTGCCGACGGCCACGCTCCGGCCCGAGCCGATCCCGCTCGACGTCAAGGTCGTGCTGATCGGCGTGCCCGCCCTGCACGGGCTGCTGCTCGCGCTCGACCAGGACTTCCGCGAGCTCTTCCGGGTGAAAGCCGACTTCGCGCCCGACATGGAGTGGAGCGCGCAGCACTTCAGGAGCTACGCCGCCTTCGTCAGCCGCTGGGTGCGCGAGAGCGGGCTCAGGCACTTCGACCGGGCCGCCGTCGGCCGCCTGATCGAGCACGGCGCCCGGCTGCGGGAGGACCGGCGCAAGCTGTCGACGCGGTTCCTGGACATCTCCGACGTCGTCTCCGAGTCGAGCTTCTGGGCGGGCAAGGCAGGCCACGACGTCGTGCGCGTCGAGGACGTCGACCGCGCGATCGCCAAGCGGGAGTATCGCTCGAGCCTGCTCGAGGAGCGGATCCGCGAGCTGATCGCCGACGGGACGATCGTGATCGACACCGACGGCTGGAGGGCCGGGCAGGTGAACGGCGTGTCGGTGCTCGACCTCGGCGACCACTCGTTCGGCATCCCGTCGCGGGTGAGCGCGCGCGTCTCCATCGGCCGGGGCAGCGTTCGCAGCATCGAGCGAGAGATCGAGCTCTCCGGCCCGATCCACTCGAAGGGCTTCCTCATCCTCTCCGGCTACCTCGCCGGACAGTACGCTCAGGAGCAGCCGCTCGCCGTCGCGGCGACGATCACCTTCGAGCAGTCGTACGGCGAGGTCGAGGGGGACTCCGCCTCGTCCACGGAGCTGTACGCGCTCCTGTCGGCCCTGTCCGGGCTGCCGCTCGACCAGAGCATCGCCGTCACGGGCTCCGTCGACCAGCACGGCCAGGTGCAGGCGGTCGGCGGCGTGACCCGGAAGGTGGAGGGGTTCTTCGCCACCTGCAGGGCGCGCGGGCTGACCGGCCGGCAGGGGGTGATCATCCCGGCCGCGAACGTCCCCAACCTGATGCTCGAGGACGAGGTCGTCGACGCCGTCCGCACCGGCCTCTTCCACGTCTGGGCGGTGCGGACGATCGACGAGGGGATCGAGCTCCTCACCGGCCGCAAGGCCGGCAGGCGCCGGGCCGACGGCAGCTTCCCGGCCGGGTCGGTGCACGCGCTCGTGGCGGCGCGGCTGGCGGCGTACGCGGAGCGCATGCGTGACTTCGCGGAGGCGCCCGAGGACGGCCGAGAGCGCCGGCT